>Ga0265314_10000350_pt1 | contig 64084 bp, 41 predicted proteins | sample 4126metaG_FD_203106 | JGI IMG/M metagenome (GOLD analysis project Ga0265314, IMG submission 203106) | Rhizosphere microbial communities from Carex aquatilis grown in University of Washington, Seatle, WA, United States - 4-1-26 metaG | ecosystem: Host-associated > Plants > Roots > Rhizosphere >...
CGAGAAGCAGCTCACGCGGCAGGAAATGGCCGACGTGATCGCCTACCTGTTGGCGATCAAGTAACTGAATCCCACTTTGGAAAATGTTTTCATGTGTGTTGTTCGTTTCCGAATGTTGATTGTTGAATCTGCGCCATCGTAATACAATCGACGGGTAAACTGAAGCACCGAATGCGAGGTGTGGTATGATTGAACTCGCTTGCGAAAAATGCGGCAGGCGTGGAGCCGCGAAGGACGAGTGGGCCGGCCGAAGTGTGCGATGTCCCGGCTGTGGGGGGGCGATCGTGGTTCCCGGCGCAGCGGCCGAACCAGACGCGCCGGCGCAGGGGCCACCGCGGCAACCTGGAACAGCCTCACGTACCGCGTCCAATTCGCGTCCCGTGGCCGCGTCGCGCCCAAGCTCAGCGTCGACGGCGCGCTCCGCCACCGAGAAAAAGCCTCCCACTTCGCCCGCGGCACGAACGTCAGCCGCTGCGGCCGCCTCCCGTTCCGCATCGCCGGCTCGTCCTCGGAAGCCATCACCTGCGCCACCGCAACCGCGGCGCGATACGGCGCCGGAAATCGTCGAAGCCACGGCGATTGACGATCCCGCGCCTGTCGCAAGCGGTATCGATGACCTTTTGAGCGGCGCGCTGGCGGATTCAGGAATTGGTGATTCCGCGTTCGGCGGCTCTCCATTGCATGGTCCGCTGGGCGCGTCGCCGACGCGCCCGCGCGCGAAAAAGAAGTCGTCGAATGCGATCATTTGGATCATTCTCGGAGTGGTGGGCGCATTGGCGGTCGTCGCCGTGGTGATCGTCGTGATGGTCGTCATGGCGATGAACGCGGCACGCAAGAACCTTGCGACGCAGCCGCTTGCCGGTACAGCTGCGGGACAGGCATCGCCCGCCGCACTCAGTGGTCCCGTCTGGAACCCCGACGCGAACCTCGCCAATCAACTGGGACCGGAGATCACGTTCGACCGTCACGCCTGGCGGATGCCGGCGACCCTTTCCTCGTCGCCAGCGCCTGCCGCCGCGGCGCCTCCGGGAGCGCGACTTCAAAATCATTTGTGGATGTCGCCCCAGGACGCCCAAGGCACGCGTACCGTCGCGACGGCGTCGGTAATAGAGTTCAATCAGGCGATTCCACGCGAACCAAACGATCTGGAGCAAGCATTGGCCGGGCTATTAAAGGCATTACCTGGCAGCGGGGGCATGCAAGGGTTCAGCCACTCCCAGGGCGAGCGAGGTCAGGTCGGTGGCAAGCAAGTGATTCGATGCCGGTTTTCAGGTCAGAAAATGGGCGTCGCCATTCACGGCATGGTGTTGATGAATATCGACGGCACCCAGTTGGTGACTTTGAGCGTGATGTGTGCCGATCCGCCTGGCAGCCCGACCTTCAATCTGCTCGAGGCGGCATTGTTCACATACCGATGATTCGCGCTGGCCCAATGAATCGCCCAATGAATCGCACTGATCCACTGGGCTCGACTTGGAAGTTCCTAACAACTCGGTAGCTGTCTCCGCTCGCTGGGTGTGGCCGTGGCGGGCAGCGCAGCAGGGCTTATGGCCGCCTCGCCGTTACATATCCGTTCCAGCCAAATGGGAATCCCTTTGAACGCCGGTGTCTTCGATAATGGATCGAGCCGCCGTGAGACGAGCACGTTGGCCTCGGGATAATACATCAAGGCGTTCCCCGGCTTGATCTTGGGAAAGGCGCGGACGATGATCCCAGCCAAGACGCCAGTTTCACTGCGGACAGTCACCCGCTGGTCCGCTTTCAGACTCAGCCTCTCGATATCGTCGGGATGGACGAGCACCACGTCGCGGCGGTCAATGCCGCGGTAGAGATCGTAGTCCTCGTAGACCACCGTATTGAATTGCCCCTCGCTGCGTACCGTCATCAGCCGCAACTGGCCCCCACCGCCATGCAAATCGCCACCCAGCAGATCCGGTAGCGCGTGCGTGTGCAGCTTCGCGCGGCCCGTGGCCGTGGGAAACCGCGGCACGTGGAACACTCGGCCGGCGATCTGGAATTCCTGTTTCGTTTCGCCGATGTCGGCCAACTTCTCGAAGCCAGGCACGATCGCCGCGACTGCTTTGCGAATTTGCCCCGTGTCGCGAAGATCGCCCCAATCGACCGGTCCCTCCGCACCCAGCACTCGCGAGGCCATTTCGGCGACAATTTGCACTTCGCTCCGCGGTCCCTCATGACGCGCGGGGCCGCCGTCGCTGAGGCGCACGTAGTTGAACATCGACTCTTGCGTCGTCGGCTGCGGCTCCTCGTCGCGCGCTAATACCGGCAGGATGATCGTCTCGGCGGCCAGCCCGTGCGCATGGGAGGTGTTCAGCGTCGTGTTCAAATAGACGACGAGGTCGAGCCTTGCCAGCGCGGCCGCGGCGAAGGCGGCATCGGGGTTCGAGCCGTAGAGGTTGCCACCGAGGCAGACGCCGAGTTTGAGTTTCCTCGCATGGGCGGCCTCCATGCACCCCAGTGTGTCCAGCCCCGGCTCCGTGGGAAGCTCGACGTGAAAGTAATCTTGCAGCCGTTGGAAGACCGCCTCCTTCAATTTGGGTGTGACACCCATCGAACCGATTCCCTGCACATTCGAGTGACCACGGATCGGCAACAACCCGCTATGCGGCCGGCCGACCATGCCCCTCATCAATGCCAGGTTCGCGATCGCTTGCACGTTTTGGACGCCGTGGGCGTGATGCGTGATGCCCATCGTCCAACTGAAAACGGCCGACTCGGCCTTGGCGTAGCGATTGGCGAGTTTGTCGATTTCATCCTTCGGCACGCCCGACTTGCGGTAGATCTCATCCCAATCGAGCCCGCGCAGGTAGAGCGAATACTGCTCCCAACCGTCGCAGTGCCGCATCAGGAATTCGACGTCGGCGGCTTGAATCTCGTCGATCCGTTTGGCAATGCCGGTCAGGAGCGCCAGGTCGCCGCCGATGTCGAGCTGCACGTAGTGGCTCGCGATTTCACTCCCCAGGAACAGGCTCCGCAGGTCACTGGGGACGCGGAAGTTGACCATGCCCGTCTCGACCACCGGGTTAATCACGACCACGTCGCCGCCGCGCCGGCGCACCTGCATCAGGGTGCGCATCAAGCGAGGATGATTACTCGCCGGATTGCCTCCGATCACAAACACCAATTCGGTCTCGTCGAGATCGGCCAATTCGATCGTTGCCGTGCCGCTGCCCAGGGCGCTGGAGAGGCCTACGCCGCTGGCCTGGTGGCAATAGTAGCTGCAGTTGTTTACGTTGTTCGTGCCATACAGCCGGGCGAAAAGCTGCAACACGAACGCCGCCTCGTTAGAACTGCGTCCGCTGAAGTACCAGAATGACTCGTCGGGCGAAATGCTCTTCAGCCCGTCCACGATTCGCCCAATCGCGTCGTCCCAAGTGATCGGTTGGTAATAATCCGATCCGCGCCGGTACAGGGCCGGCGTAGTGATTCTTCCGCACGATTCGAGCTCACGCGGCGAAAATGCCTGCAATTGGGGGATTGAGTAAGTGCTCCAGAACTCGGGGCGAATGGCGCCTTGCATGTCGGCGGCCATCGCCTGCAGCGACTTCTTGCAGAATTCAGGGAAATGACCCTGTTCGTTGACCATGCCGCCTGCCTGGCCGCCCATCCCCAGGGCGCAGGTCTTGCAGGCGTTCTTGGTCCGCATCGCCTTCCATAGTTTCCAGAGGCCGCCAACCTCGCGCCCCTTTCGCAGCGTGTACCAGATGGCCGGCCAACCGCCGCCCGACTTGACTTTTCGCATGGCAAATGCCTGGAAACCCAACACCTCGACTTATTCCGATCCGTGGATTCCAGTCTATCACCATTCGTGGGCGGACTAAAGTGCGAAGAGGGCCGTTGGTTTTATTTCGCCGTTTCCTTCGCCTGCGCGCCCATCGCGTCGAGTTCCAATTGCAGCATCTTCAACAGGGCTTGCAGGAAAGCCACGATCATCGGCCCGACGACGATTCCGATCGGTCCCATCGCCTTGGCTCCACCCAGCACGCTCAGCAGGGCCACCAATGGGTGCAGGTTCGATTGCCCCTGCAAAACCAGCGGTTTGATCAGGTTGTCGGCCATCGAGACCACCACGGCGCCGTATACGGCCAGCGCGATGGCCGCTGAGGTCCGCCCCTCCAGAAACAGCCAGAGACAGCAGGGAAGCCAGATCGCCGTCGCGCCGATGAACGGGATCAATGCGAAAAGCATCGTCAGCATCGTCAACAGCGCCACCGACCCGAGGCCGGCGAAGAAGTAGCCCGCTCCGGCGAGCAAGCCTTGCACCAGGGCCGACAACAGCGTGGCGACGACCACCGCCCGGCTGACCGTGGCGAATTCGTTCAGGAGCTGCTCCTCGTAACGGTCGTCCAATGGGGAAAGCCGCATCAGGGTCTTGAGCATCGAGTGCCCGTCGGCCAGGAAATAATAGAGGGCGAGGATCATCACGAAGAGTCCTACGATGAAGTCGGGCAGCACGTCGCCGGCGTAGCGGGCGCCGCCCAACGCCATCGAATCGGCGAATTCCCTGGCTCGCTCGCGCAACGTGGTAAGTTGTTCTTCAGTCGGGTTTGCCTGTCGTTTGAACCAGGTCCGCACCGGGCCACCGAGCAGATCCGCCGCGAGCCGCTCGAGGTTCGAGCGCGCCGCGGCCACTGCCGCCGCAAGCTTTGCCTCGTCATTTTCTTCGGAGTCGATCGCCGCGATCGCGTCTCGAAGGTCGCCCAGGTGCTTTTCGACTTCGGCCAGGTCGCCGCACTCCATCCATCCAGGCGGCGTTTTCCAAGGGTGGCCTTGCTCGTCCGAAAGCATGAGCGGTCCCAGGAAAGACGCGCGCTGCTTCAATTGACGTATGTCACCGTCTCCGGCCGCCAGCGTCCGCAGCCCTTCATCGATTTTTTCGAGGTTCTCGTCGACCGCCGCGGGAGGCAATTGAAGTCCCAATTTCTCGCGGAGCGATGTCAGTTTCTGCTTGATCGACGCGGAGTTCCAATCGCGGGCCATGGTCCCCGCCTCAAGCGCCGCTTGTGCCAGGATTCCCAGCATCGGCAGCAGCACGATCGCCAGGATCACCAGGGTGGTCAGGCCCGCCGCCAACCGCTCGCGCCCCCGGCAACGGCAGGCGATCCAGCGGTGGACCGGGCGGAACATCACCACCAGCAACACCGCCAGGAACAGCGGCAAGAGGAAGCTCGACATCACGCGAAAAAAGGCCGCGGCGATCACAAGCAATATCGCCACCAAGACGACGAACGAAACCACCCGCGACATGGCCGGAGATCCTTGTGGTTGGCAATCGGTTGGTCGGGTATTGTAGACGATAAGTGGTCATTGGTCATTGGTCGTTTGTTATTCGATTGCACGCTCCGCGTGGGACCGCTGCCTCGGACGCTCCGCGTCTTCGTTCATCCTGCTTCGTTGCCCATGCCGCCTATCCGAAAATGGTTGCTTCCGGCCGCCAAGCTTTGCCTGGTGGCGCTGGTCGCCTGGGGCATCCATCGTACGGCCTCATCGGCCTGGGAAACGCTTCACGAGCGGCATTGGAATCCTTCGCAGTTGCGGGTGCCTTGGTTGGTGTTGGCCGCCTTTCTTAGCGTCCTTGGCATGCTTCCGCCAGGTTTGTTCTGGCACCATGTACTGGGAGTACTCGGACAGCCTGCGAAGCGCGGTGAAGCCTTGCGGGCTTATTATGTCGGCCAATTGGGCAAGTACGCGCCAGGCAAGGCGATGGTCATCGTGTTGCGCGCCGGACTGCTGCGCTCGGGTGGAACCACGGCCACGGCGGCCACGGTCGCTGTGTTCTATGAAACTCTGACCACAATGGCCGCCGGGATGTTCTGGACACTGGCGATTCTCACATTGCGGTTTCCCAGTCATTGGAATCTGATTCTCTCCGCCGCGGGCCTCCTGGCCGTGGTGGGGCTGCCCACCATTCCTTATGTTTTCCGCAGACTCGCGCGGCTTTCCGGCGCGCGCAAGCTCGACCCCGCCGCGGCCGAACGGCTCGATCAACTCGGCTTCGGTACGGTAGCGGCCGCATGGGTGGCCTTGGGTTTCGCCTGGTTATTACAAGGCGCAGGGCTCTGGGCGATATTCGCGGCGGGCGGCAATACCAGCCCACTCAACTGGTTCGATCAGGTGCTGATTTGCACCGCCGCCATGACTCTCGCCGTCGTGGCCGGGTTTCTATCGTTCGTTCCCGGCGGCTTCTTGGTTCGCGAGGCGTTATTGCTCGAGTTGTTGAGTCCCTGGTTCGGACGTGCCGGGGCGTTGGTCGCCGCGGTGCTCGTACGGCTGGTCGGCATTGCAGGCGAGTTGGTGGTTGCAGGCGCGCTCTTTTGGTTCGGACCGCGGCCACCTGTATTGGGAACCGACTTGACAGCGGATGTAAGCGGCGGCGAGTAGGGGCGTTCGACGGCGGCGCGGAATTCGGCGAAGGTTGGATGATATCGTCCGTAGATCGCGCGGCGTTTGATGAACTCCGGCGGCGGCCGTGAGACCGTGCGACCGCCCGCGGCAAAAACTCCTGGTGCTCCATCGACATTCGCTCCACTACTCACATAGCACCGTCCGGCCGTTGGGGAAGGAACAAGTCTTGAGCGGCAACGAGCCGCCCCGCCGGGCGCAGTCGGCGCGGTTTCCAATGGAGCGTCGATGGCTGCTTCCTCTGGGGGTCGTGGAGACGCAGGAGTTTTTACCGCGGGCGTAACCTTCAGGCGCTTCCTGCTGTCGGCCTTACTGTTACTGCACCGCAGTTAGCACCAAGGCCGATTCGTCGCCGCGAGGCGCCCTATCGTTATTCATCGCGCCGCGCAGGCGAGTTCCGTTTGGGTCTTACCGCCCAGTATGCTTTCCGGATCACTTCGAAGGCCCCCACTCAAGATGCTGGCGAATCCTGGCGCCGTCAAGGGAACACCGTGGCGCTCCGGAAAGAAGTTCTGTCGAGCCGATTCGAAAAGTGCCATTGCGTCATGATCGTCCGAGCGGGCCTTGAGCTCGCCGGCAAGCGAAATGGCCAACGCGCGCCCCTCGGGCCAGCGGATCGCGAAGATGGTTTCGACGTCGGCCAGAGCCTCATAGACGCGGCCACGAGTCAGGCCCAATCGCCGAGCGGTCTGTTGGACACTTTGCGAATTGGGGTGCAAGCGGCACTCGACCAGGCGAACGACCGGATCGCCCGCATCGATCCGCAGTTGTTCCAACATAGCGGCAATCCACGATTCACGCAGTTCCGCGGCGGTCCAGTTCCGTGATTTTGGCCGTTCGGCGAACCAGCTTTCGATCTGCGCCACGAATTTCGGCACGATCCTCGTGCTCAAGTGCTGGCGGGTTTCGGTTGGTACGAGGATACCGTGCAGATTGCCAAAGATCGCAAGCACCGCGCCTACTCGCTTGGCGCCGTGTGCCTTAAGCGAGCGAATTTCGGCCAGGCTCAGCCCGGCATAATCACGCAACGACGCCCGCCAAAGAACGCGGGGGAGATCTTGCAGGCTGGCGGCGAATCGGCCCAACGTCTCATCACACAGATTACTTCGCCGAAGAGTCTCTCGCCATTGGGCCCAAAGGGCTTCGGAAATGTTCGGCATGTCTCCGTCGCCGGCTGGGCTCGACGGCCTCTCCAAAGCGGGGACGGGTCTGGATGAAATGCCGTTCTCGAATGGCAGTTCGGCGGCTGGCGGATCAGCTTGTGCCACGCGCTCCAGTAAGCATACCAAAGTCGCGAGTTTCTTGGGACCAATGCCGGGCGTTTCGTATAACTCGTCAAACGGCGTCGCCAATATCATTCGCAATTTGTGGTCGATCAGCGCCAAGGGAAGCCGCCGATCGTTGGGTAGCGTCCAGTACGCCAATGGTCGATCGAGCCGCTCGGCGAACTCCTGACACAGCAGTTTGTCCCGTGCGCGAGCGAAGTTGGCAACCAGGCGGCAGTCGATCGCGGCGGAACGGGATGTCTTGCGTTTCATCAGAAGCATGCCGCGGCAGGCCGGTGGAGGTGCATTTCGTAGCGTTCGGTTATTCGCCGACGATCGGCGTTTCTTGGCGCGCCCCCATATATGACGCCGCAAGGGGCCGATTCTTTCTCGAAAAATCTGAAAAATGTGCGAAAATCTACATGTAGGTTGGGCTTTTCGGCCTGACACCGTAATGCGGATTTGGCCGCAAATATACAGAGATGGAAGAGCGAAACGAACGGACGCGAATGGAAACTCCTTTTAAAGGGGGGATAGGGGATGACGAGGGGAATGGGGGATGAAGGCAAGAGAACAAAGGAAAAAATCTCTGGGCTGCTGCGGGGGCCGTCGATTCTCTCTTTGTCCTATGCGTTTTTCTCCCGCTCTTCCTCACATCCCCCCTCCTGTCCCAACATCCCCGTCCACTAAACCGTGGTTAGTTGGACGGCGCTCATCTCACACGCTCAGCATCGACGGTTCGCTCTACGGGAACTGAACCACTTCCCCACCGGCCCTGGTGAGAAATGCACGCAGCGTCATTTCGTCGATCTTGTCGGAAATGAACCGCACCGACCCGTCGGCGAAAAGCGTGTTAAAACCGTTGGGGCGCCAGCCGCCGAGTTTGGGTAATGGCTTGCCTGGATCGTAGGCAATGTCCTCCGGCTTGGTCCACGGGATCTCGCGCTTTGCCTCGACAGCCAGAATCGTATTCGACGTCCCATCGGTGATTGTTGCGATCTTCGCGCCATCTTTTGGACCAAAGATCGTGGTCTCACCGGTCAACACATAATACGACGACGAGTGGTCGGCCGGTTCCGCTCCCGGATCGCGAAACACAATGGGTATCTGGGAAATCAACTTCTTGTTGTTCTCGCTGTCCCAGGGTTCGTCGAACTTGTATTGATTGTAGATCGCCGTTCCTTCGATGAACGGCAGGATCGCCACCCGCCAACTGTGCGGCGTCTTGCCGTCGGGTCCGATCACGGCCGCCGTGGGAAAGTGACCGTTTACATCGTGGTAGTTGTGGAACGCCAAGCCGATTTGCTTGAGGTTGTTCATCGACTGGGTCCGTTTGGCGGCCTCACGCGCGGCCATGATGGCGGGCGCGAGGGCGGCGATCCCCGTATCGGCCGCGTCGATTTGCGCGTCGGCCTGCAAACGGGCGATATTGCCGTCGGCTGTGAGCTTTGCTTGTTTCAACAGCGTCGCGGCCAGGTCGGCCACAACCAGCACCGGGCCAGCCTGGTCGCCAGGGGCCGAGGCGATCTGATCTCCCAGCTTGTCGAGCATGTTGCGTGCCAGCGTCAACGCCGCTTCGGCGGTGGCGCGAACACGTTCTGCCGCGTCCGGCGTGGGACAATCGACCATCGATTGGATCTTCACTCCATTGCCCACCTCGAGTCCCACAAATAACCGCTTTGATTGTTCCCATAATGGGGCAAACGTCGCGATCATCGCGCCTTGCGGTCCTGGTGCCCGCTTCAATTCGGCTGCGACCGCGCCATTGAACGCCACCGTGTCGACCATCAACGTCGCATGGCCTTTGGACATCTCTTGCCAAGCGGCCGCCCACTCGGGCTTGCCGGCATCGGGCTTGCCAGCGGCCAGCATCACACGTCGCAACAACGGTTCCGCGGCCAAGACGAGCGTATGGTCGTCGGGGGTGAAGCCGCTGTATGCAGGGCGAGTTCCCGGTGACTCTTTTTGCTTCGTGTATTGGAACTTTCCGAACGTGGCATCGACCCCGTCGGGGACCATGCGATTCATCAGAGAACTCCAATCGTGCGGCCCGTGGCTGCGCCAGACGATCAATTCGGCGGGAAACATCGGGGAGGGGCCGTTGTCCGAGGGCGATGGAAACCGCGCCGCGACGACTTGGATCTCATCAATCTGGTCCAGCGGCGCGCCGAGCTGCTCTTGCAGGCCAATTTGCTGGTTGAACATCTCGAGCAGCGGCTTCATTTCACTCTGTTCGAAGAACGTCGATGGGCGAATGGATAACACGCCGACAGCGTCGGCCGGCACGTAACGCAGTTCGCTCGTGGCGGCTGACTGGGCTTTGGTTTTGGGCTGGGCCGCCTGACTTACCGCCAGCGTGTCACCCGCCGGCCCGCGGAGTCCGGCGATCAGCAAGCCCGCCAGAGCCACCGCTGTCACCAGGCCGGTTTGTCGCCGCCAGGAAGACGGCACGTAACGAAGTTGTTTTGGATCCCGTAGCATCTCGATTCTCCTTAAGAAAGTTCCCCGATTGGGTAAGAAAGGCCGGGCGGCCCAGGCGATCGCGCGATCGTCCTGCCGCAACGCCATTTGCGCCAATGTCATCAAATAGGTTTCGCGTCCGCCCGAGGCCTCGGCCCCCCAGGCATCGGCCGCCAATTCCTGTTCCAAGCGCAGCCGGCGCGCCAACCAATGCACCAGCGGATGATAGAAATGCAATGCCAGGCTGAGTTGGGCCAGAAGCCACGCCGCATAGTCGCCCCGCCCCACATGGGCGATCTCGTGGGCCAGCACCACTCGCCGCTCGGTCTCGGTCCAGCCACGCCAACCGTCCGGCAGTACGACCAAGGGGCGCCGCCAGCCTACCGTGGCGGGTGTGGTTACCACGCGCGACTCTCGCAGTTCGATTGCCTGCCGGCAACCCATCTGCCGAGCAAGCTGCGATGCCAGTTGCTCCAGATTCGGTTCGTTGATCGGTTGAGTCGCGGCCCGATAGCGGCGCACTGCGACGATGCCCATCAGCATTCGCAGCACCGCGGCCAGCGCGCCGGCGCCGATGATGGCACCGACGATCGCGGGCCAGCGCCAGGCGGCCGGCGCGGTGGTCGCCGGTGTCTGGCTCAATTCCTGCCAAAAGGTGCTCCAAGCCTCGCGGGCCAGGTCGGCGCCCGCGGTCGGCCTGGTGGTTTTTGGCGTCGAGCCGGCGGTTTTGCCCGGTGATTCAGACAAGGCATCGGCCGCGGCCTCGGGGGGGGCAGTGGCTTCCGTTGCATTGTTCGCCAGTTGCTCGCCGGCCTGTGGCGCCATGGTCAGCCAACGCGGCCAAGGGCTGAAGGCCAGTACCGACACGACGACCGCCATTGCAAGGCTGGCGGTCGCCGCCAGCGCTCCGGCAGCTGGACCGCGCCGGCGGGCGAGCGCATAGACCACCGCGCCGACGAGCGAGAACAGTGTGACCTGCAAGATGCCCCACACCACGGCGGTTCCCAGCGTATTCATCGACGATTCTCCTTCAACAGGTCTTCGAGCACCGCCCGTTCTTTGGCCGACAGTTTCTTCTGGTCCATCAAACGCACCAACAATTGCTCCCGCGATCCCTGGAACACGCGCTCGAGCAGGTCGCCCAGCAGCCGCGCCGATACATCCTCGTAACTCCTGAGTGGCCGGAAGCGGAACGGCCGCTCGTCGTTGAGCTGTTCGACGAATCCCTTGTCGCTCAGGATTCGCACCAGCGTGGCCACCGTCGTGTAGGCCCGCTCCAGGCCACTGGCGGCCAGGTCGTCCTTGACTTCGGCGACGGTCAGCTCGCCCCGTTTCCAGAAGACCTGCATGACTTCGAGTTCGCGTTCGGTGAGCTCTTTGGCTGGCGGTCGTGCCATCTCGCGTCTCCGGGTTTGAAGTGAATCGGGTAGCCGAGTTTGTAAGAGTTCGGGGGGGGGGGTAGTTTTGGTTAACAAGATTTGGTTTTATAGTAATGGTTTCGCGGGAGAAGTCAAGCAGTTTTTTTTCGCGGTAGATTTCTGGTTCCCACGCTCCCCACGCTGCGTGTGAAAACGTCGCTTCGGCCGCCCCGCGGGCCTCACAGGTGGGCTTGCCAAAGATACAAAGCGCATGTACATTTACTGTACTAATGATCATATTCCCAAGAATCGGCACCCATGGAATCTTTCGAGCCCCGCTCCACCGATTCGCGCGGCCAGCTTGTGGCCGAACTGCGCCAACGGCTAAGGCAGCTCGACCAAGCCCGGCGGCCCGCCGGCGAGGTGAGCAACTCGACGGGCTGCGAGCCGCTCGATCGCTTGTTGCCCGCGGGCGGATTGAGCCGTGGCGGCCTGGTGGAGTGGCTGGCCGCGGGCGCGGGGAGCGGGGCGGGCTGGTTGGCGTTGGTGGCCGCCCGCGAGGCCTGCCGCGAGCATGGTCCACTGCTGGTGATCGATGGCCGGGGGACATTTTACCCTCCGGCCGCGGTTCTGGCGGGGATCGAGCTGGAGAGGGTACTTGTCGTTCGCGTGGAACAGGCGGCCGACGAAGCGTGGGCGCTCGATCAGGCCTTGCGTTCGACGAGTGTGGGGGCCGTGTTTTGCCAGTCCCAACGGTTGCACCCGCGGGTAGTGCGGCGGTTGCAGTTGGCGGCCGAGTCGAGCGGCGGGCTGGGATTGCTCGTGCGCCCTGAAGCGGTGCGGCAAGAACCGTGCTGGGCCGAGGCGCGGCTGCTCGTGCGGTCGTTGCCGACGAGTGCAATGAAACTGGTGTCTCCGTGTCTCACGGAAAAGGGCCGGCGGCTGCGTGTCGAGTTACTGCGTGCCCGTGGTACCGCGGGAGGCCGAAGCGTGGACTTGGAAATCGACGATGAAACGGGTGTTGTGCGTTTGGCTACCGAATTGGCCACGGCAGCGGCCGAAAGGCGCTCGAGAGCATGAGCTGACCGACCGCGAGGCGCTAAAGCGGCTGGTCGCCTGGTGCGAACAGTTCAGCCCCACGGTCGGCTTGGAACCGTCGCCCGCGCCGGAATGTCTGCTGTTCGACGTCACGGGCCTGGCCCCGCTGTTCCACGGCGAGGCGGCACTGACCGAGCACGTCGCGCGCGAGTTCCGGCGCCGCAAGTATACGGTCCGCTTGGCGCTGGCTGACACGCTTGGCGCCGCCTGGGCCGTGGCGCATTACGGACCGCAAGGGACAGATGAGGCTACGATCCTTCCACCCGGTCATGGCCTGACGGCGCTGGCTCCGTTGCCCCTCGAGGCCTTGCGGCTGACGCCTGAAACCACTAGGACGCTTCATGAGTTGGGACTGGTCCGAATCGGCCAACTCTCATCGCTTCCGCGGGCGGGCCTCGCGACACGGTTCGGGGCCGAACTGCTGCTGCGGCTCGACCAGGCGGCGGGCGAAGTGGCCGAAGTGCTGGAGGTCCACCATCCGCCGCCCGAGGCGCAGGCCAACTGGACCTTCGAGCCGCCGACCGACCGCCACGACCTGATCGACTGGGCCTTGAGCCGGCTCGTCGAGCGCGTCGTCGATCAGCTTGCCGACCGTCGCCGTGGAGTGCAGCAACTGGAATGCCGAATGCGCGGCCAGACAACCGCCCGTGCAAGGTTCTCGGTCGGTTTGTTTCGTCCCAGCGCCACGCCGCGGCACCTGGAAGAGATCATCAGATTGCGGCTGGAGACGCACTCGCTGGCCGAGCCGGTGGCCGAATTGGAACTGTCGGTCACGGCCACCGCGCCCTTGGAGGAGCGGCAGCGGGAGCTGTTTGCCGGCGCCGCCGGGGTAGCTGCGCAGCGGATCGGCGACGACTCGCGGGCCTTGGCCTTGTTGATCGACCGCCTCAGCAACCGCCTGGGGCGCGAGGCGGTCGTCCGCGCGCGGCTGCTGCCCGACGTCCAGCCGGAATTCGCTTGGCGCTATGAACCGGCGATTGCGAACACGGAACGCGGAACGCGGAACGCGGAGCGGAGAAACAAACGCCGCGTTTTGCGCAACATCGAGATTGCTCCGCACCGGGGCACCCGCGCAGCGGGTCGGCTCTCCGTTCCGCGCTTATCCTTATCCCGCCCTCTGTGTCTGTTTCCCCAGCCGCTTTCCCTGGTCGTCGTCTCGATCGTGCCCGACGGTCCGCCGCTGGTTTTTACCTCCGGCGGCGTGGAATGGCGGATCGAGCGTACCTGGGGTCCGGAACGGATTCAGACCGGCTGGTGGCGCGCACCAAGCGTCGCGCGCGATTACTACCGCGTCGAAACGGCGGCCGGCCAGTGGTTCTGGCTCTTCCGGCAACTGATCGATGGGCGATGGTTCTTGCATGGGGTGTTTGATTAAACAATCCAATAGGTAGTAGGAGAATTGCCATGAGAACCTAAACGTACGACTGCGTCGTTGACGGAGTATGACGAGCGCGAGGCCGTCACGGGCCCAAGGCCCTGCGGAGACAGGCAAGCCCTGTGAACGGGGCTGAAAACAACTGGGGCGTGGGGGCGGGCCAACCCGGCGTAAACGCCGGGCCGAATACCGCTTCGCGGGAAGCCTCGTGAACGGGGGCAGAACTGTGCGACGATTGACGACGGCCCCATTCATGGGGTATCCCGCACAGCGGGCATTTATGCCGGGGCGGAGGAGTGAAAGAGGAAAAATATGTAGCCCCGTTCACGGGGCTTACCACTGTTTGGCTTTAGCCTCGATTCAGTAAAGGAACTCATCATGTCGCGCAACTATTACAGCGAAATCCACTTGCACCTTGTCTGGCACACGAAAAGCAGCTACCCGATGCTTACACCCCAGATCGAGCCCGCCACGCACCGCTACCTCAAGCAACGTCTAGTGAACACGCCGGGCGTGTTCGTCCATGAAATCGGTGGCACTGAAACGCACGTCCACGTTTGCCTCAGCATCCAGCCGACCGTCACGATCAGCGAGTTGGTTGGCCAACTCAAGGGCGCGTCCTCGCATGACGTCAACAAACAGTTCACCGGCCAGGGAAAGACTTTGCAATGGCAGGAAGGCTACGGCGTGGTGAGCTTTGGCACTCGAGACTTGGAGTGGGTCAAAGCCTATGTAAGGAACCAGAAGGAACATCACGCGAAAGGCTCGACGTACGCCCGGCTAGAAGCAATCGAAGTCGACGAGCATGAGGCCGTCACGGGCCAAGGCCCTGCGGAGACAGGTAAGCCCCCTGAACGGGGCTGAAAACGGCAAACCCGGCGTAAACGCCGGGCCGAATACCGCTTCGCGGGAAGCCCCGTGAACGGGGCACTCTCATTCCCGCGCCTTGGCACCCAACGACCCATGCCAGATCAACCACCCGCCAAACGTTCGCCACACATCGCCCCACTCGCGCTCGCCCCGCGTGCCGGCCCGAGCTATGCCGAGTTGCACGCCAAAACCAACTTCTCCTTCCTCGAAGGCGCCTCGCATCCCGATGAGCTGGTCGTCCGCGCGGCGACCTTGGGCTACCGCGCGTTGGCCGTCACCGATCGCCAGAGCCTGGCGGGCGTGGTGCGGGCCCACGTGGCGGCCAAGGAGGCGGGGCTGAAGCTGCTTATCGGCGCCGAGGTCTGGCCGGCCGGCGCCGCCGGCGCGGTGCTTTTGGCCACCGACCGCGCCGCCTATGGTCGCTTGAGCAAATTGCTCACCGTCGGACGCCGCCGCGCGCCCAAGGGAGAATGTCAACTCATCTTCGACGACCTCGCTCAGCACGCCGCGGGACTCTTGGCCTGCGTGCTTACCGAGGATCTTTCTTCGCTCGGCGACTATCGCGCGGCCTTCGGCGACCGCTGTTACCTGCTGGCCGAATTGCACCGCGGACCCGACGACCGGCGAAAACTGGCCGGGTTGCTCGAGCTGGCGCGCCGCGCGCGCGTGCCGCCCGTGGCCGCCAACGACGTCCGTTACCACGTGGCCCAGCGACGGGCGTTGGAAGATGTGCTCACGGCCATCCGCGCCGGAACGACCGTGGCCGAGGCGGGCGAGCTGCTCGCGGCCAACGCCGAGCGGCACCTGAAACCATCCGACGAAATGGCGGCGCTCTTCGCCGCCGCCCCCGCTTGCATCCGCAGGACCGTCGAAGTCGCCGAACGTTGCGCCTTCTCGCTCGACGAACTGCGCTATGAGTACCCCGAAGAGCTCTGCCCGGCCGGCATGGAGCCGATCGAATACCTCACCCGGCTCACCTGGCAAGAGGCGTCAAGACGCTATCCGGGTGGTATTCCCGATCGGGTCCGCGCCCTGGTCGAGCACGAACTGCGACTGATCGCCGAGCTGCGCTACGAGGCCTACTTCCTCACCGTCTGGGACCTGGTACGCTTCGCCCGCTCGCGGGGCATTCTCTGCCAGGGACGCGGCTCGGCCGCGAACTCGGCGGTCTGCTACTGCCTGGGCGTGACGTCGGTCGATCCCGACCAGATCGACGTGCTCTTCGAACGCTTCGTCAGCCGCGAGCGGAACGAGGCCCCCGACATCGACGTCGATTTCGAGCACGAGCGCCGCGAGGAGGTTATTCAATACATCTACGCCAAGTATGGCCGCGAGCGGGCCGGGCTGACCGCCGAGGTAATCACCTATCGCCCCCGTTCCGCCGTCCGCGACGTTGGCAAGGCGCTTGGTTTCGCCCTCGACCGGCTCGACGCGCTGGCCAGGCTCGTCGATCCGCGGGCCGACGACGCCCAGCTTGCCGAGCGCCTGGCCGAGGCGGGCTTCGATTCCACCGTGGCGGACGCGCGGCGGCTCATCGCGCTGACCAACGAGTTGCTCGGCTTTCCGCGCCATCTTTCGCAGCACGTGGGGGGCATGGTTATCACCCGCGGCCCGCTCTCGGAACTGACGCCCATCGAGAACGCCGCCATGCCCGAGCGGACGGTGATCCAATGGGACAAAAACGACCTCGACGAACTGGGTATCCTCAAGGTCGATTGTCTGGCGCTGGGCATGTTGACCGCGATCCGCAAGTGTTTCGATCTGGTCGAGTGGCACGAGGGGCGGCGGCTGAGCCTGGCGAGCGTGCCCCAGGAAGACCCGGCCGTTTATGAGATGATCAGCCGCGCCGACACGCTGGGCGTGTTCCAGATCGAAAGCCGCGCCCAGATGAGTATGCTGCCGCGGTTGCGGCCGCGCACTTTTTACGACCTGGTGATCGAGGTGGCCATCGTCCGCCCCGGACCGATCCAGGGCAAGATGGTCCATCCCTACCTGCGGCGGCGCAGCGGCCAGGAGCCGGTCGAATACCCCGACGACGAAATCCGCCAGGTGCTGCGCAAGACGCTCGGCGTGCCCATCTTCCAGGAGCAGGCGATGCGGCTGGCCGTGGTCGCCGCCGGCTTCACGCCGGGCGAGGCCGACCAGCTCCGCCGCGCAATGGGTGCCTGGCGGCGGCCGGGCGTGATCGAGCCCTTCCGCCGCAAATTGCTCACCGGGATGGCCCACCGTGGCCTGTCAGAGGAATACGCCAACCGGGTCTTCGAGCAAATCCGCGGCTTTGGTGAGTACGGCTTTCCCGAATCGCACGCGGCCAGCTTCGCGCGGTTGGTTTACGTCTCGGCCTGGCTCAAGCTCTATCATCCCGCGGCCTTCACCGCCGCGCTCTTGAACAGCCAGCCGATGGGTTTTTACGCGCCCGCCCAATTGGTGCGCGACGCGCGGGAGCATAGCGTCGAAGTGCGGCCCGTGGATGTGAACGCCAGCCAGTGGGATTGCACGCTCGAAGCGCAAAACGAGGAGGTCGGAAGCCGGAAGTCGGAAGTCGGAGGGAAGGAGTCAGGAGCCAGGCTTCAGGAGGAAAAACAAGAAGAGGAGAAAAGGGGAGGAGCGGAGGGGGGAGACAATTTGCAATTCGCAATTTGCAATTTGCAATTCGCAATCCACGCTCTCCGTCTCGGTTTCCGCGAGCTTTCCGGCTTTTCGGCCGCGCACGCCGCGGCGATCGTCGCCGCCCGCCAGGCTGGGCCGTTCCGCTCGCTCGACGATTTTGCCCAACGGACGAGACTGGGCCGCCCGGCGATCGAACGGCTGGCCAAGGCCGACGCTTTCGCCTCGCTGGCGCTTAATCGGCGCGCGGCGCTCTGGCAGGCGCTCGCGGAGCACCGCGAGGGGCCCTTGCCGCTGTTCGCCGCACTCGGATCGCCCGAGTCCGACGAACGGCCGGTCGAATTGCCGCCCATGCCCGAGCATGAGGAAGTATTGGCCGATTACCGCACGGCGGGCTTGTCGCTCAAGGGGCACCCACTCACGTTCCTGCGCCCGCGGCTCGACGAGCTGAAGGTCTCGCGGGCCGTGGAGCTGGCGGCGACTTCCAACGGGCGCTGGTTGCGCGTGGCGGGCCTGGTGCTGGTGCGTCAGCGTCCCAGCAGTGCCCGCGGCATCACCTTCGTCACGCTGGAGGACGAGACGGGCGTGGCCAACCTGGTCGTGCGCCAGGCGATCTGGGATCGCTACCGCCGCGTTGCTTCGTCGGCCGTGGCGCTGGTGGCGCATGGCCGCCTCGAGCGGCAAGGCCAGGTGATCCACGTACTCGTCAGCCGGCTCGAAGACCTGGCGGCGTTGGCGGGCAAGGTTGACAGCCAGTCGAGGGATTTCCGCTAAATGGACGACTAGGCCGCAGTCAAGCGGCAGCCCGACAAACAAAAAACTACAGCGGCCCGGTGCCTGCGCGGTGCATTGATGATTGCGAAAGCACTGGCATGGTAGCTACAACAATTGTCTGCCTGCGCGTTAACCCGCACGATTGCCGCCTGCAGGTACCAGCAGGCCCGTCCGACAGTTAGAAACGCGAACCAAGCACGAAACTCGCTCCCATGAGAAAAAATCTCGATATCTGCGGCACCGCCTTGCTGGCCTTGGGTTGCTGGGTGGTGGCCATTGGTGGTCTGGCGGCCGACGACGTGGTTGGCACGACAACCCCAGAGGAGACGTCGGTCGAATTGGTACTCGATGAAGCGATGCCGGGGCGCACGGTCCCTTGGCCGGTGACGACGGGCGTGCCCTTTCCAGAGGGGAGCCTGGCATCGGCAAATAATTGCCGGCTGGTCGACGACCGAGGCGAGAGCCAGTTGTTTCAGGCCAAGGTGGCGGCAACCTGGGATGCCGCACGGTCGAGCGTTCGCTGGTTGACGATCGACTTCATTGCCCGGCCGGGTCGGAAGTATGCCCTGGAGTTCGGCCCAGACATCAAACCAACCACGGCGGGCGGTGCCCTCGCCGTTACCGACGGTGAAACGATCGTCGTCGAAACCGGTCCGCTACGGGCCGAATTCTCACGGCGCGGGCCGGCCGCATTGCAAAGCATCGCCATCGACTTGAACGCCGACGGTCGAATCGACGCGGGTGAAGGGATCGCGCAAGGCCCGGCCGACGGCGAGCACGTGCTGGTCGATCGCGCGGACCTGCACGCGACGAACGCAGCCGAGAGTGTTTCCGGCGGCGGGCTGCGCGGTGTTTCCGGCGGCGGGCTGCGCGGTGACGAACGGACGATTGAAGTCGAAAGCGCCGGCCCGGTGAGGTGCTGCCTGCGTGTCGACGGTTGGTACACGCCGCCCGATGGCGGGCGGATCGTGCGCTATCGCACGCGTTATCATCTCTTCGCCGGTTTGCCGCTCGTCAAGCTGGTCGATGAGTTTCGCATCGTCGGCTCGACGCGCGACACCGAGTGGAGCGACATTTCCCTGCCGTTGAAACTGAACCTGAATGCAAGGTCGCGGCAAGTCGCCGTCGGCTGGGGCAATGCCGACGCCGGCGAGGTCACGATTCCCTGGCAGGCATCGACCGAAGCGGTTTCGCTCACGCAAGAGACGTACCGGCACTTTGGCAATCTCGAGTGCAAGGCTTCGGTGACGGAAAAGTCGGCGAACATCGAACAGGTCTTGCACACCGGCGAGCGGGCCGGGGCCTGGTTGCAGGCTCGCGACGATCGGGCCGCCGTCACCGGTTCGCTCCGCTGGTTCTGGCAACAGTTCCCGAAGGAGTGGGAACTGACGGGCGACCGGCTGACGTTGCATCTCTGGTCGCCGCGCGGCGGACCGCTCAATTTCGGCGAGGCGGGCCTGAGGGCGTTCTTCGGTGCGGCCGGCGCCAAGTACCTGCTCGACTGGCAAGGAGTCCGTGGGTCGCAGTCGCCTATCGAGAAATTCTTCTACTTCGCCGGCCGGCATGCTTTGGAGCGCGACGGCGCCGATGGCCTGGGTTTGAACAAGCATCACGAGGTCTGGTACCACTTCGCGCCGGCTTCCGCGGCCGATGCTGGTCGCGAGTATGGCCGGCTGGCCGACAGCCAGCCGCTGTGCCTGGCCAGTGGCGAATGGAATTGTTCGACGGAGGTTTTCGGCCCCCTCGCCGCCCGGCCGAACGATTCTCCGTACGAGGCGATCGTGGATCGGATTTTCGATCTGGAGCGTTACGCTCAGGACGCTTTCGGCGATTATGGCTGGTGGTTGTTCGGCGCGGGGCCGCACTATAGCTACCAGTGGGACAAAGAGACCCAGCGGCACTACGCCGACCCGCGACGCTTCGAATACCATACGTACCAGCGTGAAACGCAACTCTGGTGGTGTTACCTCCGCTCGGGCGAGCGGAAGTTTTACGACTGGGCGATTCCGGCGGAGAACCATTGGGTCGACACCGCCGTGTCGCATGCGCCGACGAAGTTCTCGACCGAGTGGCGAGGTGGCGCCCCCGGCCAGGCCACACTGCATTATCCTCCAGGTGACTGGAGCATCGACAGCCCGCTGCACTACGTGCGGCATCATGACACGGGCGAAGCCTGGCTCCGCAGCGCGTCGCAGTTTTGGGCCACGTACCACCGCACACTGGAGACGACGACGCTGGCCTATTACCTGACCGGCGACGAGCGGTTCAACGACGTCGTCGAGTTGTGGCGCGATTACTGGGGTGCGCTCGCCGGCGTGCGCGGCGACACGACCGATGTACCGCCGTGGCACCGCGAGCAAGTTTGGTTTCAGGCGACCGGGCCCGGCGAAACGGCAAAGACCTGGGCTGAGATGATGCGCGATTACGCCCCGTTCCAGTCGGGCTCGCGGCATCAGATGACGCTGTTCTTCAATCTGGCGACGCTGTATGAGCACACCTGGGACCCGGCGATCGGCCGGGTCGTGCGTGAATTCGCCGACGCCTACCTTGCTCCCGACGAACCAAACGGTGTCTGGCAATGCCAGGACCATCGGCTGCCGGCCAACTCCGACGCACCGCTCTTGGCCCATTACTGGTCGCCGGCATTGTGGAAATACGCCCGCGCGACAAAAGACCCTCGCATGCCCGAGGTGCTGCACAAGTATTTCACGGCCTGCTACGAGGCCGATCCGTACGCGGGCGAAGTCGGCGTCTACTCAAACGTAAACATCGCCTGGGCATGGTACTTCACGCGCGATCCCCGGCACCTGGTTGCCGCCCAGCATGAGTTGGATCAACTGCTTCCACTGGCGAAGCCGTTGGAGAAACCGGAAGATCTCGGCCCGCGGATCTACAATCCTTACAATCCGACCCGGGCGCTGACCGCCGTCCCGCGGTTGATCGCGGCGCTGGCCGACGCCAAGCGCTGCGGCGTCGCCGTGCCGGAAAAACCGCCGCTGTCGCCACAAAGGGCGCTCATCGCGCTGCATCGACCGCGCGGCCAGCCACTGGCAGCCGTAACGTGGGGCTGGGACGGGCAACTGCAATGGCTCGACGCCCTGGGCCAGCCTGCCGCGACGATCACCCACACCGCCGTCGAGCGCTCTGGGCGGCAACCGTTCGACCGCACCCTGCCGGGCTACGAAGTCTTCCGCACGACATTCGAGTCGCCCGCACTCGATCGCGACACATGGTGCTTTGTCTCGCCGAAACTGGAAACAGGTCTATTGGAATCATCAGGCGTCGATGCGATTTGGTGCTGGGCCGGCGAGCCGATTCGGCTGGAGCCGCGGCAAACGTTTTGGTGGCCGCGCAGTCTTTCCGGCGGCGGGCTGCGCAGTGTTTCCGGCGGCGGGCTGCGCAGCCCCGCGGCGGCCGAGGTAGCGATCGAGTCGGCGCAAGCCGGCGAGATTCGCGTGCTCTGCGACGGCCGGCCGCTGGAAACCAGGCCTGGTCCATTCTCGCTAGTTGTTCCGCTCGCCGATCTGCCGTCCGACGCCTGGCTGGCGATCGAGTTGCGCGGCGAGGCGCCGACCTGGTTTCAGCTCGCCGGCGTGCCGGAGCCCGAGCGGTGGGTGACAGCATCTTCGACGGCGGGCGGTGCGGTATCTCCAGCGGCGGGTGGCGCGGTATCTCCAGCGGCGGGCGGCGCGGTATCGGAACCGCCGCCGGCAACATTGATCGCGAAGCGCCAGCGGCCTACCCTCGATCGGCAACAGACGTTCGTGCCAGGCCGGTTCGGCCAGGGAATGCTGATCGTGCCGGGTCGCGAGTTGCACATCCCCGACGAAATCATCGGGCCCGATGGCACAGCCCGGCGGATTTCCGACCAGCGCCAGGGGACGATCGAGTTCTGGGTCAAGCGGCTGTCCGACGACCGTCTGACGCCGCTACCGCGTTTCGACGTGATGGAAAACGGCCCGTTGCAAGCCTGGTGCCCGTGGAAGCTACCGCTCGACGATTGGGCCCATGTGGCGGTCGTCTGGCGGCCGGTCGTCGATCTGCCTGAAATCACGCTGGTGCATATCTATGTCGACGGCCGCGACTATGCCAGCTATCGCAGCTTGTACTGGGCGGGCTATGCTTCACCGCCGTTGATGAACGCCAAAGCCGAATGGAAAAAGGAATTCGTCGCGCGGGCTCCGCCGGGCGTGTCGTTCGTCCTCGACGACATCCGCATCTCGACGGAGCCGCGGTTTATCGACCTGAGCATCGCACTTGGTCGGCAGCAGACATTCAATCCGACGTCGTTTGCGCCGCCAACCGAGCCAGGCGAAGACGACGCCTCGACCGTCGTCCTGCTACCACTCGACGGCGACACCGCTGGCACGACGATCGATCGGCAGCCCTTTGATGCGACGATCGTCCCCGCGCCGCGGCCGTGAGTAGCGCAATCATCGCGCGAGCCATTGGTCAAGACCTGCAATACGACTTACGGCCCAGGACGCCTGGCAGGTGACGCGCAGCCATCGATCGCTGACCGGCGGAAACCCCACAAAGTCCGCATTGCTGTTAGAATCGGTCAGCTTTGTGCGCCCTGGCAACGTCGATTGGCACTTCAGGCCTGTCGCGTTGCGCTATCGTATTGCCCCGGTTTGACTTCCGTCGTTCGATGGGCCAGCATTAAGGATGCGATGGCGAACACGATGGGCGGCGAACACCGGGCGACTGCGGCTCGTCATCAATCCCTTGACGGCCCTGGGCATCTTGATTCTGGCCTTGATCGGAACGTGCTTTGGGGCAACTTTCGATTGGCTTTACGGTCGACGGCTGTGCTTCAGGGGAGATGGCAACACCAGTGGCGGCGTTCAGGCGCTTGCCGCGCTTTTTGGCTTTGAACTCGGCGCGGTCGCCGGCCTGATCGCAGTCGTGAATCGAGTTACGGCCAATGAAGGCGATTACGAACTGCCAGTCAGCCTGGAATATCTATTCGCATCGCTCATGCCAATGTTCCTGATGAGCTCCATCCTTCACGCTCCACAGCATCGGCGTCGACGTCGCGCAAGGTTCCACGCCTTTGACCGTGGAACGATCTCGTTCGGTCGCTGGTGCCTTTCCTGTTCGATGGTTTTGGTGTTCGTCGTTACGACCGCCTGCTTTATGAAAAAATTGCCCGGCCAAGAAGTGAAGCACTTCTATTTTTCTGTTGAAGAGGTTGTTGAAGGTACATACGACAGCGACTTGAAGAGACTGGGAATCACCAAGGGAGATGTCCGGCTGGAAGTCGCCGTGAAGATAGATAGTGATGAACTTGCGAAAATGCGGTGGCCGAATCCGCTGACGATCGACATCGAACTTCCCAAAGTAATAGTAGATACATGGCAGGTCACGGCGGTTGACGGGTTTGCCATGCTCGACGGCGAAAAAAAGTCGACTGAGCCACCCCCCATCCTGCGACCGCTGAAAAGTGATCACCCCTCCATTCGAACGGTTCATTGGCACGGCATGTCGGACGAATGGGATCATAAACTGGTCATCTTCATCCACCAGAAGAGACAGACCCTCAGTATTGCTGAAGTGTCGAAGCTGATCATGGACAACGGCAGCGACCGAATGCGTATATCGGGCCGTTTCAGTCCATAGGGTCACCGTCCTAATCAGAAACGCACGGCATTCTCACGTGCGTTTAACAGGGCGTGCCGCTAAAATGCCTTCCCGTGTTATGATGGGACAACGGGGCAACCTCGCGGACCGCACCTTATGTCGCAGCTCGGAGCGGCCCATGACGGAACCCATGACGGCGATCTCACGATCTTGCTGCACGCGTACGCTCAGGGCGATCAACAAGCGCTGCATTTGCTCATCGACCGGGTCTACACGGAATTGCGCACGATCGCCGCCGGACGACTTCGGGGCGAAAATCACAATCCGCTGATGGGGCCGACGGCGCTCGTCAACGAAGCCTATATTCGACTCGTCGGCGGAAAAGACCCGACGGAATGGGTCAATCGACGCCACTTCTTTGCCGCGGCTTCGGAGACGATGCGTCGGATTCTCGTCGATCAAGCGCGGCAACGCCTCTCCTGCAAACGGGGCGGCGAAGCTGTGCGAACGATGATCGACGAAGTTGCCATTTCGGTTGACCTGCCCGATGACGAACTGCTCGATTTAGACGCCGCACTGCAAGCTTTGGCCAAGATCGAGCCCGACAAGGCCGAGCTCGTCAAACTCCGCTTTTTCGTCGGCCTCTCCGAAAATGAAGCCGCCGACACGCTCGGGATTTCTCGCGCAACTGCTTCTCGGCACTGGACTTATGCACGAGCCTGGTTGTTCAGCCGGCTCAAGCCGCGGGCGCCGGATTCGGCGTCTGAGGATGAAAAACCAAAAAACCGTGAGGCGCCGGGCATGAAAATTACGCCTGGTAATGCGGAGACGATCGTGTACCGGAGCGCGGACCGTGACCGAAGCGAAAAGACTTGAAGAGATTTTCTCGCAGTCGATCCAAGTTCTTGACGTGGAAGAACGTCGCAAGTTCGTCGAGCAGGCTTGTGAAGGGGATGTCGAGCTCACGCAACATGTGTTTGCGCTCTTAAAAGCGGCCCAGGAAGCCGGCAGCTTTCTCGAATCACCGGTGCGCATCGTCGATCACGCCAACCAGACCGAGTTTCCATTCCTAACGGCACCGATCGTAGCGGGTGACGTGGGGTCTTTGGGGCCTTATCGCATCCTGAATTGCGTGGGTCGGGGCGGAATGGGGATCGTCTTTCGGGCCTTTGATCCCAAGTTGCAACGGGTCGTGGCCGTCAAGGTGCTTGCGCCGGAGGTTGCGGTCGCCCCTCTTGCCCGCAAGCGCTTCGAGCGCGAAGCCCGCTCGGCCGCCGCAGTCAGTCATCCGCACGTCGTGGTGATTCACGCCGTCGACGAAGCCCACAATCCACCGTATCTGGTGATGGAATTCGTTCAGGGGAAGACCCTGGCGGAGAAGCTGGCGGATCAGGGGATGTTGTCTGTCAAGGAGATCTTGCGGATCGGAGCGCAGATTGCCGAAGGACTCGCGGCCGCTCACCGGCAGGGGCTGGTGCACCGCGACGTGAAGCCCGCGAATGTCCTGCTGGAAAATGGCGTCGAGCGGGTCAAAGTCACCGACTTCGGCCTGGCCAAAGCCGTCGACGACGTGGGCATGACGCGAACGGGCGATCGGTCGGGAACGCCGCAGTATATGTCGCCGGAGCAGGCTTCCGGCGCACTCATCGACCCTCGCACGGATCTCTTCAGCCTGGGGGCTGTGCTCTACACGATGTGTACCGGAAAACCGCCCTTTCGGGCCGACAATCCGTTGGTCATGTTGAAGCAAATCTGCGAAGACACGCCACGACCGATTCAACGATTCAATCCGGAAGTGCCCGATTGGCTGTGCGCGATCGTTGATCGCTTGCTTGCGAAGTCTCCCGGGGACCGTTTCCAGACGGCGGCGGAAGTGGCGGCTTTGCTTCAGCAGCATCTGGCGACGGTCCAGGGGGTGACTATCGCCCAACCGGTACTGGAAACGAAATCGCGGTCCGCTTCAAAGCCACGTCGGCTTTGGCTTTGGCCAACTTTCACATTCGGCCTCGTGGCGGGAGCTTGCGTGCTGGTGTGGGTCGACTCAGTGTGGCTCACTCCGGAGCGAACGCCACGCAATTCATCGCCGTTGGGGGATTCTCGGGAACTGACACTCGGCAACACACTCTCGGGGACCGGCGAAAAGGGACCCGACGATGTGCTTCCAGGAGGAGCGGCGACGACGAACAAGGCAGGAGCTGTTTCGGCGGAGGGGAACAAACCCGCGAACAAACCGCCCGACGCATTTAACGGGACGGAAGCCGGAGATCGCCGCGAGCTGACCGACCTGAAGATTGCGTTGCGTTGGTGTCCGCCGGGAAGCTTCAGGGACGAGCACCACCTCGAGGTCGCGCTGCCACGCGGCTTTTGGATGCAGGAGACGGAAGTGACGCAATCGGAATGGGCGACGCTGATGGGCTCGATGCCGCCGCACGAGATGAACAAGGGTGAAGGAGATCGGCACCCGATCTATTTCGTTAGTCTCGATGATGCGACGAAGTTCTGTCGGAAGCTTACGGAACTCGAGCGGAATGCGGGCAGGCTCCCCTCGGGATGGGAGTTTCGGCTGCCGACCGAGGCGCAGTGGGAATACGCGTGCCGCGCGGGAACGACGACGGACACGGCATTTGGCGACGAGCTGAGCAGCACACAGGCGAACTTTGGCGGGGAATGGCCCCACAACGGCGCGCTGAAGGGGCCCAGCCATGGGATGGCGATCGAGGTCGGTTCGTATCGCCCCAATGACTGGGGGATTTACGATATGCACGGCAACGTCAAGGAGTTCACGACCACGCCTGGGCGGGTGCGCGGCGGGAGCTGGTGCGACAGCGGCAGGAACTGCTGCTCGGGGATCTGGATACCCGACCCCCCCAACCCGTCGGAAAGCATCGGGTTCCGCATGGTTTTGGCGCCAGTGCCATGAGTTACCCAGCTCTCTACGATCCGGAGAACAAGAACCTGCATGCGCTTTTCGGCAGCGCCTCCTTCGTGATTGGTCGCAGCGAAACGGCTGATTTGACCGTTCTCGATCTGGGTTGCTCGCGCCAGCAGTTCCGCATCGTTCGCAACGAAGCTCGGCACTATGTCGAGCCGCTCTCGCGCACAAGTCCGACGTATCACAACGGCAAGCCGATCAGCGAGCCGATCGCCCTGGTGCACGGCGATCGGCTGGAAGCGGGCAACTGCCGGTTCGTGTACCTCGCCAATGAATTGTCAGCCGAGGGTGGGCAACCCGCACCCGCTGCCGCCGTCGCGGGCAAACCCGGCCGCGTCGCCGGCAATCCCGGTCGCGTCGCCGGCAATCCCGGTCGCGTCGCGGGGCCGTCATCGGCCCCGCGCGAGCCCCTGATGACGGTGATGGCCGGCTCCCGCGAAGCGGCCGCACTGCTCCCGCCCGCCGAGGAGCTGAAACCCATTCCCCTCTCGGGAAAAATGCTCATCGGCCGGGACCGAAGCTGCGTGCAGATTCACCTGGCGCATCCGCAGATTTCGCGCACGCATGCCCATATCACCGTCGAGAACGACCGGGCGATCCTGGTCGATCTCAACAGCGCCAACGGCACCTACGTGAACGGAGTGCGCGTCCGTAAACCGGCCACGGTCCAACCTGGCGACCAGATCGACATCGGTCCCTATGCACTGCAATTCACTGGTCGGGCGCTGGTGCCGCACACCCGCGCCGACAACGTCGAGCTGGTTGCCCGCACCGTCTCACGCGTCGTCACCAACCGCGAGACCGGCAAGCCGCTAACCATCTTGGACGACATCACGGTGGTCATCCGGCCGCGCGAGTTCGTGTGCCTGCTGGGACCGTCGGGTTCCGGCAAGTCGACGTTGCTTTCGGCCCTCAGCGGGAGGACCGAGCCTGACGCCGGCAGTGTACTGGTCAATGGCCAGGATCTGCACTCCCATTTCGACTCGCTCAAGCACGACATCGCCGTGGTGCCGCAACGCGACATTCTGCACGACTCGCTCGGCGTGGGTGACGCGCTCTGGTACACCGCCCGGCTCCGTTTGCCTCCGGACCTCCGCGGCGACGAGGTCGAGGCCTGCATCGACGACACCCTCGGAACGGTGAGTCTGCAACCGCGCCGCGCCGCCTTGATCCGCCACCTCAGTGGCGGGCAGGTCAAACGCGCCAGCCTGGCCAACGAGATCTTGACCAGGCCCAGCCTGCTTTTTCTGGATGAGGTTACCTCCGGCCTGGATGAACAGACCGACCGCGACATGATGGACCTGTTCCGCTCTATGGCCGACACGGGCAAGACCGTGGTGTGCATCACCCACAGCCTGGCCAACGTCGAGCGGACCTGCCACCTGGTCGTGATCCTGACCGCGGGCGGTCTGCTGGCTTTTATCGGCAAACCCGCCGAGGCGCTGGAGTACTTTGGCATCCAGCGGCTCGGCGACGTTTACGAACGCCTCGCCCAGCAGCCCGTCAAACATTGGCAGAAGCAATTCAAGGCCAGTCCGCACTATCGCCGCTATGTCAGCGAGCGTCTGCCAAAGCAGGTAGCCGCGCCGGCGGTTCGGCTACCCGTAAGCAGGCCGGCCGACAAGGGCCGCACGTTCCTGCGCCAGACGCACCTCCTGACGCGACGCTACTTCGCCATCTGGCGCGGCGACTACCTGGCGCTCCTGGCCATGCTGTGCCAGAGCGTCCTGGTGGCCGTGTTGCTGGGGGTTCTGTTTGGCCAGTTGAAGCCGCTGGCCGATGCATCCAATCCGTTGGACCCCACCGGCGCCGTCGACTTTGCGCGCAAGTCGGTGAACTTGCTCTTTCTGCTGGCGGTGACCAGCTTCTGGTTTGGCTGTAATAACGCCGCCAAGGAAATCGTCAAAGAACGCGCCATCTACACGCGCGAACGCGATTTCAACGTCCAGGTGGGGAGCTATTACTGCTCGAAGTTCCTGCTGATCATGCTCTTCAGTGGCGCGCAAGTGCTGGTTCTGGCGGGCATTGTCAATTTGTGGTGCGATCCGCCCGGCGCTTTCGCCCAGCAGTGCCTGTTGCTCATGTGCCTGGCGGCGGCGGGTGTCGCCTTGGGACTGGCGATCTCCGCGGTGGCGCCCACGGAAGAAATGGCCATCACCCTGATTCCAGTCGCCATCCTCCCGCAAATCATCCTGTCGGGAGTGATTGCCCCGTTGGCAGGTGTTGGCAAGTCGCTGGCGCAGACTCTGATCACGGCGTACTGGGGTAATCGCGGACTGGACGCCTTGCTGACCTCGGAGCAGGCGCGCGCGGCCGGAGTGGAACAAGGCACGCCTGGCAGTGCTCTCGTGGTTGTGCTGGGCCACGCCGGCGTGTTCATTGTCGCGGCCTTGGCGGTTTTGTTCTGGCAGGGGCGCCGCGCCCGGCTACTGGCTGATTTGCTGCGGCGTGCGAAGGGCGGTCCCAAAAAGCATAAGGCATCGTGAAATGTCGCCTTTCGCTCCGCGAAAGGCAACATATTAGGCCGGGAAATTATTCGGGACCAAATCCTTATCACGGCGATTGTGTCAATAATTCGAGGATTTCGAAAATGGCCAAGAACGAGAGCAAAGGCGCCGGCGATTCGGGGAAGCAACGGTCGCAAGTGGCGTCTTCCGTTCCCGTGGGGAAACCGGCGACAACCGCTTCGCAACGCGATCTCGGCGAGACCGAAACCTGGCGTGCCAGAGGCCCAACGGAGTTGCCCCCACAGTTCGGGCGCTATCGCGTGATGAAGAAGCTGGGTGGCGGCGGCATGGGGACCGTCTACCTGGTGGAGAACACCGAGCTGGAACGCGAGGAGGCGCTCAAAGTCCCGCATTTCGGCGACGGCGACGACCCGCAGTTGCGCGAGCGCTTTCTGCGCGAGGCGAAGTCGGCGGCCAGACTGGATCACGCCAACTTGTGCCCTGTCTACGACGCGGGAGTGCAGGACGGCATTTACTACCTGACCATGCGCTTCCTCAAGGGCAAGCTGCTCTCGGACTTCGTCGGCAAAGCACAGCCAGAGCGCAAGGCTGTCGAGGTCGTGGCCAGGCTGGCCCAGGCGCTGGAATCGGCCCACGGCAAGGGCGTGATCCACCGTGACCTGAAGCCCAGCAATATCATGATGGTTGGTGCGAGCCCTGTGGTTATGGACTTCGGGCTGGCCAAACAGGTCCGGCAGCCGGACCAGAAGCTGACTCAGGATGGGTCGATGCTAGGCACGCCGGCTTACATGCCGCCCGAACAGCTCAAGGGCGAGTTGGAGCGGATGGGTCCGGCCAGCGACGTTTACAGCCTGGGTGTGATCCTTTATGAACTGCTGACGGGCCGGTTGCCGTTTGAGGGCACGACGGCGGTGATCTTCGGCCAAATCCTGCATACCGAGCCGCCCTTGCCGTCGGCGCTCGTACCGGGGCTCAACCCGACTCTGGACGGAATCTGTCGCAAGGCGATGGCCAAGGATTCCACGGAACGTTTCCCGTCGATGAAGGCCTTCGCGGCTGCCCTGTTCGACTTCTTACGTGCGACGCCCGCCACCCAGAGCGCCGGCAACCTGGTGCCAACCGCGGTGGACAAAGCCGTTTTTCAAGCGGCCACTGTGGCGCCGCAGCGCCGGCCGGCGGGCGACAACGGCATTTTCCAGCTCGCCACAGTGGCGCCGCAGGCGAGACGATCGCTTCCCCCGATGCCAGCGGAAACTCAGGCGCGGGAAACTCAGCCGCGGGAAACTCAGCCGCCCTCGGCAACTCGCCCTCACCAAATCGCGCGCACGACGATCGAAACGACCGGTACGGGCGACGAGGGTCCGAGCCAACGCAAGTTCATCATCGGCCTGGCGCTCAGTGCGGCCTTGGCCCTGGTTGCCATCGGAATTGGCTTTTGGGCCGGCGGTGCCATTCGGGTGCGCACCGCGGACGGGACCCTGGTCGTCGAGGTCAACGAGCCCAACCCCGACGTGTACGTGGATGGCGAGAGAGTCGCCGTCACATGGCAAGACGGAGGCATGAAGGCGGAGATTGGGGTCAAGCCAGGAACGCGAAAGGTGGAACTGAAGAAGGATGGATTCAGTGTTTATGGCGACGAAGTGACGCTGGAGGACCGGGGGCGCAAAGTGCTGGTCGCCCGGCTCGAGCCGAATCCACCTGAGACGCCGCATGAAGTTGCAACAACGGATGTGGCTTCGCAGGGCGAAGCTGACAAACAGCATTTTGAGAATGCGTCTGCCGGTGACGGCGACCTCGGACCCGCCGGTGCGGTGTTGCCCGGCAGTTGGACGCTCGTGGGTCCGCCAGGAGCCTGGAAAGCGACCCGCGCCGGCGTGGTGCTCAACGACCAGGTCTTCACGGTGGAAGAAAACGGCGGCCTGTTCGCCACCGACCCCGGCACAGGCGACCGGCGGCAGATCGGCCAGCCCGAATTCGCGACGACGCTGCGCATGTTTGCCGTCAACGACGCTCTGTTTACGATCGAAGCGGATGGCAGTCTTTACCAGGTCGATACGAATGATGGAACCTGGCGACGCGTGGGGACCGAGGGGGTCTGGGTGCGCACGCGCGCCGGGGCCGCGCTCGACGGCCAGCTCTATACCGTCGAAGAAAACGGCGAATTGTTCGTCACCAATCCGGCCAACGGGCAGTATCGACAGATCGGCAATGCCGTGTTCGGCGCCACGACCTTCATGAATGCGGCCAACGGCCAACTTTTTACGATCGAGACCTACGGCAGCCTCTACCGGGTCGATCCGAACGACGGCTCCTGGGTCGGCGTCGGAGAAGCGGGGGCTTGGAAGCAGACGATCGCGACCGCCGTCGTGAATCGCAAGCTCGTGACCGCCGAGAGCGACGGCACGTTACAGATCGCGAATCTCGACGACGGCACGCGCCGGCAGATCGGCGCCGCCGCGTTTGGCAACACGGTATTCATGTTCGCGTTGGGCGGCCAGGTTTACACGATCGAAGCCGACGGCAGCCTGTATCGCGTCTTCATCGAGGGTCAAGTCACGCCTCGCGAGTCAAAGCCTCGCGAGCCGGATCTCAAGCCGCACACGCCGGCCGAGTTGGCCGCGATTCAAAACGCCGACATCGATCGAGGACAAAGCCTGCGCGCCAGCACCGATCCGGCTGAGATCGCCGAGATCGTGGGCGAGGTCGCGCCCGGCTTCACCGCCATCTCGCCGGTGATTCCGGGGGGCGTCGCCATCGTGGCCGAGCATTTCGGACGACCGCGCGTTTTGTCGACGCACCCCCTCGACGCAGTCCGCGCTTGTATTCTCACCTCGACGTTCGACGTGCCCGCCGACAAGAAAACCTCGCTCACGCTCGACGTATCGCATAGCGCGGCGGGCGATTGGCAGCTCGTCGTGTTGGCAAACGGCGAGCGCCTTTACGACACGGCGGTCGGACCGACGACGGCACACGATGGCTGGCTGGCGGTTTCAGTCGATCTGACGCCTTTTGCGGGCAAGCAGGTGGTGCTTGAACTCCATAACCAGGCGACCGGCTATTCACACGAGTGGGCTTTTTGGGATCGGGTCAAGATCACCTCGCGCGAAGTTGAGGAGTCGCATGAACCCATCCCCTCTGACAACGTGATCCCGTCTCAAGCTCCTGCCAAATCCGCCGTCGTAGGCAGCCGGCCGGGCGAAGAGCGAAACGACAACGGCCTGAAGCTGAAGCTTTGCTGGTGCCCGACCGGGGGGAAGCAGGGCTTCTGGATGGGGAAATTTGAGGTGACGCAGTCGGAATGGGCGGCCCAGATGGGCTCGATGCCGTCGCAGGCGATGAACAAGGGGAAGGGAGATCGGTACCCGATTTATAACGTGAGCCTCGACGATGCGATCGAGTTCTGCCGGAAGCTGACCAGCGTGGAGCGGAAAGCGGGCAGGCTGCCCTCCGGATGGTCGTACCGGCTGCCGACAGAGGAACAGTGGGAATACGCGTGCCGCGCGGGCACGAAGACGGCCACGGCATTTGGCGACAAGCTAAGCAGTACCCAGGCGAACTTCAATGGCGATTGGCCGCACAACGGGGCGCCGAAGGGCCCCAACCTGCAGACGGCGGTCAAGGTCGGTTCATATCGCTCCAATGCCTGGGGGATTCACGACATGCACGGCAACGTCAAGGAGTTCACGACCACGCCTGGGCGCGTGCGCGGCGGGAGCTGGTTCGACAGCGGCAGGAACTGCTGCTCGGAGATTTGGATACCTGACCCCCCGAACCCGTCGGAGAGCATCGGGTTCCGCGTCGCTCGAGTACCGTCGCTGGAACTCAAACGCATGAGCCCGCCGGACCCAGGAGCGAACGGCGCCGCCGAAACAACGGGGTCCGAAACACTGTCGGCCGGTGCCTCAACGCCGCCGCCTCTCAAGGTCGTGGTACCGGCAAAACGCACCATGGGGCTCAGCCAGGCGAGCCTCTTGGACCGTTCGGCCGATACCGGCCTGGAAGTGAAGGAGGGGCAGCGCATCAGGCTGGCGGTCTCAGGCGGCGTCAATTTGAAGTCTGGCAAACGTAGAGGGCCGGTGAAATCGGGAGTTGACGTGATCGTGTGCGCCATCGGTCAGCCCGCGAAACGGGCGGACCAACGCGTGGAGGGGAGGGCGGCGATGGATTTCGTCGCCACAAGTTCCGGCAACCTGTTCATCGGAATCGCGGACGACAGCAGGGCAGATAACGAAGGCTCCTTGACAGTTGAGGTTCGTGTCGAATGAAGTGACTGAGATAACTGCGGCAAATGATGAGGCATGTCATCAGTGGTTATTGCGATCCTCCAGGTCGGCGAGGGTAGCGACCTTGGACCAGAGGCTGTCTTTGTTCCGCTCACATTCTTCCCGCCACCGCCATGCTTGTCCCTCGTTGCGCTACACATCTTTTGGTTGCTGGTGCCAAAACGGCGATGGTTAGAGAGTGGGCATCGCCGACAATTCCTTGATCGTGTCTTGAACTGGCGATTCCATCTGGCACAATCAGTGATGAAGGGCGGCAGTCGACGTTCAGCGATTCCTCACCCCTTGGGGCGGGCTATATCAGGAGGTTCTCGTGGCGAGATTCATCTTGGTGGTCGGGCTCATGGTGGCCTTGGCATCCTCGGCCGCATCACAGGACTGGGTCAAGGAAAGGCTGAAAAAGGACCCGCGACCGCGGGTCTTGAAGTGGGTGTTTGAGGAGGGCGGCTACGAGAGCTATACGAAATACCTCGTCGTTCGACCCCGCCTCGACGCGCCGACGCCGCTGGTCGTCGTTCTGCACGGGAGTGATGGGCTGGGCGACTGGGAACGGCTATTGTGCAACGAGTTGGCGGACGCCGGCTTTATCGCCATCGCGCCCGACCTGCTTTCCGGACTGGGCGCCAATAATGGCGGAACGGCGGAACTGGCTGGCCCGGACGCGGTTCGCAAAGCCATGCAATACCGGTTGCCCAAGCATTGCGTGGGTATGGTGATTGAAGCTGTGAACTGCGCGGCCCGGATTCCGCAATGCAACGGGAAGGTTTTTCTGGTCGGGTTCGGGCGCGGAGGGGAAGTGGCGACGCGATTTGCTGCGATTCGCAAAAGCGTCAAAGCGACGCTCGTCTTCGATTGGAACTCCCCTATCGAGGAAGCGGTGCTCAAAAACGTCGAATGTCCGGTGTATGGATTCTATGCCGGGAGCGACGCTACAGCGAACGCCGCCGTCCCGATGTTAAAGGTATTGATGACGTCGGCGGGCAAGACATTTGACCCGCTGATCTACGACGGCGCCACGCCTAACTTCATCCGCGATGGCGAGGCTCCGGACGCATCCGACGCGAATCGAAAAGCCAGGGACGCGGCCTGGTCGCGATGCATGGAACTGCTCGCTGGATCGTGATCGGTGCCGCCCCGCCTCGCACGGACATGATCGCCGGTCTCGATCTATCTCTCTTTGGCCGTAGGCGGTTTTCCGGCTTCGCGTTCCAAGCCCGGCTACGGCATCTCGGTCGACGCGCAGGTGGTCGGCCACCGCGTGATGCTTCATATTGTTGGTCTAACATTCGTATTGTCTTTCATCGTTACTATCCACGGCGGTCCGGAACATCCTGATTCCGGCGTCAAGACGCGCACGAGCGTCGGCCGAACGGCGCGTGACGCTCACCATTATGCTCGCGTGTGCGTACCGCGTCGATGTCCTATCGGCACGTCTTCGGTCGATCCAGTCGATGGCCCTGCCTAATAATTGGGCACCGGTGCTGCGCGATTCGCGCTACGTACCTCGCGAAATGCGATAGTTCGCGGCAAATTCGCGACATAGCCGCAATGGCATGTGTTTTGCTAAACGTACCGCTAAGAGTTTCGCTCGATGTTTTCCTCGAAACACCGTTTACGCAGGGTATGCTCGGCGCGGCGGTCGAAATCAGTGTGCCGGTAATTTGGTCAATCCTCGGGAGTTGAATCCATGAATCCGATCGCCGTCGCCGTGCGTCGCCCCGTCACGACACTGGCGCTGCTCGCTGCCCTCACCAGTGGCGGGGTGCTGGCCTTGAACAAAGCGCGCCCGGACATTTTCCCTTCGCAGGTCCACGATTTTCTCGACTCGATCCACCTGAGTCCCGAGCAGGTCAAGGGCCTCATGGCCGGCCACCGGTCGGAGGAGGACCACGCGGAAGCCCATACGATCGTGGCTGCTTTTCCTCAGTCGCAGGCTGTCACCCTCACTCAGAATTATGTCTGCCAGATCCATTCGCAGCGCCATATCAGTGTGCGCGCCTTGAAGGAGGGGTATCTCGAGGCGATCCAAGTCAAGGAGGGCCAGTGGGTGAAGGAGGGTGATCTGTTGTTCAAGGTCATCCCCATTCTTTACCAGAAAGAGGCGGAGGCCGCAGCGGCCGAGGCTAAGGTCGCGCGGTTGGAACTCAAATTCGCCGAGCAGTTGTACGAACAAAAGACGATCTCTGAGAATGAGGTGAAGCTGATCGAAGCCAAGCTGGTAAGGGCCGAGGCCAAGGCACAGTTGGCGCAGGCCGCATTGAACTTTGCCACCGTCAAAGCCCCTTTTGGGGGCATCATCGACCGCCTGCACCACCAGCAGGGCACCCTGGTCGAGGAGGGGGAAGAGCTCACAACCTTGTCCGATAACGGCGCGATGTGGGTTTATTTCAACGTCCCCGAAAAAAGTTACCTCGAATACATGGTCAACCTGAAACAGAACAAGGATATGAAAATCGAGATCCTGCTGGCCGGCGGCAAGAAGTTCGACCAGCTCGGCATGCTCGACCCCGCCCAGGGGAAAGGTGCGATCGAGGCTGACTTCAACAACGAGACTGGGAACATCCCCTTTCGCGCCGATTTTCCGAACCCCGACCGCCTGTTGCGTAACGGTCAGACCGGCACCGTGCTGCTGAGCTGGGTGGAGAACGACGCCCTGGTCATCCCTCGACGGGCGACTTTCGAGGTCCTCACCAAGCGGTACGTTTTCGTCATCGACGAAGAGAACGTGGCGCACCAGCGCGAGATCGTCGTCCAGAACGAATTGGAGGACGTCTATGTACTCAAGAGCGGACTTGGCGTGGACGACAAGATCGTTCTCGAGGGGATCCGACAGGTTCGCGACGGCGACAAGGTGGAATGCGAGGATCGTCAACCTGAGCAGGTCGCTGCAACCTAAAATACCACGCGGAATAGCACGAGCGAACGGCGCTTTGCCCTCCCAATTCCCCATCTCGCTACCGATAGGATGTCGGCCAGCGGCCGAGTCTTGTCGCTCGTCCCGCGGTCGAAAGCCGCGACCAGGGCGTTCCGGTCGATGAAGTTGAGCTGCAACGCCAAGATGCCCAACAGCAGGTTGCGGTCGCAATTGGCTCGCGACATGATCGGGAGTGGAAAGGCAGAAGGCAGAGGACGACGCTATTGCGAAATGCAAATTGAAAAATGCAAATTGCAAATGGTAGGGGGCTAGGCGCTCAACTCGCGGGGCAAGGTGCTCAACTGGCGCGCGAAACCCACCGGCCGGCCTGTGACGCGCTATCGCGCATAACGGGCGAGGGGTGAACCTCGCCAAATCGAGCATCGATGCGAGGTAGCCGGAGGACTGCCTCCTCGACGCTTGCACGGTGCGTGCTTTGAACCACGGACGAATCGCTCGCCTTTGCGGCGACGGTGCTTCCGAAGTCGAGCGACGCCAGGCGGGTCGAGGAGCGGAGCCGCCCTTCGGCTACGCCGCATACGGTCATAATCCAGGAGGACCGCTCTCTCATGAAATCAGGATGGATTGGAAACGACGGGTAACGCCGTGTTTGATCTTGTTCGTCCTGCCATCCTGTCTTTCCTTTTGTTGGCTTCATCTCGGCCTGCCATTGCGACTTCGCAAACCGAACGTGTTGCTCGCGGCGCGCGCCGGCTATAATGATGCCACATCAACTCCCAGGAATTGAGGCTGGCAATGCGGAGCTTGAAGCCCGAAGGCGGCATACCTCGCCGCGAGGCGTTGCAGATCGGCGTGGGTCTATTCGGGCTCAACCTGCCGGGGTTGCTACGGGCGGCGGACCAGGCACACGCCAAGCGGAAGGAAACCTCTTGTATTTTCCTTTTTCTGGCGGGCGGACCGAGCCAATTTGAAACCTTCGATCCAAAGCCCGACGCGCCCAGCGAAATTCGCGGCCTGTGGGACCCGATTCCGACCAGCGTGCCGGGCACGTTCATTTGTGAGAAGCTGCCGCTCTTGGCGCGGCGCATGCACCAGGTCGCCCTGATTCGTTCGTGGCAAGGACGCAGCGGCGGGCACGACGTCGGTTCGCAGCACGTGACCTCGGGGTTTTTTCCGCCGGCCGGCGGCCAGTATTTCCCCAATTTCGGCTGTCTCATCGCCGCCCTTCGCGGCAACCAGGTTCAGGGCGTGCCGGCCCACTTTGGGTTGCCAGTGGCCGCCAGGTATACGAAACCGCCGGGCTACCTGGGACCGGCCTTCGACGCTTTCAACATCGGCGGCGACCCGTGCCGGCCAAACCTGCAATTCAATCAACTCACTGTCGCGCCTTCGCGATTCGACGATCGCCGCTCGATGTGGCTGCAATTGGAGAACCTCAGCCGGCTGGCCCAGGTGCAGGCCGGCTCGCTCGAAGCCCACGATCAGTTCGCCGGCGAAGCCATCGCACTCCTGACCAGCGGCGCCATGCAGCGCGCCATGGACCTCGACGCCGAGCCGCTGGCGCTGCGCGAGCGCTATGGGATGAATATCTACGGTCAGCGCGTGCTTTTGGCGCGTCGGCTGGTGGAGGCCGGAGCCCGCTTCGTGACCATCAACCATGCAGTCCAGGGGGGCATGTTCGGCGAAGGGACAACGAACGGCACCTGGGACAACCATCACTTGTTGTTCGATTCGATGATGTCGTTCGCCGCGACTCCTTCCCATGTGCCCGCCGGCTACCCGTGGCATCGCTACGACGGGCCGGGCAATCTCCCGCAACTCGACATTTCACTCTCGGCTTTGCTCGACGATCTTGAGGAGCGTGGTATGCTCGAATCGACGCTTGTGGTTGCGATGGGTGAATTCGGGCGCACGCCACGGATCAACAAGGACATCGGCCGCGACCACTATCCCAACGCCGGCTGCTTGCTCATGGCGGGCGCCGGCGTCGCGCGCGGCGCGCTGGTCGGCGCGACCGATCGCAAGGGAGCCTTTCCAGCCACGCGGCCTTGCGGACCGGAAGACGTGGCGGCGTCGATCTATCACGCCCTGGGAATCGACCCCTACGCGACGCATTTCCCGCGTTTGCCGCGGCCCACGCCCATTGCCGAGGGAAGAGTGATCGAGGGACTCTTCGCGTAGGCCTCGTAATCATGGGGCGTAGACGACGTTTCCTCGACGTTTAGGTGGCCCAATTTGTGTCCCGACGGCCCGCAGCCGCTCGATCAAGCAGGCCGCCATCGGCCGTATCAGCAGTCCGACTCACTGTCTTGTATCTTTTTTTGGAAGGCTTTCGCAGCATCTCGAGCGCTCTGTGAGTCGCTCTCCAAGGGAATCCCGAGGCGTACGGCGACGGGCTCAAATCTCGGCGCCGGCGCTACAACGAATATCGCGTATTCCCCTCCGCCGCCCTCGAGTTCGTAGCAGCGATCATCACGACCAATGGTCTGCATGAAAGTGTCGAACCCTTTCATGACGGCGCCAACATCATGCCACCGCCCTTGAGGAGAAGCCTCGAAGCTGAACGCCTGCCCCTGATACCGGAAGCCAACAGTGCACACCGTTCCAAGATCAGTGACTTTTTCGACATTGGGCATACTTGCGATAGGTTCGCGCATAAGATTGGCGTTGCAGGTTTCCTTGAGATCATCAACGGCGATGACGGGCCGAGCGACCTTGAGAAGGCCCCGGAACAGTTCGAAATGTTCCAGCCCGGTAGAAGATTTCAAGTGGAACACGACGAGTCGTTCGCCACCCGCCCAAATCAAACTTCGGACGTCAAAGCCCTTGCTCAGCGCCTCAACTAATTGCTCATCGGACATGGGGTCCATCACGCCGGCTTCCGTCAACACGTCCGCAAGCTCGCGATCCGTTCCGCCGTTCAAGCGCCACGACAGCTCGACCCTTGTCCAAGGCTCGCACCGATCGAGCACGGCGTTGATGGCCGCCCGGCTGGCTGGGCCTGCAGCCAGCAGCGCCTTTCCAATTGCACCGACGACGCACGGCCTCTCTTCGTTCGTCAGGGCGTCACTTAGTGCGGCGATGTCATGCGGATCATTCTTGTCTTTCACTAAAGGCTCAACGGCCCGCGCCGCATACTCACGCAGATCGGGGTTACCGAGCTGCGACAGTACAAAGTGGCGCGCTTCGTCGCCCAGCGCTCGGGCATAGGTTACCAGCGTCTCGCCCCGATCGAACTCATAAATCGCATCGCAGGCTATCAGACGCTCAAGCAGCCCCTTGGCGCCGCTGGGCATGACAACCGCCAGGACCTTGGCAGCGCTAGCCGCCCGGATAAGTCCATCGTTGGTGTCGAAGCGCTGCTCCACGTTGGGTGCGTCAAGAGCCGGCGTCACGAGCGTCATCACAAGTGAAGCTACCTTGTTTCTCAGCTCCAGATCGCCACGTTCGGCAGCCATTTCAAGAGAATACCAGAGCCCTTTCACGTGATAAAAATCATTCCAGCGAGGGTCCCGGTGAGGGATGTGATCTGGTGCCGATCGCAAAAGATCTTCAACCACGGCGAAGGCCCCCTCATCGTGGCCGCCGCGCAGATAGGTATCAGCAATCTCCCGGCGCAATGACGTATCGCAATGCGTTAGAAGGGGACGCGTGATTGATCGCGCTTGGGGATAGTCTTGCCTTGCCACGATATCCAGAATACGGCGGTTCAGCCCAGTCCAGGGTTCGTGTAAATCGCGCTTGAGGGCCGCGAACAGGTCATCGCTGCTAATTGGAATTGGGCAGCTGACGAGGCTGTCACGGATTTCGATGTCATGCGGAAATACGCAATATTCGACGAATTCAATTGCCCAATTGCGTTCATCGCCGTCCGGCCCCGCAAGCGCCTCAAGGAACGGTTCCCGGCCGCTGCTGTCGCTGAGTAGGAGCAACAGCGCAGCCGCGGCTAGTCTCGCTTGGCCGCTCCGATCGCGAAGTGTATCGCGAAGGGCCACCGCGAGGGTCGCTTCCTCGCAACGCAGCGCGCGCAGGATCTCCTTTGAGTCGAAGACACCGATACTATCAACCTGCTCCAGGACGCGTTGAACCGTCCAAGGCACACGTTCGCTCGTTTCGGTTGTTTGAACCACCGTGCCACGTTCGCTGAGATGCCGGGATCGCGACGGGAATCGCGACCATGCCGCCAGTTTCCGAGCGATTTCTATGGTGTCAAGGTGAACGCCCCGCCTCTGTTAGCACACCCCGTCGTCACCGCCAGCCACTGGATGACAGGGACCGACGCGAAAAAGCTCGAACAGCGTCCAGTCCCCCGATTATGGTGCAATGGCGCGGCCAGCCCACGCATTTGACTCCTTTGGGGGCTCGCAGGCGTTCCGTGCTCCGCTGGACAAACGTCTCGACTGCCGCCCCGCATTTTTCCGCCGCCAACATCGGTCCCATGTCATTGCGAGTGGCGTCCCGTAATTCTACCCGACCGCCGAGCGGGACCCCTCCGCCGCCGATTGGCGGCGAACTAGTCGAACTCGTTCGTTCGGTGGCGGTAGCACGCGAGGCTGGTCGCGGCTATTATCCTTACTTTGGCGCACTGAGGTCGACGCTGCAGCTCGGGCACGCTCATCGAGGCGTTCACAGAACGGAACTTCGAGCCGTTCGATAGTCGGCAAGATCCTACACCGTCCGCTGTAACAAGTTAACCACCCAAGGCGTTCACTACTGTGAGTTACGATTTCCACCTGTTCCGCCCCAAGCCTGGTGTCGATCCTTTGTTGACGGCGGAGCAGGAATCGGCAGGTGAATACCCAGGCCGCCACGATCCTGAAAAGGAAGCTCTTAATCGAGTCATCGCCGCCGCGCTGGTGCAGGTGAATCCGGCTCTCCAGGTTTCCGAAGCGAGTCCTGAATACCTGGCCGAGCTCCACGGCGTCAGCCGAGAAGAGGCAGACGGCTACTTCCGCGACACCGATATTGACGCGGGGGAACACGGGAACGGCATTCAAATCAGTTTGTTTGCCGATGTAGCAGATGTCTCGGTCCCCTATTGGCATACCGGCCACACGGCCGAAGCGGTTTTTGCAGAGATCTGGCAGTATATTCAGGTAATGGAACACGAGACCGGCTTCAAGACTTACGACTCCCAGACCGGCCGCATCGTGGAGTCGTGGTCCGACATGGAGGCCGCGCTCAGGAGCTATGTTGGAACCGTACCACGGGTCCGGGAGTTGCCTGGCTAAACACGGCGTTGCTCACAGGGCGATGAAGCAAAGATAGACGGAGCCGCAACCCAACTCACCATGGCGTTCGGCGGCGGAGGAGTGACAAACCGTGGGCGTCGAATACCGTTGTTACCTGATCCCGAGACCCAACACGTTCCGACCGCGTCCCGATGCCGCGATGGCGCTCGTTACCGCATTCCGCGATGACGGATGGATACTCGGTCCTGAGCACCCCGCGTTGACGCGACTCCCGTTTGCGCAGAGTGGGCTTTACAACCCCGCACGGGGACAGGGTTACTTTTCTCTCACGGTTGGGCGCAAGGATTCCTTCACTGCGCCCCTTACCGAGCTATTCGAAAATTACGCCGAACGAGACCTGATGGCAGTCTGGCCAGTCGAGTCATTGGGCGCGAGCGGGCTCCACTACCCGCTCGAGCCACTTCCGTTCGATGACCCCATGGAATCCGCTGATTGCTACTACGAAGTCCAGTTTCACTTCGGACGCGACTTCATCTACCATATCTCCGAGATCGTTAACCCGTTTGATCCTTCGCCCATCTGCCCCTGTGGGCAAAGCCTGGAGTACGAACCTGAGTCGGATGAAGATCCGTTCTACTCCACACGTCTGGCGCAGCGATGTCCGAGGTGCGGTGCCGCGTTTGACCCCACACACCTCGTTGCAACCGGTCGAGACGGTTGGACGGGTGACGGAATGCGCGTTCAGGGCGGGGCGACCTACCGGTTCGCCCTAGTCATCGACTGCGGCAAGTGTTTCGGCCGGCGACGGCATCGTTTTCATCCGCAGTTGAAGTTACTCGTTGAACGAATCCTTGGCATCGAGACGTACGAGGTTCAAGAGTTCTACTGACGGGCCGAACCCGTCGCTGCGACCGACGGCCGCTGACTCTCATTGCGGAGCCGGAACGGCTGCCCACCAGCCGAGGTCGTCATGTCCCCAGCAAACGCCTAATCGTGCCGCGACGGTCCGAAGCAGTTCCAGTTCTGACGCCTCCGTTCCGGCGTCGAGCAACCAAGCCGCGATAAGCGAGCCATCCGGCGCCCGCAGCGAGATGGGAAGCACCCCGACGGCACAGCCCTGGCCACCGGGCTCACCCTGGCGATGATAGGGGCCGTGCTGCTCGCTCATGCTGAGTTTCCTCCTGTCGGGCGCGCAGCCTGTCGACCTCAGATGTCGAGCCTATAGCACACGCAGTGGATTCTAAGCCGAATCGTACGAATCGGTTGCCTCATTGTCACGCGACGGCCGACGTGATCTATCGGCATTTGGCCCCCGCCGGCAAACGCAAGTGCATGTTGTGTTGGCTGGTTATGGGGACGGTCGCCGCCCGCGCCACCGTACTGGGTAAATTACGTGCTCGAGGCTGTCGTCAGCGAATGCATCGGAATTCGTCAAATGTCCGTCGTAGCCTCCGAGCTTGTTTACCTTCGCCCCGTTCTTCAACACGAGTTGCAGCCCGTGCTCGTCTTCCCAATCGCATTCGCACTCGACCGAGATGTACACGCCCTTGTCACCCCGGGGCCTGCGGCTGACCATCGGCTCGCTTCCGAGCTGAACGTGCTGCCAAAGTTCGTCGGCCGAATTGATGGGCTGCGTGTCATCCTCGAGCCACCAATCCTCGAAGTCCTTGTAGTAACGAAAGAGCGGTTCGTCGACTTCACGCAGAACAGCCGGACTGCCTGAGAGAAAATTGGCGATGGCGACTTGGAAGTCTTCCTTACGCTCATCCTCGTCGTAACCGTCAAGAACGATGCGGCATTGCTTGCCGCCAAACATGGGGACAGGAATGGGGCTGCCATAATACCATCCGAATTGCTCATCCTTCGTCATGTCGCGGAGACCAGGAACATCCATAGCGATTCTCCCGTGCCGATAACTTTTTTTGGTGGTCTTCGACCTGCCCGTTTGTCGTCACACCATGCCCGTGCTCGCGAGAGGTTCGGCGTATTGTAACGTGGTTTTGTGCCGGTTTGGATGTATTCGGGACGACAGGCAGTTTTCTGTCTTTGCTTCGGGGATCGAAACGACGGGCCGCGGATGCCAACTCGGAAGTCTCGGCTAGAATTCGCGTTCTTCATCCCGCTTGCACCGGCTCATGATCGCCAGGTTGTGGCTCCAGGGCAATTCTCGCAACAGTGTTGCGAGAATTGGCTGCCGCCGGTAAGTCTCGAAGAATTGCAACATACGCCTGAGATTGCTGGCGGAGAAGCCCCGCGCGTTCGGTTGCCGCTTCTGTATTCGGCCACAACGACCACCTCGTCGAAATCTGTCGACACGCATCATCGTGGCAACATTGGCGGCTGCGCAGCCGGCCTTTTAGCCTGTGGCTGGCGCGTCGTCACTTCGAAAAGTTCCACTGTTCCCCCTTTTCCTCCGCCCTGACGGAGGCGATCGACGTGCTCGAAGCCCACGCGCGGCTCGACGGCCCCGAACACCCGGTGTTTTCGCGCGTGGCGGAAAGCGATGGGCGGATTTACCTCGACCTGGCCGACCGCCAGTGGCGCGCGGTCGCTATCGAGGCGGGCCAATGGAGCGTCGTCTCGCGGCCACCGGTGCGGTTTCGCCGCGCCAAAGCGGAACTGGCCCTGCCCGAGCCCGTGCCGGGGAAGTCGCGCACTCGCCGCGCGAGGTTTTGCTCATCGGCATGGTTTTTCATGAGGATGGCCAGACGCTGAAGTTCCGCGTCGGCTTCGGCGAGGGTGAGCACGGCGCGGGGGGTGGCCAGCGGCCGCCGGGCCCACCAGAGGTGCATCGTGCTGAGGTGCCGTACCGGACGGACGTTTCCCGCGCCGAGGCCCTGTTGATGGCGTCGAGCGACAGGGCGACATCGATGAGCTTTTGGCGGTAAGCGGGATAGGGGATTTTGGGTTTTAGATTTTCGATTTTGGATTGCGTGGTCGACGTGGATTGGCGTGAATCGATTACGCAGGTGGCAAGGTGCGAACTCGAAGTTCTTCCACTAATCGGGCGATCTCCCGAAAACACTTGTCAAACGAGTCGGACCGGCGCGCGGCTGCCAAATCAAATCGCGCGGTAAGTGCCGGCTGGTCGAGCACCTCGCGGTATTTGGCCCCGGCAACCATGTGGTTGGTTAACCACTCTTTCGCGCCTCGGATGCCCTCGGGGTCCGCGGGAGCGACCAATTCGGCGTTCAAACCACGGCAGCCGGCCAATGACTCGGCCGCGGCAAGAAACCAGCCTTCGTATTCCCGTTTCGCCAGGACGACGCCAAGAGGAATGTCGCCTCGAGCGCGCCTCGCACGGTGCAACAGCTCGGGACCAAGCTCCGCGGGACAATTGTCATCGCTGTCGACGAGCACCAACACGGCTCCTCGTCCGCTCGTCTTCCTCGCGGCCAGCTCTACCGTCCGTTCCAACTCGTCGGGCTTGATGAGCTTCGCACGGGGCACGCGCAACGGCGGCAGAACGTCGACCGACATTTCCGGGCGAACTTCGGCTGCAATTCGGCGGATCAGCACGCCCACGGCTTTGACTTCACCGTGTCCTTCGACGATCGCGGCAACCTCGTGCTTCACGGCTCGTCCTTGCCAAAGAGACCGATTTGCAGCGCGGTCGCCTGGGCCACGGCCTGCGAGTCGGGCGTCAATTGATTCATTCGCAACAGCTCGCCTGGGGTATATAGCCGGTCTCGTATCGCGGTGCGCCCGGCCTCGTCCAAGGGGCCGATCTTCGTCACGCCGTGCTCCGCGACGACCGGCAGAATCCAGTCGTCCGGGATCTCCCGGTCGTCCAGCAGATCGGGGCTATGGCTGGTAACGAGTACCTGGGTCGTTTCGCTCGCATCGCACAAGCAATCCCGCAACACTCCCGATGCTGCCGGGTGCAGAGCCACTTCGGGCTCTTCGATACCAACCAACGGAACGCGGTGTGCTCGGCCATTGGTTGACTGGAATAGCGCGACCAAGACCCCTAAGGCCCGTAGCGTCCCGTCCGACATGTTGGCCGCAAAGAACCGCCAAGGGTGCTCGCTGGCGCCCACTTGCTGGCGGAATTCGAGTGTCTCCTTTGGCCCGACTTGTTTGACGTCGACCCGGCTGACGCCGGGGACGACCGCGGCCAGGTACTCCTCGATGCGCTGCTTGCTCGCGGAACTGTGCAGTTGAAGTTGCCCCAGTACGCTCGCGAGGTTCGAGCCGTCGCGCAACAGGACGTCGCCCGCGTCGGGGGCCTGCAGGTCGCGGATGCGGTCCGGGCTCAGGTTGTAGAAACCCATCCGCGACAGCGCCTCGTATAGTGGCCGGAACGGAGCCAATCCCGACGCGCTGACGAGGTAAAGGCGGTCGCTCGCCGCCGCCGGAGCCACCACCAGGTTGGTGGATTTGACGACCCCTTCATGGATGACGTAAAAATCCTCAGCCCCAAGCCTCTGTCCCTGCTGCAAACGACATTCCTCGGATTGAACTTCATAGCCCCCCTGCGTGCGCGCACCGACTCGAAACGCATAGGAACCAACGGTGCCATCGGGTAGGCAGAATTCGAGCCTGATCTCGAAGTGTGTCGGGTGACCTCCGGATCGGCGGCGGACCTCCTTGATGCCGCCACGATCGCGCAGCGCGTGGTCGAGCGACGTATTGAGCGAATCGGCGACGAACCGCAGGGCATCAAGGAAATTGCTCTTGCCCGACCCATTTGGCCCCACCAGGAACACGAGCGACCGCAGACGGACATCGCAGGCTGCGATGCTCTTGTAGTTCTTGATCGCCACGCGAGTGAGGAACGTTGCGTTGGCCAAGCCAGAATCTCCATAGCCAGGACATTACGATTCTAGCCTAGTGTACACGAAACGGGCGACGGCGCCATGCCGCAGGTTGGCCATCAATGCCCGCTGCAAATCGGCTTCCGAGTGAGCGGCGGGAAGATCCAGGAAATCAACCAGATAAGCGTCCTTGAACACCGAGACGGCGTCCGGGTGCAATTGTGTCACCGGCGGTGACACTTTTGCGGGCGACAGAACGACCCTCTCGAACAAGGCGCCATTGAGCTGCCGCTCCAATTCCCGCTTCGTCCACCGCTCGCGAAGCGCTGTTCGCAAATAGAATTCTCGCTCCTCCGGCCGCTTCGACCGGCTCAAGATCAGCAAGTTGTGGGTCCAGGGCAATTGTCGCACCAGCGGTGCGACAATTCCCTCATGCCTGTACGTTTCGTAGAACTGGCGCATCCGCCAGAGGTTCTGGGCGGAGAAGCCCCTGGTGTTGGGCTGCCGTTTCCGTATGTAATCCGCCAGCGCTTGGACAGTTCCCATCCCCCAACCTTCCGCGGCTGTTTTCCGGCTGATGTACTCGCCGATGCTCCAGTACAATTCGATCAGCGCGGTGTTTACGGTCGCGATCGCTCGTGCGCGCGCGGCGTCGATGAGTCCAAGGACTTCGTCGAAGTCTGCTTGCGACGTGGGACTCGCGGTCGCTCGCCTGACGAGGTTCCGCGGCTTGCCTTTGTTAGTCGCCTTACCCATACCTGCTCCTTGGCTCGCGCCATCAGCGCCAATTGTGTCACCAGTGCTGACACTTTCTCATCCCCAACGACCATCTCGTCGAGATTTGTCGACACGCAGCGCACGCGCACAAGCGCCTTGGCCCGATGTTTGCGTTTGCGGACCTTGGGCGTTCTGCTCATGCCGGCGCCTCCCCACGCTCCCATAACTTCACGTCGAGGACGCTGACGATCGCATCGGGGAGAATTCCCCGGATCGACGAACCACGCACAATGTCTTCGAGCTGGGCCATGCGGAGCGCGCGTTGTACAGCATTTGACGGCAGACCCACCGAGCGGTCGATAAATCTGCCCCACTGGGGTCGCGAAGGACGAAGCCTAAACCGTGTCATCATAGCGGTTTGCAAATGCTCGGTATAGCGGCTGGCAATTGAAAAAGCCAAAGACGAAGCGGTACCGTTGGCGCGGCAGCGCGAAAGCAGCGTGGAAGCGGCGAAGCGCCTTTACAGAAGTCCGCCGCTTTTCTTTACCTGGACGCTTGACAACAATTTCAGAAATATATACAAAAGTATATGTTACTGCCACATCAGTTCGCTGCATTTCAGGAGCATTCAACATGATGACCAAAGAATCGTTTCCGGACTCCGACGGGCAAAATCCAACTGCCGACGACACGAATTGGGGAAACGCGTCGCCCCTCGCGGACTTGCTGGTGGGTGGCGACACCAGCCCGCCGGCGAACGCAGGAATGAACCAATCGCAGGCGACGACGCTGTCGAACTTGGCGGCGGGGGCTGAACTTTGGCATACGGCCGACGGTACGGCCTATGCGACCATCGAAGTGCAAACCTGGCATGAGCATTGGCGGTTGCGCAGCCGGGCATTTGCCCAGTGGCTTGCCCGGCGGCACTTCGACGCGCACCACATCGCCCCCAACTCCAACGCCCTGGCCGATGCGCTGGCCGTGCTCGAAGCGCGCGCGAGGTTCGAGGGGCAAGAACACCAGGTCTTCTCACGCGTGGCGGGCCACGAGGGGCAAATTTACCTCGATCTCGCCGATCGGCGCTGGCGCGCCGTGGCCATCGGGCCGGGGTATTGGAATGTCGTCGAGCGGCCGCCGGTGCGCTTCCGCCGCGCCAACGCCGTGCTTGCCTTGCCGGAGCCTGAGCCCGGCAATTCACTCGACCGCTTGCGCCGCTTCATCAACGTCGGCGACGACGATTGGCCGTTGGTCGCGGCCTGGCTGGTGGCGGCGCTGCGCCCCGCCGGTCCCTACCCGATTCTGTTCCTGCACGGCGAACAAGGGAGCGGCAAGAGCACCCAAGCCCGCGTGCTGCGGGCATTGGTCGATCCGAACTCGGCCCCGCTGCGCGCCTGCCCCAAGGAAGCGCACGACCTAGCCCTGGCGGCGCACAACGGTTGGGTGATCGCGCTGGATAACCTTTCGCGGCTGCCCGGCTGGCTGTCGGATGCCCTGTGCCGGCTTTCGACCGGGGGCGGGTTCGCCACGCGGACGCTGTTCGAGAACGAAGAGGAAACGATCTTCGACACGCAGCGGCCGGTGTTGGTGACGGGCATTGAAGATCTCGCCAGCCGCGGCGACCTGCTCGACCGGGCGCTGGTGGTGCAATTGCCCGCCATTCTCCCAAGCCGCCGGCGAACGGAGGCCGAATTCTGGCGCGAATTCGACGAAGAGCGTCCTTGTCTGGTGGGGGCATTGGCCGAGGCCGCGGCGACGGCTCTGGCCGGGCTGTCGAGCGTGCAGTTGCCCGAGTTGCCGCGGCTGGCCGATTTCGCGCAATGGGCGGCCGCCGCCGAGCCGGCGCTGGGGTGCATGCCCGGTACGTTCGAGCGGCTTTACGCGCAGCACAACCAGGCGATCAGCCGGTTCACGTTGGAATCGAGCGCCATCTCCGCGCCGATCCTCAAGCTCGTGCGCGCGGGCACGTGGCGCGGCACCGCGAGTGAACTGCTGGCCGCGCTCGATCAAAAGGCAGTTGCCGACGATCGCCGGCGCCGCGACTGGCCAAAAGGATTGTCGCAGTTTTCGGGCATGTTGCGACGGATCGCCCCCAACCTGCGCGCGTTCGGGATCAACGTCGAATTCACTCGCGATGGGCACCGGCGGCAGATCGAGTTGCGGATCGACCCCGTAGCGGAGCGAGTAATGCGAAGGTGAAGTGAGGAGGTAGTGGGCAGGAGGCAGTGGGCAGTCAGGGGAAAGGCGGCTGCAGACAGGAGTCGGAAGGGAGGAATTCGGCGCGATTGAAAAATGCAAGATTGTTATATGATGACGCTGGTGACGCTGGTGACGCTGGCCGCTCGATCGCGCTCGGAGTCGCGGCGAGTTCACAAGCCCATGAGCAGCAGGATGTTACGTATCGAAAACTGGTTCGTGATGACGCTGGTGACGCTGATGACGCTGCTTTTCCTTGATTCCCGCGAGGGGGCGGTGGGGGCGGGAGGCAGTGACCAAAAACTGATGCCAGGGGCTCGCCCCCTGGAGCTTCACGATGGCCGTCTAGAAGGGCAGGAGGCAGAAGGCATAGGAAGACGCCATTGCAAAATGCAAATTGCAGGAGGCCTTCCACTCATACAACATCATTTCTTCGTGGCGTTTCGTGTTTTTTGGTGCCATGCCGGTTGGCGTTTCGTGCGACGTCCGACTACATGGCGGCTTTCTGGTTGAGATACGCCGGGACCTGAATAAAGGTCTCTCGCCGCTCACCTGACGAAAAGGTAACAAGATTTCGTCGCTTCCTTCGAAAGATGATTTGCGTCTTCCCGCGTAGAAATAGTGTGGGCACACGCTTCGCTAATCGAAGCCGAAAGGGAGGCACGTCATGCGGAAGGCACAGTGGTTTCGTCTGACCGCGCTATGGTTGGCGCTGGTTTTCTCGGTGGCACCCAGTTCTCTGCTCGCACGCGGTGGAGGACACGGTGGTGGCGGGCACGGCGGTGGAGGACATCATGGCGGAGGAGGGCATCACGGCGGTGGCGGGCATGGCGGTGGTGGGCATCGTGGCGGTGGAGGATATCACGGCGGAGGGTACCGCGGCGGCGGCGCGCATCGAGGAGGAGGATACGCCGGCAGCAGATCCAGGGGCGGCAGCCACTATGGCGGCAATCGCGGTGGAGCCGCCGGCCGGCAGTTTAGCGCCCATTCAAGAGGAGGCGCTTCGCGGCAAGTGGCCGGTTTCCGGGGCGCCAATGCCGGAGGCTTCGCGACACGGCATGGCCTGGCGAGGTCAACGGCTCGTGGCGGTGTGGTCGCCGGCGGTCGTATCGCAGCGGGCGCCGCAAATCGCGGAGTCGGCCTTGCCACCAGGGCAGGTTCGTTTTCCACCCGCTACGGCTTGAATCGCGGAATCGGAGCCGGCAGAGCGATCGGAGGTGTGAATCGCTCGTTCGTCAGCATCAACAACTTCAATCGCCTCGGATACGGCGGCTACGGTCGGTACGGATATGGATTGGGCTTCGGTTATCCCTTCCGTTTTGGCTACGGACTCGGCTTGGGCTACCCATTTCTTGGGTACGGCGGCTATGGCGGGTACGGCGGCTATGGCGGGTATGGCGGCTACGGCGGCTACGGCTCGTATGGCGGGTATGGCGGCTACGGCGGGTACGGCGGGTACGGCGGCTACGGCGGGTACGGCGGGTACGGCGGGTACGGCTATGGGGGATATGGCTACGGGAACAATGGCGGCTATGCCTCCGCGCCGATTTCAGACATCAACCCCAACGGCGCAGTGCCCGCGGCCAACGACTTTGCGCCGATGGGCGATCGAGCGTTCCGAGACGGCCAATACGACGCGGCGATTCTCAACTGGCAGCACGCCTTGCTCGACGATCCGGCGAACGCCGGGCTGGTGATGCTTCTGGGCCAGGCCTACTTCGCCAAGGGAAGCTACGACGAAGCGGCCGGCGCGGTGCAGCAAGGGATGCAGATGTTGCCGCCGGACAAGTGGGGCACGATCATCGCGAACTATCGGGAACTGTACGGCAACAGCCAGGCCTACACCAGCCAACTGCGTGCTTTGGAATCGGCCAGCAAGGAACAGCCCAGCTCGCCCGCTCTGCGGTTCCTGCTGGGTTATCACTACGCCTTCCTCGGCTATCCACAGCAAGCTGTGCGTGAGCTCGATCAAGCTCTGAAGCTCAATCCCAAGGACGAGGTTGCAAAACAGTTGCGCGATTTCGTCGGCGGCATGGCCGGAGCCGGAAGCACACCGGGACCGACGCCGGGAAACTGATGGCCAGTCGAAAGCATCCGTGGTATTCGTCATCCGTGGGTTCCTGCGATTTGCCCGAGCACCGGTTGGACCAGGCGATGGATGCCTGTCGAGATGACTATTGAACCGTCGCGCAGCTCGGATAAACTGAAAAGCAATCAACTGAAGCAACGGTCATCAAATTCATCCGTGGCTGATTGCCGGTTTCATCATGGGGGCGGACGGCACAGCCGACCCACTTCGTGGGTACCCCGGTGCCTGTTGCGTTGGTGGAATTGCCGCCTGGCGTGATTTTGCCGCCCAACTTCAAACCGCTTCGCGCTCCAAGCCATGATCCTTCGACGGTTGCCCGTTCTCGGGGTTGTACTCGCTTGGGCGCTGGCGCTTGAGGGGGCCGAGCCGGCGGGCGATCTGTATCAAATCGGAATCGCCTTGAATCAATCGGGGATACGTGGCCATTGGCGTCAAATCGGCAAGGCAGGGGCGTGGAATGGGGTCGTCGCGGGAGCGATTTTGAACCGCCGGCTATTTACCGTCGAAAGTGATGGCTCGTTGCGAGCGACCGAGTTGGAGACCGGCGAGCGAGTGCAGATCGCCGGGCAGGATTTCGGCGAAACGATCTTCATGTTTGCCGCCGTCGACTCGCTTTGGACGATCGAGCGCAACGGCACGCTCTACCGGGTCAACCCGGCCGATGGCGGCTGGTCGGCCGTCGGCGCCGAGGGCGCCTGGATCGAAACCCGCGCCGGCGCGATTCTCAAGGGGCGCCTTTACACCGCCCAGAGCAACGGCACGCTTCAGGAAACGAACCTTGGCGATGGAACACGAAAACAGATTGGTCCTGCCCGGTTCGCTGACACTGCCGCCATGATGGCCGGCGGCGACAAACTCTGGATCATCGACACGCATGGAAACCTTCAGCGAGTCGATCCCCAAAGCGGCGCCGGCCAGCGGGTCGGCCCGCAAGGCGAATGGAAGTCGCTCTTGGGAGCGGCCATCGTAGACGACCGGCTGTACAGCATTCGCGACGACGGCACGCTGCGCGAGGCAATACTTGGCAAAGACAAGGGGCAGGTCAATGGCAAGGGGCGCAAAGGCAAGGGAAGGCAATTAGGCAAAGCCGAATTCGGAAACACGCGATTCCTTTACGCCAGCCGTCGGCAACTTTACACCATCGAGAACGACGGCTCGTTGTACGAGGTCTTCCTGCGACCGGAGGAAGACATCGACGGATGGGACTGTTTCCCGCGCGAGTTCGAGAAAGTCTTCCAGGAACAAGCCAGGGAGTTCTATCGCCAGAGGCACGCGCGGCTGGTCCTGGGCAAGCGTGCGACCTTGGCGTCGATCAGGGAGCAATTCGCCTGGCTGCGTTCGCAGGCCACCGCGAACGATATGGTCGTGTTCTATTGGGGTTCGCATGGAGGCACCGATCCCGAACAAGGTTGGGGGGCTGAAACCGCCGATGGCGAGACCCTCTGGGGACACGAGGTCAAGCGGGAACTCGCGAAGCTCCCTTGCCATGCGCTGGTCTTCATCGAAACGTGCGGCAGCGGCGGTTTCGACCGTCCGCACAAGGACGACCCTCCCGTGCCCGCCAACGTCACCGCGCTGTGCGCCTGCTCTGACGGGCAGTCGGCCAGCAATGAACTTGACATCGCCGCGCTCGAAGGGCTGTGGGGCCGGGCCGACTTCAACGGCGATGAGACCGTCGAGCTGAATGAGTTGTTGCGCTACGTTCAAGCGCGCTACCAGGTGATGTTTCCCGGCCCGGATGACGACGGCGAGCTGATCCGGCCGGTGATGGTCGAGGGAAAGCGCACGCCGGGATCGCTACGGTTGACCCGAGTTTCGCGTCGGCTGGGCGCCGTGGCGCACGAGGGCTGGCTGTATTCAGCCTTGGTGAACGAGCACGAAGGGGACAATTACCAGGTTCACATTTTGGGATACAACAACCGGCCGGGACCGTATTTCATTACCAATGCGGCGCAGCGCGATTGTGTCTGCCTGCCCGGCGACGGGCCTCCGCTCGAGGTCGAGCAAAACGGCACCTGGTATCCGGCGCGGCTGGTGGCGAAGGTCGACGGCAATCGATTCAAGGTGCATTACCTGGGTTATGACGAGGAAGAAGTCGTCACGCGGCAGCGCATGCGGCAAGCCTTTGTACCGGTTCCTCACGCCGAGAAGCGGCTTGGGAAGTGAAACTCCAAAACTTCGCGACCGGGACGCGACCACACCAGCACGCAACGCAAGCAATGCGACCTCGTTCGCATGCGACGCCATTGTAAATTGCAAATTGAGAATTGTCGGAGGAATGTCGTCAGGAGGATGAGGTTTGTGACTTCGGTCGATCACACCGACGCGCGCCGGCTGGCGTCTTTCATGTCCAGCCAGACAAGCCGGGTAACCGAATACTTGCAAATCCCTGGAGAATCTGTACGATTTGGAATTCGTAACGTGTGCACTCAAAGCGATTTACGTCTCGAAAGAAGTGCCTCTACGCCGACGATGCCTGCTCTTCAGGTTTTTCCGGAACGGACGACTCAACGCATGGCAGGAGTGCTTCTTCACTCGATTTCCATGCTCATCGCGGGCGTGATCTGGTGGTCGTCCACCGCGACGGAGAATGGATCGGCTCGTGCCGAAGATCGAGACGATAAACCCCAGTCCGTGAATTCGGATGAAATTGCGAAGGTCACGGGAGAAACGCTGGAGGAGGTTGAGAAGCCTCCCGAGTATCCTGATCTGCAATTGATCGATCGAGAGGTTGGTGTCGGCCCGTTCCAGCACGATCACGATATCACCCACATCGGATGGCTCGACGAGGGGCATTCGTTGCTCACCAGTTCACGGCACGGACTCCGCGTCTGGGATGTGGCCACGCAAAAAGTCAAATGGCAGATGGCCAAGGTCGGTGACAACGACTGCCTGGCAGCCGTGGATCGCGCGGGAACTCGGATTGTGGCGACCGGCGACTGGGGCGACCCGCAACTGATCGAATGGCCGTCCGGCAAGCTGTTGCGGAAATTCCCCGAGAGCTGGTGGACCGAGCGGGGCACTGGCAGCCCCCAGGCGATCACTTTGTCGCCCGACGGCAAGAAACTCGCACTGGCCTATATCAACACGGGCAATCATGGCTATGTGCGGATCTATGATGCGGATACGGGAGAGCAGTTGGTGCATCGGAACGGTCCTCCCACTCCGGCTTTGTGCTGGTCGCCGGATAGTCAAATCCTGGCGGTGGGCGAACAACGTGGCATCGTGATCTTTCTGCGCCCCGACGGAACGTTGCAACGGCCGGGCATTCGATTGGCCAGGCCACAACAGATCTTGGGGCTGGCTTTTAATCGTGACGGCACACGATTGGCCCTGTTGACCTATCTCGGATCATGCGGCGTTTACTCGATGCACGACCGTCGTCCGGTCTGGACCTGGGAGGCCCCTCCCAATGATCGCATCGGACCGGTTGGCGAAGTGATTGGGGGGATCACGTTCACTGGCGATGATTCCAGGCTGTTGACTCGAGCAGTCCAGACTTCAAAGGTGTTCGATGCCAATAACGGTCAGATCGAATTGGACACGACAGCGAAGTGGGGGCGCGCCAATCTGGCGCTCAGTCCGCAAGGTAATCTAGTTGCGTTTTCGGCCGGGCATTGCTGCATCGACTTGTGGGATACACAGTCGCTGCAGTCCGTGCTACCGGAACACGCGGAACACGGCACGTTCCGCGGACTCCGACTCAGCTCGGGTCGACCGCGGATTCTGGCACTGGAAGATCGTCGTATTGAAATTCTGAACTCGGAAAGTCTGGAGAGCGAAGGCCGTCGGGAACTAGGGTCGTGGTGTGAAGATGCCTGCTGGAGTCCCGATGCTCGATTTGTCGCGATTGCTCGTGGCAGGAAGGCGGGGGAGAAAGAGGGTGCCGTGGAGATTGTGGATACGGGTTCCTCTGTCGACGATCCGTCCGGCAAGCAATTGGCGATCGCCCGGACACTGCCGATTGGCGAATACGGCGCGAGGGGCGTGGCCTATTCGCCGGATGGAACCCGACTGGCGGTGGCTGGCGTTCGCGATCTCGTCTTGTGGAATCCACAAACGGGCGAACAAATCTGGAGGAAGAATCTTTGCATCGAGGACGAGTGGCTGGAGCGGGTGGCGATCTCGCCGGCGGGAGATGTGATTGCGGCGGCGGTCTTTCGGTCGGGGATGGATGGTGAAGTCCGCTGCGTTCGAGTTTCCGACGGGGAGTTACTTGGCAAGCTCGCGACGGGAGGGCGTCCCTCGCGGTTGTCTTTCCAGGATTCCGCGACGCTCCTCACAGTTGTCGAAGGTCCAAGTCCGCGCGATCTCCCCGACGGAATGGTTCCAGTTCTCCTCGAGTGGGATTTGCAGGGTTGGAAACTCAAACCAGATCGAACCTTGTCTTACCCCCATGCACCGTTTGAAGCGGTCTTGGATGTCAATCGGGAGCGTCAGCAGATTCTGTTGTCGCAGCCATTCAGCTCGATTGTCGCGGCGGATCTGTCCTTGTGCGATTTGAAGACGTACCAAGAATTGCATCACTTCCGGCTGCCAGGTCGAATCGAAGATGCCGTTTTACTGCCCGGAAATCGAGTGGCGTTCGTCAGGGGAAGCGGCACGGTGCTGGTATTGAAGATTCCATCTAAACCGTGAAATTGCCTGCGAAAGAACAGTATGCGGGCGAGACACGCCGCGGAACGGGTTTTCCCGGACGGCGGTTGCAGCCGCGGGGCGGTTTTATTCTGTCACCGGTGCGGCGAACGGCATTTGTGGCAGTGGCGGTAAACCATTAACGGTATGCACTTGCTTTAGTGGGCGGCACAGGACTCGAACCTGTGACTTCTACCGTGTGAGGACAGAAAATCAAAGCCAAACCACTGGCAATAAACGACTTACGACTTCCACAAGTTACACGATTTGCCGTGTTTTGCAAGGATTCTGTCACTAATTCTGTCACCCTGGGTTTCCGTCATATCGCACGCCGAGTGGCCGGCAAAACACCGTGCCAGATGCACCAGGATGCGGCTACAAGGGCGCGATGGGGGCTAACGCAAGTCGAGTCCCTCCCGTGACGTTGGCCAAGTGCGGCGATCTAGCAAACCATCACGACTGCGCCGGTCAGAGTGTTATCGCTGGACCTGGTGAGCAGCACGAGGATGACGGAGGCGATTGCGGCACCGGCGAAGATGCCGAAGATCACGTTAAGCGGCACCTTCCGGTCGCGCAACACGCCGAAGCCCCAGTCGGCAAGTCCGCCGCAGCTTATGCTCACGAAGTTCATGATCCCGTAGCCGGTAGCGCGGAGCTGCGGCCGAACGATCTGTGACAGGATCTCCCCGGTTTGACACGCCCCATTTTCGAATCTACCGTGAACGTCGCCGGAGTGTTTCCGGTACCCGGCCGCTGCGGTACTTCCGGATTGCCGCGGCGGCCTTTTCATGCGCCGAGCCCCGTCGATTTTTTGCTTGCCATCGTCTGCGTCCTCAACCAAACTCTCCTTACCGGCGCTGCTGGCCTGCTCACGGCTTGACTTTGCTCCCCCTGCGATTTGTACCCATGCCATGAAATGTCCCCAATGCGGAGACGATGAGCGCCAGAGACGAATCGGCCCGACCAACTCGTCATATTCCACGATCAGTCGTGCGATCATTTGTACTCCATTCGCCGCGGCAATGATGATGCCCACGACGAGTACATTCCGATCGCTGAGCCCGATGAATAGCTCGCCTTGAACCTTGGGGGCCATCGCGCCAACGGATTTGACTCCGTCATTTTTCGACGTAATGTTGAGTTGCCGGCGAAGGTGAACGCCGACTCCTCGACCGCCTCGGTTCTTCACCTAGTCGCCCTGGCGGTCGATTTTTGCGTCATCCTTTATGGCCACGTAGGCAAGTTTGGACTGCCTGCGTGGCCATTTTCTTGCGCGTCACGCCCGCAACTTCCTTTCGATGTCCCCCAGGTGTAGATCGCGGGCTCGCACCACCTCGACCTCGAAGCACAGAGCGCGCGGAGTCAAATCGACAGCCGAACGAATGTTATTTCGATTGCGATGGCCAACATCAGCCGGTTCCCACGACCAAAGGACTGCCGCCATTCGCAACCACATACGACACGGCGGAGGCCCGAGATGCACAACGTGGCCGTCGAAGGTGCCGGGATCGCGGCATGGCCACGGCCGCCCGCCTGCCATCACATGGGCTTTCGATGATCGTGCTGGAAGCCCATGGCTGGTTCGGTGGCTGTACCAGCTACTTCGGCTGATTTGCGGAGTGCGGGACCGCGGCAGGCGTTCATTGCTGCCCCTTGGCGGGCGTGCTACGTTGACCTCCTGGTGAAGGAACAGGCGAAGGGGTAATCGCACTAAGGGAGCCACGATCATGGCTGACGCAAATTGGCATCACCTTGGCCACGTCGAGGACTTGAAAACGAAGCCCCTGCAGCAGTTGCTCATTGGCGACTTGCCGCTTGCACTGTCGTACCGCGACCATGAATTCGGAGCGATTTCGGGACGATGCCTGCATGTCGGAGGGCCACTGGGCAGCGGCCAACTTGCCGACGACGGGTTTGTGGTTTGCCCCTGGCATAGCTGGCAGTTCCATCGGCTTACCGGCGAGGCGCGGCCTGGCATCCCAGCCGCGGTCTCGCGTTATGTGCTGAAGGAGGAGAACGGCGAGTTGTACGTCAACCTGACGCCCGCCACCCACCCCCGACATGCGCCCCATCCAGTCCACCCGCTGACACGTGAGCTCAAGCGTGAGCAGGGACCGCTGCGGGTCGTCGGCATTTCGACCACGATCATGAATCGCACCTTTCCGCGATACTCAACTTCCGAGGATCTGCTGCGCGTGGCGCTCGATCAGGTTACCAGCCAGGGGGCCGAGTCGAAGCTGATTCGCCTGAACGATCTGGCCTTTGCCAATTGCGAGGGGTTTTATTCCAAGAGCGCGCACGCTTGCACCTGGCCCTGCAGCATCACGCAAAGAGATCCCCAGGACGAGCTGACCGAGGTTTACGAGTCGCTCGTTTTCTGGGCCGACGTGGTGCTGGTGGCCACGTCGATCCGCTGGGGTGCGCCGAGTTCTCTGTACTTCAAGATGGTCGAGCGGATGAACTGCATCCAGAATGAGATCACCACGCACGGCCGCGTGTTGATTCGCAACAAGGTTGCGGGATTTGTCATCACCGGCGGGCAGGACAACATCCAGGCCGTCGCAGGCCAGATGATGATGTTCTTCGGTGAATTGGGCTTCGTCTTCCCGCAGTTTCCATTCGTGGCCCATAGTCGCGGCTGGTCGGCCGAAGATATGGAAAACAACATCGTGCAGGTGAAGGAGAGTCAGGAGCTGCGTGATGGTACTCGCGCGTTGGCCGAGCGCTGCCTGGAGATTGCCGGCACGTTGATCGGCTCGGGTGAAGCGAAAACGACCATCGAGCGCGGTGGCCGCAAGGCGTGTCGCGAGGAGTGATCGTAGGAGTTCGCAGGCGGTCGCGAAGTCGGCCAAATCAGGAACAGGAATGAAAAAGGAATCGAGCCCATGTCATCCGGAACCCACGTCTTTCGCTTCTCGCTGGCCGCTCTGTTCGGCGCAATCCTTTTTGCCGCCTTCAGCACGGCCGCGATCCGATTCGCCTCGCCGCTCTGGGCGGGCATGACCATGGCGATCACCGTGCCACTGCTCTTCGCCGCCATCCTTGGGGCCCTGTTCCGACTCGGCGAGGCCCGCGCCTTTTGGACTGGCATGGCAATTTGCGGCTGGGGCTACCTGGTAATCGTGCTGGTTCCTTGGTTCGAGGCCGGGATCGGTCAGCACTTGCCGACGAGCTACCTGCTGAGTTACGTCCACGGCCAACTGCAAACGCAAGTGACCCTGACGACTTTACCCGGTAGTGGCATGGGTCCAGGTGGACCTGGCATGCCAGGTATGGGTGGACCGGGAGGCATCGGCATGGGCAGCGGCGGCATGGGGATGGCCGGCGGCGGAGGTTTCGCCACGACGACCGTTGGTCCGGAGCAAGGGCTCCTGCTCCGCACCGGCCACGCCCTATTCGCCCTGCTCTTCGGCTTCCTCGGCGCCGTGACGGCCAAGTGGTTCTACCTGACGCGGTCGCCGAATGAACGCGAGGCCAGCGGGGAATGATATGCAGACTGGCCAACGGGGCCGGTCGCCACTGCTACCATAGCTGCGCCGGCGAGAACATTGCCGGCCCAATCGCCCGCACGGGCACCGCCGTTTTGCCGTGGAGAACGTGAGACCAAAACCGTTCCTTGTTAGTCTAGGATCTGGGGACCTCTGGCCCATCGCCCGCTTCGCTCAGCAACGACTGCGGTCGGGTCCCACGCGGGAGAGGCGTCCGTCCGCCGCCCCCTGTGTTCCCGGATCAAGGTGACCGATTGGACCCGCGAAATCCCTGACGCAATCGGCCGGACGGTTACACGCCCGACGCCACTTGACTTCCATCTGTACATCTGTCCCGTTTATTTGCCCTCTCCTACAGTGCGGTTACGCCACGTAAAAAGGCAAAAATTGCGAGGAGTATGCAGAGAGGTCCCAAAAAGCAGCCGCTAATGTCTGTCCATTTGCACTGAATACCCTGTCTACTCCCGGTTGCAGTGCGAGCCAATATGATTATCGCTGTAAAGGGCGTTGCGGTTGCCGCAATCAGTCCGCCCGCCGCGACCGATGTGAAAACGAAATCCTCGCTTACGCCGATGAATTTGAACGCACGCGACGTGAGCAAGATGCCGACGAATATTACTCCAGGTAGCACCCAAAGGAGCTCGCCGGCGCTAAGTGCGCTCCTTCGACCTCGCACCGTGGCCTGAAATAGGAGAACGAATGGGCCGCCAATCGCGAGTCCACCAACAGAGCCCCCCAGAATCGCATCGTATATATCAGTTGCGCTTCGAGAAACAGCGTAACCAACGCAAAAGGCTCCCACCAATATGAGGGCTTCCGCGATGGAAAATCGCCGCCATTCCGGTTTCGCTCGGGTCATCGGAATCCAACGAGGGCGTTCGGGGAAGTTTAGGGCGCAAGTGGTGTAGGTGTCTAAAACGCGACGGATTTGTCAAAGCCTCTTAGGGTTATGGGCACGGTTGACGCTCCACGCACACCGTCGGCGTGAGGGATTGGTGGCAAGGGGGCGCCGGGCCGGTGTACGTCTCCCACTTCACGCAACACCCGATTCCGTACCTCGTAGGCGCGGGGTGATCAGCATCGAAACCAGGATCAATGTCGCAGTGCTGTAGCATGCAGGATAACATCCAGTTGCTATTATTACATAAATGATATCTTGTTATATTCGCTGCTTTGAAGATTGGGACATATGCGAAGAGGCAACGGCATGTCGCATCTGAGTAATCAGTGAAGTCGCCGGTGGATAGCTCATCCCCGCTATAGATGCCCCCTGTACTCGCACATTGAACCAGAATCTCCGCGTCCGCCCCGCCGAAAATGGGCCCACCTGAACCGTCTAAGTCGCATATATCGTTGCCAGTATCGACCGTCAAACCGCAGTGTCTCCCTACAGGGATTCCGAATCGGTAAACCGTCCAGCAGTGTATGGCAATGCGGCATTTTAACCCAGAAGGATCGACTGCGACAATCGGCCTGTTCAAGACGTAACGGTACAGGTTCGCGTCACCGCCATCAAAACCCAAGGGATCGCGTTTTTTCCACCGTCCTGCGGCAGAATCGAGTTCACGTACGCTGGCAAAGTAGCAACGCAAGTCGCCGTCGAAATAATAGCCCTCTTCCCCCACAAATCGGAACGGATTCGGTGTCGTCCCCGCGAGCAAAATCTCCCCAAACGCCTTGTAGATATACGTGTCGGTCACAGACTGAGCGGCGCTGATCAACCGATCTGTCGAGCCGAGCGGGTCGAAAATGTGGTAATGTGGCACAAGCAACCGATTCTGACTGACGAGATCGCCATACGTGCCGGGCGACGACGTGTAGACGGCCTGCGTCGTGTTCGTCTGGTCGGTCTCCAACAGGACCTTCTGGCCATCGTAGATTTGCTTGAGCGTGCCAGTGCTGTCCTGGGTTTGGACCCGTTGGCCGCCGCCCGAGAACGTAAACGTGTTCAGAATCCCGTTCGGCGAGGCGACTTTGACGAGCCTGTTCTCATAGTCCCAGGTGTTCGTCGTCCTGCCTCCACCGGCCGGCGCGATCTGCAATCGTTGATTCCCGTTGGCGTCGAACGAGAACGTCGTTGTGCCGGCGGCGGCGACGGACTTAATGGTTTGGTTCGCGGCATCGAAGGTCGAGGTTGTGACGGCCCCGCTGTCGATTTTCAGCGTGCGATTTCCAGCGCCGTCATAAGCGAATGTCGTGTCGTAGGCAAAGGTCGTGCCGCTGCGCCTCTCGCGAGTAAGCTGATAACTCGCATCGTAACTCCATGAAACCAAAGTGCCGTCCGCCTCCTTGCGATTTACCCGGTTGTTTGCTGCGTCCCACGAGTCGCGGAAACTCGAAAGAGTGGTGCCGGTCGAATTCAGGTTCGCCAAGCGCACCAAACGATCGGCGGCATCGTACGCCAAACTGACGCGGACTCCATTGGCCAGAAGCTGAACTGTTGGCCGGCGGGCACTGTCGAAGGTCCATGAGGTTCGGTCACCATCGGCGTTCTGCAAGGCGACGCATTGGTCGCGCTTCGACCAAGAATAAGTGACAACCCCACCGTCAGGGTTCGTGAGGGTATGCCGTCGCGAAGCACCATCCCACGTGATAGTGACCGTCTTCAACGCGGGGTTTTTCACGGCATGGGCCCTGTTCAGGGAATCGAACGTGGTCGTGTACGCTCCAGTGCTGTCGAGCAATACCCGACGGTTGCCGACGGCATCAAACACCTGAGAAACCCTTGAACTATCGGGATACCGTATTCCCAGCATTTGTCGAGCATTATCGAAGACCTGGCTGACCGGGAAGCCGCGGGCGTCGATGCGGACGACGGGCTGGGAGGCAGCATCGAAGACGACGGTTTGGACCCGCGAAAGCGGATCGGTCTGCGTCACTCTTTGGTCGGCCTTGGAATATCCGAATGAGAACCGGTTGGAACGAGCATCGACCAGCGCCACGTTTCGATTCGCCGCGTCGAAAACATTTGTGACCCGGTAGCCGAGGGCATTGACGTTGGCAACCCCACGGCCTGTCGGGTCGAATACCGTCGTCACGACATTGTTGTTTGCGTCGCGCACAGATACGGTGTACCCCGCCGCATCGAACGAACTCGTCACCCGGTGCAGAAGTGGATCGACTGTCGCCCGCCGCCAGCCAGTAGCCAGGTAAACGCTGGTGAAGATGTTCCCGAGCGGGTTCTGGACGCTGACGCTTTGATTCGCTGCATCGTAACTCATCGTCGTCCTTGCCCCGGTCCCATCGACGGTGGCGCGTACACGACTGGCGGCATCGTAAACCGTCGTGACCACCGCCCCGATCCCATTCGTGACCGTGACTGGCCGCGAGGAGGCGTCGAATCCGACCGTCGTCCTGAAGTTCAAGGCGTCAATCTTTGCTCGCTGCCGCCCTGCAAGGTCGAACAAAGTCGTACTGATGCGGCCGAGAGCATCCTGCACCGATATGTTTTGCGAGGCGGCATCGTAGCTCAGCGTGGTCCTGAGCCCGAGGCCATTGATCGTCGCCTTGGTGCGTCCCGCGGCATCGAACACGGCCGTGTTCCTTCGGCCCAGCGGATCTATGGTTGCGACGGGCTGCGACGCGGCATCGAACATGGTCGAGTAACGGAAGCCCAAGGGGTTGATCGTGGCCTTCGCGCGGCCATCAGCATCGAAAACCGTGGTCGTTACGAAACCCAAGCCGTTCGTGGACGTGATCGGCCGCGAGGAGGCGTCGTAACCTGTGCTTACGCGATGCGAAAGCGGATCAATTGTCGCGCGTGTCCGAGACAAGCAATCGAAGAGCGTCGTCCAGACAAAGCCCAACGGATTCTGTCGCGTCACAGGCCGGCTGGCAGCGTCATACCCCATCGTTGTGCGATGAGCCAGTTGGTCGAGAACCGCCCGGGTGCGGCCGGCCGCGTCGAAAACCGTCGTCGAAACGAACCCCAGCGGGTTCGTGACCGTCACGCGCCGCCCGGCGGCGTCGTAACCAATGCTTGTACGGAATGCCAATGGATTCACTTGGGCCTTCACTCGCCCGACAGGATCGAAAACTGTCGTGTTGATGAACCCAAGTGGATTTTTCACGCTTATCTGCCGCCCCGCACTGTCATAGGCAAGGCTTGTACGATTTGCCAAGGGGTCAAGAATTGCCCGGGGACGATTTAGCGCATCGAACAGCGTGGTCGTCACCGCCGAAAGTGGAGTCTTGACGGTTACGTTGTTGCCCGCAGCATCATACGTGAGTGAGGTCCGGCTCAAAATTGGGTTGATTGTTGCCCGGACACGACCCGCGGAATCGAAGAGGGTGGTCGAAATGAAGCCCAGCGGGTTTTGCTGGCGGACGACACGGCTGGCTGAATCGTAGCCAATGGTCGAGCGCTCGCCCATCGGCGAGACGGTCGCCACAAGCCGGCTCGAAGCGTCGTACATGCTGGTCACGACCTGGTTGAGCTGGTTCGCGACCGTGACGAGATTATCACGCGAGTCATAGCCCATCGTCACCCGGCCGCCCATGGCATCAATCACGACGTGCAGCCGCCCCTCGGCATCGTACAGATTCGTGGTGATGCAGCCGACCGGGCTCGTGGTCATCCGCAGCCGGCCGTCGCTGTCATAGGTCATCGAGGACCGATTCAGGAGAGGATCGACAATGGCCCGGACGC
>Ga0265314_10000351_pt1 | contig 64055 bp, 53 predicted proteins | sample 4126metaG_FD_203106 | JGI IMG/M metagenome (GOLD analysis project Ga0265314, IMG submission 203106) | Rhizosphere microbial communities from Carex aquatilis grown in University of Washington, Seatle, WA, United States - 4-1-26 metaG | ecosystem: Host-associated > Plants > Roots > Rhizosphere >...
GCTCGGTCGTTTCGACGACGGGTCGCTGGACCGTGTAGCGCTCTTCGCGCTCCTGAGCTTCCCAGACCGGACGGTTCACGATGTAGCGTTCTTCCCGTTCCTGCGTCTCACAGACGTTACGCACCCGGTCGTAGGAATGATCTTCGATCTTCTCGTCCCAGACGGGCCGCTCGACGGTGTACGTTTCCTCGCGCTCGCTCGTCTCGTTGACGGGCCGCGCAACGGTATAGCGCCGCTCGCGCATTTCGGTTTCCCAAACCGGGCGATAACTGGTTACCTCCCGATTCTCGTAGACCGTTTCATGTTCAATGCGGTACGCTGTGACCTGCTTCTCTTCGTATGTCGTCTGGTAATCGAGGCGATAAGCTGTCTCGCTATGCGGCGTTTGGGCCTGTATCGTGGCAGCCACTAGCGCGCCGGCGCCAAGCATAAAAACGGTATTCATGACGACCCTCCCCCGTCCGTCATTCGGCTTTATTATTATTTGAACTGCGAAAACCCCCTGGCACTATTTCGATAGCACCAACGTCTCTCAAAAGCGTAATGCTGCACTTCGCATGCCTTCCAGAAATCTTTAGGGTACCACTGAAAAGACGCAATTCCCCGTGCCTGACGAGGTTGATGGTCTGAGCGGCGCGCGGAACGGCACGCGGCCATGAGCGGAATCGCTCACGCTCGTTTGCCGGCGTTTTGCCGAACTGCGACGACGTCATGGCAGTCCGTAAGCAGATGCGATTCCCGGTCTGCCTCGTGCCCCGAATGTTCCCATGGCACATAGGTTGTTGGGTTTGTGGCCGTTATCCGCGTGGCGGCACGCTTTGTGCACTCAAACCCCCGTGGGCGAGCTGGCGAAACGATACGAGGGCCGGGGAATCACGGAGATTTGCCAAAATGACATTTTCATCCGTTAGCCCCGGGCAACGACGAGCGGCAATGGTCCACGGCACGCCGGAAATCGTTCGCCTGCTCGAAGTGACCCTTGATCATCCGTTGCGGGATGTAGTCCAACGGCTCTGCAAAGTCGAGTCCACTGGCCGTCTTGTGCTCGTTTCTGAAACGGACTTTGGCGCGATCGTCCAAGATAGGGAACCATGCGGCCTTGAGTCATGTCGTGCCCGCTGACAACGAACCGCTGACGACAGAACATGAACCACTTCCGATGCTAGACATCGTGAGTGAAAAGCCCTACCGTTTCGTGCCGCCGTACCATCCGCGGTTTTGGGCCGAAATGATGCAGTTGTTCCTGCCGGGCTACCTGGCGCGGTCTTGGGGCATTGAACATGTCGTGTTCCACAATGTGGAGCGGTTGCACTCTTCGCTTGCCGCCGGGCACGGCATCGTGTTGGCGCCAAATCACACGCGGCTGTGCGATCCGTTCGTGATGGGCCGCTTGCAGCGCCCGGCCGGGACGCCGTTCTTTCAGATGGCAAGCTGGCACCTGTTCATGAACGGCGGTTGGCAGGCCTGGATGATCAGGCGATTGGGAGCGTTCAGCGTGTTCCGCGAAGGGATGGACCGCTCCGCGATCAATTCCGCGATCGAAATTCTCGTTCTGGCCGAACGACCGTTGGTGATTTTTCCCGAGGGGGTCATGTCGTATGCGAACGACCGCCTCAACCCGCTGATGGAGGGTGCCACCTTCATCGCCCGCACCGCCGCCAAGCGCCGTGCCAGGAACTCGCCCGGGGGCGAAGTGGTGATCCATCCGGTGGCGATCAAGTACCGCTTTCACGGCGACCTTCGTGCGACGATCGAGCCGGTCATCGAAGAGATCGAAGCCCGCCTTTCCTGGCATCCTCGCCGCGAATTGACGCTGCTCAAACGGATCGCCAAGTTGGCGGAAGCCCTCTTGTGCCTCAAGGAGCTTGAGTACCTGGGCGATCCACAGCCAGGAAGCCTCGACGAGCGGCAGGCGCGGCTGATCGAACACCTCCTCAGGCCGATCGAAGCCGAATGGGTTGGCGGCGAGCGGGAGGGGCACGTCGTCGCGCGCGCCAAGCGCCTGCGAGCGGCGATCCTGCCTGGGCTAAGCAAAGGCGAAATCTCCGAGAGCGAAAACGTGCGCCGCTGGCGGCAATTGGCCGACTGCCAATTGGCCCAGCAGATTGCCTTGTTCCCCCCAGGTTATGTCGGACCGAAGTCACCCCCCGAGCACGCCCTCGAAACGGTCGAGCGTTTCGACTACGACCTGACCGGTAAGGCGCGCATCTACCGGCCGCTTAGTGCCACAGTCCAAGTGGGCGAGGCCATCGTCGTCAAGCCCCAGCGCGACCGCAATGCGACCAGCGACCCCCTATTGGGAGCGATCGAAGGGCAGCTCAATGCAATGCTCGAGGCCTTGGCGAACGGCTAAGAGCAACGACAGCATGGTCGTGGGCCTTCCAACCTTTGACTTCCTCAAGGTACGCCGTGGGACGCTCGACCACGACGTTTTGTTGGCCCTCAAAGACCTCGCCCGAGTGACCGTCGAGCGAGACCAGGTCGCCTTCGCTGAACCAATGGTCGCCCATCCGGCAGCGGCGTTCATCGGCCGGCGCGCTCAATTCGCGGCATCCGACGATGCAAACCTTGTTCAGATGCCTTGCGAATACCGCGGCATGTGACGTGCGGCCGCCGTGCGAAGTCAATACGCCCGCCGCGACGGTCAACCCCGCAATGTCGTCCGTCGAAATCTCCGAGCGGAGCAGGACCGGCGCTCGCCCGCCGGCGGCCATCGCGACCGCCGCTTGCGGCGACAGTGCGATTGGCCCGACGGCCGCCCCGGGACCAGCGGGCGTCCCGCGGCAGATGGGGCGCAGCGTTGCCGGCACCGCCAGTCGTACCAGCTGGATCGTTTCCAGATCGTGATCGGCCAGCCGAGCCAGCGCGGTGGCTTCGTTGATCAAGCGTTCGCGGACCATGTCGCAGGCAATCCGGAGGGCGGCCCAAGGCGTGCGTTTGGCCCGCCGTGTCTGCAAGAGGTAGAGGCATCCTTCCTGGAGCGTGAATTCGAAATCCTGGACGTCGCGGAACAGCCGCTCCAGGTCATCGGCGAGTTGGCCCACATGACTGTAGACTTCGGGTAGCGCGGATTCGAGGCCGGATGCAGCATGCACTGTGCGGCGGCCTGAGACCACGTCTTCGCCTTGCGCGTTGAAGAGGAAATCGAGGTAGAGCGTTTTCTCGCCGGTGGCGGGATCGCGGGTAAAGGCCACGCCGGCCCCCGAGGCGCCGCCCAGGTTGCCATAGACCATGGCTTGAATGGTGACCGCCGTGCCTTCCAGGCCTTCGAGCCCGTGCAACCGCCGGTATTCCGTTGCTTTATCTCCTTCCCACGAGCGAAAGACGGCTTCCACGGCACCGACGAGTTGTTGCAGCGGATCGCGTGGGAAGGGCTCCCCAACGCGCGATTCGAAATGGTCCAGGAACTCCCGCGTGAGCTGTTTCAATGCGAGTGCGTCGAGCTCCGACGCGGCCGGCACCCCCTCCCGCGCCAGGCAAGCCCGCGTCAGTTCGTCGAAGTCGCGTGCCGGCAGCCGGTGGACCGTTTCGGCATAACCTTGCACCAGCCGGCGGTACGAATCCCACGCGTGGCGAGGGTTGCCGGTCATGCAAATCATTGGCGAGAGGGTGCGGTCACTCAGGCCAATGTCGAGCACACTTTCGAGCATCCCAGGCATCGAGACCGGCGCACCAGATCGCACCGAAAGCAGTAACGGACGTCGCTCGCCGCCAAACAGCAGGCCGGTGGCCTTTTCCAGCAGCCGCACGTGCTGCGTCAGGAGCTCGGCGAAATCGTCCGGCAGCCGCCGGCCGCGCTGGAAGAACTCACGGCAGACCGACGTCGCCAGCACAAAGCCCGGCGGGACGGGCATCCCCGCCTCGGCCAGTTGAATCAAGTGGGCCGCTTTGTTGCCGAACCGTTCAGGCGTTACGGCGACGGCGCGGGGCCCGGGACAACCGAAGGTGGCGATCGGCTCGGCGGAACGATCGGGCGTCGTAAGCATCAGTCGGACCTCAACGTGTAATGGCCTCGCCCAGAACGTAATCGCGCAGCATCAGCGCCGAGCGCATCAGCGCGTCGGCGGCCTGTTCGAGGTTGTCGGCGATTTCGGTGAACAGGTGCAATTGCCTGAAGTCGCCGGCGAATGAGATGACACCGGCCTTGGCGCGGCGGTGGGCGTCGTCGGCCTGGTGCTCACTCTTCATCGTATGGTCGACGGCTTCGAGGAAATCCTCGACCCGGTCGCGGCTGCTGCCGCGATGGATGTGGCGGGCGTTTTCGACCGCCTTGAGGTACTCGCGCGCGCCTTGCACCAGCAAGTCGGCCATTTCTTCGAGCGCGGCCAGCGAGCTGTCGCCGGCCACGTGAAACGGTAAGAGGCTCAGCAGGAAGATTGCCTCCTCAAGCTCGTCGGCCGCGTCGTCCGCGACGCGCACGACCTCGACGATCGCCTGGGGAACTTCGCCACGGAGGTTGCGGGCCGCGCGTCCCCGGTTAACCAGTTCGTCGGCCCGGTGCTCCCAGAGCTTGGCGCGTTGGGCGCAGCGTTCGAGGTACTCGTGGTCGCTGGCCAGGTTGCCGAACCGCAGGCAATCGCGAGCGGCCATGGCCAGCTCAACGATCAAGGCCGCGTGCTCGCCGGCCAGCTCCAGCAAACCTTCGTAGACCGAATCGAGATAGTGCCGCAGCTCGGCCCGGATTTCGTCGCGAATGAGCAGCTCGGAACGGCCCGCCAGCAGCCCTTCGGCCGTGGTCTGTAGCGTGAATTTGAGGAATGAGGCCGCTCGTGCGGCGCCCAAAACATCGCTGAGTTGCCCGCCCCATTTGAGTGGTGCATTTGCCGAAAGCTGCAATGCGTCGAACACCAGTTGCTCGCCGCCGAGTTTGAGGAACCCCATGTGGCCGTAGTTGTTGGCCGCCGCCCATTCGAGCACTTCGAGGCCTACCTCCTTGGGCGCCAGTTTCCGCAGCCGCTTGCGAGCGCGGTTCCAGTCGATCAGGAACACCAGGCGACTTCCGGCAAACGTAAGGTATTTCAACAGATCGTCCTGGCTGGAAACCGGGTACGTGCCGACGCACAAACGATACAGCCCTTGCTCGAGCGCGGCCGCCCGCTTCGACACGGTGTCGTCCCACTGGAGAGAGAAGGGGCGGAACAGCGTTTGGAAAAACGCCAACCGCTGGATGTGGACGTCGGTGTACGTGAGCGTCACACGGTTCGGTTCGACCCGCATCACGAACACGTGGGCGTCGGTCAGGCCCACGTCGTTCTGCAGCACCAGGGCGTGGCCGTTGCGCGTGGCCGTCGTGCCCAGTCCAGGATGGTCGAACTTCAGCGGCTCGGTCTGGTGGACGCCCGCCATGAAAGCCGCCACCAAGGCCCGATCGTTCTCGGCCAGACCGTAGACGAAAGCACCTGCGATCGACTCGCTGGCAACCCGCCGTTGCACGCAATTGAGTCCCTTGTGCAAGTCCATGACCAACAGGTGCAGGCTGTCACCGTTGCCGCGCTTGCCCGCTGCGATCCGTTCGATGGCGTCGCCCGCGACGCGGTTGTCGGCGGGCGGAGGCAATTCGCCCAACAGCGCCGCCAGCCGCTCTTCGTATTCGGCGGGCCGTCCGCCGCCGTCCTTTTCACGCGTCCCGTCGATCTCCAGGGGAAGGAGCATTTGCCGCACATTTTCGAGCAGCGAATCGTAGATCCGTCGCGCGTACGGCAAACTGTATTGACCGTGCTCCTCGCGACAGCATCGTTCAACCACACCGTCGAAATCGGTATCTGCGATGCCGCAGGCCAGCCGCTCCGGCGTCAGGTCGATCGGTCCTGCATCGGGATGGTCGGCGTGCCCTTTGGCCGCTTGAAGCAAGCTGATCAGATACTTGGCGCGTTCGTTGGCCGCCAGCGCCTCGTTGACCAGGTTGGGCAACAGCAGCGCTCTCTCACCCAATTCATTCACGATTTGTTGTTTGCCGGCCATCGCGGATTCTCCGTTGCCATGCCTCAGACGATGATTGTCCGGCAGTCGCGGTACGGAAGGAACATGCCCTGGCGATGGATTTGCAGTTGGCACTGCATTCCTGTATGGACAGCAATCGCCTGTCTGACGATCACTTCGTGCCGCTGCGGTTGCGAGCGGTGCTCAGAGCCATACGCAATCAGAATCCAAGCATCGACACCGTCCTCATTGGCTTCGGTCGCAAGCCTGGCCCGCAGCAAGTCGACGATTTCGCCTTCGTCATCATCACGGTCGACCGACTTGATGGGCAGGGTGCGATGATCGGGCGAAACGACGATTAACAAGTCGTCGAGCAGAAGGCTGATGGCCTCCGGACGACACTGGGCGATCTCAGGGAATTCCTTGGCGATCGAAGCCAGCAGTGTCTGCAGATTGTGATTCGTCATCTGGTCTTGGTCGGCCACACACCCGTGGATTGTGATCATCGGTTTTTTCTCAACTGACAGATCGCGAAGTAGGGGCGGTCGAGGAACACGAAAAACCATTCCGGCAGACTCAGAGCAAACGTCGTGCCGCTTTGACCGTTATTCGAGAAACTCGGCCAATTCCTTGCTGGCGTGTTGTTGACGTCTGCCGAAAGTGCGGCCCTCGATCTAGGGTATTTCAGGCGACGTGATAAGCGGTGGGCCGTGTGCTATGATGATCTGAAGGCGTGAATCGAACGAAGCCCTTCTGCCCGGACGTTTTCCATGGCCGAGCGGCGCCAATTCCCATTGAGATCGCCACACCGATGTTTGAAGTCGCCGAAGTCGGTCAGAAGCTCGATCGAGATACGTATGACCAATTGGTTCCACAGTTGCGTGAAAGGTTGCTGGATGTTCAGTTTCGCCTGAAGAGTGCGGATTTCTCTGTCGTGATCGTGATCGGCGGAGTCGAGGGGGCCGGCAAGGGGGAAACGGTCAATCTGCTCATGGAGTGGCTTGACACCCGCGGGGTTGCCGTCCACGCGCTGGCACCACAGGGCCACAGAACGCAGGAGCACCCCGGCCTGTACCGCTTCTGGCGGGAGTTGCCGCCCAAAGGGAAAATTGCGATCTTCTTCGGTTCATGGTACACGCGCCCGATCGTCGACTACGTATTTCGACGTAGCGACGAATTGAGGTTCGATCGCGAGTTGTCGCGAATCGTCGATTTCGAGTTGATGCTCTCCAACGAAGGAACGTTGTTGCTGAAATTCAGGTTACACATCTCAAAGAAGCAGCAGCGACACCGCCTCAAAAAGCTGAAGTCGAGCTCCCGCACCGCTTGGCGCGTAACACGAAACGATTGGAAGTTCCATGCGATGTACGATCACTTCCGGCCGGTTTGCTCCCGCGCCCTGGAGCGCACCAGCACCGGACATGCCCTGTGGAACATCATCGAAGCGGCCGACCGGCGCTTTCGCCACGCGACCACCGCGCAACGGATCGTGTCAGCGATCGAGGAGCGTTTGAATCGCAAGCCAGCACTGCCACAGCCCGCGGCCGCATTGCCTGTTCCACCGCGAGTCAACGTCATCCACTCGTTGGATCTGCGAAGAAAGCCCGATGAGCAAAAGTACTCGGACAAGCTTGACAAGCATCAGGCCAGTCTCGGCCATCTGGCGCGACAGCTTGGGGGTGCAAACCGTGCCGTCGTGGTGGTCTTCGAAGGGCCAGACGCGGCCGGCAAGGGAGGCTGCATTCGGCGGATCGTCCAGGCACTCGATGCCCGCTTCTACCGCGTGCTTCCGATCGCCGCTCCGACCGACGAAGAGCGTGCACGGCCCTATTTGTGGCGGTTTTGGCGGCATCTCCCCGGCCGCGGCCACGTCGCGATCTACGACCGGTCCTGGTATGGACGAGTGCTTGTCGAGCGCATCGAGGAACTCTGCACTCCCAACGATTGGCAGCGCGCGTATGCCGAGATCAATAGCTTCGAAGAGCAACTGGTTGACTCGGGCATCGTGCTCGTCAAATTCTGGCTCGCGATCAGCCCCGAAGAGCAGTTGCGCCGGTTTCAGGAACGCGAAGCCACTGGGTACAAGCGATACAAGCTGACCGGCGAGGATTTGCGGAACCGCGAAAAGTGGCCGGCATATGAGGCAGCCGCCTGCGAGATGTTCGCCAACACCAGCACCGAAACGGCGCCCTGGACCCTGGTCGAGGCGGAAGACAAGCACTACGCACGTGTCAAAGTGCTTAAGACGCTTGTAGACCGCGTCAAATCGGCACTCAATTGCGACCCGAAGTGCCACTTGAAACGACGGCCGAAGTAAAGTGCAACGCCCCGGTTGACCGGCGGCCGGCGGCACTCGGCGCGAAAGGGCTGAAGCGTGCGTAACCGCACGTGCGGTCGGTCTGTTTCGCACATCGGCGTGTCCTCCCCGAGCCGATGCGTTGTTCATCTTGAACTGCGGCGAGTATGAACCGAACGTGCTCCGTCCACGGCAGACGAGCCCCGCGTTTGTCGGCGGCAAGATCGGCCACCGCGGCACGCCGATTGCACAAGATCTTTTAGGGCGGCTGTCGGCTGCCCCAAAAAAGGGTTCGTTCCTCAAGAAAACAAAGGAGCAGGTCATGAAACGCTTCGCTTTGATCGCGGCCCTACTGGGCGCGCTGATCACCATCAGCGCGGCGCCGGCTTCGGCCCGCTACTATTATTATCGACGACCAGTGGCTCGTGTCGTGCTGCCGCCCTACGGCGTGGTGGCGCCTCGCTTGTACGGTCCTCGGGTCTATGCACCGGGCTACTATGCTTACAGGCCTTACGTTTACGGCCCGGCTTGGGGCTACTATGGTTATGGGCCCGGGTGGGGCTATGGGTACGGCCCAGTCTGGGGCTACCGCCCTGGAGCATATGTAGGCATCGGCGTGTATTAGCCACATTCGACGGCACTCGTCGGCCGCACACGCATCCGGACGTCGAGAGCGCAAACGCCGTGGCCTGCCTCCAAGACCATCAGTGGGTTGAGATCCAACTCGACCAGCTCGTGTAATTCGGCCACGAGGGCCGAAACCCTCAACAGCGTTTCTTCGATTGCGGTGATGTCCGCGGCGGAGCGATGGCGATAGCCGTTCAGGATCCTCGCGCCACGGATTTCGCGCACCATTTCGTGGGTGTCGTGGTCGGTCAGCGGATGCAGCCGGAAGGCAACGTCGTCGAGCAATTCGACCAGCACGCCTCCCAATCCAAATCCAATCAAATGGCCAAACGCCGGATCGTGTGTCACCCCGACGAGCGTTTCGTAGCCTCCTCGCACGAATTCCTGAATCAGGGCGCCCGTGGCGTCGGGAGCCGCAAGGGTGACCTGGGTGAATGCGGAGCGGACCGCGTTGTCGCCGTGGACGTCGAGCACCACACCGCCGATATCCGATTTGTGCAACGCCCTTAACGAGACGACCTTTACCACCACGGGGCCGCCGATCCGCTTTGCCGCAGCGACGGCTTGCTCGGCATCAAACACCATTTCGCATCGTGGCACGCGGATGCCGAATGCGGAAACAACGTCAAGGGCCTCCGACGGCGTGAGCCATCCGCCCGCCGGTGCTAGTCGATCGATCGCCCGTTCGACCGTCTGGCGCGCTTCATCCACGCGGAGATCAGTGAAAGCCCCAACGCGACCCTCAATGCCACGCCGCCACTCGCCGTAATGTGTCGCCTGCGCCAAGGTCGCGGCCGCCGCCTCGGGAAAACGATACAGTGGAACCTGAGGGGCATCGGATTGGATGGTCGGCACGTCCGCGGTTTCCATGAGTACGCCCAGGAGCGACTTGTTGCGCTGACAGCCCGCGGCCGTTTCCTGAACGGCTTCAAGAATAGGACCGCTTGTTGCTTCGATCCTCGGGACATAGATCACGATCACCGAATCGACTTCATCGGATTCGAGTAAGCGGCGTAGGCATTCGCGGTACTCGCCGGCGTCGACAGTGCCGATCAGGTCGATCGGGTTGCGCACGCTTGCTTCCGGCCTGAGCAACCGCCGTAGCGACGCTTGCAAATCGCTCGACAGCTCCGGAACCGATAGCCCTTCTGCCTCGAGCGCGTCGGCACACAGCACGCCCGGTCCGCCGGCGTTGGTGAGCACGGCGACGCGTTGGCCGCTAGGCAACGGCTGGCAGGCCAATAGGGCAGTCACGTCGAACCATTCCGTCAGCGAGCGTGCGCGAATTATGCCCGTCTGACGAAACAACGCCTCGGTCGCGGCGCTCGGGCTGGCCAGCGCTGCCGTGTGGCTGCCGGCCGCGCGCGAGCCGGCCGCCGTGCGGCCCACCTTGAGGGCCACGATCGGCTTGTGCCGGCTGATCCGTCTTGCGAGTGGCAACAATGCGCGTGGGTCCTGAAAGGATTCGAGATAGAGCGAGATCACGTTCGTGGCCGGGTCGTTTTCCCAGTACCGAAGAAGGTCGTTCTCGCCCAGGTCGGCCTTGTTGCCGACCGAAACCAAGCTCGACAGGCCGATGCGTTCGCGCCGCGCGTAGTCGGGAATCACCACCCCTAAGGCGCCGCTCTGAGTGCAAATCGCCACCTTGCCTCGCAGTGGAAAAAAGGGCGAGAACGTACCGTTGAGCCGTATTGCCGGGTCAGTGTTGAGCACACCCACGCAGTTCGGCCCCACCATTCGGGTCTCCGAGCGCCGCAAGATTTCCAGCAGATCGAGCTCGCCCGCCGCTTGCCCAATCTCGGAGAATCCCGCCGAGATCACCACCAGGCCGGGAATCCCCCGCTGTACACATTGGCGGACGACCGACGGGACGCATGCCGCCGGCACGGCGACGATTGCCAGGTCGACCTGCTCGGGCAGATCGAGCACCGAGGCATACGAGCACATTCCCTGGATCGCCTTGGCATTCGGGTTCACGGCATAGAGCTTGCCAGTGAAGCTTTCGAGCAGGTTGCGGAACAGCTTGCCCGACATCGTTTCGGGGTCGCGCCCCGCTCCGACCACCGCCACCGAGCGCGGACAGAGGATCATCCGAATCGAATCGCCCGGCCCCGTGGCAGAAGGCTTGGCCACCGACTGTGGATGGCTTGGTGAGGCCATCACTTCGCTCCTATTCGGCTGTGCCCGGGCAATTCGGAGCATACCGGACGCCAGTAAGTGTCGACATTGGCCTGAATCTGGCCGATCAGATCGTCGCGACGAGTGGGTTCAAAAAGGTGACGGAAGCGCCGCTGTGGCTGGAGGTACTCGGCGACGGGCTTGAAATGGTTGGGTACATAGGTGTGCCGCACACTTCCATGGACCGCTTCTTTGAGCGGCCAGATGCCCGATTCCACCGCCAGGCGGGCGACTTCGAAGCCGATTTCCGGATGGAAGCCCCATCCCGTCGGACAGACCGCCAGGCCGAGGAATAGCTTTGGCCCGGTCAGCAAAAGTGCTCGGTGGACCTTTTCCGCCAGGTCGACCGGCTCGTTGGGAGAGACAGTGGCCACGTACGCTGGATGGTGGGCGCGCCAGATCTCGAAAATATCCTTTTTGGGTCCCAGCACGCCCTCGGGCGCCGTGCTGGTCTGGGACCCCAGCGGCGATGCCGCCGATGTCTGAAAGCCAGTGTTGCCGTAGGCCTCGTTGTCGTAGCAAAGATACCAGAAATCGAGTCGGCGATGAATTGCCGCCGACGTCGACGAAAGACCCATGTCGTAGGTCGAGCCGTCGCCCGCCAGCACGAGCACCTTCAGGTCATCAGCCTCGCTGAGCCGCCCCTTGGCGCGCAGGACATCGAGCGCGTCGCGAATGCCTTGGGCGCTGGCCGCGGCGCCGCCCATCGTGGTGTAGAGCCAGCTCGATCGCAACGGTGTAAAAGGATAGGCCGCCAGAAGGGTCATGCAGCCGGCCGCGTCGACGACAACCACGTTTTCACCGAGCACTTTGTGCATCTGCCGCAGGATGGCCAGTCCGCCGCAGCCCGCACACAGCGCCGAGCCCGGCGTGATGTACTCGGCAGCGGGCAGGTCTTTGGGGCTCTTATAGAACTCGCGTTGAACTCGCATGGTAATGTGAAGGATGTTGAGCCTTGGGCGAAATCCGCCGAAGGCGGGAAACTTGAACTTAACTCCTATTGGTTGATGCCTGCCAACTGCGATTCTCCCTTGCCCGCCAGGGCCAGCCGGCCTTGCATGCGTTCCCATTCCTGCCGGGTGAAGAGCAACTCCGGTTCCACGTACCCCGCACAGGGCTGCGCCGTTTCCAAGACTTGCAACACGTGATCGAATTCACCGCGGCTGATGTCCTTTCCCCCCAATCCACCGACGAACGACCGCAGCACGGCGGGCGGTCGATCGCAGTTGGCCAGCGACGCGGCGACCTCATGGTAAAGAATTCCGCCAAGGCCTGGCGAGAGGTTCTGGTCGATCACGCCCACGGCGCGCCGGCCGGCCAACGCAGCCATGAGTTGGGCGGCGGGCCAGGGCCGGATCATCCGCGGCCGCACCAATCCGACGCGCCGGCCCTGCGCCCGCCAGCACTCGACGGCGGCCTTGCCCTTGGTCGAGAACGAACCCGCCATCACCAGGACTGTCTCGGCGTCGTCGAGCCGGTAGGCGTCGAGCGGATCATACCGCCGGCCGAAGTGCGACTCGAAATCGGCTGCCGACTCGGCGTACACTTCCAGGGCGTTTCGTGTCGCGTAATGAACCTGGTACCGAAAGAAGCTGTACGCACTGCCGTCGAGCACCGCCACCCCTTGGGCCACCGGCTGTGAGGCGCGAAACACGGGCTGCGTCGGCTCGAAGGGCGGCAAGAACCGCCGCACCTGCTCGACCTCGGGCAGCTCGACCGCTTCGCGGGTGAACGACAAGTGGAAGCCGTCGAGGTTCACCAACACTGGCAGCGACACGCGACGGTCCTCGGCGATGCGGAAGGCCATCAACACCGAGTCGAGCACTTCCTGGCATGTCTCGGCGTGGAGCTGAATGAAGCCCGTATCGCGGGCGGCGAGCACGTCGTTGTGGTCGGCTCCCAGGGTGATCGGAGCCGAAAGACCGCGCGAGACGTTAACCAGTACCAGCGGCACGCGCCAGCCCGCCACGGTATAGAGTGCCTCCATTGCGTAGACCAGGCCTTGGCTCGACGTCGCGGTGAAAGTCCGCACTCCGGTTGCGGCCGCGGCGCCGGCGGCCATCATCATCGAGTGTTCGCTGTCGAGAGTGACGAATTTCCCGCGCATTGGACCGCGGGCGAACCATTCGGCCAGGGTCTCGATAATCTCCGTTTGCGGCGTGATGGGGAAGGCAGGCACATAGTCGACCTCTGCCAACCGCGCACCCCATGCCGCTGCCGCGTTACCCGTCAACAGCTTATTCACCATGATCGGACCTCCCGCTTGGCGCCGATGGCCTCCAGTGGGCAAACCTCACGGCAGATCATGCAACCTTTGCAATGGTCGTAGTCGATCAAGGGATAACCTTCATGATCCAGGGCGATGCTACCGTCGGGACAGGCGACGAAACACAGTCCACAGCGGGTGCAGCGGTCGAAATCGACCACCGGCCGCTCGACGCGCCACGAGCCGGTATGAAGTTGTTGAGCGTTGCCGCCCGTGATAATACTGGGTGCAGCGCGGAAAGGGGGTTCGAACGGCAATCGGCAGACCTCGGCGGCGGCGGGCGGGGGCGACAAGTGGAACTGGATCGCGGGCAATACGGCGAAGATGGCTTTGGCCAGTGCGACATTGCAGGAGATGACGTCGTCGGCCAGCCCCAACTCTCCGAGTTCCTCGCGCACCGCCTCGCACAACCGCTCGATGGTGGCGCACGCAGTAAGCCCGGCCGCGACGGCGCCGAGACCGGTGCTCAAGGCCGAAGCCTTGCCCAGGGCATCGAGGGTTCTCCCCGTGACATCGAGCGCCACCAGCGGGCTGGAAATGCCGTACTTTGCGGCCAATCGCTCGTCCGCCTGGGCATTGACGAACACGGCAGACGCCGTTTCCTGTCCGGCGAGCACGCCCGCGGTTGGGTCGGACAGCAAGGCTTCGTCGCCGACGATGATCAAGTTGGGCTGGTCGATCACGCCCCGCTCCAGGATGGGCGCGTCGTCGATGCGTGTAAAGGCGGTGACGGCGGCGCCGCGGCGTTCGGCGCCGTAAACGGGCGAGTCCTGGACTTGCCAGCCCGACAGGAAGGCCGCGGTGCCGACGATTCGGCTCGCGGTCTTGACGCCATGACCTCCCCGGCCGTGGAAGCGAATGCGAATCATAAATCGACCATGTCCCAAATTACGCGGTTCTTACGGCCCCTACCGCGCGCTACTCGCCCCTTCACTCCATTGTTACGTTGTCGCAAATGACGTGCCGGCCCTGAGCGAGCGGAGGACGGAAGCAAGCCGCACGCGAGTGTTTGGAGTCTGTGCCCAGCTCGCCAGTCAGTCGTCGCCCCACCGGGACCAGCCCGAGACAAGCCCGCCGGAGGCGGCTGGCCGCGTGAGGTATTACCGGCCGCCCACGCTCGAAAGTGTGCGAAACTGTCACGCGCTGTGCCGTTGGGCGCGCCCGGCCGGCGCTAGACTTCGATGGGATTTACGGCCAGACACCGCGCTCCATTGCCACACGGGCGACCCGCTCGATCGCGACGACTGTCGCTGCAGTCCGTAAGTCGACCTGGTGGGAACCAGCACCCTGATTGGGCCGAGCGGAGTTCAGTGCCCGCCAGCGCTCGACGACCACGTCGACGCCGCGGCGCATTTTCGTTTCGAGCTTCTCGTTCACTTGTGCCTCGTCCCATTGCTCATTTTCAATGTTCTGCACCCACTCGAAATAGCTCACGGTTACTCCCCCGGAGTTGGCCAGGATGTCGGGTAACACGGGAATGCCGGCTCGAGCTAGGATTTCGTCGGCTGCCGGTGTCGTGGGCCCGTTGGCGGCCTCGCAAATCAGCTTTGCGCGCACGCGGCCGGCGTTGTCACGGCGGATCTGGTTCTCCATCGCGGCTGGAACCAGGATCTCGCATTCGAGTCCCAGCAATTCGTCGTTGCCGATCGTACGGGCGCCGGCCAATCCAACGACGGTGCCGTGCTTGTTCTTGTGGGCGATTGCGTCGTGGGGATCGATTCCCTCGCGCCGGACGATACCACCTTGGGAGTCGCTCAGGGCCACGATGACTGCGCCTTGCTCGTGAAACAGACGGGCTGCCACGGCGCCAACGTCGCCAAATCCCTGCACAGCCACGCGGGTGCCACGGATTTCGCCCACGCCGGGGACGACGCCGAGCTCCAGCAGGCGTTCGGTCGCGTTCAGGCAGCCTCGTCCCGTAGCCTCACGGCGGCCGAGCGAACCGCCCAAATCGATCGGCTTGCCGGTAACGATCGGGCGGTTGTTGAGGCCGGGGTGCATGATGTCGTAAGTATCATAGATCCAGGCCATCGTCTGTTCGTTGGTGTACAGGTCGGGCGCCGGGATGTCGGTGTTTGGGCCGATATTGTCGCCCAAGTCCGCGATGTAGCGACGCGTGATCCGTCGCAGTTCAGTTTCGCTGAGCTGTTTGGGATTGCAGACCACACCCCCCTTGGCCCCGCCGAAGGGAACGTCGATCAAGGCGCATTTCCAGGTCATCCAGGCCGCCAAGGCTCGGACCTCGTCTTCGGTTACCTCGGGGTGGTAGCGAATACCCCCCTTGCCCGGCCCCCGAATCCGGCTGTGCAACACGCGATAACCCGTGAAAAGTTGCACCGAGCCGTCGTCCATTTCCACGGGGAAGCTGAGCGTGATTGTCCGGGCCGGCGACTTGAGGAATTCGACCAGGCCATGCTTCAACCCGGCCAGGTGTACCATCGCGTTGTCGAATTGCGTTCGACCGATGTGGTAGGTGTTGAGGTCCTCGGTCCCCGTCGGATCAATGGCAGGTAGAGATTTGGGATTCATGGGGAATGTGCCGCTCAGACGCGGTCGTAAAGGACCACGATGATCACGTCGGACGGTGGAAAATCGCTTTTCGACAACCCGGTGGCTTGAGAGACCGACGGTTGGCTCTGCGGCGCGATGTTGCCGAACACATGCAAGACCGCCGCGTCGGATTCGACGAGCCAGGTATTGACTTCCTCTTCCAATGCCGCCAGGTCGTTCTCGACGCCTTTGAAGATCTTGATCTGTTTCAAGGTTGGGTCTCCATATCGAGGTGAATACCAACGCCATCCTGACTCTTTTTTCCGAATAAGCGCACCACTATCCTAACAGAATCATTCCCGACGGCCATCGCCACCCTCCTCGCCACAAAGAGTAGGGACACCTGCACCCCAACGTGGCTGCTGACGAATCTCAGGGCTTGTCGAGCGCCTCCAACTCCTGCTGCAACGCCGGCATTATGGCCTCCAGCTCTGCGGAGAGCTTGGAGCGCCGTTTCAAGTCGCCCAAGGCGTCGAGGGCGGCGACGAGCAAGGTCCGTCGTTCAACGTCGTCTTCGAGCGAGTCGCCAAGCTCTTGCACGTGCGCCACGCAAAGCGTGATCTGTCGCGAGAGGAAATCGTCGCGATCCTGTGCATACTCGCGAACCTCGGGGTGCTCGCGCACCTCGTCGTCGTAGGCCTGCCGGGCCAGCTCAAGCCACGGCCAGGCATTCTTCCACCGGTCCTGACTCTCCTCCGCAAGACCTAGATTCAAATACACCTTAGCCAGGGCGTGGCGGAACTCGGGGCGGTTAGGGTGCGCCGCAACGATCGCTTCCAATTCATGCCGCGCCTTGTCGAGCGCGTTGAGGCACGCGTCGGTATTGCCTGAGCGCTGCTCGATACTGGCCATCTGGTTCCAGGCCGCTGCCAGATTGCGACGATAGTCGGCTTTAAGCGGGTCGATGGCGATCAGCTCTTGGAACGACCGAAAGCTCTGTTCGATCGGTTGGCGGGCTTTGTCGACATCCCCTGCCTGCAACAGGGCGCCCCCCAGGTCGAGACAACTGCGGGCCAGCTCGAAGCGATCGAGGACACGTGTGAATGCCGCGACCAGTTTTTCCAACCCGCTGCGCGCCGCCGCGAGCTCGCGCTTCGCCTCTTCGCCTTCGTGGGATAAGAGGAGCAGCTTTCCGAGTTCCAAGCGCGCCGTCGCCAGCCGCAACTTGTACTCGGAGACGTCGGGCGCTCGGGCCGAAAGCGCCTCGAATCGCGACCTGGCCGATTCGAAGGCCAAGCGTGCGGCGTGGAGGTCGTCGCGCTTTTGGGCCAGCCGGCCGCCGTTGAGGTCGATCGCTCCTCGCAGCAATTCGATCTCCGGCTCGCCGTCGGTCGCGGGAACGAGCTGCGAAAGCAAGTGGATTGCATCCTGGAGTGAAGTCGATGCTTCCTCAATGCGTCCCCCATTACTCTCGACCAAGGCGAGCTGATTACAGGTCCGCGCCATCAACACCTTCGCCGGGCCCGATAGCGGCGCCTCGCCAACACGGGTGGCCTCGATCTCTTGGCAAGCTTGTTTCAACAGCGCCGGGTCGTTGTTGTCTTCGCCCTGCAAGTAGCAAGCATGGGCAAATTCGAGGTGCAATGAACGGTCGGCCGGTTGTTGATCGAGCAGCTCCCGATACGTGGAGACGGCCTGAGCGAAATTGGCCCGATTGGCGTCGACCTTTCCAAGCTCGTTGTCGAGTTGGGCCAGCCGAGAGTCGACCTTGGCTAGCCGACTGCGCAGTGGCACAGCGCCCGGCTGCTGGGAGAGCAGTCTTTTCAGGACGTCGCGGGCTTCCTGGTACTCAGCCAGCGCCTCCTGCGGTGAGCCGATATCGTGGACGATCGCGGCGATCGCCAGGTGAGCGTCGGCCAGTTCCTCTTGCAACTGGGGATCGTCCGATCGGGCGGTGACAAAATCGCGGTAGTACTTGAGCGCCGTCCGCAGCAACGATTCCTGTGCCTTGTGCATGCCCGGCTTGCGCAAGAACGGATTGCCGCTGGCCTGGTCGAGCAATTCGTGGACGGCACGATGTGCCTGTTCGAAGTTGAATTCGGACCGCTCGTTGGCCGCTTGCAGTTGCTGATTCTTTTCGCGCAGCAACCAGGCCGCCAAACTCGTCGCGACGGTGGCCACGACAATCGTTGCCGCGGCGCCGGTGAGCAGCGTCCGATGGCGTTTTGCCCACCGGCGCAGGCGTACCATCATAGGTTCGTGCCAGGCGCTCACTGGCTCGTCGGCCAGCCAGTGCTCAATATCGGCCGCGAGTTCCAGTGCCGTTTGATAACGCCGGCTCGGTTCGAGGTGCATCGCCTTGAGGCAGATGGCTTCGAGTGCGGGAGGCACGTCGGCGGCGACCTGGCGCGGCGGCGGAAACTGCCCCGCGCTGACAAGCTCGATGGTCTCCATGACCGTGCTTGCTTCAAATGGGAGGCGACCGGTGAGCAACGTGTACAGGATCGCGCCCAGGCTATAGATATCGCTGGCCGGACCAACGACGTTCCACTTCCCGAGCGCCTGTTCGGGACTCATATAGGCCGGCGTACCCTTGGTCGTTCCTTGTCGCGACTGGTTCAGTTCGTCTGCCGCCGGCGGCCGGATTGGTTCGTCGTCGGCCTGCACCCCTTCGTCTTGCGTAACGACCGGCTTGGCCAGCCCCCAATCGACGACCAGTGTCTCGCCATAGCGTCCCAGCATCACGTTGGCGGGTTTGAGATCGCGGTGGATCACGCCCCGGCTGTGCGCGAAGGCGGCCGTCTCACAGACCACGAGGAAGCTGCGCAAGAGCTTCTGCAGCTCGAGTACCTGTTCGCCCGGTTCTCGCTTTTCCCGGCCGCTGTGAAAGCGATCGATTGCGTCGGCCAGTGGTTCCCCGCGAATGAACCGCATCGCGTAGTAGGGCCTTCCCTCGCGCCCAAGTCCGAAACCATAGACGGGCACGACGCCCGGGTGTTCCAATCGTCCGGTGATTTCCGCTTCCAACTCGAATCGGTGGCGGTTATCACTGCTGGCAAGCGATTCGTCTTTAATGAGCTTCAGCGCGACTTCACGATTCAATTCGGTATCTTCGGCCACGAAGATCCGCCCCAGGCCGCCGGCCGCATGGAACCTGAGCGGCCGATAGCGGCCCGCATCGATGGCTTCCACGTCCGGCGCTGTCTTATTCGGCTGCTCAGCACGAACTTCGAACGCCGGCGTGAATGGTCGATCAAGCGGAATGGTCTCATCGACGGTATTCGCTTTATCGTTCATCATGGGTTCCTGCGGCTCGCAGATCTCGCCCCGGCCACTTCAGCTCGTCCATGCCGCGCCACCGTGATTGATGGCTGCCACCCAGGAGCAGTTTCCGTGCCAACATTGCGCCCGACTTGCCACCCTCGGTCGAACCGCGTAATTGCCTCCGACGAAGGCGGCACCGGCGCGCGGATCGGCGCGCAGGTGTGCGATCGCGTCCCACCGGCAGGTAGGTCCCGGCCGGGTCCCATTGAGCCTTTCGCGGAATTTCAATGGCAACTGGATCATCGAAGAGGATGCCGACTCCATTGACACGGGTATAAGTGCCTATCCTGGTGCTCTTTCATCGGAATTGATCGATGGCCAGCCCTGCATTGCTAGTTTTGGAAGAACCTGACGTGTACTTCTCGGGAAGTAAGCCTTCTGCGTGCCAGTCGTCAAGCGGCGCGGGCGCGTTCCTGGACCAATTCCGCGATTACCGTCTGTTGGAAACGCTGGGCCAGGGTGGGATGGGTACTGTCTTCAAGGCCCTCCACACCCGGCTGGACAAGATCGTGGCCCTCAAGGTCCTGCCCTCGGACCGCCTGCGCGACCCGCAAGTCGTGACGCGTTTCGAACGCGAAATGAAGGCCGTCGGCAAGCTGGAACACCGGCGGATCGAGCGCGCACTCGATGCGGGCGTCGAAAACGGAAAACACTATCTGGTGATGGAGCACGTCGAGGGCATTGATTTGGCGGAACTTTCCCGGCAGCTTGGCTTGGCCGAGAAACAGATACGCACCATGCGATTCCTCGTCAAGCCTGGCGCCAAAGGCGGCGATGTCGAGGTTGGGATGCAGGACGTGAGCTATCCTTTGCGTTGAATCGGAATCACGCCGTCCCAGTCGGCGGGGGGTGTGTGGTCGTGCTGGAGGATGAAAGTCAGCAAGAGGTCCTTGCCGCGGTCCCCCGGGGGCACCAGGTGCAGCCGCTGGTAGGCCGCATCCCATTCGCCGCCGAGAAACGCCGATAACGCGGCTTCGTACTGCAAGAGGTGTTCGTCGCTGTGTTGCGTGTCACCCTGGGCCGGCGGCAGCAACTCGCTGACCATCACCGGCGTGGCCAACCCGTAAGGCTTGACCAGCGCCAGCCTGCGGCAGCGCGCCACCTCGGGCCGCATGCGTTCCTTGACGATTCGGGCGGTCGCTTCGTCGATCAGGATCGGAACGCGCAGGATTCTCGTCAACCCCTCCAAACGCGACGCCAGATTGGCGCAGGGTCCAAAAACGGTCACCTTCGCCTGGTCCTGGCTGCCGATCTGTCCGGCGACCGCATGGCCCGTGGCAATGCCGACGCCGGCCATGAACCCGTGCAGGGGATTGTCGGGGCGGCGCGAAAGATCCTCGAACGTCTCGCGGATGCCCAGCGCCGCCAGGCACGCCTGGGGAATGTCGTCGTCGTTCGACAGCGGCCAGCCCCAGAAGCCCATGGCACAGTCGCCGAGAAAATCGGCCACCACGCCCCCGTGATCGAGGATGCAGCGCGACATCACCCCCAGGGCCCGGCTGACCCGTTCGAGGATGAGCAGCAAGCCGTTGGAAGCCGCCTCGACTTTGCCGGAGAAGCCTTGCAGATCGCAGAACATCACCGTGACCTCGGTTTCGCGAGGCAGGAGCGCCTTTTCGGGCTCGGTCGTGGTCAAGACCCGCAGGACGCTGGGCGAGAAGAAGTGACCGAGCACGTTTTGCCGGTGCTGCAAGCTTTGTACTTCCATTAGCGAGCTGAGGATTGTCGCCACCAGCTCGGTGAATTTCACGTCTTCGTCCAGATCGCCGGCTTCGGGCGACGCGCGGTCGAACGACACCGAGCTGGGCATCAACTGCCCGGTGACGTAAAGGCCCAAGCCCCCACAGGCATCGCCGCGCAGTGGTGTGCAGAACGCCCAGTCGAACTTGTTGCGCATCGTGAACGGTTCCGACGCAGAATCGCGATCGGGGGACCAGACATGGACCACGCTTTTTTTCAGGTTGACGATGGCCTCAAGCGCCAGCCGCCGGCTGGGCTGGACTTCGCCACCGCTTGTGAGCCGATGGTCCGCGTAGAGTGTCCTGACCTGGAGACGCTCCCCCTCGGTTTCGGCGGACACGACCGCGATGGCGTCGGCCCGCCGAATTCCTTCCAAGAGCAGGTTCACCGTTTGCACGTAGAGTTCGGCGCGGTCGGTGACTCCGGCGATGACGTGCGACAAGTGCCCCAGTACATCAATGCGGCGGGGCGCGTCGCGAAAGGCAATTCCCTGAAGCTGCTCGATGCCAATCGAATACGACTGGGCCAATTCGTGTTCATGCACGGACGAAGGCTCTTGCCCTGTGCTCAGCGTGAAAACGGTCTCGCCGATCACGAAGCAGTCGCCATTTTGCATCGTAAACGCCTCGGTTTCACGGCCATGGAAGAAAATGGGGTTGCCGGCGGCTGGCAAACGTTTCACCCTCAGCCGCTCCCCTTCCAGCAGCAACTCGGCGTGCCGACCAGATAGCCAGTGTTCCCAAGGGACGGCCCAGACCTGCGGGTCTCTGCCCACGATAACGGTCTTCTGCGGCGGGAGTTTCCGCTGCCAGCGGTGCTCGCGATTTTCGCATTCGGCGATCAGGTCGGCCATGTGACGGTCGGTTGGTTTTGCGGTGAAGTTGTTCGTGAATCACGTGTAATTGAGCTAACGTTTTGCCGACATCGCCGACGCACTGGTTCCGGTGCTCGTCGATGAGGTGCTGCTCTCCGCCATTCCAGCCAGGTGAAGAAGGAAACGGCGCGGACTTTCCGGCGCATTGAGCCGCAACAAGACGTAGCACCACAGCGCAGTAAGGATCAACACCACCAGGGCCAGCGCGACCAGGCCGCCGAACAGGACCAGCCTCCACAATCGATGTAAAGGGGCCAGCACCGCGCGCCGCGACTCCTGGATCAGGATTGTCCAGCCGCTGTCATATTCGTGGCCATGGCCGCGGGCGATAAACACAGGCTGGGCCGAGCAGAGCCAATATTGGGATACCGACGGCTCGAAGGGGTCTTGGTACGAGTCGAATTGTCCATCGCCGCGCCCCCGCGGGATATCTTCGTCTGGGTCCACTTGTTCGTCCGCCCGCGTCGTCGCGTGCCTCTGGCGGACCTTTTCAAGTTCCGCAACCATCGACGTGTCGAGGTAATGGCGCCGGAATTCGGGAGCTTCGTCGTCGAGGCCCGGGTGTTCGATCAGCAGTCCCGGTTTCCCGGTTTCGTCGGGCCGCAAGTCGATTAGGGTGGCGAATTGGTGCCGCGCGCCGACGAACTCGGCGAACCGCCCCAGGTCGGCCTCCATGACCAATACACCCAGCGGGCGGTGATCGTTGGTGGCCGAATCGTGGATCGGAGCGCTGAAAGCGACCGAGAGCATGTTGCGGGGCTTGCTCAGATAAATGTTCGATCGATGCGCGGCAGCGATCGGCGGAGGAGGATCGTCACTCGGCGCCAGGTCATGGCCGCTACCATGAAAGTAGTCGCGGTAGCCGAAATACTGGCCGATCATGCTCGGATTCGGCGGGCTGATGGCTTGCAAGTATCCCTTGCGGTCGATCACGCACCACAATGGCACCGCGGTGGCGCGCGAGAACTGGGTATTCCACGATTCGTGCCGCTTTTCCAACCATTTCTGCAACCGCTGGTGCGCGTCGTCCTGATCCGTCGACGGTTCGAGCTGTGCCAGCGCGCTGGTCAGTATCCGATCGTTGGCCTCGCGTTCGAGAATCCGCCAGCGTTTGTCGACTTCCAGTCCGAATCGCGAGGCGACGAAATGCGCGGCGAAGCTGTTGCTTTCCAGAGTCCTATCGACCAGTTGCGATTCGCCCGTCGCGAGCGTGGCTTTGACCAGCCAGAAAGCGATCGCCGCCATCACCAGTACGACGGCCGCGGGTCCGAGCGCGCCCAAGAGCAGCAGCGGGCGTTGCGAGCGCCGTGTTTCGCGCAGCGCCAGGGCGTCGAGCACGGCCTGAACGTTGGCGAAGCGGTGCTTGGGGTTCGTCGCCAGGCAATGATCGATGATCGAAACCAGCGCCGAGTCGATGCGTGGCACGCGGCGGTGCTCGGTGGGCCTGGACGCCGTCCGCAAGTGGTGGCGGTATGCTTCCAGCCGCATCTCGATCGTCTCGCGGCTCGACAATTCCGAGAGCGACGCGTCACTCAGGTAAGGGGCCTTGCCGACGACCATCTGGTAGAGGATGGCCCCCAAAGCGTAGACGTCCCAGCGCACGTCGGGAACGGCTTGCGGATCGGCCTGTTCCGGCGCCATATAGAAGAACGTGCCTAGCGACGGAGCCTGCTCATGGCTCAAGCGTGATTGCCCGAAATCGGCCAGCCGCGGCTTCCCATCTTGGTCGAGCATGATGTTGCTGGGCTTGAGGTCACAGTGCAAGACACCCTTTCCGTGGGCGTGGACCATGCCCAAGGCGATCTCGCGAAACAGCCGGACCGCCTCGCCCAGGGGCAGCGCACCCTGGTGCAGTAGGTCCGCCAGGGAACCAAACGGCATGTACTCCATCACGAAGTAGGGTGGATCGGCGTCCCAGCCGACTTCGAGCAATTGGACGACATAGCGGTCAGTGAACAGGAACCTTAGCTTCTCGACCTCGCGCGCCATGCTCGACCAGTCGAGCCCACCCCGTCGGCTGTAGAACTTGATCGCCACTTTGCGGCCACTGTTACAGTTGACCGCCGACCAGACCTCACCGAAAGCCCCGCGTCCGACGAACTGTTCCTGTTCGTAGCCCGGCACCTTCAGCGGTGGACGCAACCGGCGCAGGCTGAGCTCCGCCCCGCGCTTCCGGACTTCTGGCCCCATGAGTGGGGTGTTTTCCTGGATTGTTTGAAAATCGTCCATGTTGTTCGCAATGTGAATGCAAAACGCGTGCCGGGTGGTTTCGCCGCGGCCGGCTCAAGCGACATTTTCGCGTTTTTCGCCATTGTAGGGCATCCAACGTCACAGACCGCGCGGCCATTTCCGCAAAACAGCGCATGCGCGCCATCCCGCACACTGCCTGGCACACTTTCCGGCAGATTCGGCCGATTTTTTCCCGGGTCCATGCGCTGGTACGGCTTTTGCTCTTACTTTAGTTTATCAAACAAAACCCAGCCAACCCGCACATTCGAGAACGAACATGCCAAAAAGCATTCTTGTTGGCCTCGACGTTTCGCCCTACGCCGCCGCCGCCGTTGAGCTGGGGATCGAATGGGCACGGCGTTTCGACGCCTTATTGGTTGGACTTGGAATCATCGATCAGCCGACGATCTGCAAGCCGGAACCGGTACCCATTGGAGGCATGGCCTACAAGGAGCCTCGCGACCAGCGCTTGCTGGCCGACGCGCGGCGCACCGTGGAACGTCTGTTGGAAACCTTCTCTTTACGTTGCGCTGAGGCAGGTGTCTCGAGCAAGGTCCTGGAAGACGTCGGCCTGCCTGCCGAGCAGATCATGCTCGAAGCCCAGCGGTACGACCTGATCCTGCTGGGCCAACAAACGCATTTTCACTTTGAGACACAAGCACGGGCAGATGAAACGTTGCGCAACGTGGTTAAGCACTGCCCACGTCCGGTCGTGGCGGTCCCCGATCAACCGCGTGTCGGAAAAACCCTGGTCGTGGCCTACGACGGCAGCCTTCAGGCCGCCCGCACCTTGCAGGCATTTCAGGGCGTGGGACTGGATGGCTCGCAGGACGTTCACATCGTTTGCGTTGACGCCGACCACATCCAGGCGGCACGCCAGGCGGAACGGGCGTTGGATTTCCTGCGTTTTCATGGCATCTCTGCCTACGCTCATCCGATTGCCACGACCGACCCGCCGGCCGAGGTGATTCTTGAACAGCTCACACGCCTCGACGCCGGTATGCTGGTGATGGGAGCCTACGGCCGGCCCGTCTTGAAGGAGTTTTTCTTCGGCTCCGTCACCAGGTCCATTCTTGAAAAGAACACGGTGCCCTTGTTCTTGTACCACTAATTGGTTTCGGGCGGCACATTGCTTGTTTCCAGCACGAGCAGGCACGTTCGAACCGCAAGGCCTTGAGGCGCCTCGAGATCGCCCCGGCAGGCTTCCAACGGGCTCAAGAGAAGGCGCAGCGACTCCAACTGACGGCGGGCTTCGCGATCGGCTTCAAGACGCTGGGCCACGCGCCGGTGTTCATCGTCATCCACCGCCCGCAGCAGGTATCCGAGCAACTCGTCAACCATCACTATTCCTCTTCCGGGTCGTGGTGCGACTTCCGCCATGCGGAGTGCAACTTGACCAATGCCATATGCATCCTCGACTTGACCGTACCGAGTGGCACCTTCAGAATCTCGGCCGCCTCCTGATATTTCAGCCCTTGGAAGTAAATTAAGAGCACGACCTGCCGTAGATAGTCGGGCAAGTCCTTGACGGCCTGGCGAGCCCAGTCGGCTCGCTCCTCGTCGGAGAGCTGCCTGAGCGGCTGGGGCATCGCGTCGTGCAACAGGTCGAGCAATGTTCCGGCCTCGGTTTCGTCGTGTTGCACGTCGAGACTCACGGTGTGCCTCCGGCCGGCTTTGCGCAAGGCATCGATCGCCAAATGGATGGCGATGCTGTAAATCCAAGGTCGAACCGGCCGGCCCTGCTCGTACGAGTCGATTTTCTGGTGCAGCCGAAGGAACGTCGACTGAAACACCTCCTCCGCGAGGCTGGCGTCGTGAGTGTAACGGTAGAGATAACTGTACAAAGCGCGCTCATAGCGATGCACCAACTCGCGGAACACGTCATGCTCGCGCGAACCGCGATATCGCAGCACCAACTGTTCATCGCTGAAATCCGCCAATGCCCTCGGGCTTGCCGAAGGCGGCTCGGTTGCACCCTTACTCATTTTCTACGCTCGCGCTTGGAAAAGGGTCTCGAATTACCGTAATCGCTGGTAAGGTGCAGATTGCGTGCCAAACGAGTGCGGCGTTTCTTCCTCCGGCACCGTCATATTCCCATTCGCGAGAGAGCGTCAACGACGCTCCCGACAGAGCCGAAAAGTGTCGGGTGCGAGTCTTCGAAATGCTGCGCCGCCTCGCCCAGGCGCTTGACGATCGAGTCGGAAGACCTTTCGCGCTGGAGAGAACCGCTACTGACTGCACGACGTGCCGTTTCAGCCGAGACCTCGTCGGCGTCGGCCAGGGCCCGCGCCACCAGGCCCCTAAGTTCCGAGGCTGAGTCGCCGGCGGCCAGTAGCCGGTCGAGTTCGAGGAGCGTGGCGCGAAGGTGCAGTAATTCGTCAGGCATCGAGCTATTCCTTCCGTCGCGATGGATGTCTCTTCAGCAAGTCATCATAGCGCACGATTATGGTTTAGACAAACGTCGTCAGCACGGCCGCGCCCTGCACGCGACCCTCACGCAGCGCACTGAGGGCCTCATTGGCCTTGGCAAGCGGGTACGGTTCGACCACCGTACGCACGGGCACTCGTCCGGCAAGATCTAAGAACTCAATTCCGTCGCGCCGCGTCAGGTTGGCCACCGAACGGATTACCCGCTCACCCCACAGAATTTCATAGGGAAACGAGGGGATATCGCTCATATGAATGCCCGCGCAAATCACAACGCCACCTTTGCGTACCATCCGCAACGCGGCGGGCACCAGCGTACCCACCGGAGCGAAGATGATCGCGCCATCGAGATCTTCCGTTCCTCGCTCGTTCGATCCGCCTGCCCAGACCGCCCCCAGCTTAAGGGCGAACTGCTGCGCCTCGGCATCGCCGGGGCGCGTGAATGCGAATACCTCACGCCCCTGGAAGACGGCCACCTGCAATAGGACGTGGGCGGCGGCACCGAAACCGAAAAAGCCCAGCCTTTTCGCGCCACCGGCCATGACCAGCGAGCGATAGCCGATCAGGCCGGCACACAACAGCGGCGCCGCATGGACGTCGGAAAACCCCTCGGGAATCGGAAAACAGTAGCGTTGGTCGGCCACCGCGTACTCTGCGTAACCGCCGTCCAATTGATAGCCGGTAAAGCGAGCCTCGTCGCAGAGGTTCTCCTGCCCCGATCGGCAATAGCGGCACTCTCCGCAAGTCGAACCGAGCCAGGGCACGCCCATTCGGGTGCCCAGCGCCGTGCCGGTTACGTTCTTGCCCACCGCGGCCACTGTTCCGACGATTTCGTGTCCTGGAATCAGCGGCAGCTTCGGGAATCTCAAATCGCCATCGACCACGTGCAGATCGGTGCGGCAAACGCCGCAGGCCGAAACCCGCAAGAGCAATTGGCCCGCCGCGGGCTGCGGCACTTGCACGTCAGTGAGACGCAGCGGCCGACCCGGGGCATCGAGGATCATGGCTTTCATGCACGCGGTCCTATCATTCCAGAAAACGACCCGACAAGCATCCCAGTGCGGCAGGTTTTCCAAACTGCCATAAGAACTTCTACGGCAGGTTGCAAACCTGCCCCACGACCCGGCGGGGGGTAGGCGTCTCGATCGTTGGTGGAGAATGTATCAGGGATTCTTCACACGACGGTTACGCCCTCCGCCATGAAGGTGCTATTTCCGGCAATCCGATGCTATCGCCGCATAAATCACCAACAAGTTAGACGCCTTCCGCCCGGCGGGCCAGCATCGGCTTACCCTGGGCAATTCATGTGCCGCGGCGCCTCGACGTGTGGTTTTAGTTTGAGTAGTCTGCTTCGACACTAGCCCAAAGCGCAAGCAACGCATGGAAGGCCGTCCCTGCGGTCCATTTTGTCATGCGGTCGACCGTGCGTTTTAGCACAGCGAGGCAACGCATCCGCACACCTCAACCCGCCGGCCGATTGCGTTTCGACCGTTTGCCGCTGAAGCGCTGCAATCTCCTCGAATTGGCACCATTCGTGCAATCATAGAATAAGATATGGAGTCAATTTCGCGACGAGCCGATTTCGGCGAACATCACAGGCGGTCGCCAGAAGGAGAAATCACCATGGACCCGGCTCGAAAGATCATTCAAGCGACACGAGATATTTTCGGCGACCGCCTCGGCGACGTCGAGCATATGGTACGCCAGGATCGTCTTGAACTTTATGGTTGGGAGGAGCCGGCGCATTTGCGTGCGGTCGATCATCGAGTCGAAGCTCAAACTTGAATAGCGAGAATTCGGCCGATGCGGGTCTCGAAGAAGGTGCTAATGCTGTTGGTGTTCGCCCTTATTGTGGCGGCGGGCGGTGTCGTCTGGTTTCGCAACCGGATTGAAGGCCACTCAAACGTGATCCGTGTTTCGGGCAACATCGAAGTCATCGACGTGGAGATGAGCTTCAAGTTGCCGGGACGTGTCGACGAGCGGCTGTTTGACGAAGGCGAGTTGGTGCGGCAAGGCGATGTTGTCGCAAGGCTCGATCAATCGGACCTGGCGGCCGAGGTCGCTGTCCGACGGGCGGAGGTCGAGGCTGCGGCTGCCGCGCTGGCTGAGCTTGAGGCGGGCTCGCGTCCCGAGGAGATCTCCGCGGCCAGAGCCGCCGTCGAGCGCAAAGCATCGCTGCTCGACGAGTTGAAGCATGGCTCGCGTCCCGAGGAAATCGCCGCCGCCGAGGCGCGGTGCGACGCGGCCCAAGCCGACGAGGACTACCTGGAAGACGAGTTCCAGCGCGTCGAACGATTGGCCCCCAAGGGGGCCGCTTCCGCCGAAGACGTGGTTCGTGCCAAAGGGGGTTACCTCGCGGCCGTCGCCAGGCGGAAGGAGGCAAAGGAAGCTCTGAATTTGCTCAAGCAAGGGCCGCGTCAGGAGCAGATCGCGCAGGCCCGAGCCGCTTTGGCCGAGGCAGAAGCCGAGTGCGAATTGATCGAAGCCGGGCCCCGGCGTGAGACGATCGAACAGGCGCGCGCCCGCCTTGCTGAACACCGGGCAGGGCTCGACCTGGCCGAAACGCGGCTGGGTTATGCGACGTTGGTATCGCCGCTCTCGGGTGTCGTGCTTTCGAAGAACATCGAGCCGGGCGAATTCGTCGGTCCCGGCACGCCGGTAATCACGATCGGCGATCTGGAACATGTCTGGCTGCGGGCTTACGTGAACGAAACCGATCTGGGCCGTGTCAAAGTCGGCCAACGCGTCAGCGTGTACAACGACACTTTTCCCGGCAAGGCCTACGAAGGCCGGGTCTCGTTCATCGCTCCCCAGGCCGAGTTCACGCCCAAGACGGTGCAGACCGAAAAGCAACGGGTCAAGCTCGTCTACCGCCTCAAGATCGCGATCGACAACCCGCGGATGGAGCTCAAGCCGGGCATGCCCGCCGATGCCGACATCGTTCTCGAACCTGCCGAGGCCAGGTGATCCATGGACGCGATCCGCACCGATGGACTGACGCGCACCTTCGGCGACGTCACGGCCGTCGACGGTCTCACGATTTGCGTGGCCGAAGGGGAACTATTCGGCCTGGTCGGGCCCGACGGGGCCGGCAAGACGACGACGATGCGCCTGTTGACTGGCACTCTGAGCCCCAGCGGCGGCACCGCTTGGGTGACCGGGCACGACGTTGCCGACGACCCGGAGGCGATCAAGGAAGAAATCGGCTACATGAGCCAGCGGTTCGGCCTCTATCGCGACCTGACGGTGATCGAGAATCTCCACTTCTATGCCGACATTTACGGCGTGCCACGGCGCGGACGCCAGGATCGTATCGACCGTCTCTTGGCCTTCAGCAACCTGACTCCTTTCAAGCGACGGCAGGCGGGCGACCTGTCGGGCGGAATGAAGCAGAAGTTGGGCCTCGCCTGTGCCCTGATCCATACGCCGCGAGTTTTGTTCCTCGACGAGCCAACCTGTGGCGTCGATCCGGTTTCTCGCCGCGATTTCTGGCGAATCTTGCAACAGTTGATTCACGACAAGGTCACGCTCTTCGTCGCGACGGCCTACCTCGACGAAGCCGAACGTTGCCACCGCGTCGGGTTGATTGACCAGGGCAGGCTGCTGGCCTGCGGCACGCCGGAGGAAGTCAAACGGCTGATGCGCGGAACAATTGTCGAAGTCCGTTCGTCCGATGCTCGCCGCACCGCCGCGGTGCTGCGGAGCCGGTTGCCGGCCGGCAGCGTGGCCCTGTTCGGCGACCGTGTGCATGTGGCCCTCGATGAGCGCGGCGCGCACGAGTCCCAGGTGGCCGAGCTGCTCGCCGCGACAGCGGTCGACGTGATCGAAGTTCGCCGCATCGAGCCCTTGCTCGAGGATGTGTTCGTCTCGGTGCTGGCGGGTCAAACGAGGGAGCCCGGCGCATGAGCGGCGACACAAATTCCAAGGCCGCCGCCGTCGAGAACGAGGTCGAGAGCGCCGCCGTCGCCGAGAAGGCCGTCGTCGTCGAGGAACTGGAGAAACACTTTGGCGACTTCGTGGCCGTCAACCGCGTGAGCTTCAGCGTCGACCGCGGTGAGGTGTTTGGTTTTCTCGGTCCCAACGGGGCGGGCAAATCGACCACCATCCGCATGCTCTGCGGCATCCTCGCGCCAGACGGGGGCCGCGGCACGATCGTTGGGTTCGACCTGTTCACCGAGGCCGAACGCATCAAGACTCACATCGGTTACATGAGCCAGCGGTTCTCGCTCTACGAAGACCTCACCGTCGAGGAGAACATCGACTTCTACAGCGGCATCTACCACATCGACCGCGGCAGGCGCCGGCAGCGGAAGGCCTGGGTGCTGGAAATGGCCGGGCTCGACGAACGCCCTCGCGCGCGGGTCTCGACGCTCGCCACCGGCTGGAAGCAGCGGTTGGCGCTCGGCTGCGCGATCCTCCACGAACCGTCGGTCTTGTTCCTCGACGAGCCGACCTCCGGCGTCGACCCGATCAGCCGCCGCCGCTTCTGGGACCTGATCTACGACCTCTCGGGCCAGGGGGTGACCGTGTTCGTGACCACGCACTACCTCGACGAAGCCGAATACTGCCATCGCCTGGGGCTGATCTATCGCGGCGAGCTGATCGCGTGTGGCACGCCCGCGGCGCTCAAGACCGGTTTTGTGCGGGACGGCGTCGCGCGAGATGGCTTCGACGCGCACCCGTCGCTCGAGGACGTTTTCGTCTCCTTGATCGAGGCCCGCGACCGGGCCGAGCAACCGCAAGCCGAGGTGCGGCGATGAAGCTGCAACGAGTTCGGGCGGTTGCGCGCAAAGAGTTCCTGCACATCATCCGCGACCGCCGCAGCCTGTTGTTGGCGGTGGCCCTGCCGCTGATGATGCTGGTCTTGTTCGGTTACGCCTTGAAGATGGATGTTGAAAACGTGCCGCTGGTCGTTTGGGACCAGTGCCAGGCGCCGGCCAGCCGCGAGTTCATCAGCCGCTTTGCCGGCTCGCGGTATTTTTCCTTACGGCATTACGTGCGGAGTTATCGCGAGCTGGAACGCGCCATCGATTCGCGCGAGGCATTGGCTGCGTTGGTGCTTCCCGTTGATTTCGAGCGGCGGCTCGAATCGGGCCGGCCGGCGACGGCACAATTGATCGTCGACGGCAGCGACGCCAACTCGGCGACCTTCGCCCTGGGTTATGCGAATTCGTTGGCCCAGGCCTACAGCGAAGATGTGGCGCTTCGCGAGGTGCGGCGCGGTGGCCCGTTGGCCTTGCGCCTGCCGCTCGATGCCCGGCCGCTGGTCTGGTTCAATGCCGAGCTCGAGTCGCGGAACTTCATCGTGCCGGGGTTGATCGCGGTGATCATGATGGTGATCGCCGCAACGCTCACCTCGCTGACCGTCGCTCGCGAATGGGAACAGGGGACGATGGAACAGTTGATCTCGACGCCGGTCACAGGCTCGGAGCTGATCGTGGGCAAGTTTCTGCCCTACTTCGCGATCGGCATGTTCGACGTTCTGATGGCGGTGCTGATGGGCGAGTTCCTGTTCCATGTGCCGCTGCGCGGCAGCGTGGTATTGCTGTTCGCCGTGGCCGCCGTGTTCCTCGTAGGCGCGCTGTTCCTGGGCCTCTTGATCAGCATTCTGGCGAAGACCCAGACGCTGGCGAGCGAACTGGCGATGCTGGCCACGCTACTGCCGGCTTTTTTGCTGTCGGGCTTCGCCTTCGAAATCCGCAACATGCCCCCCTTCGTGCAGGCGCTCACCTACCTGATCCCCGCCCGCTACCTGGTGACGATGCTCAAGGGGATTTACCTCAAGGGGGTTGGCCTGGAGGTGTTCGCCGCCGACGCCGCGCTCTTGGCGCTATTCGGCGCCGGCATGGTGGCGTTGGCGAACGGGCTGTTCCGCAAGAGGCTCGGGTGATGTTCGAACGCGTCTGGCGCATCGTGGTCAAAGAGTTCATTCAGATCCGCCGCGATCCGAAAATGCTGGTGGTCATGCTCAGCGCACCTGTCATGCAGATGCTCGTCTTCGGCTACGCCGCCACGACCGACGTGCGACACGCGGCCACAGCCGTCTACGATCTCGACCAGAGCATCGCCAGCCGCGAGCTGGTCGCCCGGTTCGTGCAGTCGGGCTATTTCGACGTCGTCGCCCGGGTGAACGACGAAGCACAAGCCCGCTCGCTGGTCGACCGCGGCGAAGCGGCGATCGTGCTGCGGATGAACAAGGGTTTCGCCGAACACCTCGCCGCGGGCCGTCCGGCCGAATTGCAACTGATTGTCGACGGCACCGACTCGAACTCGGCGGGCATCGTGCTGGACTACGCCAACAAGATCGCCTGGGAGTTCTCGCGTGGCATCCTGGTTCGTCGTTACGCGGCTTTGGCCGGGCCGGGCCGGCTGCCCGCGCAGGTTGACTTGCAGACCCGCGCCTGGTTCAACGAGAACCTGGAGAGCCGCAACTACTTTTTGCCGGGCGTCGTGGCGATGATCGTGACCCTGACGACGTTGATTCTCACCAGTATGGCCGTGGTGCGCGAGAAGGAGATCGGCACGATCGAGCAGATCCTGGTGACGCCAATCACGCCCTTGGAATTCATGCTCGGCAAGACGATCCCCTTCGCACTGGTGGGTCTGGCCGACGTGGCCTTGGTGGCGTCGGTCGCCGTGTTCTGGTTTGGAGTGCCGATCCGGGGGAGCCTGGCATTCATCTTCTTCGCGACGAGCGTTTACTTGATGACCACGCTCGGCACGGGACTCTTGATCTCGACCATCAGCCGCACACAGCAGCAGGCGCTGATGAGCAGCATGTTATTCTACTTTCCGCTGGTATTCCTGTCGGGCTTCGCCTTCCCCGTCTCGAACATGCCTCAGGTCGTGCAATGGCTTTCCGCGATCAATCCGTTGCGGCACTTCCTGGTGGTACTGCGGGGCATTTTTCTCAAGGGAGTGGGCATCGAAACGCTCTGGCCGCAGTTGCTGCTGTTGACCGTGATGGGTGCCGCGATCCTGCGCCTGGCCTCGCTGCGCTTCCGCAAAACATTGACGTGATCGATGCACTGGCCGGGCCAACATCCATGGTCGCGCGCCTTATAACTGAGCCGATTCGCACGCGTGTGCGGGCTGGCACACATCGGACGAGCCAATTCTGCCGTCGATCGGCAGGGCACCGCAGCCCCATGCCTTTCACTGGGTGCCGCTGCGGTCAAATTGCGCGTCGCGCCTGTATTTTGCAAGAAACCGTGGCATTGGCACCGATCGTGCATCTGAGTTTAGGCGCTATGTTCGATGCCGGTGCGATGGACGGACCTTGCGTGGTCGTGTCCGCGGGCGCTCGGCACAATGAGACAAGGGAGGAAAGACCATGAAGACAACGTCAGAGCTTATGGCGGAAGCCTTCGAGCGGGCGCGCAACCAATGGCGTCGCAGCTCGAACGAGGTGCTGGAAATGGTGCCCGCGAAACGATTGCCGGCCTACGCGGTGGCCATTAGCCGCGAGGCTGGCACCGGCGGCGCTTCGGTCGCCCAAGCCGTTGGGAAGCGGCTGGGATGGACTGTCTACGATCACGAGTTGCTCGACAAAATTTCCGGCGAAACCGGGCTGCGAACCGAATTGCTGGAGAGTCTCGACGAGAAACGGTCACATTGGTTGCTCGACTGGCTGGAAGCTTTTGGCGGAGTCCGCAAGATCAGTGGGGGGACGTATGCCCGCCACGTTGCCGAGAGCATGCTTGCCCTTTCAGTCCACGGAAATTGCGTGATTCTGGGCAGAGGTGCAACCATGGTTCTGCCGCCGGAAACTACCATTCGTGTTCGCCTGATGGCTCCGATTGAATACCGGATCGCGCAGGTCTGCGGCGAACAAGGAGTGAAGGAGAACCTGGCGAAGCAGTACATCGAGCGAACCGATAAGGACCGGTCGGCCTTCGTCGAGCAGTTCTTTCACCGGGATGTCGAAGATGTGCATCTCTACGACCTGGTGATCAACATGTCGCGATATTCGATCGTCGACGCGACCGGGCTGATTGTCGACGCGCTCGACCGCTTGCGTGCAACCCAACAGGCGCGCATGGAGCCGGTGACTGTCTAGGGGGTAGGCGTTCGGCAGGAGGCGTTAGGGATACGAAGACAGGCGTTTGGCGGCGGATACCGAGCGCCCGCCGCCGAGGGAAAACTACGACATAAGGATCAAGCTATGACCGCGACCTGCACCCAAGTCGATTACATTCGCTGGTTCGCCGACATCGGTCTGAATGATATCCCGCAGGTCGGCGGCAAGAACGCCTCGCTGGGCGAAATGGTCCAGACGCTGTCTACCCAGGGTGTGAAGGTGCCCAACGGCTTTGCGATCACGGCCGATGCGTACCGTTATCTGCTGCGTTCGGCCGGCATCGACCGGGAAATCCGGCAAATCCTCAGCGACCTCGACACGAGTAATCTTGACAACCTGCACGACCGCGGCAGCCGTGTGCGGCACGCGATCCTGGGGGCCGAGTTCCCCGACGACCTCAAGCAGGCGATTCTGGATGCCTACGCGGAACTTTCGCACGGCCATGCCCGGCCGCTCGACGTCGCAGTGCGCTCCAGCGCCACGGCCGAGGACCTGCCCGACGCCAGCTTCGCCGGCCAGCAGGAAACCTACCTCAACGTGCAGGGACCGGCGGCATTGCTCGACACCTGCCGCCGCTGCTTCGCTTCGCTCTTCACCGATCGGGCAATCTCGTACCGCACCGACAAGGGCTTCGACCATTTCAAGATCGCCTTGTCGATCGGCGTGCAGCGTATGGTGCGCTCCGATCTTGGGGCGGCGGGCGTGATGTTCACGGTCGACACCGAGACTGGATTTCGCGACGTGGTGTTGATCAACGCGGCCTACGGGCTGGGTGAGAACGTCGTGCAAGGGTCGGTCAACCCCGATGAGTACTACGTTTTCAAGCCCACACTCAAGCTGGGTTGCCGGCCCATCCTGAAGAAGACGCTGGGCAGCAAGGAATTCAAGCTGGTTTATGACGTGGGCGGCAACAAGATGGTCAAAAACGTGCCGGTCTCGGCCGACGACCGTGCCCGCTTCGCACTCTCGGACGATGAGATCCTGGCGTTGGCCCGTTCGGCCTCGATCATCGAGGGGCATTACAGCCTGAAAAAGGGTTGCTATTGTGCCATGGACATCGAGTGGGCCAAGGATGGGCGGACGGGTGAGTTGTTCATCGTCCAGGCCCGGCCCGAAACCGTCCAATCGCAAAAGTCGCTCGAAGTGCTTGAAACCTATCGGCTCAAGGAACATGGTACAGCCTTGGTCACCGGGCGCGCCGTGGGTGAGAAAATCGGTCATGGGCCGGTGCGCGTGATCAAGAACGTGACGCACCTGCGCGATTTCAAGCCCGGCGAGGTGCTGGTGACGGACAAGACCGATCCCGATTGGGAGCCGATCATGAAGATGGCCTCGGCCATCGTAACGAATCGTGGCGGGCGCACCTGCCACGCGGCGATCGTCAGCCGCGAGTTGGGCCTGCCGGCTGTGGTGGGAACGGAACGCGGCACCGACGTGTTACACGAAGGCGACCCCGTCACTGTTTCGTGTGCCGAGGGGGATACAGGGGTCGTCTACGAGGGGGAGCTTCCTTATGACGTCGAACGGATCAGCCTCGAGGGGCTGTCACGTCCGCGGACCAAGGTGATGATGAACCTGGGCAATCCGGACGAAGCCTTCGGCCTGGCGTCGATCCCCAACGACGGTGTCGGCCTGGCGCGAATGGAGTTCGTGATCAGCAACTACATCAAGATCCATCCGTTGGCGTTGATCGAATATGAGCGTCTCGATGACCCGCTGGTGCGGGCTGAGATCGACCGTCTCACGGCCGGCTACGATGACAAGCCGCAGTTCTTCGTCGACATGCTGGCTTCGGGCGTGGCGATGATCGCCGCCCCATTTTATCCCAAGGACGTGATCGTGCGGATGAGCGATTTCAAGTCAAACGAGTACGCCAACCTGATCGGCGGCGCGAAGTACGAGCCGCACGAAGAGAATCCCATGATCGGCTTCCGCGGTGCGTCGCGCTACTACGATCCGCGATATCGCGACGGCTTCGCGCTGGAATGCCGGGCGATGAAGAAAGTCCGCGAGGAGATGGGGCTTACGAACGTCAAGCTGATGATTCCCTTCTGCCGCACCGTCGGAGAGGGGCACCGGGTAATCGCAGAGATGGCCCGGCACGGCTTGAGACAGCACGAGAATGGCCTGGAAATCTACGTGATGTGTGAAATTCCCAGCAACGTGATCAGCGCGGCGGCGTTCGCCGAAATCTTCGACGGATTCTCGATCGGCTCGAACGACCTGACCCAGCTCACGCTGGGCGTCGACCGCGACTCATCGATTGTCGCGCACGTGTTCGACGAACGCGACCCGGCCGTAATGGACTCGGTCGCCGCTGCCATCAGGGGAGCCAAAGCCGCCGGCCGGAAAATCGGCATCTGCGGCCAGGCTCCCAGCGATTACCCCGACTTTGCCCAGTTCCTGGTGCGTGAGGGAATCGACAGCATCTCGCTCAACCCCGATGCGGTGATGCGGACGACCGTCAAGATTCTGGAAATGGAGCGACAACTCCATCGTACATAACCCGGTAACCAACGATGACCAAGGAGACATGATCATGGACACCATTCATGTGAATCTGACGCACCAAGAACGGGATTACCTGGTCGGCGTGCTCGACACGGCGCTAAGTGACAAGCACGCCGAAGTTCGCAGGACCGATTCATCCCAGTTGCACGACCAGTTGCGCGGCGAGGAAACATTGTTGCGGCGTCTGTTGGAGCGGCTGAAAGAATCGACGACCGTGTAGAGGCGCCCTCCATGCCTTCGACGAAACCCTCGGTGCTCGACGACCGCCCGCCATCGTGGGCCCAACCAGAGTTGGTCTCGCGACTCAGGAAGCTGAAGGGCAAGGTTAAGTACGATGATCGGCACGTCGATCGGCCGGTGATTGAGGTCCGGCTGGGCGGGACCGCCATCAACGACGAACACCTGGTTGGACTTGAGGTCTTCGCCGACGTGCGTCGGCTCGAGTTGCAAGGCACGGCCATCAGCGACGCCGGCCTGGCCCACGTGGCGGGGCTTGTTCGGTTGCGCGTGCTTGATCTCGACAGCACCGACGTAGGTGATATCGGCCTGAGCCACCTGGCGCATTTGAAGGCGCTCGAAGAGTTGGACTTATATGGTACCCAGGTCAGCGACGCCGGCCTGGAGTTTCTGGCCGGGTTATCGAATTTGCGTTCGCTGAACCTCGAATGCACTCGGGTGACCGACGCCGGACTGCCGCAGCTTCGGCCTTTGCAATCGCTCGATGAGCTGTACCTGGGGGGTGATATGCCGGTGACCGACGTCGGCCTGGCCGAGCTGGCGTACCTGCCGCAACTCGCGACGCTTGGGCTGGGTGGCACCCAAATCACCGGCGCCGGCTTAAGGCACCTCGCCGGCCTGACATCGCTGGTCTGGCTGAGCCTCAAGCACACTTCGATCGGCGACGCCGACCTCATCCACCTGGCGGGCCTCGACAAGCTCGCATCGCTTTGCCTTGACGGCGTCAACGTCGGCGACGCCGGCTTGGCTTACTTGAGACGCTTGAAAAGCCTCCGCTGGTTGTACCTGGACGGAACCCAGGTTAGCGACGAAGGAATACGTCAAATGCAGCGCGTGCTACGAAGGGTGAAAATCGTCCGGTAAAGACAAAGACTCTGGGTTCCGCAGGCCACCCCGTTTGCGGCGTTCCGACTCGTCCCAACCAATGGTGCCGCTTGGCGCGCTCTCGGTGTGCGGATACGCTCGCTGGAGGGGCGAATGGGGCCACGGGTTGGTTGCGTCGGCCTTAAGGCAACCGTTGATTCAAGCAAGACCGGCATTTTTCAGTGGACGGCCTGTAAGTTGCAAAGGATGGCCTCAGCAGCCCCTAGTCGAGCACCCCAGCGCGGAAGGTAGGTACCATGAACGTCAAATTCAACAAGATATGCGTCGCAACCGATTTCAGTGAACCAGCAGCCCGCGCATTCGAGTATGCTGTTGCTTTAGCTGAGCCTTGCGGTGCAGAGTTACACGTATTGCACGTGCTTCAAGACTTGGGGGCGGTTGCCCGAAGTAGCGACCAGCGGCTTGGCCAGGAAATAGCGAGGGAGTACTTCAATCGGCTACGAGAACACGATACCGCGCGAAGCGCGCCAGCCAAGCCGGCGCCGGCCAGCAACGAACCGACGGATGCGGGTGTGCTGGAGAACCTCGAACGCCACACGGAGGAACAATTCACGGCGCTGGCCGCGGCGAATGGAGCGGGGCGAAACTTCGTGCGGGCGATTCGTTTCGGCAATCCCGTCGAGGAGATTTGCGGCTACATTCGCCGGCAGGGCATCGACTTGCTGGTGGTGGGGACGCACGGACGCACCGGGATCAATCGCGTCCTGATGGGCAGCGTCGCCGAGCGTTTGGTGCGTGAGACTCCGTCCGCCGTGCTCACCGTCGGTGGCCGACATAAAGAGGCCGCGAAAAGTTGATTTTGTTCAACCGACTATGTTGCAACTGACTTTACCGGCCAGGCTGGTTGAAATCGCCACGTTGGGTGAAGCCACGATTGCTTCTCCGGTGCGTCGCTCGTCGTTGGCCGGACAGGGGCTGGGGCAGTTTGTCGCCGACTCCGAACGAGTCTGGCAGCGCGGTGAAGTCGTACTTGGGAGCCCGCCGGTCGAGGATCTGCTCTTCGAAAAGGCTGGCCCACGCTCAAGGCTCTATTTCGACCCGAGCCTGACGAGCGCCGCTGTCGTCACTTGCGGAGGTCTTTGCCCCGGGCTCAACGCAGTCATACGCTGCCTGTTCCTTGAGTTGCATCACCATTATGGCGTCGGTCGAGTGCTGGGCATCCGTTACGGTTTTCAGGGGCTCAATCCAGCGGACGGCCAACCACCGATCGAGTTGACCGGCGAACTGGTTGACAATATCCATCGTGAAGGAGGTACATTCCTCGGCTCTTCCCGCGGCCGGCAGGAAGTTGGCACGATGGTCGATTTCCTCCAGGGGCGCGCGATTGACGTGTTGTTCTGCATCGGTGGTGACGGCACTCACCGGGCCGCTCATGCGATCCATGCCGAGGTCTCCCGCCGCGGGATGCCGCTCGCCGTGGTCGGCGTGCCCAAGACGATCGACAACGACATTCCGTATTGCGATCGGACGTTCGGAGCGGTCACTGCCGTGGAACAGGCGCGCGAGGTGTTGCACCTCGCGCATACCGAGGCCAAAGGGACGCCGCGGGGCATTGGATTGGTCAAGGTCATGGGTCGCAACGCGGGCTTCGTCGCCTGTGGCGCCACGCTGGCCAGCCAGGAAGTCAACTTCACGTTGATCCCGGAGCTGCCTTTCGAATTGGCCGGTGAACGCGGCTTGTTGACGGCCTTGGAGCGAAGGATGGATGACCGCGGCCACGCGGTGATTGTGGTGGCCGAAGGGGCCGGGCAGGATCTTTGCGGTGATCCGCTGAATACGTGCGATTCCTCGGGCAACCCTCGCTACCACGACGTCGGCATGTTCCTGAAAGGCGCAATCGCTGAGCATTTCAAGCAGATCGGCCGCCCGGTTGAAATCAAGTACATTGACCCGAGTTATATCATCCGTAGCGTGGCGGCCAACTGCGACGACAGTCTCCTCTGCGACAAACTCGCCCGCAACGCCGTGCATGCGGCGATGGCTGGCAAGACCGACCTGATGGTTTCGTACATCAACGGCAAGTTCGTTCACGTTCCGATCGAGATGGCCGTGGCTAGCATGCGGCGCGTTGCGCTCGACGGCGAGCTTTGGTCGAGTGTACTAGCCGCGACAGGACAGCCAGCACGATTGGCACCGTAGGAGTCCTGTCAAAGCGGTCAGTCGCGTGCTGCGACTCGAGCGCCGCGCGTGTACTTGTGACAATTGACACAACTCATCGTGAGATCGACGTAGGCCAAGGCGGCACCATCCAGATTCTCCTCGCGGGCCGCTTCGGTCAACCGGTTGGCGATCATCTGGAAATCGGCGCTGTAGTGTCGGTATTCCGGCGTCTGCAAGACCATCCAGTTCTCGTCCTGCACCAAAAGGGCCATTTGGTTCGAGTGATGGGCAATGAGCTTGAAGTCCTCGACCACCAGCCCCTCGAGCACCTTCTGCGAGTGATCCAGCTTCAACCGCATGAATGCGGACAAATCCTTATCCGCCACGGTTTCAGCCTTTGCCGGCGTCGCCGCCGGCGCTGGTTTAGCCGGTTTTTCCTTCTTGGCTGGGGGGGTCTGGGCATAAACAACCAGCGCGCCCGATACTGCCGCCAGGGCCGCCACCGCATACATATACTTCTTCATGGAGAATTGCTTCCTTTGCGTTGGTTCGAAACTATTTTGAAACAGGCTGTGGGACCGGGGGAGACTTGAGTGTTAACACGGGGCATTTTGCCCTGCGAACTACGGCCTCGGCAACGCTGCCCATCAGCAGTCGCCCCAGGCCCGTCCGGCCGTGCGTTCCCATCACAATCATCTCTGCCTCGCGCTTCTCAGCCAGGCGAACGATCTCCTCAGCCGGAGAGCCTCGTACCAGGAGGTGTTCGTAATGCACGCGCGCGTCCGAGGGTTTCAATTCGGCGAGCATTGCCCGTAGCGCCGTGTCGTCGGGGTCGGGGACGCCGTAGTACATTTCCCCTCCGCCGTACATGGAAGGTGGCTCCTCCACATGGACGATCAACAGCGTGGCATTCATGTTCAGGGCCAGCGCGGTGGCATGTTCGAGCGCCACATCGGCCAGCGTCGAAAAATCGGTCGGAAACAAGATCGTTTTGGCATTCATGGCAGTCTCCTTTCGCGGCGTTGAGGGATGCGATCGCCGCTTCTTTTCAGGCACCGTGGTTGGTTACCCTCAGTACACCCTCGCAAGTTCGGTGCCAATACTGATTCGATCTCGTAAGTTGTTTCATGTCGCCTCGGGGATTGGTTGAACAGCATCGTGTTTCTGACTTGACATCTTGATTGCGTGCGGAATCGCACGCTTTGTGGCCCCGCCGCACACGCCAGAATCACCTGGAACACTGTGTCATACCGCCCAGGCCAATAATCTAATCCAATCGCGGGGAGTTTGCCCAAGATGAGGAAGTCGTGCGATTTGGTACGGAATCTGCCAGGGTATTATCTGGCGGCTAAGAAATACGCCCATAGAGAATCCCAATGGCACACCTTCGGAACATCCTTGTCGGCGTCGACCCTTTGCAGGCCGAACAGCTTTGGACGACCAACTTCACGGCCACCGCGGCGGGAGCCGTTCACCTAGGGATACGAGTCGCGGCCAAGGAAGCGTCGAAACTCACGTTCTTGTCGATCATCGACGTTCCCGAAGCGGAAAAGTACCTCTTGGAACCGGAACGTCAGAGCGTCGTCGAACACGTTCAACAGTCGGCCAAGCGCGTTCTAAGCGAGCTCGTCCAATTGGCCGGCATGCAGGGCGTGCAAGCGGAATGGGATATGAAGCACGGAACAGCGTGGAATCAGATCATCGACCGTGTCGCGGATTGCGACCACGACCTGGTCATCGTGGCTCGCTCTTGTCACGACTACGCCTGGCGCGATTTATTGGGCCACACGGCCGTCAAATTGGTCCACTATTGTCCTTGCCCGGTCTGGGTCGCCAAACCTGAGATGGACCAGGCGGAATTGAATATTCTCGTGGCGAGCGACTTGAGCGAAGTGGGCGAGCGCGCCCTGGGCATCGCTGTCACTTTGCGATCGCTCCTGGGTGGGAAGATTCACTTGCTCCACGCGGTGGAGAATCCGTTTGCACGCATCTTGAGCAGTGAACTAGCACAAGCAAGTGTCGGGCGGTTCTTCAGGAACGTCCACGCCGCTGCCCAAGAGACGCTCGCCGCGCACATCGCGCGAATCGGCGAAGCGCAGACGGTGGGCGAAATCAATGTCGAAGTGATCAATGGGGTGTGCGATTCTGTGGTACTGGAATTCATCCAGGCACATAAAATCAACCTGCTCGTAATGGGCACAGCCGCTCGCAGCGGCCTGTCGCGGATCGTGCTGGGCAACACCGCCGAGCGATTGCTGCCATACGTGCATTGCTCCCTGCTGATCGTCAAGCCTCAGAGCTTCCGATGGCCGTTGCTGTCGGAGCATGAGTTGCAGCGGGAACCAGGCCGATTATAGAATGTCGACGAACTTCAGGGAGACGAAAATGACCGAATCAAATCTGCCCAGCGGTCCTTTCATGAAGAGGATTGAGCGGATACTCTGCCCGGTCGATTTCTCCGAGACCTCGACCAAAGCACTGGAGTATGCCGAACGCGTGGCCAGGAGCACGGGGGCGGAGTTGGTCCTGTTGCACGTATTCGACGTGTATGAAGACCTGGGAATGTTGGGCCAGCAGGTGCCAGCCGATGCGACGCTGCCCGACAAACTTCAAGCGATCGGGCCTTCGGTGCCGGACGTTCGCGTCGAACGGGTGCTTCACGGAGGGCCGCCGGCGGAGGTGATTTGTTGGATGGCGCAGAACCGACATTGCGACCTGATTGTGATGGGCACGCACGGTCGCGGCGGCCTGGCGCACCTGTTCCTGGGGAGCGTCGCCGAGCACGTCTTGCGACATGCCCGCTCGCCGGTGGTCGTGGTCCGCAATCGACCGGCGAACGAACGGCCGCTTGAGGAACCTAGGGTCTTGCCCCTGCGGCCGCCACGTTTCCTGTGATACCCGAAAGTCATGCGATTAACACCCGAAAGCCATGCGATGAATGCCAAACCCGTGCGAATTGAAATCCATAGTGTCGGAAATGTACTCGTCGTCGCTCCCATTGGAATGATGGGCGAGCTGGAATATGAGGAATGTGAAGCGGACCTTGAAGCCGTCTTGAAGCGTTGCGAATCGCCGGGCGTCGGCGACATCGTGCTCGACCTTGGCGGCGTCGAGTTGTTTGGATCGTCGGCTGTGGGGTGGTTCATCGAGCTGTCGCACCGGATCGTGCCCCGAGGTGGGCGAATGGTGCTCTGCCGCGTGTCGGAGGTTGGCAGGGAAGTACTTCGGGCATCGAATCTCGAGAATCACTGGCCGCTGTACGGGACCCTCGATGAAGCCCAGGCGGCGCTGCTGAAACGCGTTTGACTAAAGACGATTACAACGGCGAAACAGGTGGAGCAAATATGTACGAGTTCAATGGGCTCTTGGTCCCGGTTGATTTCTCCGCGGCCGCGAGGGCCGCGTTTGATCGCGCGCTCGAATTGGCCTCGGGCGAGGACGCGATGATCATTTTGTTGCACGTGATGGATACCTCGTTGATCGAATTCGCCGCCGCAAACCAGTTGGCGGCCCGAGAGGAAGTGGTCGATGCGATGCGGGCACGTGCCGAACTGGCGCTCGCCGATTACCGGGCTCCCACCGGTGCTCCTCTTGAGGTCATGACGATCATCGTGGAAGGAGTGCCGTTCCTCGAAATCATCAAAAAGGCCGAGGAGCTCCGCGTTGATGCGATCGTGATGGGCAAGTTCGGGACCCGCGGCAAACTTGAGCCATATTTGTTCGGCACTACCGCCGAACGCGTTGTGCGGGGGAGCACGCGTCCCGTGTTCGTCCTCCCGGCAAACGGTTAATGCCATGTGGAGACTTGAAATATGGCAAATGACGATCTGGCTTGGCTTTCGGCCGTCGAACTGGCGACGGCTATTCGGACGCGTAAGATTTCACCAGTGGAAATAACCGAAGCCTTATTGGCCCGGATCGAGCAGCTCAACCCGAAGCTTAATGCGCTCGTAACAGTAGCGAATGGTGCCGCCATGTGCGCCGCCCGCAAGGCCGAAGAGGCGGTCATGCACGGTGATGCGATCGGCCCTCTGCACGGAGTTCCACTACACGTCAAGGATAATCTCTACGTTGCCGATTCGAGGACAACATTCGGTTCCAAGCTGTTCGAAGACAATGTGACTATCGAAGATTGTCCTACCGTCAAACGGATGCGCGCGGCGGGCATGATCGTGATCGGCCGCACAAACACCCCGGAGTTTGGTTGGAAGGGCGTGACCGACAACCGCGTTTTTGGTCCCACGCGAAACCCGTGGAATACCGGCTTGACGCCAGGGGGATCCAGTGGGGGGGCGGCGGCCGCGGTTGCCGCGGGGCTTGGGCCGATCGGGCTGGGAACCGATGGTGGAGGATCGCTGCGAATACCTGCGTCGTTCTGCGGTGTCGTGGGGTTCAAAGCCAGTTTCGGTCGCGTGCCTAATTGGCCGGGAAGCGGTGGCGCGATGCTGCGGCACATCGGCGCGATCACGCGCACGGTCGCTGATCAGGCTTTGGCGCTTGATCTGATCGGCGTACCAGATTCGGCGGACCTGTTGGCGTTGCCACCGACCGGGGTGAACTTTTCGGCCGATCTAGACAGCGGCATCCGCGGCAAACGCATTGCCTTTAGCCCCGATCTGGGCTATGCGCGGGTCGAGCCCGAAACAGCGGCAATCTGCCGACGGACTGCCGAACGATTCGCCGAGACTGGCGCCCAAGTCGAAGAGGTAACGCTTGATTGGCGCGATCCTTATGAGGCTTGGAGCGTTTTCTTCTACGGCACTGCGGCCGCCACGATGGAGAAACAGTTGCCAACCAAGGGAGAACTGCTTGATCCAGGGTTCAAGCGAGTGGTCGAACAGGGGCTCAAGCTCCGCGGCGTCGACTTTGCCAACGCATTGGCCGCGCGGCACGAATTGTGGGAGCGCGTGCGGCGCGTTTATGAGCAGTTCGACTTGCTGTTGTGCCCTACATTGGCGGTGCCCCCCTTTGCCGTGGGCCAGAATGACGCCGACCCCGTCGATGGCCAACGGTTCGGGCCGTTGCAATGGACGCAGTTCTCGTACCCGTTCAATCTCACCGGGCAGCCAGCGGCGAGCATTCCCGCCGGCTGGACAAAGTCCGGCCTGCCGATCGGCGCACAGATCGTCGGCGACCGGTACGCCGATCAATTGGTGCTGCAAGCCGCTCGCTCCTGGGAGCAAGTGCAGCCGTGGAGCGACAAAAGGCCCCCATTGGCGATCGCAAGCCGTGAATGAACGATGAAACACGAAGGAAAAGGACCCGCCCTACGAGTGCATTACCTGGCCGCCGTCTACGTTGAATGTCTGCCCGGTGATGTTGCGGGCACGCGGCGAGGCAAGGAACACCGCGGCGGCGGCCATGTCCTCAGGATCTTGCCAGCGGGCCAGCGGCACCGTGCGGCGGATCTTGTCGTCGGCCCAATCTTCGTAAGAACGTTCTTCGCCGATCATCTGACGCGAGTTCCAGGCTTGCCAAACCGAGCGGTTCAATTCGGTCTTGACCATGCCCGGCGAAAGGCAATTTACGCGCACCTGATATAAGGCCAAATCCTTGGCGGCGCACTGGGCGAAGTTGATCAAGCCGGCTTTGGCGGCACTGTAGGGTGGATCGGTCTGAGAACCGATTTGGCCGGCGATCGACGCAATGAAGAGAAACGTGCCGCGGCGCGCGGCGACCATCGCGGGCGTGAAAGCGTGTGCCACATTGACAGCCCCCAGCAAGTTGATTTTCAGCACCTGCTCCCAATCGCCAGGTTGGAGGTTCCAGAACGGATAACCAAATTTGCCCGAACCCATGCCAGCGGCATAGACTACGTGATCGCAACGCCCGAACCACTCATGCACGGCCTTGCTTGCCGCGAGCATCGTATCGTATTCCGCGACGTCGCCGGTGAAACCGTGGGCGGGACGTCCGTTCTTGACCGACATTTCACCGGCCAGGTCGGCAACCGCCGAATCGCGGTCGATGAGTGCCAGCCTGGCCCCTTCGCTGCCAAAGGCCTCGGCGCTTGCTCGCCCGATGCCTTTGGCAGCGCCGACTACCACCGCCACCTCGTCGGTCAGTTTCAAGTCCATCGCAGTTTCAGCCTCAATCGTTTTGCAGCGTGTCAAGCGGCAAGGCACCGCCGGTGGAGGGCGCGGCCCCGGAGCTACCGACCTTCGCCTGTCCGCTGGCCGAAGCCTTCTCCGCGAGGCGCGCCGCTTTGCGACCCTCGGTTATCGAGCGGGCCGCCTGTCGCAACTCCCCAGCGCTCATCCGGCGGAGGTTGGTCAAATCGACGAGCGGCTTGATCGCGGCCACCGCTCGCTCGACCGTGTTTTCGAACATCAAGACTTCGGTCATCCAGTGTCGGACACGATCGAACGACTGAACGGTGTCCTCGAATTGATGATGCAGGTCGGCCGCGGTCTCAAGCGTTTCGACGGCCTCGGCCAGATCACCCGTCTGGGCGAGAACCGACCGTTTGAGCCCAACCAGGCCGTCGAGCTTGGTACGGGCTTCGGCCACTTCCCCCGCCTGACCGTGCAGCGTTTCGCGGATTTTGACCAACTCGTCCAGGGTTTCGCGGGCTTGCTCGGGATGCCGCGGGTCGCTGCCGCAAAGGATGTTCTCCTTGAGCGCGATCAATTCCTCGGCGGCCTGGCGGGCGGGTCCGGTGTCGGCGGAAGCGCTGGCGATCCGATCGTTGATCTTGGCCCATTCCTCGACGACGCTTCCGGCCCAGGCCATCTGATCAGCGCCTGCAACTGCGGCGTTCTTGAGCCGCACGAGGGCATCCAGTGCTTCCTGCGCCTTGGCGACGTGGGGCCCTTCGGCCTGAGTCATCGCTCGAAGCCGTTTGACCGCGGCGAGCGTCTGTTCCGCAGCCTGGATCGAATGGTACTGCTGCGTGATGCGGTCTTGCAGATCGCCGAGCTGGTCAAGTGCGTCGACGATGTCGGCGGAACTCTCCTGCAACTCAATCGCCTCGTCGCGGACCTTACCGAGCGAAGCCAAAACCGAATGGGCCTCGACTGTGTCGCTTTGCTGGGCGATCAATTTCTCCTCAAGCGAACGGATGTCATCGAGAGCCCCTGTCGCGAGTTGAGCCTGCCGGCCCTGGTCGACCAGGAGTTCGAGTAACTGAGTCGTCTCGGCGGTGAGGCCTTGCTGTTCGACCAATTGCGATTCCAGCGCTTGGATGCCGTTGAGCGATTCCACAGCGGCTTGAGTTTGCCGCCCCTGATCGGCCAGAAGCGCCAGCAATCGTGTCGTTTCGGCGGTCACACCCTGCTGGTCGACCAATTGCGACTCGAGCGATTGAATTCCCCGCAGTGCCCGTGCGGCGGCCTCGGTATGCTGAGCTTGTTTGGCCAGCAGGCCCAACAGATCATTCGTCTTGGCGGTCCCGTCGCGATACCCGGCAAGCTTGTTCATGCTGCGCTCCAGGTTGCCGACCTGGCCCTGCAGGCGAGCGAACTGTTCAGTCATCGGGCGAGTGGTCCCCAGGTGGATCACCAATAGCCCTACCGCGAAACCTCCGCCAAACAAGGCCCACCCTGGGAACTGCTTCAGTTTATTTGAGCGTGTGCCGTCCGTGGCCGCGTTTGAATCCATTCTGTCGGTAGTATTGTTCAAGTTTCCTTCTCCTACCCAACGTGATGCGAACCGCCGACCGTGGCGAAATGGCTTGTGAAAGCCCAGATTGTGGTATCGGACAACTCGACGCGACTTATCGACTCTTTGTAGACTTCCCGGTCTAGCTATCGTCGGAGCCGTGCGGTCGTTGTGAATAAACGACGTTCTGGTGAACCTCGACCCATCTTGCCCTGTCTTGCGTAATAGACAGTGAAAGAGTCAACGCAAGAGTTTGCCAGCTTGACTGGGCGGGTGGGGGGGCAAGCCGCGCGCACTTAGCGAGGGGAACGCAACCATGAGCCGTGCATCAAACGATCCAGCCGAAGAGCGACCGGGAAACCAGATCGGGGCTTTGCCACTCGCCAGGGTCGATTATGCCCCTTTCGGCCGGTGGCTCGACCTGGAGCTAGAAAAGCTCGTCGCACGTTGGGCCCATCTCGCGGCGCCCGCCGCGGCACGGAGCGAGAGGGTTTTGCGAAGCCTCAGGCGTTGAAGGTGTTCTGCGTGGACGGGTTACAGATCATAGTGTCCTTGGTCAGGTCCCAAATTCCGGACGCCGACGTTCGAGTTGGCTTTGCAGGCGCTGCACGATCGAACTGTGCATCTGGCTGACCCGGCTTTCCGAGAGATCGAGCGTCGCACCGATCTCTTTCATCGTAAGCTCCTCGTAATAGTAGAGGATGATGATCAATCGTTCGTTGCGGTTCAGCCCTTTGGTAACCAGCCGCATCAGATCGGTCTTCTGGATGCGGCGTGTGGGATCTTCGCCCTTTTTGTCTTCAAGGATGTCGATTTCGCGGACATCCTTGTAACTGTCGGTCTCGTACCACTTCTTGTTCAGGCTGATCAGACCAACGGCGTTGGCATCGAGGATCATCTTCTCCAGTTCTGGCACGCTGATGGCGAGATGGCTGGAGAGTTCGACTTCTGTCGGCTGGCGTCCGAGCTTGGCCTCAAGGGACTTCATTGCCTCGTTGAGCTTGCTGGCCTTCGAGCGGACGAGGCGCGGCACCCAGTCCATCGTGCGCAGCTCGTCAAGCATGGCGCCACGGATGCGGGGAACGCAATAGGTCTCGAATTTGACGCCGCGCGAAAGGTCAAAGGCGTCGATGGCGTCCATCAATCCGAATACGCCTGCAGAGACCAGGTCGTCGAGCTCGACGCCCTCGGGAAGCCGCGACCAGATGCGTTCGCCGTTATATTTGACCAGTGGCAGGTACAGCTCAACCAGTCGGTTGCGAAGCTCCTGATTCGACGTGTCGCTCTTGAATGCTTCCCAGAGTTGTGTCACATCCTCGGCTGCGACCGTGGTTGCCATGCATTCCTCCGTGATTGCGCATTCGGCCGATCGGCCGCGAAAGGTTTCACGCCCGCCGTCTTATCGGGCGGCCTAACCGGGCACGATTCCCTTCGGCCCGACCGTCGTTGAATTTGTCTTGCCCTTGGGCACCGGGGCGGCATGCCGCGCGGCCGGTTTCGCTGTGATCCCGTCGCGCACGGATTTGTCCGCGATCGGCCTCGTCAAATTTGATGTAATCGTTACAGTGTGACGGCGCTTTCGCGACCGACAGTGGTATCATTTATCGACCGAACAGGGTTGATGGCTTGAGCCGAATATTTTGATTTTTTGGGTTCCGCAGCCAGGGTCTCCGCCAAGGTTTCCATTGATGCAGATGCGGCGCAGGCCGGCGATTCGAGCAAGAATGGCATCCGCAACCGGGTGGCGGACGCGACCGAGCTATCCAACGGCACTTGCCCCCCATCGTTCAATTCGAGCGAAAGAAAGCGCCGACATGCGCGGGCGAGCCGCGCGTGCGCGTCGGCGGCTGGTACCGCATCGGCAACCAGGTTGACCAGGGTGTGTAACCGTGGCCGTGCTGCCGCGGCCGCTAAGAGTTTGATCGCGGCGTAGGTATTCATCACCGCCGGGTCGTCCGAGGAAGTGACGAACAATACACTGTCGGCCGCCTGCCAAAAACGCCGTACGACACGGTTCTGGCCACAGCCAGTATCGAGTACGATAAAGTCGGCGTGTGGACCCAAGCGTGAAAGCTGGTGGAGTAATTGCTCCTGCGCCGCCGGAGAGCATTCCCAAGCGTGCCCGGTGGCCCAAGCTCCCGGCAGCACTAGGATTCCCGCCGGGCCTCGCACAAGGGCCTCATGCACGCTACGGCGTCCTGTGAGCACATCGCCCACGGTATAGCCGTCGCCTGTGCGGCAGAGCGTCGCGGCGTCGGCGCGTCCCAAGTCGGCGTCGACGAGAACGGTGCGGTGGCCGTCCAGCGCCAATGCGACGGCCAGGTTGACCGCGATCGTCGTTGTCCCTACTCCCCCTTTTCCACCTGTCACGACCACCAGCCGCGATGCGCGTGGCTCAACACCCAGCGCCCCGCGCGTTGCGCCCTCGTGTACCAGTAGTCGGAGGCGGTTGGCCTGATCGGACATTTTAGTACTTCTACGATTCCCACGCCTTGCTTCCACGCCTCAGCGTGGAAAGATTTGATTTATCCCATTCCTAAAATAAACCGCGCCAAGCGTCGTCGGTCCGCATGCGATATGTCGTCGGGCACGTTTTGGCCGTTCGTCAAATAACTTAGCGGCAACTTGCACGACCGCAGCAGTGGCAGCAGGTTGCCCAATCCGTGGGCCTCGTCTAGCTTGCTCAAGATCAAAGCGGTGGTACCGACCTCGGCGAATCGCTCGGCTGTGCGGGCGAGCGTGCCGGCGCCCGCCACGCTACTAAGCACCAGGTGAACTTCGTCGACATGCGCTTCTGAAAGAAATGCGCGCAGCTCGTGCAATTGCTCCTCGTCCTTGGGACTACGGCCGGCGGTATCGAGCAACACCAGGTCGAGATCGGTCATGCTGTCCACTGCTTCGCGCATCGCGCCTGGTGTCGCAACCACCCGCATCGGCAGGTCGATGATGTCGGCATACGTGCGAAGTTGCTCCACTGCGGCGATGCGGTAAGTGTCGACCGTGATCAGTCCAACCTTGCGCTTTTCGCGGAGCCGGAAGTTGGCAGCGAGCTTGGCAATGGTCGTCGTCTTTCCGACTCCCGTCGGCCCAACCAATGCCACCAGTCGCCGTCGGCCGGGTGCGAGTACGATCGGCCCCGTCACGTCGATTTCGTCTTCAATCCAGCGCGCGATCCGCGATTTCGCCGGGAGCGTGTCGCCCAAATCCTCGTCGGGCGATTCGAGTCGCAATCGTTCGACAAACTCGCGGGCCAGTTCCTCATTGACCTCAGCCTCGATCAAGTCGGCGAAGATACGGAACGACGAATCGGACCAGTCACCCTGAGGCAAGCAGCGGCTTCGCAGGCAGAGATCCTCGACGAGCGACTGCAACTGGTCGAGTTGCCCTTTGAGCTCACTACGGAAGATCGCACGGCCCGCCCATTCCAGAGGTGGGACCACTTCCTTGGTCGAAGGTTGCGCCGACGATGGCAGACGGCTGGGAACGTTGAATTCTTTCGATGCGGTGACTTCGATCTGGCGTTTGGCGGGGATCCAGCTTAACAGGCCCTTGCCGCGCACCTCGCGGGTGTGCAGCACGGCGGCCGATGGTCCCAGTTCACGGCGAACCAGGGCCAGGGCTTCTTGCATCGTCGCGGCGCGGTAAGTGCGGACGTCCATGTTAGTCATTGGTCATTGGTTATTAGTCACTTGTTATTGGTCATTGGTGTCATTTGTCATTTGTTACTAGGCGGTTGGCCAGACCTAATGACACTTATACGGCCGCCCCTTCGGCAACGATCCCCACCGCCTCGATTTGCGTGTCGCGCGTGACCTCGCCGTAGCCGAGCACGTGAAGGTGTGGCAGATGCGGCGCCGTGAGCTGGCGGAGTGCGGCGCGAATTTGTGGGCTGACGAGCACGACAGGTGGATGTCCGGCTGCAATCAGTCGCTCGACCTCGCGAGCAAGCAATCCGCAGACGGCCTCGATTTCCTGGGGCGGCATACGAATGACGATTCCCTGCTCGGTCTGCTCAAAGCCCGAGCGTATCTGGTCTTCGAGTGCCGAATCAAGCGTAACGACGCGCAACCGTCGCTGGTCATCGCGAAAGCGAGAGCAGATGGTCCGTGCCAGTCGGCATCGTACTTGCTCGGTCAACAGCACTGGGTCCTTCGTTCGGCCGGCATGATCACCCAGCGTCTCAAGGATCGGGCCGAGCTGGCGGATCGAAACATGTTCGCGGAGGAGCATCTGCAAGATCCGCTGCACTTCAGCAAGGTTCATTTGCGCGGGAATCAGTTCGTCGACCACGGCGGGCGAGGTCTTCTTCACTTCGTCGATCAGGTGCTTTGTCGCATCGCGAGTCAGGATTTCATCGGCGTGCTTACGGACCAATTCGGTGAAGTGTGTGGCCAATACGCTTTGCGGCTCAACCACGGTATAGCCCAACAGTTCGGCCTGGTTGCGTTGGCCGGGTTCGATCCAGATGGCCCGCGCGTCGAAGGCCGGTTCGCGGGCGGCGATTCCCTTGATCTTGCCCGACGTGTGTGCGGATTCCATTGCCAGTAACAGGTTCGAGTAGAGCAGGGACTCGGCCACTACGGCGTCGGCCACCTTGATACGATAGGCATTTTGATCAAGCCGCAGGTTGTCACGGATTCGGACTTTAGGTACGAGAATGCCGATGTCAGCGGCAATGCTTTGTCGAACCTTTTGGATACACTGAAGCAGGTCCCCGCCTCGCTTGGGATCGGCCAGCCTGATCAGGGACACACCGATTTCGATCTCCATCGGATCCACCGCCAGATAATCCTCGATGCGCTCTTCAGGGGCCTTCGTTTCCTGCGCTTTGGCGATCGCTTCCGACCTGGTCGCATTTTGTTTGCGCGAGAGGGATAACGCGAAACCAGCGCAAGCTGCGCCCATGACGATTAACGGCAAAGTGGGCAGATTGGTGAATACCAAGGTGCCGAGAAATCCGCCCGTCACCGCCAGGGCCTGTGGCCGCGAGAAAAGCTGCCGCAGGAACTCGGCCGGCAAATTGACTTCATTCGTGCTTCGGGTCACCAGCAGACCGGCAGCAAGGCAGATCAGCAAGGCGGGCACTTGACTCACCAGGCCATCGCCGATCGTCAGCTTGGTAAATAGTGCTGCGGCCTCGGTGATCGTCATACCGTCCTCGATCACACCAATGAATAGGCCCCCGAAGATGTTGATCAAAGTGATGACGACGCCGGCAATTGCGTCGCCGCGAATGAACTTACTGGCCCCGTCCATAGCGCCGAAGAAGTCGGCCTGACGGGTGATGTCGTTTCGTCGGCGTTGGGCCTCGCGCTGGTCGATGGCCCCAGCGTTGAGGTCAGCGTCTATGGCCATTTGACGTCCCGGCATGCCGTCGAGCGCAAACCGGGCGGCGACTTCGCTGATTCGAGTTGCGCCCTTAGTGATGACGACGAACTGGATTACGACGATGATTGCGAAGATGATCAGCCCCACAACCAGTTTATCGCCGGCTACGAATTCGCCGAAGCTCCGCACGACGCCGCCGGCCGCTTCAAGCCCGTCGTTGCCAGCCCGCGTGAGAATCAAGCGTGTGGTGGCGACGTTCAAGACCAGCCGGCCGAGTGTGGTGGCTAACAACAGCGAGGGGAAAACACTGAACTCCAACGGCGTTCGAATGTAGACCGTTGTTAGCAGCATGATCACGGCCACACTGATGTTGGCGGCCAGTAGTATGTCCATCAGCGCCGCTGGCATCGGAACCATGATCACCAGCACGCTGGCGATGATTCCAATGGGCAAAATCAGCTCCGGCAAGCGCGCGAGGGCGGAGCCCAAGCCGCTTCCGGACGTGGCACCAGGAGGCATCGGGCATCTCCGGACGTCAGGCGGCGGACGGAACGAATGGAATTGATTTGTCGGTAGAAGAAGGGGCGGAAATTACTCAAAAGCCCCCCCAGTGTCCAGGTCGATTGTGAGGGCGATTGCGAAGGATGTATAACCCGGGCAGGTACAATTCTGAAAAAACTGCGTTCAAAACCGGACATTATGCCCGATTTTGTTGCGCTCCGGGGGCACGGGCCGCGATTTCCGCCAAATGCCCGTCGATTCGCAGCGGCTTCGGCGGTGCGAGATATCGCTAATGCGCTATATACTGCCACCGGCCACCACCTTGTGACAGAATGTCTCATCGTCGGCCGCGTGAAGCATAGGCCACTCGGGGGAGGTAATGTAGGCTAACCATACCCGCGTGACATCAACTTCGTGAATTCGTCGGCTTGGAAAGCCTAACCTACAACGCGCGCTTGTCTCACCGATCATCCTTCTTAATACATCATCCTTAACTATGTCCTGGGTTCAAGTTTACGATCCGCTCGAATCCGTCTGGCTCTCGACGCTGCTGGCGGCGGCGCCAATTCTGTTTTTGCTCGGCTTATTGGTAGCTGGCGTGCGCGCCCATTTGGCTGCGCTGGTGGGTCTGGCCGCGGCGTTGGCTGTGGCGGTGCTGGGGTTTGGCATGCCGCTTGCGCCGGCATTGGCATCCGCCGGTTACGGTGCGTGTTTCGGACTGCTGCCAATTGGCTGGATTGTCGTGGCCGCCGTTTTTCTGTACCACCTGACGGTCCGCTCCGGCCAATTCGATGTTGTGAAGCGGTCGGTCGCAGCTATCTCGCCCGACCGGCGGATGCAGGCTCTGCTGATCGCCTTCTCGTTCGGAACATTTGTCGAGGGTGCCGCCGGCTTCGGCACGCCGGTGGCCATCTCGGCCGCGCTCATGATCGGACTAGGCTTTTCACCACTATATGCCGCTGGACTGGCGCTGCTGGCTAACACCTCGCCCGTCGCTTTCGGCGCGCTGGGCACACCCATCGTTACACTGGCGAAAGTATCCGGGCTTGACGAAATGGCGCTCAGCCAGATGGCGGGCCGCCAGTTGCCTTTGTTTTCGCTGATCGTGCCGGCGTGGCTGGTGGCGGTCATGTCGGGCTGGCGGGGGGTCGTCGGCTGTTGGCCGGCGATCGTGGTCTGTGGCGGCAGTTTCGCAGGCTTGCAATTCATCACCGCCAATTTCCACGGTCCTACACTGGTCGATGTGATCGGGGGGCTCGGCTCACTTGTGGCGTTGACCGTTTTCCTCCACTTTTGGCAGCCTAAGGAAATCTGGCGATTCGCCGACGAACCGGGCGCTATCGACCAACTTGACGAACAGCCGCTGGTTGCCCGGCAAGTGGCCTACGCCTGGATGCCGTGGGTCTTGCTCTCGGTTTTTGTCTTCTTCTGGGGTTGGAAGCCATCGAAAACACAGCTCGACGGCGGCCCGCCCGCTGCGCGGAATTTCCTGGCTGGCCGTAGCGAATTCTTGCTCGAAGTGCCGCGATTGCACCGGCTTGTCCATCGCACGCGCCCAGTCGTCGAGGTACCCGAGGGCACCGATCGCGCGGCGGCCGAAGAGGCCGTGTACCACCTGAACTGGCTCTCGGCCACAGGGACTGGCATTTTTCTGGCCTCGGTCCTTTCGGCGGTATGGCTGCGAATAGGTTTCGGGGCGTTTATTTCGCAATTCTTCGATACGCTATTCAAAATGCGTTGGGCATTGGCGACGATCGCATGTATGTTGGCTTTGGGCTTCGTGACCAAGTACAGCGGTGGCGACGCGACGCTCGGCCTGGCGTTCACGCGAACCGGCGCGCTCTACCCTTTTTTCGCGCCACTTCTGGGTTGGTTGGGCGTCGCGCTGACCGGCTCCGACACCTCGTCGAATGCACTGTTTGGCAGCTTACAGCGAATCACGGCCGAGCAGTTGGGGCTCGATCCTATTTTGATTGTGGCTTCCAACAGTACGGGTGGCGTGATGGGGAAGATGATTGATGCCCAAAGCATCGTTGTCGCCGCGGTGGCCACCGAACAGACTGGTGGAGAAGGAAGGATTCTGCGGTTCGTATTCCTGCATAGCGTCGCGCTGGCGGTACTCGTGGGGCTGGTCACCCTGGCGCAGGCGTATCTGTTTCCCTGGATGGTTCCACAGTTACCGAGGTGACCAATCCGCGCGCGGGCAGTCGTAGATCTTCGGTTGGGTGGGGCGTTGCCATTCGGCGATTGCATCGTGAGTTCGCCTTATGGCGTCGGCCGTGTCGTGGACTTCCATTTCGATCTCGAATCGCCGCTTCTCGCCCGGCGCAAGTGTTGCCACGCGTCCATTTGCCTTCTCGAACGATTTGACGTTGGGAAAATTGATGCACGGCTCCAAGCCTGTGCAATAGCCGTCGGCCAGCGCTTGCGGGTTTTTCCAGAGCGTGAAAAAGGGGAATTGCCGGCGATTAAACTTCAAACTCACGCCGCGGCCGCCGTCGCGTTCGGTCAACAACACGCCGGTACGGCCTTCAGCGTCGGCGGCGAGCTCGAAGAAGAACACGGCTTCCTGCACTCCGGACTTCTCGGAGGAGTACCTGTGCCAATCGGACATTTCACTCGCAGAATGTGCGTCTTTCGGGGCCAAAGTCGCGATCGGAGCTTCCAGCCGGGAACCAGCCATTGCCAACGGCGGCCCGATGTTGATGTGATAGAGCAACTCCAAATCCGCCGGCCGAGCCGAAATGTTCTCGATTTCGTCGACGATAGTCAGTTTCGGCTCGCCCAACCGTGTACGGTAGGTCGACGTGAGCCGTAGATTGTTGCCGAAGAGCCGAGCCTCGTCGACCGCGCCGCTGATAGCGATTTCGTCGATCGTGGGATCGAACGTGGCGACTACCTTGTGGGCGGGCAAATTCGCAATCCGGCCGTGCAGCGAGTGCTTCAGCCTCCCATCGGCCCCCCATTCGGGCGCACCGTTGTATTCCAGCCCACACCGGCAGAGCAGCTCGTCAAAGCCGGAAAGCCAGCCGATGCCGCTTGGCTCGGCCAGAGGAACGAACTTCGGATGGACGGGACCTTTAACGGGCGATTGCCATCCGATCTCCAATTCGCCCCGCCATGCCCGCCACAAGCCCATGCCGCGTGTCGGCAAGATAATGAACCGCAGGCATCCGTTATCGACCTCGACCACTTCGACCCCTTCGCGCAGCCCGCCGCGCAAGGTCCGCGTGCCAAACGAAAAGTTGTCACGGGGCTCGATCCTAAAATCGGCAAGATGTACATCGGCATCGACGTCGGAAAAAGTCCACGATTGCGACGAGGTGTGTTGTGGCATACCGTCAATCTACGTCCAAAGGCGCGCGATTTCCAGCCGATGGCCGTCCCGGCTGCTTGCCATCGGCGAAGTCAGCGAATAAAACAGAGCAGCCCGGCGAATCGGCCGGGCCGACACCGACCGGAGCCACGCCACCATGGTTTCTTCCACGCCCATCAAAAAAGACAATGTCGCCGCGGCGCTTGATTTGGCGCTCGACGCCGGCGGGGGCCTGCTGAGGCTCACGCCCACCTGGGTGCCACGCAGTTTTCTGCATCCCGGCAAACGAATCAAGCTCGCTCCAACCGACTGGTATGCCTACGGCGCCCACCGCGGTGGCATTGACGAACGCTGGTTTGGCAGCACGACCGAAGCAGCCAACGAAGGGCGCGTTCATGACGAAGGGCTCAGTTACGTGGCTTTCGGCGGCCAACGGTTCACGCTCCGCGACGCCGTCAGCGAAAAAGGGATTCGGCTAATCGGTCAGTCGATGTACGATCAGTACAAGCGGTGGCCCGTCTATTCGAAATTCTTCGACAATATGGGCCCCATTCCGCACCACATGCACCAAGGGTTCAAGCACGCCAAACTCACCGGCCAGGAGGGTAAGCCCGAAAGTTATTACTTCCCGCCACAGCTCAACAATGTCGACAACAACTTCGCCTTTACCTTCATGGGGCTGGAGCCGGGCACGACCAAAACCCAGGTTCGCAAGTGCCTGGAGAACTGGTCGCAGGGGGACAACGGCATTTTGGACTTGTCGCGGGCTTACCGGTTGAAACGAGGTACGGGCTGGCTGATCCCGCCCGGCGTTTTGCACGCCCCGGGTTCGCTCTGCACTTACGAACCGCAATGGGGCTCGGACGTGTTCGGCATGTTCCAATCGCTGGTCGAGGGGCGCGAGGTGCCCTGGTCGCTGTTGGTCAAGGACGTGCCCAAGGAAAAGCACCGCGATCTCGACTTCATCATCGAGCAGCTCGATTGGGAGAAGAATGTCGACACCCATTTCAAGGAACACAACTACCTGGAGCCGATCGTCGACCAGACTGCCAGCGGCCACGGTTACACCGACCGTTGGATCGTGTACGGTACGGTCGATGGTGAGCAACTGTTCAGCTCGAAGGAACTGACCGTAAAGCCGGGCGCCAAGTGCGTGCTCAAGGATCCCGGCGCGAGCAGTTGGATTACGGTGCAAGGGCGCGGCCGTATGGGCAAGCTCGCATTGCAGACCCCGGCCATGATCCATTTCGGCGAAGAGACTGAGGACGAAGTGTTCGTCACCTACGATGCCGCGACGGCTGGCGTGCAGATCGAGAACACGGGTAGCGAGCCGTTAGTCGGGCTTCGCTACTTCGGTCCCAACGTCCACAAGACGCTGCCGAAGCTCGGCGATGGTTCGTGAATCCCCAAAGCCTGTCCCCCTGAAAAGGAAGAAATCTCTTACGCCTTAACGACTGAGAAACCATGACCACCCACACGAACAACTGGCCGAAACTCCACAATGCCGCCTGGCCGGGCGTCGTCGGCAAGGGCCCTGACTCCGAGCCTCCGATCGACCTCGACACGATGCTCGACCTGACTGTCGCCGCCAACGTCGATGGCGTCAAGTTCGACGGGGTCGATTTGTTCCTGTTTGCCCCGCACGTCGACATTGATTCATCGGACGACGAACTCAAGAGACTTGCCGACAACGTACGCTCACGGAACCTGGTGATTGGGACGGTCGTGGCGCCGGTTTGGCCTCCGACGGGTGGCGGTTCGGCGATGGGTGGCGACGTTGATCGCAAGCAATTCTGCGACCAGGTCCGCAAGGGCTGCCGTATCGCCAGGCGGCTCCGCGAGCTGGGCATCCGCCCCTACGGCGTAGTCCGCATCGACTCAGCCTGCGGCCCTTCAGACTGGCTCAAAGCCCCGGCAGAGAATACCAAGCGGATCGCGGAGACATTTCGCCAGGCCTGTTTGATCGCCGAGGATTTCGGCGAACGGCTGGCCGCCGAGGGTGAAATCTGCTGGGGAGGCATGCACAGTTGGAGGGAGATGATCAAGACATTGGAGGCGGTCGGCCGTCCGCAAACCATCGGATTCCAGGCCGATATGGCCCACACCCTGTTGTACCTATTGGGTTACAACGCCCCCCAAGACGCGATTTTGCCGCAGGGTTTCGACTGGAAGGACGATGGCAAGCTCCAAGAGGGGCTGAAAACGCTGACCAAAGCGTTGCGTCCCTGGACGATCGACTTCCACGTGGCCCAGAACGACGCCACGGTGTACGGCACCGGCTCGCACGACAAAACAGGCCGACATTGCCTGCCCAACGACCCCAACGGCAAGCTCAAGATCGCGCGCGATGCTGGCCCCTGGTTCCGCGATGAGCAGGGAAACCTGACCAAGAAGTTCCGGCACATTTGCTGGGACGGTTGCATGTTCCCCAACGCCGTGATGATGAAACCCCAGACCTGGAACGACATTCTCGCGGCGATGATTTCGGTGCGGGACGCGCACGGATGGCGAGAGTGAACACCGCCAAGAAGCGAAAGTGAATTCGCGCGCGTCGTTCCGACTTCCAACCTCCGATTTTCGACCTTTCCTCAGGAACCGTCCATGTCCCAACCTCTCAATATCGGCATGATCGGGTACGGCTTCATGGGTCGTGCCCACTCGAACGCATATCGCCAGGTGAGCCAGTTTTTCCAGCGGAAGTACCGCCCTGTGCTCAAGGCCTGTTGTGCCCGCGATGAGGCCAAGATCAAGACCTTCGCCGAAAATTGGGGCTATGAATCGTACGAAACCGATTGGCGGAAACTGATCGAGCGAAAGGACATCGATCTCATCGACATCGGATCGCCCAACAACACGCACCGTGAGATCGTGCTGGCGGCGGCCAAGGCGAAGAAAATGATCCTTTGCGAGAAGCCGTTGGCCATGAACGTGGCCGAGGCCGAGGAAATGTGCATCGCCGTCGAAAAGGCGGGCGTGGCCAATATGGTTTGGTATAACTACCGCCGCGTGCCCGCCATCAGCCTTGCGAAGCAACTGGTCGACGAGGGCCGAATCGGCCGGCCGTTCCACTACCGCGCAACCTACCTTCAAGACTGGACCATCGCCGAGGACGTGCCCCAGGGTGGGGCCGCTCTCTGGCGGCTCGATCTGGCTGTGGCCGGTTCGGGTGTGACTGGCGACCTGTTGGCCCACTCGATCGACACGGCCGAGTGGCTCAATGGTCCCATTCGCCGCGTGACCGCCGCTACGGAAACGTTCGTCAAAGAGCGTGTCCATCAGGAGACGGGCAAGAAGCAGCCCGTCGGGATCGACGACGCCTGTATGTTCCTGGCCCAGTTCGCCAACGGCTCGATGGGAACATTTGAGAGCACGCGCTACGCGCGCGGCCGGAAGAACTACAACACCTTCGAGCTCAACGGCGCCGGTGGAAGCGTGTTCTTCGACTTGGAGGATCCACAATACTTGCAGTACTTCCAGTATTCCGACCCCAAAACAGGCGCGAAGATCGACAGCCACGTGACTGGTTGGCGGAAAATCCACGTCACCAATGGCGAACACCCCTACATGAGCAAATGGTGGGTGCCCGGCTGTACGATCGGCTACGAGCACACCTTCATCAATGCGCTTGCCGATTTCCTGGAAGGGTTGGAGACCGGGAAGCCCGCGCAGCCCGACTTCCGCTGCGCGCTAGCGACACAAAAGGTGTGCGACGCCGTCCTGGCGAGTGCCAAGAGCGGCCAATGGGCCGAGATTCGCTGAACAAGTTGGAATATGCCTGGGCTTGAGAAGACGGCTAAGGTATGGCGCGCTTTACAGAGTGATCATCCGATCGCGTGCGGCCACCTGCCAACGTCCGATGGCGCGGCCGTTTTCGACGACCACCGCCTCGCGGTGCAGCGCGCAGGTTGGGCAGATGTGGTAAGGAATGCCATATAGCACGTCGCCGACGGCGAAGTCGCCAGCGCGACTGGTTTCGACCGCCAGGTGCTCTTCGTTGTGGATCACGGCAACTGCGTCGGCCGGATCGAGCAATTGAACCCGTGGCTGCGGGTTGTCGGGGGCAATGGCCTTGTAGCCCAGGTCCAGACAGAGCCGGTTGCCGCCCGGCTTGCTCACGACTCGGGTCAAGACGAGCGCGGCGTGCAGAAAGTCGAGGTCGGCGAACTTTGTCGAGTAACCAATGTCCCAGAACACGCACGTTCCTGGGCTGCACTCAACGTCGTCGCGGCGAGCGTGGACCGGAAAGGTCGGTGTGCCGCCGGCGACGACCCGCGGCACCGGAAGACCGGCGCGCTCCAACTCGCGCCGAAGAGTACCGACCGGCGCGAAGTCGGCCGCGACGTGTGCGATCCGCTCGGCGAGAACGATGTCGCGAATATGGCCATCGTAGATATGCAATCCGCCGGGCCGGACCCCATCGAGAGTTGCCAACAGGCGGTAGAGCTCGACTGCTTCCGCTCCTGGGGCGATGCCCGAACGGTGCTGGCCGTTGTCGATGTCGAGCAACACCTCGATCGAGCGGCCCGCGTCGGAAAAGACCCTCGCGAGAGCCCGAAGCGCGCCTGCGTCGTCAGCGACCGTCGAAAACAGTGCATCGGGGAAGGCCTCGACGAGCCGCAACAGTCGTGTCGCGTTGGGCCCGATCTGTGGGTAGGCCAGCAAGATGTCGGTCGCACCGGCGCGCGCGACCATCTCGGCCTCGGCGATGGTGGCACACTTGAATTTCGTGATGCCGGAGGCCAATTGCATCCGGATCACCTCGGTCATCTTGTGAGTCTTGACGTGCGGCCGTAACCTCCGCACTCCGCCTGCCAGAGTGATCATCCGCCGCAGGTTTTCCTCGACGCGTGACGGGTAAACCACCAAGGCGGGCGACGGAATTTCGTCCACGTTTTCGATTTCGTACCAGGCATCCACCATGAAAAAAACCTCCCAACCAAAGCGAAGCCACTGTTATCCGCTCGCCTTCCAGGCAGCGATGAGCATTTCCGCGGCAAGTTCGATTTCGTCATCGCTGGTGTACCAGCCGACCGAGAGCCGGATGGTTCCGCGAGCTACCTTCGGCTCCAAGCCGATGGCCGCCAATGTGGCCGATAATTTCGTCGAACCCGAATGGCAAGCTGCACCGGTCGACGCGCATAAATCGGGCGCGCGCCGTAAGAGCTCTTCGCCTACGACATCGGGAAAGTTCACCGAAAGCGTGTTCGGCAGCCGTGGCGCACCTTCACCGTTGACTGTCAGGCCATCTCCGATCGCATCGCGCAGCCGAGCGTGCAAGCGGTCGCGCAATTGCGCCATTCTCGGACCGGTGTTGGTCATTCGTTCCTTGGCCAGGCAGGCGGCGTGCGCTAGACCGACGATGTAAGCGACGTTTTCCGTCCCGGCACGCAGCCCGCGCTCGTGGCTTGCGCCATGCAGCAGCGGCTCGAGCCTTGTGCCGGTGCGAACGTAAAGCACGCCGACGCCCTTCGGAGCGTAGACCTTGTGCGCCGCCACCGTCAGGAGATCGATGCCCAACTCGTCGACGCGCACGGGCACCTTGCCGATGCTCTGTGCGGCGTCGGTATGGACCAACACGCCGCGGCGATGGCAGATATCGGCGATTTCCCGGATCGGCTGCAAGGTGCCGATTTCGTTGTTGGCGTGCATTACACTCACCAACCGCGTGTCGGGCGCCAGTGCTTCCTCCACGGCCGCCGGGTCAACGATGCCCGCGCGGCTGGTGCCGACCACGGTAAGACGGAACCCCAGTTTCTGAAGAAACCGCGCTGGTTCGACCACGGCTGGGTGCTCGATTGCGGAAATCACTAAATGTCCGGGAGTCCCAGGCTTCCAGTCGGCAAGGGCCACACCCTTGAGCGCCAGGTTGTTGCTCTCGGTACCACCCGATGTGAACACGATCTCGTTGTGTTCAGCGCCCAGCAAATTCGCCATTCGCCGGCGCCCTTCGGCCACCGCATCGTGGCATGCGCGACCCAAGATGTGGCTGCTTGAAGGGTTGCCGAAATGCTCGACCAGATACGGCAGCATCGCCTCCCGCGCGGCGGGGGCGACCGGCGTTGTCGCGTTATAGTCGAGGTAAATTGTGCGCATCTCGCCAGTGAAGACCTTGGGGACGGTGACGGGGCGCTCGACCGATTCACCGGCGACATATCGGCGTTCGCCAACGCCTTCACGCTGAAAGTAGCCCTCAGCGAGATCACTGTCAATCCACGTGTAGTGAGGCCGGAGACCCCAATCTACGCGGCGCCGGCGACCTGGATCGGTTGATCCACCTGCAGGACCGATTTGGCTCGTCGACTGAGTACTGACCGCATCCACGAGGGCGAGACAAACGCCAGGTTGGCCACCAGCATCATCAGCGAAAAAGTCACCAGTCCGGTGACGGGTGCCAGAAACACCCAGACGACGACCGAAAGCGCCAATATCAGAGGCCGCGCGGTTCGGTTCCAGATGAGCACGGCGAAGCCAAGCTCGAAAGCAACTTGAAGGTGGGTCCACGCCGCGACCAGCTTCGGGTAGGCGGCCAGCCAGGTCCAATCGACCAGGCGCATTTCGGGCCGCGCGATCAACCACCACATGCCAAGTCCGTTCCACCACACCTCACCCGCCAATTTGCCGATCCCCATCATCGCGTAAACCAGCGTGAGATGGACCTGGATCAAACGGATCGCGACCGTCGCGGCGACGCTCCCCGAAAATTGCGGAACGGAAGCACATGCCCGTGCCATGGACGACGATTGCCGGGGTGGAGCTACCGGTTCCGTGGGACACCGCGCGGCGAGGCAGGCGTCGACCGAAAGTGAGCGTCCCGCCGGACCAAGACAGAGGTATAGCATGACGAAAGCCAGTATTGGCTCGACCTGAGCGGTGAGCATCGGACCTCGATGGACGTACGAAAGAAATACGACGAGCGATAAGATCGAAGTTAAACGGGTAAAACAGCCCGCCGTGAACAGTGCCAAGACGACCAGACCCGCGATGTGCGCCGCCCATAATCCGGTGTCGTTGGGCAGGTAATCGAGGTAGGAAAAACGGCTTCCCCGCGGCAGCGTTTCGCGAATCGTAGGGGGCAGGAAAGGTCGGACGTTGCGCGCCTGCAGTTCGAGCGACTTAAGCGATTCAACG
>Ga0265314_10000352_pt1 | contig 64030 bp, 69 predicted proteins | sample 4126metaG_FD_203106 | JGI IMG/M metagenome (GOLD analysis project Ga0265314, IMG submission 203106) | Rhizosphere microbial communities from Carex aquatilis grown in University of Washington, Seatle, WA, United States - 4-1-26 metaG | ecosystem: Host-associated > Plants > Roots > Rhizosphere >...
GACGAGGGCTCAATCGGTTCTATCTTAAGTCGCTGCCAAAGTGGTCCAACATACGGGGTCCACTTCAGATGTCGCCCACCCGCTTCATTATGTGATGACTACCACTGACGCGAACAGTTACGAAGCCGCCCTTTTCAAAGGCCCGCACAACTTTAGCCCCGGCCAGGGATCGCATCCTAGATTCTCACGACGATAGCGACTTCGATCGCACCGGAGGTGCGGTCGATTTTCGCCAACCCCCAAGGAATCGTTTCCTTGACGTCGCGGTAATGCAATACCGTCTCCCTGAACGCATCTGCGATATTGTCGATCGCTTCCTGCTTTGTCTCGCCTTGGCTAATCACGCCAGGCAGATTGATGCAGTGAGCCGAATACCGCGACCGTCGCGATGGCGACCGGTTGAGAACGGACGTGCTTCCCGCCGAGGAATTTCTCCACCGTTTCCTGCAGCACGTCCTACCGGACCGTTTCCTCCGCATTCGGCATTACGGCCTGCTGGCCAATCGAGCTAAACAGAAACATCTGGCGCAGTGCCGCGAGTTGCTCGGCGCTCGACCGTGCAAGGCTGACAAGCAACCGCAAACAGCCACGGAGTGGATGCGAGTCCTGCTGGGGATCGACATCACGTGTTGCCCTGCTTGCGGTGAGCAGCTCCATCGCGAGTTGCTGCGGCGGTCGCTCGGCTCACCCCGTGATGCGTGCCTCCCGCCCCAACCCAAACGAATTGCGCTCTGCGATAGTTCCTAAACCCGGTGCCATGACGATCCCAACCGCCCCTTCAAGCCCAGCAAGCACCAGCCGCAAAAGCGGCCCACGACGAGCCTCCGCGCTTCCCCGTCCTTCGGCGTCATGGCGGTGCGTTCCTTGGCCTTCCGCAGGGCGCCGAAGTCCGCCGACTTCGTCGCTGCACTGCCTTCCCTACCAATTGCTCGGCGGAACTCGCCGCCCTCAACAGTGGCACGCTCCTCGCCTCGTCTGATCCAATCCCCAACAAGGCCCTCCATCCGAGCCCACGCTCCGCGGCTCATTTCAACGGGGTTTTATCGGTCATCGCTGCGCGACGACGCGATAAAACCCTATACGTTATGTGGCCCAGGCGGTTATGTGGCCTCCGCATGCGTTACACGCGATTCGCACGGTAATCTCTGATGCGAAGGCCACATAACGAAACGTCCTATAGCGACCTAAGAACTCAATCAAGGACTTGTCAGCCCGCCACGGCTTCTTCGTTTTCGTCGTCGTATTGCCCTCAATCTCGCAACACGCCAATGCGTTCGCCTTCATCTCAAGATCCACTTCCCCGTAGTTGTTGGTCGTGCTGAGGCAGACATCGTTTAGCGTTATGTGGTCTCCCTCTCAGCTCCCAAGCCGAAATCTGCTGGTGAAACGACGCGGAGGCCACATAACCGTCTGGGCCACATAACATCTCCTCGACCGTGAGGCCCCGCCGGTGACGGAGAGACGTCAACAGGCGGTCGAGATCGTCAACCAGCAGCCAAACTGCCGCGCCTACCTGCGCCAACCTGACCCAGAAACGGGCCCTCGAAAACTATCTGCACTCGCGCGCCGTTGAAGACGTCAGCGGCCTCGAGTTGAGTTTCGGCGACGACGACGACGACGTTGCCGAGCTTGTCGGGTAGGCCTGTTTCGAACGGCAGGTCCATGAGCTGGCTTGGCGTGAGCTGCCGGGGCGCGCTCGAAAACGGAGTCGCGAGACGGCGAAGCGATGGCTGTATCAGAAAGCCATTAGCCGGATGACGCTGGAACGACTTGCTGAACGCGATCCGCACGGCGAAGTCATCTCGTGGCTGGCGATGGTGACGAGCTTGGTAAAGGCAACCGGACCACTCTGAACGGGCAGACACCCCCTTTGTCGGCCTCGTCACCGATTGGGCAACGGAGCGGTCCAAGCCGTTGATCTGTCCATTCGCGACGAGCTGGGCCCAGCATCCACAACGTCACGAACAAACGAACCTTCCCTTACCTGGAGGATTAACCAATGGAGACCTTAATGATTCTCGGAGTCCTAGCCGCTGTCGCCTGTTGGCTACTCCGGCCATCTACGCCGACCAATCCGCGCCGTCGTCACCGAGGAGGCCGGTGTCGTTGCCGCCGTCGCTAGGATCCGCAAGGGATACGCGCCGCTGTGGAGAACACAACATGAAACGAACCGCCATCCAACGCAGACGATGCGGTGCCGAATCTCTAGAAATCCGCGCCTGGCGCAACCAGCAATCGCACTGCGCGGCCTGCCACAAACCAAAAGGCGAAGGTTGGCCGGCGCACAGCGCTCATCATCTACTCAACGGGCGCCATGGCCGACCGAAAGATGTGCGTAACTTGCTCATGCTCTGCGGAAATTGTCACCGATTGGCTGAGCTGGAACGGATTCAGCACCCCAACGGCGGATGTTGGCCGGTCCTGACTTTGGCAATGTGCTTGTCGCTGAAACTCGAAAGCGACCCGGAGAATTGGGATCTTGCTTGGCTGGAGGAGCACCACCGCATTGGCAAACTGCCGAGTCGATTGCCGCTGCCGATGGCTTTCCTAATCGAGCGAAGTGAATACGCGAACCGAGTGGTTGCTTGACACCGTGTGCATCGGCGCGCCGCGAGTGGTCTTCGAGCCATTGCTTGGGGCGCCCGCGGGTCGTGATTTACAAACCATCACCAATCAGACGAGGAAAGATCGGCATGCCTTTGATACTCAACGTCGGCGTCTCGAAGAAGATCGGTCTGCCGAATTACAGCAGCTGCGGTGCAAGCTGCCACGTCGAGTGCGAGCTCGAAACGGCGCTCCTGGAGCATGACCTCGATGGATTCCAGGAGCGGGTACAGCGGGTCTATGCCGCCTGCCGGCAGGCCGTGCAAGACGAACTGGCCCACCACCAACTCCCGGCTGCCGGGAATCACCAGGATCGAAACGGCCGAGATGGTAACGGTCAGCACGTTGCTAACAGGCAGAACGGCATGCAAACCACGTGCCCCCGACCGGCCCATACTCGAGCTGCAATCGACCGGCACGACGGTGCTTCCGTTGCGGTGGCGGCTCTCGACACAGATTCGCTTGAACGTAGGCCGGCGACCTCTGTGGTCATGTTGCCCGATGACCCCTGCGCAAGCGAACGTCAGATCAATTTCTTGAAGGATTTGGCCACACAGATCCACGAACTGGGCATTCGCCGCCTCGAGGTCTTGGTTGCCAACCGCCTCGTCGCTCATTTGCAGCCACTGACGAGCCAGGAGGCCAGCCAGTTGATCGAAGCGCTAAAGCGCGTGCGTGCGGCCGGAACCGAACTTAGGCAATTTTTCTCGCGAGACGCTATATGAATACTGAGCCATCACTGGCCCTGCAGCCACAAAAACCGCTCGGAAGCGATCCCCTTTCGTTCAGCCAGATCAATACCTGGTTAGCGTGCCCTTTGAAATACAGGTTGAGGTACGTCGAAGGCATCGCCAGGCCGATGGCGGCAGGCGAGTTCATGGCCCGGATGGTGTATGCCGGGCTGGATCACTACTACCGCCAGAAGCAAGCCGGCGAACCGTTGAGTGCGGCGGATCTGGCCCAATATGAGCATGAATGCTGGGATTCGGCTGCGCTTGCCAGCGGCGTGAGGTTCGCCTCGACGGTCGAGGAGCAGGCCGCCCGCCAACAGACGATTGACCTGCTTTCTACCTATTTGGATCGTGTCCCGCCGGTCGAGCCCCGGCCGCTGGAGGTCAAACGCACCTTGAAAGCGCCACTAATCGACCCTGACAGCGGCGAGGACCTGGGGCTGCCGTTGGTGGGCACGTTGGATCTTTTGGTGCCCGAAGCAAACGGACCTTTGATCGTCGCGTTCAAGGTGGTTGCCCGCAACAACCCGCAGCTGGAAACGGCCGCGGAGATCCAACTGGCATGCCTCGCCTATCTGTTGGGCAACGCCTATGGTTTGCCGGAAACCGGAATTGAAATCTGCCAGCTCGTGAAGACGAAGGTGCCGCAGATCGTCTGGCACCGGTACGCGGCCCGCGAGGAAATCCATTTTCGGCGTTTGTTCGCGGTCATTCGCGCCTTCTTGGGCGACTTGCAAAGGCGTCGGTTCGTCTTTCGCCCGGACCTGGGTTGTTCGTGGTGCGATTATCGTGACGGGGCATGTGCGGACTGGGCTGGATGAAATACGCGCCGACAGCGTAGTGGCGATCGATCGATGGGCGTCGGGCGGAGTTCGGCTAATGGCTGAGCCCAGTGTCGCCGATTTGTCCGGCTCCCAAGGAAGCGATCTCAAACCTCGACGCACAACTAATCGCGAGATGCTCAAACCAAATTCGACTTCGGTTTCCCGTCTGGCGAACCGCCCCACGCCCGAACCACCGGGTGTCCCGGACGGCTTCGAAAACACCACGGAAGACGGGAGAGCCTTCCCTCCAAACTTGGGGTCATTACAATGGAAGAGATGTTGCCCACCGTGTACCTCGATGCAACGATTCCGACTTTCTATTATGAGGACCGGCCCGGAACGATCATCCGCGCGTGGCGGGAAATAACGGTCGAGTTTTGGGATCGTGCTCGACCCAATTACGAGTTATTTGTCAGCGACGAAACCCTGCGTGAGTTGGAGGATGTGGGCTACCCGGAGTCGAAGCGACAGAAATGTCTGGCCCTGGTTGATACGTTGCCCAGGCTGGCCGTCACGCCGGTAGTCGAGGACCTAGCCGATTTCTTTGTGCGCGAAGGCGCCATGCCCGCCAACGATCTCGGCGATGCCTTCCATCTGGCCTTCGCCACCTGGTATCGATTGCAGTACCTTTTGACTTGGAACTGTAAGCATCTCGCCAACGCCAACAAATTCGAGCACATCCAGATTCTCACATCCCGTCGGCGTTTATTGGCACCGCTGCTGGTGACGCCGGAACAACTGCTGGAGATGTACCCATGATTTCGGTCCCGACCATTGATGAGTTGCGAGAGACGCGTCGACGTCTGGCGGAACAAGCTGGGCTTGATATTCAGCGTTACGCGGCCCTGCTGCGAACAGGCAGTGTCCAGCAGCGCCCGGGAACATATGTGACAGCGCCACTTTTGCAACAAATGGCACCGCTGCCGCTTCCCGGTAGCCAGCCCGCGCCATTCACGACTGCACCACCCACCAGCAGGAGGGAGTGAAACCGGTATTGAAATCTGCCATCTTGTGAAGACGAAGTTGCCGCAGATCGTCTGGCACCGGTACGCGGCCCGCGAGGAAATCCATTTTCGGCGTCTGTTCGCGGTCATTCGCGCCTTCTTGGGCGACTTGCAAAGGCGTCGGTTCGTCTTTCGCCCGGACCTGGGTTGTTCGTGGTGCGATTATCGAGACGGTGCATGCGCGGGCTGGGTTGGTTGAAATGTGCGTCGACAACGTGGTGGCGAGCGCTCGATCGATAGGCGCCGGGCGGAATTCGGCGAAAGGCTGAGCCTGTTGTCGCCGATTTGTCCGGCTGTCAAGGAAGCGATCTCAATCCTCGACGCACAACCAACCCCGGGATGCTCAAACTAAACTCGACCTCGGTTTGGTGTCAAAAGACAACCCGGCCGGCCACGATGGCATTTCAATCTTCTGTCGTGGCCCAAATCCGTCGGCTGGTGCGGTCGTTTCAGCGGTTCACGAGCTTTGCGCCCGGTGTCGCGCCGTATGGCACTTCTCAAGGCCGTTATGCGAACTGGAGCTGCTCGATCGCGAAAAGCGGGGCACCCAGCGTCGGCTAAAAGCCGCACGATTCCCCAATTACAAAACGCTGGAGGATTTCGACTTCGCCGCTCAACCATCGCTCAACCGGGTGCTGGTGGCCGAACTGATGCGCTGCCAGTACATCGAGGAGCGAGAGGCGGTGATTTTGATTGGGAATCCCGGCACGGGAAAAACGCACGTTGCCACGGCCTTGGCGATCGAAGCCTGTCATCGGGGCTATCACGTGCGGTTCTTTCGCGTCACCGAGCTGGTGACCCAATTGATGGAGGCGCGCGAGGAGCGGCAACTGTTGCGGATGAAGGCTCAACTGGCACGGTTGGATCTGATCGTGCTCGACGAATTGGGCTATGTGCCCGCCAGCAAGCTCGGAGCCGAATTGCTATTTGACGTCGTCAGCACGGCCTACGAGCGGCAAAGCCTGATCGTGACCACAAACTTGCCATTCGGCCAATGGACCGAGGTGCTGGGCAGCGAGCGATTGACCGGCGCTGTCTTGGACCGACTCACCCATCGCTGCCACATCTTGGAGGCGACGGGCGAAAGCTACCGGCTCAAGGACGCCCGCCGCCATCGTGACAACGGTGATGGCGACGAGGTAGATTCCGCGGAACTAGACTCACCGGAGTCCACCGCATAACCGTTGCGACCCGCTCCTCCTCCGGAGGAGGAGCGGGGGCTTTCTTCCTCAGGAGACCTTACGTAAACTAGACCCTTACCCTTCCGAGCGCTGCACTTTTCAACCGTTGCGCGCTGCACTTTTCAACCGTCGTTCACAGCCGTTTCTGGGCGCTTTGGTGACCGTCTTCACGACCATTTTAACTGCGAAGTGCAGAAGGAGCATTTTCATGATCGACTTTGACTCGCCCTGGAAAGAGGCACTCGACGTCTACTTCGAGCCGTTCATGGCGTTTTTCTTTCCGCAAGTGCACCTCGAAATTGACTGGGCACACGGCGTCGAGATGCTCGACAAGGAACTTGGCCAGATCGTGCCTAACGCGGAACGGGGTCGGCGCATTGTCGATAAGCTGATCAAGGTTTGGCGCCTCGACGGCCGAGACGAATGGGTTTTGATCCATATCGAGGTTCAGAGCCAGGAAGAAACGGATTTTGGTCAGCGGATGTATGTCTACAACTACCGGCTGTTTGATCGTTATAATCGAGGGGTGGCGAGCTTCGCGATCTTGGGAGATGACCACCCCGCGTGGCGGCCGGACCACTTCGGTTACAGTTTGTGGGGCACAACCGCGGGAATCCAGTTCGTTGCCGTAAAACTGCTGGACTACGCCGCCAACACGCTGGCGCTGGAAGCCGATCCGAATCCGTTTGCCGTCGTGGTGCTGGCGCACCTGAAGACGCAGGAAACGGGTCACGACCTACAGACGCGGCGTGCGTGGAAGGTGCGGCTCGTCAAAGGGCTTTACGAGCGGAGGCTGGACGCCGACAATATTCGCGAGTTGTATCGCTTGATCGACTGGATCATGGACTTGCCCAAGCCGCTGGAAGGCTTGTTTGTAACGGAAATCCGTGTTTTTGAAGAGGAGAAACAGATGCCATATGTCACGAGCGCGGAACGACTGGGCCGTGAGGCGGGGTTGGAGGAAGGCTTGCGCCAGGGGCTGCAGAAAGGCCGGCAAGAAGGCCGACAAGAAGGCATGCAGGAGGGTTTGCTCGCAGGTATCGAGTTAGGACTGAAGCTCAGGTTTGGCGCTGACGGTCTCATGCTCTTGCCGGAAATCCGACAGATTGTCGACCTCGATGTGTTGCGGACGATCCACCAGTCGATCGAGACAGCAACCAGTCCGGAAGAATTGCGCAAGGCCTGGTCATGAGCCAAAGTTCGTCTTGCGCCGCCTGCTACAGCTACGCGCCTTCCCGACCAGACCAGCAACGGAAAGAAGTTTAGAAGGGCGAGACGGCTCCATCAATCGTTCTCGCCGTCGTTTTCGATCCGGTCAGTATTCGCGAGTTGTTCTGGTTGATCGACTGGATCATGGACTTGCCCAAGCCGCTGGAAGGCTTGTTTGTGACGGAAATCCGTGTTTTTGAAGAGGAGAAACAGATGCCATATGTCACGAGCGCGGAACGACTGGGCCGTGAGGCGGGGTTGGAGGAAGGCTTGCGCCAGGGGCTGCAGAAAGGCCGGCAAGAAGGTTTGATGGCTGGTATCGAGCTAGGACTGAAGCTCAAGTTTGGTGCTGACGGTCTCAAGCTCTTGCCGGAAATCCGACAGATTGCCGACTTTGAGCTGCTGCGGAAGGTTCACCAGTCGATCGAGACAGCAACCAGTCCGGAAGTATTGCGCAAGGTTTGGTCGCCTGCGTGACGATGGTCCTGGCCTACTGGAAGGTGGACCGCCCGTTAGTCGAAAACGCGCTGGCCATCTACGACCCGGACAGCGGCATGTTCGGCAACGGCGCTCGCGCTGTCGCGCGGGCCGGCGAATTGGGCCTGGACGCCTGGATGCAGCGGGTCCGTGACTGGGGCCAAGTCAAGGCGCTGATCAGGCGGGGGCAGCCTGTAATCGCGGCCGTCCGGGAGGAGGCCGGCGAGCACCTGATCGTCGTCCACGGCTTCACCAAGGCTGGGGACATGATCGTGAACGACCCGCTGGACCGCGGCAAGAGTGGGACCACGCGAAAGGCCGACGAACTGGGGCGGGCGTGGTTCGGCTGCGGTGGTCTCGCCTGCGTGATCCGGCGGCCAGCGGCCGACTGAGCACCGGCCAAGCGTGCTGGCGTCGTGCCTTCGATACAACTCGTTGGTCGCCCTTGTGGGCGCAGGCCATCCAATTGATGTCACCGTCCGCAAGGACCGCCAGGTCGAGGATCGACCAACCCGCGGCATGGAGTCGAGCCTGGCATGCGTCGATAGTCTCGGCGGCGGCGGCGCTCATGGCACGTCCCGATCCGACCGATAGTTGGGAATGCCGCCCAGGAAATGATCCGCCAGTCGATTCCAGGACACCGCTTGGAGGCTCCAGCACGGCAGGCCATCGATCGCATCGCCGGCAGCCCCGACCATGGAACGCATTTGGGCGGCCAATTCACGCCGCGTTCGCAGACTTTGCGAGGGGCCACGCATGGTCCGCGACAATTCCCGCGACTCGTTCATCAGCTCCCCGTAGCGGCGGGTTAACAGCCACCCGGCGGCGAGCCAGGTTTCAGGGTTTGGCCACGAGTTGCACATCTCGTTCATCGTCGGTCTCCGGTTGCTTCTAGGGGAGGCGACCATTCTAACCGTGGCGATCGGCGCCGAATAGCTAGGGTGAGATCGCTCCTAATAAGGAAGCGATCAACGTGGGGAAAAAGCCATGCGCGGAGCGCAAGCCGTGACCTTTCTTTTCCATCACGTTGCCCCGGCCAGTGCGAAGCGTTTTGGTCGTCGCTGGCGAGAACTCGCGCGGAAAACTCCAGAATGTCGTGGTCGTCAGCACCGTGGAAATCAGGGGTCGAGCCGCGGTTACGTTCGCCGGCGAGAGTGACGTTACGGTGGGTCAGGGCCGGTATCCTAACCCAAGTTAGATAGTTAGACTCCGATTTCCGACCCAGAGAATTCCGAAAATCCGCGTCGTACTAACGGACTTGGGTCAGGAATGGTTCCTGAAATACTCGTCCGAGGCGGCGAAGGCGGCGATCACGTTTTCATTGGACATGCCGTGCTCAAAAGCACTGACCCACGTCGCGACTTCGGCGTCGTCCGCGGCCCTGCCGAGGAATTGCTGGTAATCGCCCTGAATGCGGATTTGTTCGCGCTCAGGGCTCGCCGCGAAGTCATAGGCGACCGCATTTCGTGAGACGCCTTGGGCCAGCGCCTGGACCCAGACTTGTTCACCCGCGGTGTCGGCAGCGCGGCCAAGGAGATCCTGGTACATCGCATCGACCCAAGCGAGGTCGGTTCCGCCATTGTGGGCGTAGAATTCCTGCGAACCCACGAAGCCCGCCTCGAGCCGCTCGTCGGTCAAGCCGGCGCGCATCGCCTGGGTCCAGGAGAGCAAGCCTTGTGAATCGGCGGCCCGCCCGAGGAACCGCTGGTAGGCTGACTGTATCACGATGTGAAAATACTCGTCGCTGTGCGTGAGGGCGTCGGTGAAACGAACGGTCGACATACCCTGGTCAAGCCGCGCACTCCAGGACGCCAGTGCGCTGGGGTCGACTTCTCGCTGAAGAATGTCTTGGTACGCCGCGGCGACATACCTCTCGTTTGCCGTTTCGAGCGCGAGGGACGGCTGTTGGGGTGGGACGGGCGGTTGCACAGGTGGGTTGGGCGTCGCGTTGATGGTCAGCGTTTCGCTGGAGTTATCCCCCAACGTCGCATTGGTGGGCGCGCCCAGAGCGAACATGATCGTCGGGTCAGCAGCCGACCGGCTTCCGTCGAGTAGCGTACCGGTGATCGTTCCTGAAGTCTGCCCCGCCGGAATGATGAGCGGGCTGCCCGTGACGCCGGTATAGTCGACGCCATTGGTCGCCGTGCCGCCCAGCGTGAATGGGACCGTCGTATCGAGCCCCGAGGCAGCCGACAAGTTCACGGTAATACTGAAGGTTCCGGCGTTCTCGTTGACGCTTTGGCTGGCCGTTGCGAACTGCACGGTCGGCTGCTGACGTGAGGAGTTGAGCAAGCCATAAATGTCGAGGCCATCGGCCGTGCCGACGAACACCTGTCCGTCGGCGACGGTTGGAATGGAGAACTTGATCGCGCCGTCAAGCTGATCGCGGCCGCCGGGTGCCTGGTCGCTGGTGTAAAGTTCGTCGGACACGTTGGTCGCGTCGTACGCCCGCAATTCACTGGTACTGTGGTCCACTTGCCAGATAATGCCGTTTGAATCGCCGTTGGCGGAAATCGACGACACCGATCCCGGGAAGGCGTAAGTGTCGGGCGACGTCGCCGTGAATGATGTCATTTGGGCGTTATTCACCGAGAACGATTTCAGGTTGTCGTTCCAGCCGGTGAAGTAGGCGTTGCCGTCGAAGTAGCCGGGCGGGCCGTAGGCGGGACCAGCCACCATTTGTTCGGCGACGACCTGGTCGGCTTGAGGATTGAATTTCCCCAAGTTGTCGCGATCGAGGAGGTACATGGTACCGACCTTGCTGCCTGACAACATCAAGTGGGGGTGATCGGCGCTGCCGGCCGAATCGGGCAGGAGCACTGGGCTGCTGGAGCCCAAATCGCTGTCCTGCGCATCGAGTTCCTGGGTATTGAACGGCGAGAAGTAGTCGACGACTTTCAATCCCCAGCCGTTGCCATTCTGGTTGGACGCGCTGCTCGTCGGATCTACTTCCAGCTTGAGGATCGTGTCACCGTAGTCTTGCTGGGCAGGGAATCCGTTGCCGTCGAGCGAGGTGTCGAACGTGCCATTACCAGTCGAGAGGTAGAGGTTACCTGCATCATCCGAGGCGATGCTGCCGCCCGACTGCCAGATGCCTCCCTCGGCGCCGTTGGGCGTGTCGTTGAACGCGGCGACGGTGGACATCGTCGCGGCATCGACACCGAGGATCCAACCGTGGTAGTTGAAGAGGTCGCCCAACGAGCCAAAGCCGACGTAGATCACGCCATTGACTAGCGACAGGGCCACGCGCTGGAGCTGGATCTTCGCGTTGAACGTCACCGTTCCGTTGACACTGTCGGTGCCGTCGCCATTGACGGCCGGACCGCTCACGTATTGATAAGACCCGTCGGGATTGAGGATCGTGTCACCCAGTACGTCGGGTCCGCCAAGCTTTTCACTGCCGTCGGCGAGGTCGACCGCGTGCAAGCGGTAGATGAAATGCGTTTGGCCGCCGATAATCTCCTTCGTCCAGACATCGACATACAGCGTGTTCGTCGAAGCGTCGATGACCGGAGTGCTGGTGATGCCGAATTCGGGACTTATGTCAGTGTCGTTCACGTCGGCGCTCGACACGGTGGTGACGCCCGCGGCCGGGTTGATGAAGCTCGTCTGCCAGAGCACCGCGCCGCCTTGGGAGTCGATCGCATAGAGGCTATCGTGTTCGGTGGCGACGAAGACCACATTGTGTAAGCTCGGGCTTGGCCCGGAGGTGATATTTACGTTTTCCATGTAGAGCGGCTGGGCATACACCTGCCCGTCGACAGGGGTCGACTGCAGCTTGCCGAAGTCGGCGGCGTTGACGTTGGCCGGCGTTAGAACGGTTTCATTGGAATTCTGGCCCAGATCGGCGGGACCGTTGCGGTACGAGAGCACGTCGGCGGAGAGCAGGTTGCGACCTTCCAGGGTTTCGACCATTCTTGTGCGTCGGCTGGATGTCACACTGCGGTAAGGGCGTCGGCTCGATTGCATGGGTGTGGTTTCGCGGTATCGGAGTTCGGAAAATGTACAGGCGTGCGCTCTCTACAGGACAATTTGTAGCAATCGCACTACTGGTAATATGGGTAGTATAGATAATTCAGGATAAATTGGGTGAATGTTAAGTCAAGCGATTTTTGGATAGCAGCTCACACAGCCGCAGGCAGCGGAAAGCGGGTGCGCTCCCAGCTCAGTCGCCCGATCACAACCGGACGGTAGCCAAGCAACTGGCTGGTGGATGACGAAGCCGGCGCCAGCTTCATCCGTTTTTTCTGCGCGGGCGTAGCCAATTACAGCCCACGCCACCGCCGCGGGAGGCCATTCCACACAGGAAAATCGCAGCCTAAAAGTCAATTGCCGCGATTGGCTCCTTGCCGGCGCGAGTCGCTAGCGCGTCGAAAATACGCATGTCGAGATCGCTATTGATCAGGTGGACCGAGCCGTCACCGAAGACGAAATTGACGCCGGCCACGTGGCAACTGCTGGTGGCGTCGCCGTCGGTCACAGTGGGGTTGTTGGGCAGGTGCTCACCGGCATGACTGAGAACCAGCGCCGCGGAGATATCCACAGACGTCGGGTCGAGGTTCGAGATGACGGCGCCCCCAGTGACCGCGCCGGTCCAAGTGGTAAACGACATGCGTGTGCAGCGCTCGCCGACGAACAACGTGGAGCTCAGCCCATCGCGAATGTCGGCGAACCTGAAACCTCGGTTCCGAAGGAACACACCGTCATTCGTCGCCGGGCAGTCGCTGACGTCGCCGTTGCCGTTGATCCCCACGTAATTCCCATAAGCCACGTCGACTGTGGTCTGGCTGACGACATAGTAGGGCATTGTAGAATCGGACGGGCAAATAAAGACCGGCAGCCAGGTAACGCGGGCCTTGGCATTGGCCGGGTCGCCGACATCGAGTCCAAATTCGATTTGGTTCGCCACGGCGATCTGCTCCAAATCGGTCAGGATCAAAGAACCCCAACCCCAGCCCGGCCCCAATTCATTGCCGCCGGCATCGACCGCGGTCAGGTAGCCCGGCGGAATATGGCCCGTGTGGTCGTGGTAGACTTGGATCGCCAACCCGATCTGCTTGAGGTTGCTCTTGCATTGTGTGCGGCGGCCTGACTCGCGCGCCGACTGCACGGCGGGCAGCAACAACCCAATCAGGATGCCGATGATCGCGATAACGACCAACAGCTCAATGATGGTAAATGCGGGTCTCGTTTTCATGTCGTTATCGCTTCTTTTTTTGGGACGAAGAGCCCACGTTCCCAAGCCTTTCAACTCCCATGGCAATTGGCGGAAGTCAGAGGAAACCCGCCGGATGGGCCTCACTCATCTTTGTGACCTTTGTACCTAAAACGCAAGGTTCGCCTCCACGCCATTGATATCGGCAGCGGCGCCGAAAAGCTTGGCGGGCCGCTCACGCTGGCCGATACCAAGTTTGACGGTACGAACTATACCTATGTCGCCGGAGTAAGTGTGGCTGGGGACGGCGCTAACAGCCAGAACGGGCGAGTCACGCTGGATGGTCTTCGCAACTTGCAACGGGCCGCGCTCACGCTGGTCGACGGCACTCTCTATATTGCCTTCGGATCGCATGGCGACACAGGGCCGGCCCACGGCTGGGTGATCGGAGTTGATACCCAGTCGCTCGCAATCTCCGCTGTGCTCTGCACGACGCCGAACGCCTTCTATGGTACCATCTGGCAAACGGGTGACGAGATCACGTCGGATGCCGATGGCAAGCTCTACGTGGTCACCGGGAATGGAACATTTGATTCGCAGCTCAACGCTGACGGGCGGCCTATCAATGGCGATTACGGCGATACCGTGCTTAAGTTGGCGCCCGACCCCACGACCGGCCCGGGAAATCCGAGCATCAACGGCCGGGGACTCAAGATCGCCGATTACTTTACGCCTTCAATCCAGTCGCAGCTTGACGCTCACGACCTTGACCTTGGCTCGGGAGGATTGATGTTGCTGCCTGATTCGGCGGTCAGCGCGGCGCATCCGCACCTATTGCTCTCGGTTGGTAAGCAGGGCCGGCTTTATCTGCTTGACCGCGACAACCTGGGAGGCTTCAACCCCAATGGCAATAACGTGGTGCAAGAGCTGGACGGCGCCGTGAATGGAGCCTAAGACACGCCCGCGTACTTCAACGGCAGTTTTTATTACGCCGACCCGAGCGACGTCGTAAAGAGCTTCTCGATCGTCAGCGCGGCCTTCTCGACCAGTCCCACTTCGGAGTCGAGCGATTCGGTTGGTTTCCCGGGCGATACGATCAGCATCTCGGCTAATGGCACGGACGATGGCATCGTCTGGCTGAGCGACCGCACCTCCAGTCAGTTGCGGGCCTACGACGCAAGCAATCGCGCGAATGAGCTCTACACCGGCGATCAAGCCGCCGGGGGACGTGACCAGCTCGGCACGGCCAACAAGTTTGCGGTTCCGACCATCGCCGATGGCCAGGTGTTCGTAGGTACCACCAATAGCTTGGAGATCTTTGGGTTGCTCAATGGTCCCACTCCGCAGATTCAGGGTGCGGGTGAGGCGCTGGTCGGCAATGAGCCGGCACCGTTCACGGGTGTTACCGTCGCCACATTTACCAGCGGCGACGGTAGCGCGTCTCCCGACGACTTTAACGCCACGATCAATTGGGGTGACGGCTCAACGTCACAGGGTACGGTGTCGGAATCGGGAAATACATACATCGTCAGTGGAAGTCACACCTACCAGAGCCTGGGGTACTACAACTTTACCGTCAGCGTGATCGGCGATCTCGCCGCGGCGACGATTGGCGGAGGCGCGACGATCCACGACGCTTTCCTGCCGGACGGCACAACGCTGATGACTCCGAATCAGTACTATATCGCCCAGGTCTACGTCGATCTGCTGCACCGGTCGGTGGACCCTTCCGGGTTGGCGCTTTGGAGCGGGCGGCTCGATCAGGGGTTGTCTCGCGCCGCGTTCACCTTCGCACTCGCGCACGGCGACGAGTATTACGCCATCATCATCCAGGCCGACTACCAGGCCTACCTCGGCCGCGCGGCCGACGTCAGCGGCCTGAACAATTGGACCGCGGCGATGCGCAATGGCATGAGTGATGAGCAATTGGAGGCTGGCTTTGTCGCTTCCAATGAATTCTACGCTCACGTGGGCGGCACCAACAAAGCCTTTGTCGATGCTCTGTATTCCGACCTGCTGGGTCGACCCGCGGAATTCGATGGTCAGGATATCTGGTTGAAACAAATGAACCAAGGCGTATCCCGATACAGCATTGCCCTGTCGTTCGCGACAAGCCCCGAGCGCGAGGCGTCGCGGATTCAGGCGGATTACGAGCGATTTTTGGTACGTCCGGCCGACCCCGATGAGGTCAGTTTCTGGGAGAATGCTTTTATCCACGGCCTGAGCAACGAGGACGTGGCCGCCGATTTCACCGCGTCGCCTGAATACTACAATCGCCATAGCCAGCCCGCGTGAGCTTTCTAATCCGGACGATTCGGTCCTTCCTACTCTGGATCGCGCTGATCGTGTCGATTCGCCCTCATCTGACTGCCTGCCGGCTACGCCAGCGCTTCGCCGTTTCATAGCACTGGTTCCTGGCACGGTCCAGCAACGCTCCCAGGGCTGTAAATGGTTCTGATACTCGAAGAAGCCGAGTTTGGTGATTGAGTTGCTGCCGATCGACAGGTCGCCGACGAAGGGTTCCGTCGTAGAGCGTGTCACTGTGGATGATGAAATCGCGATTCGATTAGACCGCTCCAGGCTCCAGGCGTGACTCGGACCGACGTGCGCTGTTACGTACGCAGGCCGCACGATCGATTGGCTGCGAAGCGTGTTATTCGCTCAGACCTCCAACGACCGAGCGTCGGACAGGAATCTTGTTGGCGGGAATTTCTTTGTTGTCCCATGGGTGAGCAATTACCCTGGATTCCGGACAGGATTTGATCCCAGGTGACGGGAAGTCACCGACTCGCCTCATCTGGCTCAGGGAGTATGCGCGATAATGATAGTGCTTCAAAACGACAAGCGTCGTCGTTGGCGGCCGCTAGACCAATTCCGCCGCAGGCGTCTCGGAGCACTCGAAGCGCTCGAAGGACGCGAGTTGCTTTCGACCAACGTATTGAGTTATCACGATGATCAGGCCAGCACGGGACAGAACCTGAACGAAACGGTGCTCACTCCCGACAACGTGAACATTGGCACGTTTGGCCGCCTGGCCGACGTCCCCCTCGACGGCCAGGTTTATGCCCAGCCGCTCTATGTCGAGAAAGTAAACATCACCACGGGCCCGAGCCCGGGCTTACACAACGTGGCCTTTATCGCCACCGAACATGACAGTGTTTATGCCATCGACGCGAACGATGGCATGGTCCTGTGGCACGACAGTTTCATAAATCCGGCGCTCGGCATTACCACAGTACCGTCCGCCGACGTGGGAAGCGACGATCTTTCGCCGGAGATGGGTATCACCGGCACTGGAGTCATCGACCAGGCTTCGAACACGCTCTACATCACCGCCAACACCAAGGAGGTTCGTGCCGACGGCGTGCATTACATTTACACTCTGCACGCGCTCGACCTGTCTACCGGTGTCGAGAAACCGGGTGGGCCGTTGGTGTTAGGCAATACGATCGACAATCATGCCGGCGATGGCAAGTTCATTTACGTCAGCGGTCCGCGCGTGAATGGCGTGGGCGATGGGAATATCAATGGGCAGGTCCCGTTCAACGCGCTCACGCAGCTTCAACGGCCAGGCCTTTCGCTGGTGAACGGCACCGTTTACATCGGCTTCGGTTCTCACGGCGATAACCCGCCGGCGCACGGCTGGCTGATGGGAGTCGACGCCCATACCTTGACGCTCACGGCCGCGTTCAACACCACGCCCAACGGCAGCCTGGGTAGTATCTGGCAGTCGGGCGACTCCGTCGTCGTCGACGCCCAGGGAAATCTTTACGTGAGCACCGGCAACGGCAATCGCGATATTTTCAACGACTACGGCGACTCGGTCCTCAAGCTGGCTCCCGATCCGACGAGCAATCCGCTGGCGCAGAACCCCAACGGGTGGGGACTTAAAGTCGTGGATTACTTCACCCCGAAAAACCAGGCGGCCCTCAACGATTCAGACTTGGACGTGGGGTCGGGCGGTATCATGCTTCTGCCCGACTCCGCCGGCAGCGCGAGCCACCCGCACCTGTTGGTTCTGGCCGGCAAGCAAGGAGTCATCTATCTGATCGACCGCGACAACATGGGTGGCTTCAACCCGAACACCGACCAGGTGGTGCAAGAGGTTGCCGCACTTTCACACAATCTCAGTACGCCCGCGTATTTCAACGGCAGCATTTACTTCGCCTCCCAAAACCAGCCCATCGAACAATTCATCGTGTCGAAAGGTGCGATTTCCGGGCCGGTTTCCAGCGCCAGTGATGCTAACGGCATACAGGGCGCGACGCCATCGATTTCGGCCGACGGCATTGCAAGCGGCATCGCCTGGCTACTTGACCCAGGTACGAACCAGCTCCGTGCGTACAAAGCCGGTAACCTGGCCGACGAGATCTTCACCAGCAGCCAGGCGCCGGGAGGGCGCGACCTCGTTGGAAAGGTCGTCAAGTTCAGTGTGCCCACCGTGGCTGACGGCGAAGTGCTAGTCGGCGCGTCGAACAACTTCGACATTTACGGGTTGCTCGGCTCGTCGACGCCCAATCAGCGGCTGGTCGCGGCGGCTTATCAAAGCATCCTCGGCCGGTCCGCGGGTTCGGCCGAAGTGTCATTCTGGACTACCGAAATGGATACCGGAAGGGTATCTCGTTCGCAGTTTGCCAGTGCCTTGGCACAAAGTGCCGAGTACTACGGGGACCTGATCACCGCGGCCTATCAGCGGTACTTGGGCCGTGACCCCGACGCGCCCGGATTGCAGTCCTGGATCAGCGCAATGCAAACCGGTCTCAGCGACGAACTGCTGGAAGCGAACCTCATCGGCTCGCCTGAATTTTATGTCGATAGCGGTGGAACCGACAAAGGTTGGGTCGACGCCATGTACTTCGACGTCCTAGGCCGCGCCCCGGACAGCCCTGGCGAAAACAATTGGATCGGCGTACTGGCCGCCGGAGCGTCGTGGGCCGCGGTCTCCTACGATTTTACCTCCAGCCAGGAGCGCGAGGGAGATCGCGTCGCGGCCGATTATATGCAGTTGCTTGGGCGCACGGCGAGTAATGCCGAAATCGCGGGCTGGGTACAAGCCATCCAACAGGGCGAGGCCAATGAAGACGTCGTCGCTGGTTTCGTCGCCTCGGTCGAATATTTCGACGTGAATTCGGACGGCCCGTAGAGTTGACCATCGCAGTTTTGCAAGCTCAGAATGATCGCATGCCGTTGACCCCAAGCCGGTGGCTTTTGGCATAGAGTTCGCCGGCAAATGTCGACATCCTTTTCCCATCTGAGCTTGCCCAAACGGAATGTGCGTCAAGGGGCAAGCAGAGCCCGGCCGCAGGGCGAGGTGGGCTGAGCTGCTGGACTACCGATCGCGGTGGCTGCGAATCACGCCTCGACGCCCGCGGATCTCGTCGCCACGCTTTTTCGACTTCTGGGCATCGGCCCTAACCGCGAATTCTATGACGCCGAGGGGCGGCCATACCGTATCTATCGCGGCAGCCCGATCCAACCGCAGTGTCGGCTGATGTCCGTCACTCAGACAAGAGCGTCGCGATCAATCGAAGAACATGGGGTCATCAGCGTTCCAATGTACCAGAGAGATAATTCGTCGGAACAACTCACGATTCCTTCGGCCAATCTCACCTGTAACTCACTTGGCCGAATCGGGTGGTAGCAATATTGGACGGCCGCTCTCACACGGCATATACTCGCAACTCTAGGTCAACCGTCAGGCGGTCGAGTTCAAGATGCCTGGTTACGACCGACCGCGTTTCCCACGGTTAACGACGCTCGTTCTTTCCCCAGAGAACAGGAACCGGACATGTTACGAGGCAGATGCCGTCGTTTTGGCCTCACCCTGATTGAGTTACTGGTGGTGATTGCTGCCATCTCGATCCTCGTCGGCCTTCTCCTTCCGGCAGTTCAAGCGGCCCGCGAATCAGCCGCACGAAACAAGTGCCAGAACAACTTGAAACAATGGGGCTTGGCCCTGCACAACCACGAGTCGTTACTTGGCTTTTTTCCTTCGCAGGGGGATGTCCAGGTCGGCCATACCGGCGACCCATGGTCAGCTCAGACCCGACTGCTGACGTACGTTGAGCGGAGCGACCTTGGTAATCAGATCAACTATTCGCAGTCGAGTGACGGGCAGGCGATGGCCATCAACCGCGTCCCTCTCCTCATGTGTCCGTCCGAGGTGAATGACCACGCGCAGTCCAGCGCCACGGCCCCCTACCCACTCAACTACGTCGTGAACGTCGGTACTTGGTTCGTCTACGACCCAGTGAGTGGATCAACTGGCGACGGGGCGATCGGGATGAACCGCCACACGAGATTCGCCGACTTCAGGGATGGATCCAGTAGTACCCTGGGCATGAGCGAGGGGAAGACATTCACGCCAATTCTGCGGGACGGCGGCAACCCAGCGACTCTCGGGATCACCGTGCCCAGTCTGCCGCCCAAAGTGACAGCTTATGGGGGTGCCCTAAAGCTCGACTCCGGACATGTCGAGTGGATTGACGCCCGTGGCATACAGAGCGGCTTCACCACGACTTTCCCGCCAAATACGCGAGTCCCATATATGTCTTCCGGCATCACATATGATGTGGACTTCACAAGTTATCGAGAGGGGAAGACGGCCGCTATTCCGACATATTCAGCCGTCACAGCACGCAGTTACCACGCCGGTGGAGTCAACGCCCTGCTGATGGATGGAAGCGTTCGATTCGTTGGAGAAACAATTTCGCAGGCCGTGTGGCGAGCGCTCGGAACCAGGTCCGGGCGCGAATTCGTGGGAGATTTCTGACCGCTTACTGACGTGTGTCAAAGTTATAGCGCAAGCCCTACCAAAAGTGGCAAACTAGCCCTCGAATTTGCGTTGAAAAGGGCCAAGCCGACTTCTGGGGCCACCTTGGCGATTCTGCTCGCCTTTCGAGCCGGATTCCAGCGTGAGCCTATTGTCAAGAGACGCTCGGAGATGATCGGACCGAGTTGGGCCGCGCAACTGTTGCGCAGTGGCAAGGCCGACACCAGCCGTTTCTGAATCGCGGGCCGTTGGTGAGCCGGGCCGTGTAACTGCTGCGCGGTACAGTAGTGGCTTTGGCGATTCTCCGGTCCCCACCGAGTACCTCTGCTCAGTCAGTCGCTCCCTTGCCGGCCAAAGCCACCACGATGGCCCGCTGGCGAGCGCGCCGCCCGGTACCTGCCTTCGGGGCCGCCACCGCGACGTCAGATCTGACGCCGCCTGGCTTGCTCGGGAGGCTGATCGTTGGCTGGGCGTCGTGGCCAGCGGTTTCAATCCTGGCGTCCTCGGGCTGGCGCCTTCAATTGAAGTGGCTCGCGTCCACAAGGAAGTTGCCGTTGTTGCCCAACGGCATGTAGGGGAGCCAGCGGGCGCCGTTGACGGTGTTGGTGCGGGCGTTGCGGCCCGGATACCAGGCAAACCCCACGCTCACGTTGTAGGCGTCCTGGGTCGAGCCATTCGGCCCGGGGTGCGCATTGGCTGCCATGTACATCGCATTGGTGTAAAGCGCCAGCCGCTCCGTCAGCGGCACCTGTGCGGACATACCCAAGATCACGGAGCCCACGAGTCCGCTGCCGACGAGCCGTTTCGCATCGGGGACGCCGACGTAGAGCCAGGTGTCGGCACCTTGGTCGAACTTGTGGTGCCAAAAGGCGTTGATTTGGTTGATTGCCCGGAACTGATTGTGGTTGTCGGGACGATCGCCGATGTAACTTCGGTCATGGACCGTGCTCCAAATGCCCAGCGAGTTGGTCCCGCTGAAAGCCCATTCGAATTGCCCACGCCACTGGCTCAAAGTCGGCGACAGCCCGTATTGGCCATAGTTGTCGTTGATCATCCAGTCGTGGACCAGTCCGAAGCTGGCCCGCTGGCCTGGTTGAGCGCGGCGAAAGCAACCGGTCGTGACGAAAAACTGTTGTTGGGCGCCAGAGAGTTGCGGCGCCGATGACGATCGGCCGCTGAAGTCGTATAGGCCATAACTGGCACCCAACTGCCAACCAACGCCCCAGCGTTCGACGACCGGAATTGCTGCGTTCAATCCGTTGACGGTGCCGAAGTTGCTTTGAAACGAACCCTCGGGCGGGCCGCGGAACGTATCGGTCGCCGTAAAGGCCGTGAAGCCTAGGCGAGGACCGTCACCGCCTGCCGCGCGGCAAACATCGCATGAACCGTCGTTACACTGCGTGCAGATCGATTTAGTGAAGGTGTCCTGCTTCAAGTCCGACGTCGGGCCGGGTACAGCAAACTCCGGAACTTCCCCGGGAGGTGTTTGCGTATCGGCAACAAGGCTTGTGGGAAACTCCGTCGGAAGCGTCGTGGCGCGAGGCGCGGCCGGTGCCGCCTCGCCGAAATTCGAATTCAACGGAAGTTCTTGGGCGTTCGCCACCGAGCACAACATCACGTTCAAAACGAATCCCACCATAAGGCAGATGAACCTATCGACGTTCACGTGGATGTCTCCGGTGGAAAGATGCGTCATTTCTGGAAAATGGCGCGCGGCGGCCCAAATCTACAATGCGAAGGAAAGAAGAAATGGCGGCGGATGATACCGAAATGGCCTTTCGCTGCAAGATCAATTCGTAGGCAAAACGCAATAAATGGATTTGGACGGCCGCGATCGTTTCAAACCAGGTGGCCCACGACCTGACTGCCGTGCTACGGATGCAACATTCTTCGGCCCAAATACAAAAGGATGAGGGCCATGCTGTTCGTTGAGCTGAGGTTCTTCTTGTTCGCGGCGGTCGTGTTCGCCGTGCACTGGTCGTTGCGCCACAACGGCGCCCGAAAGGTGTGGTTGCTGGCCGTGAGCTACGTCTTCTACGGCGCCTGGGACTGGCGGTTTCTTTCGTTGATCGGGCTGAGTACAGGGTTGGATTTCATCCTCGCAAGACAGCTCGGTTGTACGGATGGGCAACGTCGGCGCCGGCTATTGTTGGTGATTAGCCTCGCCGTGAACTTGGGCTTGCTCGCCGCGTTCAAGTATTTCAACTTCTTCGCCGCTTCCGCCGCCGATCTATTACGATTGTTGGGATTTGCCGTTCATGAGCGCACCTTGGCGATCGTGCTGCCCGTGGGGATCAGTTTCTACACGTTCCAATCGCTCAGCTACGTCGTGGATGTCTACCGCAAGCACCTTTCCGCCACGAACAGCCTGGTTGATTTCGCTCTCTACGTGGCGTTCTTTCCACAATTAGTGGCGGGACCCATCGTCCGCGCCGGCGATTTCCTGCCGCAGCTCACCACATCCCGCCGGTTCGGCGAGGTCCGTGTCCGGCCCGCGCTGCTCCTGTTCTTGATCGGGTTCTTCAAGAAGGCTTGCATCTCTGACAACCTGGCGCCATACGTCGATGTGTACTTTTCGGCCCCGGGTGACTTCGACTCGGCCAGCGCCTGGCTGGCGGTAATGTTCTACTCCGTGCAAATCTATTGCGACTTTTCGGGTTATTCCGAGATGGGTATTGCTTCGGCAGCGCTATTGGGCTACCGGCTTTGCGAAAACTTCCGACATCCGTACCTGGCGTCAAACTTGTCCGAGTTCTGGCGCCGCTGGCACATCAGCCTGTCGAATTGGCTGCGCGACTACGTGTACGTCCCGCTGGGCGGCAACCGCCGCGGCTATTGGCGAACCTCGGCCAACTTGTTGACGACCATGTTCCTGGGCGGCCTCTGGCACGGCGCCGCCTGGACCTTCGTGCTCTGGGGAACCATGCACGGCTTGGCGCTGATCGTCCAGCGCGCGGTGACAGCCTGGTCTGGAGGATTCAAACGGTACGGAAGCCTGGCCACCGCATTGGGAACGCTCCTGACGTGTTATTGGGTCGGAGCGACGTGGGTTTTGTTTCGCGCACCCGATTTGCGCAGCGCCGCCTTGGTGCTCGAGGCTTACTTGGGTTTCGTTTCGCACGGCGTGTCGAACTTGCCGGGCGTGCTTTGGCTGCACCTCGCTTGCCTGGCCGTGGCGCACTACCTGAGTTGGCGCGCCGACCTGTACGGCTGGGCGTCCCGTGTCTCGCCGTCGCTGTTCGCGACGTTTTACGGCTCGTCGGTTGCTGCCTGCCTCTGCCTGCTTCCAACGGGACACAGGCCTTTCATCTATTTTCAGTTTTGAGCCGGAGAACGGGCGGCATGGTGCATGTGTCGCAATGCTTGCTGGCCGAGACGTTGGCCGGCGGCAGCGCGTCTCGGTACTTCGCGGCGCGAGGTCATGGTCGCCGCACATTGGCCTGGGCGGTTGCGACCTATGTCGCGTTGCAGCTTGTCGTGACACTGATCATCGACTCTTCCGAACCGGGGCTGCGCGATACGGAGTACGGGCATCGGCTTGCATTGTTGCGGGCGAAACAGGCGGCGTGCCTCGACCGGCCTTTGCTGTTTGCATTGGGGAGCTCGCGCACGCTTTACGGTTTCCGCCCGGATGCGCTCGGCGAATCGGCCGAAGGCACCCTGGCCTTCAACTTTGGCGGGCTTGGCGCCGGCCCGCTGGTGGAGCGGATGTTCCTCGACCGACTCCTGGTGGAGGGCCTTCGCCCACGCTGGCTGGTGATTGAAATCCACCCAGCGCTTCTGCACCCCGCTCCGTATGGCACCGACCGACGGAACCCGCCGGAGGTTGAGCGTTTTTCGTTGCGTGACATCCGGCTACTGTCGCGTTTCGTGGACGCGCCGCAGGCGCTTTGGGCCGATTGGCTTGGGTTACGGCTCGGTGGTTGCTACTGGTATCGCGCCGCGTTGCTGAGCCAGCGGGCGCCATCTTGGATGACGGCCCTCCGGCACCGCGATCCGCACGGTTTCGAGCGATTTGGCAGTCTGGGATGGGTTCCCGGCCCCTGGCGGATCGACGACGAGGCTGTGCGGCAAACGAACGTCGATGCGTCAATCCGCAGGTTCGCCGCAGCCCTGCACGACTTTCGCGTGGGCGACGGCGAGCGCCGAGCACTGCGGGACATGTTGGATATCTGCCGCCACGAGCACATTGAGGTTTGCCTTTGCCTGATGCCAGAGGCTACCAGGTTCCGACGCGGCTATCCTGCGAGGACACGGCGGCAAATCGATGCCTTCATGGCCGAGTTGCGGTCCGAGTTCCGTATAAAGGTCATTGACGCTGGGAACTGGTGCGATGACCGCGGTTTCGTTGACGGTGAGCACTTGATGGCCGATGGCGCCACGGAATTCTCGGAGCGCTTCCTCCGCGAGGTTCTGCGGCCCTGGTTCGCCGGAACAACTGCCCGGCGCTGATACGCCATGGTAGCGATTTCAAACCGGGGTGCTCGTGGTCCCTCGCTGGAGAGGACACGCATCGTTTGGCATCCCGTAGTGGCGACCCAACCTCAACTGGAAACTGCGGCCGGCGGCTAGAGGCGTCGGACGAAGCGACGGCCGGCGGCGAAACACTGGCGGTCTTTCAGTGCGATGAGTGCGTGACCGTCTGGCGCTTCGACGAATCGGAATTCAAGGCGGCGCTGACGTTCGCGGTAGATTCGACCGAGGCCATTGTTGATTCGTCAACCTGGGATTGGCTCTTGGGCGAATGGAGGCGGCCATCAGATAACTAACCTGGTCGGCGAGGAATTGGTGGAACGGTTTTGAAAGGAGAAAAAGCACCGGCGCCGCCAACGCCGGCGACCAGACGACGTCCCGAAGCAGAGGCGACGGATGCTCAGGGCCGAACCCGGTTGTTCCACAGACCGCTGGCGCTGGCGGCACCAGCGATCTGGTGACGACGCCATCCGCCACTGGCGGTCGAACACGATACGATTCTTGCCGAATGGGATGCCGATGGCAAGCGTGGTATCGAGTCATGGGGACGGTTCGATTGGCGGCCCCGCCCTGACTCACTCGTGGGCAGGGTTTTTCTTTCAATTCTCGGCTCCAATGCGACGATGATAAGCCCGCGAACCTGTCACCGGGTTCGCTCCGCTTGACCGCGTGGCTTGCTCCAATACCCGCGCGGTACATAGCCCGGTATGGTTCACCCAGCCGGGCTTTTTTTACGCGCGGCCCGGTTGCAATCGCGACATGGATGAAACGTCGTACAAGCCGAAGCGCAGCGATGTCGTCTTGACGCTGGTCTTTCTCCTGGTCTGCATCGCGATTGCCGCAGTTTTCTGGTAAGACGGCGATTCCAAATTGACTTTGTCGCGAGACTTGGCACGCCCACTTCGCCGATTCGGCCTTTTTCCGGCCAGCAATACACGGATCGCCTCACACCGGCCCGGCCCGCCGCCCACCCGCTGGGGACCGGCCATGCCTTCGGCCCGAGGAGCATGCGGCAAGCGGAGCCCGAGCCGAGGCTGGGCCGCGGCGAAGTTGGGAAGAACCGACCACCCTCCAAGTGACGGCACGCATGACTTCGAAAAAATGCTTAAAAGCGTGCTTGCCAACCGGCAAGAACCGGGACACGGTGTCCGGTGTCGTCAAACGGATGACATTGAATACGGCTTCGAGCGCACGAATGTCCCGCCTAGCATCGTAGCTCAGCCGGCTCCATCGCCCCCCGAGCGAATTGGGGGGATTCTACTTTTTCCTCTATTCCGCTCGTTGACGACGCCCTGTCGGCCGTTTATACTCCTTCCCGAAGAGCGAGCCGCGCGTCTTGTCCATCCGTTTACGCGCAAAGTCCCCACTCATGCACTCCGGTTCTCGGCGCTTTGGCATGTTCGCCGGCCTTTTCCGCCGCTTGGCGGTTTTGGCTGCGCTTGTGGCCTTTCTGCTGGCGACGACTGGTGTGCCGTTGCCGTCTGCTTCGGTCAAGGACTTGAGTCAGCCATTCCCCTGCATGAACCGCGTCTGCGGTTGCCGAAACGCCGCGCAATGCTGGAAAGGCTGCTGCTGTTTTTCGGACCGTGAGAAGCTCGCTTGGGCGGCTGTCCACCACGTCACCCCTCCCGAGTTTGTTATCGCCCGTGCCTCTCTTGAACCGCGAACTGACGAAGGCAAGGTCCGCTTGACTTCTGACGGGCGAACCACCGCAAAATGTTGTGTGCAAAAACCGGTCGGTCGAACCAAACACTCAAGGCAGGCCGTAGCATCGTCGGTGCGCCCGCAAATTGAAACGACGCTCGTGATTGCATCGGCGTGGCGCCAATGTCACGGATTCGCACCCACATGGAGCATGTTGGGAGCCGTTGTACCGCCGCCGGAGTCCGTCACCTGGCAATTTGAATGGACAAGCATTGGCCAGGTTTATCCGAAGCCGACCGTGGCGTCCGCGTTTAAGTCCGCCCCTCCACTTCCCCCGCCCCGCGCCTAGGCGGTCTCACGCCAAGGCTCACGCTGCAAGTCATCGCGCGCCATTAATGGAACGGCCGCGGTGATTGTCCCCTTTGCGATCGTGGCAAGGTCTTGCGCGCTCACGTTGACGCAGGGCGACTCGCTCCTCAACGCGGTACGTCTGTGCGGACGTGGGCGCGCCAGAATCGTGCCGCGATGGGAAACGCCAAACAGCCTTGGGAAGCCATCGCGCTTTCGGATTCAATCCGCGCTGGGATCGTCGGGGGCCGAGGAACAACCAATGTCGGCTGGGATCGCAAGTGACCTGCTCCGAATACCTCGCGCCGAGAGCCTGGGTGGCCGAGCGAACGACCCTGAGCCGTGGCGACACGGCGAAACGGCTGCCCTTTTATCATTCATTACCGATAGCCCCATAGTGAGCCAACCCTCATGAAGACCAAGAAACCAGGATTTACGCTCATTGAGTTGCTGGTGGTCATCGCGATCATCGGCATCCTGATTGGGTTGTTGCTGCCCGCCGTGCAGTCGGCGCGCGAATCCAGCCGCCGTTCGACTTGCACGAACAATCTCAAGCAGATCGGCCTGGCGATTCAAATCTACCACGATCACACAAACCACATTCCGCCGGGCTACTTGACCGCGCTCGACTCTAGCGGCAATGAATTGGGGCCGGGCTGGGGCTGGGGTTCCATGCTCCTGGCAGATTTGGAACAGTCCGCTTTGCAGGCGCAAATCAATTTTGGACTCGATATCGGCAACGCGGCAAACGCCAAGCCACGTGTCACCTTGTTGCCGGTATACATTTGCCCGTCTGATACGCTGATATCGCCATTTACCGTCAGCCAGACCGCCGTCGATGTAGCCTACGGTAATTACGTGGGGATTAACGGCAACGGCGGCGTCAGCGATTTCGCGGGTACCAATGACGGCGTGTTCTTGCGAAACGCTCATTTTCGCTACGCCGACATCCGCGACGGATTGAGCACCACGCTCTTTGTCGGTGAGCGTTGCACGCGCATGTCATACACCACTTGGACCGGCGCAGTGACCGGGGGCGCTGTTCCCTCGAACCTCGACCCGGCGGCCGTGGAAGCCTCGGCCGCGCTGGTGCTCAGTCATGCCGGCCCGCACATGCCCAACAACCCAGACGTGACCGACGCCGACGCCACGAGCAGTTTTCACGTGAACGGGGTCAACTTCGTCTTCGGCGACGGATCGGTGCATATGATCAACAGTGACATCAGCATGCAGGTCTATGACGCAATGGCCACACGGGCCAGCAAGGACGTGGTTACTGGAATTGACTTATAGCCGGCTGGCGGCGGCAGGTGAATTGGCGGATCGCGAGTTAAGGCAACCCGTACAACAGAGAAGGGGCGAATGAACCTGATCCCATGTCGGCGTTCGACGTGCGGAACGTAACCACGTTTCACCTTGAGGGAGACATCGAGATGCGTTGGAGACTGTTTGCGGGAGGATTGACCGTGTTGGTGGCGGGGGTTTCGCTGGGCGTGCTTCCGGCAGCCGAAGACGAGAAGCCCAAGCACACGATCAAGGAGGTGATGAAGGAAGCGCACAAGGATGGCCTGTTAAAGAAGGTGGTCGGCGGCACCGCCTCGAAGGAGGACAAGTCGAAGTTGCTCGAACTTTACCAGTCACTTCCCAAGAATTCGCCCCCCAAGGGCGAAAAGAAGGACTGGGACGAGAAGACCAAGGCGATCGTCGCTGCGGCCCAGGAAGTCGTTGACGGCAAGGAAGGTGCAGTCCCCAAGTTGGAGAAGGCCGCCAATTGCGCCGAGTGCCACAAGGCGCACAAAAAGTAATGATTCGATCGGTGTGATTTCGTTTCGGGCTGCCCGCGCGCCGCGCGCGGGCAGCCCATTCCTTCTCGTTTTCGAATTGAACGATTCACCTCGTCGCCATCCAAAAGAGCAGCCATGAACCAGCCCCTTACTCGGCGCCAAATGTTGCGGACGGCATGCGCCGCGACGGCATTCGTCGGTATCGCACCGCGGCTCACTCGTTTGCGAGCGGCTGAGCCGGCGCAGTATGAACTACCCAAGCTGCCGTACGCCTTCGACGCGCTCGAACCGGCGATCGACGCGGCGACGATGCAATTGCACTACGAGAAGCACCATCAGGCGTACATCGACAATTTGAACAAGGCCTTGGCAGACCAGCCGGACCTGCGATCGCTGCCGATCGCCGAGCTGGTCCGCGGCCTGGTGCCGGGAAAGAGCCCCGCGGCGCTGGTAAATCACGGCGGCGGCCATTTGAACCACACCATGTTCTGGGAGTCGCTTCGGGCGCCGCGCGCCGACAATCGCCCGGAGAAATCGCTGTCTGAGCTGATCGCGCGAGCATTCAAGACCTTTGACGCGTTCCGAGAGCAATTCACCAAGACGGCCCTGGGACGTTTCGGCAGCGGCTGGGCGTGGCTCGCGCTCGATGAAAGGCAAAAACTCATCATCCGCGACACGCTGAACCAGGAAAGCCCGCTGATGTTCGCCCAGCAGCCGCTCTTGGGGCTCGACGTCTGGGAGCACGCCTATTATTTGAAGTACCAAAACCGCCGCGCCGATTACATCGCCGCCTGGTGGAGCGTCGTCAACTGGGAAACCGTTGCCGCACGCTTCGACAAGGCGACAAGCAAATAGCGCCCAGGAAATTCAGCGGGAGATGTGATGAATTGCACGCGGACGGTGCGTCGATCGTGGCGAACGACCTGGCAGGCGTGCCTTAATCGCTGGGGACTGGTCATTGCCGCGCTCGCCGCATTGGCCGCCGCCGTTAACGCGGCCGAACCGGTCTGGACGATCACCGAGGGCATCGGCGCGCCGTCGCACCCGCTTTACGACCCCGATTCCAATTCCCTCTTCGTCACGCAGATCAGTGGCGTCGGAGATGAGAAAGACGGGGTTGGCGTCGTGTCGCGTCTCGACCTGAATGGAAACATGCTCGACGTCGAGTGGATCTCCGGGCTCGACGCCCCCAAGGGGATCGCCCGTCAGGGTACGACGCTTTGGGTCAGCGACATCGACCGGCTGCATCGGATCGATTCGCGCACAGCCGAGATCGAGGAGAGCCTCGATGTTCCGGATGCGAAATTCCTGGTCGGGACCGCGGTCGACTCCCAAGGCACCGTGTATGTCGCCGACATGCTGGCCAGCAAGATTCACCAGTACCGCGACAAACGATTCGCGGTGTACGTCGCCGGCGACGCGCTCGAATCGCCCGCCGGTCTTGTCGTCGCGGCAGACCGACTGATCGTCGCCGCATGGGGGTTGACCGACGATTACACGACCGAGGTGCCAGGACGGTTCATTGCCATCGAAAAGCGAAAGTCGCGGCCCATTTCGCAGGCGGTGGGTAACCTTTACGGTCTGGTGTCGGACGGCGCGAAGGGTTGGCTCGGGACCGACTTCACCACGGGGCGCGTGTTGCACGTCACCGAGACAAAAGAACCCCGCGAGTTGCTCCGGCTTTCCAAGGGAATTGGGGGCATTGAATTCGTCACGTCACGGCAATTGCTTATCGTCACGGAAGTGACGGAAAACCGAATTTCGGCTTTTGACCTGGCTCCCATGTTGAAATCCAAGTCGCAATGATCTGGTGTTGCTTTCCGGCGGTCCGCCGCCGAAAGCCGCATCGCGAAACGTCCAACGAATGTCCACATCACGCCGAATTTCGTTGGCCGCCGCCGTCTGGGTGGTGGCCATCAGCCTGCTGCATCTGCGGCTGAATACACACGCATTTGACAACGGCTCGTCGCGCACTGACCGCACGGGCGAGTTTCGCGTTGGGTTCATCCCGGTCACGTGTCATTTGACCTGCCCGGTAAACCATTACATTCATGAACAAATGCAGGGCGCGGGCGGTTTTGAACCCGTGCGGTTCAGCGGTTGGCCGGAGCTAAAGGAAGCCTTCTTGTCGGGGCACTTGGAGGCCACGTTCATCCTGGCCCCGATGGCGATGGCCCTGCGCGAACAGGGGGTGCCGATCAAAATCGTCTACCTTGGCCACCGTGACGGGACTACGATGATGGTCCACAAGGATTCCGACATTCAGCGAATCGAGGATTTGCGGGGCAAGACAATCGCCGTGCCCAACCGCTTTTCCAACCAAAGGTTGATCATCTTCCGGGCACTCAAACACCGAAACATTTCGATCGGCGAGGTACGGCTCGTGGAAATGCCACCTCCGGACATGCCGGCGGCGCTGGCCGTGCGGGCCGTCGATGCGATCATTTCGGGCGAACCGTTCATGGCGCAAAGCGAAATGGACGGCTACGGCCGAGTGTTGTTTTTGACCAAGGACGTCTGGCCGGAATTCATCTCCTGCGTGCTGGCCGTCAATGAGAAGCTGATCGACGAGCGCCGCGAAGACGTGCAACGCCTGGTCGACGGCATCGCTCAAAGCGGCAAATGGCTCGATGCGGACATGGGGCACCGCATGCAAGCGGCCGATTTCACCGGCAAGCACTACTACCACCAGGAGCCGCGACTGTTACGATTCGTGCTCAGTAAACCGCCCGACCGGGTGAAGTACACGAATTTGAACCTCCACCGCCAGGACTTCGAGGAAATCGAGGTGCTGGCCGTCGAGTCGGGTATCATGCAGGGCACAGTTCACTTCGAGGACTACGCCGACGCGTCGTTCGTCAAGGACGAATCGACGGTCGTGCCGTATGTCTGGGAGTCTTCGCCATGACGGTGTCTGCCGAAAAGGCGGGGTTGCGATCGGCGGTCATCTTGCCCCTGGGGGTCGCCGGCGTTTTCTTGCTTACTTGGGACGTCGTAGTGCGATTCTCCGGCAGTGAGCTGTTTCCCAAACCGTTCGACGTCGGCAAGGGGCTGGTCGAACTGTTCCAGAAGGGGTTGCTGTTCAAATATGTCGTGGCTTCGTTGTTCCGCGTGACTTGGGGATTCGCCCTGGCGGTACTCGTGGGCGTCCCGGGCGGTTTGGCGCTGGGATGGTTTCGCCGGGCCCACGAAGCGTTCAACCCGCTGATACAGGGGCTGCGTCCGATCTCCCCGATCGCATGGATTCCCCTGGCAATCCTTTGGTTCGGCGTTTCCGACGCCGCTCCGATTTTCTTGATTTTCCTGGCGAGTGTGTTCCCGATCACGGTGGCCGCCGCCGCCGCCGTGAAAAACGTGCCTACGGTCTACCTGCGGGCAGCCCGCAACTTCGGGCTCTCGCCCCAACAATTATTCGGCCGCGTGATCCTGCCCGCCACATTGCCACAGATCCTCACTGGCCTGCGGATCGCGCTGGGAGTCGCCTGGCTCGTAGTGGTGGCCGCCGAGATGATCGCCGTCAATTCCGGCTTGGGCTACCTGATCATCGACTCCCGCAACGCTGGAAAACGCTACGACCTGGTGGTGGCGGGCATGATCATGATCGGAGTGATCGGCTGGTTGCTCGACTTATTGATGCGGCAAATGGAACGAATCCAAGCGGTGGGTTGGGCCTATGGAAATCGCGGTGAGTGAAGTGCCCGACCCAACCCGGTGCGCGGCAGCATCGACGCCAGCCGTGGTAGTGCGCGACGTGGCCATGCGATATCCCGGCCAGCGCGGCGGCGAGGCAATCGATGTTCTCCAGCATATCAACGTCGATGTTTGCCGGGGCGAGTTCGTCTGCTTCGTGGGTTTGTCGGGCTGCGGCAAGACTACACTTTTGAACGTCATTGCCGGCTTCCTGACTCCAACGGAGGGCCAGGTACTCATTGAAGGCGAGTTGGTGAGGCATCCCGATCCGCGGCGGATCTTCATATTTCAGGAAGGGGGCGTGTTCCCCTGGTTGACGGTATTTGAAAACGTCGGCTTCGGTCTGGGCGGCAAGACGCCGGTGGCGCGCGGCGAACTGATCCAGCACTATCTTGAGATGGTGGGGCTGACCGGTTGCGAGCGACTGTACCCGCGGGAACTTTCGGGCGGAATGCGCCAGCGAGTCGAGATTGCGCGCGCGCTGGCCTCCAATCCGGAGGTGATCTTTATGGACGAACCGTTCGGTGCACTCGACTATTTCGCCCGTTTCAAGATGCGGGAAGACCTGATTCGCATCTGGCGCCAAGAGCGAAAAACGATCCTGTTCGTGACTCACGACATCGACGAGGCGGTGCAGTTGGCCGACCGGGTCGTCGTGCTCGGTCGCCGTCCGGCGACGGTCGAGGCCATCGTGCCGATCGAATTGGAGCGGCCTCGCCACCTGAATTCGACGGCGTACTTGCAAATACGTGACCGTATCCTGGGGGCGATGGGAATGCAGTTGGACCACTGACAAACGACTGAACCATTGACAAACGACAAAGCAAAAATAACAAATTACGCATGACCGATGACAACCTACGGAGGTAACGACACATGGACCATTCCGATTTGAACCGTCGTGAATTCGAACGCCTGGCTCTGGCGGCCTTCGGCGGGCTGCTGGGGGCCACGCAGTTGGACCGCCCGGCGGGCGCCAAGGACGAGGAAGAGAACCCGCTCTTGAACGACAAGCACATCTGCCGTGGTATCAACACCTGCAAGGCCAAAGGGGCCGACAAGAAGAATGAATGCGCGGGTCAAGGCATCTGCGCCGTGGCCAAGGCCCACACTTGCCACGCCGATAACGAGTGCAAGGGCCAGGGGGGCTGCGGCAAAAGCCCGGGCGAGAACAAGTGCAAAGGCATGGGCGAGTGCGGCGTTCCGCTGAACGATAAGGCGTGGGACAAGGCCCGCAAGCGCTTCGAGGAGCTGATGAAGAAGAAGGACAAGAAGTTCGGTCCGGCGCCGAAGAAGCCCAAGAAGAAGTAGCCTTACCGCCATGACGTCCGCACGACTCGGCCACGCCAACCTTGGGCTGGGCGTCGGCCTCCGCACCGCCCATTTTCCTTACATCCTCGATCATCATCCCCCCGTGGACTGGTTCGAGATCATTTCGGAGAACTTCATCGACTCGCAGGGCCGGCCTCGCTGGGTGCTCGACCAGGTCGCCGAGCGCTGGCCGGTGGTGATGCACGGCGTATCGTTGTCGATCGGCTCGAGCGACCCGTTGAACTTCGATTACCTTGCGCGGCTCAAACGATTGGCCGATGCTGTTGGGCCGAGGTGGATTTCCGACCACCTTTGTTGGACCGGGGTGCTGGGGACCAACACCCACGACCTGTTGCCCGTCCCTTTGAACGAGGACACGCTGGCCCATGTGGTGGCCCGCGTCCGAGCGGTGCAAAACTTTCTCGAGCGCCCGCTAGTGCTCGAAAACCCCAGCAGTTATGTGACTTTCGCCAGCTCGACGATCAGCGAATGGGAGTTTCTCTCGCGGATGGCCGACGAGGCCGATTGCGGGCTCTTGCTGGACGTGAACAACGTCTACGTGTCGAGCGTCAATCACGACTTCGACCCGTGGGAATACGTAGAGAACTTGCCTCACCGGCGGATCGTGCAGTGCCATCTAGCCGGCCACACCGACTGCGGCACGCACCTGATCGACACGCACGATCGGCAGGTGATCGATCCCGTCTGGCATCTCTACCGGCGGGCGCACGAGTTGACCGGCGGCGTCTCGACGCTCTTGGAATGGGACGCCGAGATTCCTCCGTTTCCCGTAGTGCATGCCGAGGTGCTCAAGGCGCGGCAATACATCAATGTTGCACACCAAGGCGAATCGCCCGCGAGGCTCGGCGGCGGCCCAGCCATCGAACACGAGGCCGCGGCGCCAGTGAGGTCCACCATCAAAGCGCGGCAAGGGCGCGACTTTGCCGTTCCCCATCCCCTGCACCTGATCGAAGCCGAGGTCCAATGAGCCACGCGATCAGCCCCGACGGCGCGGCGAGGGAACTGCAGCGCATCCAGCGATGGATGCAAGCCGTGATCGCGCATCCTGACGGGATCGCGGCCGGCGTCGAATCGGACGAGGCGCGCCGCGAGATCGATATCGCTTTGGAGCGTATCGACGAAGTGGTTTCCCCGTCACGGAATCTGCCGAGCGAGGAACGATTGGCCATTTACGGCCGTGCGTATTACTCGCGGCTCTTGGAATGCCTGCGTTCGGTTTACCCGATCGTGGCCCAAACGGTGGGTGAAGAGGCGTTTGATGCACTGGCTTTCGGCTATCTGCGGGATTACCCGTCGCGGAGCTACACGCTCGACCATCTGGGAGCTTCGTTTGCGCAGTTCCTCGACGAAACTCGCCCTGATCGCGATGCCACTGGGGCGCCGAAAGAGACCTGGCCCGACTTCTTGATCGACCTGGCGCGGCTGGAATGGGCAATCGGCGAGGTTTTCGACGGGCCGGGCATCGAGGGGCGGCCACCGCTGGCGGCCGAGGATTTGCTGGCGATTGGGCCTCAGCGCTGGCCCGAAGCGAGGCTCGTACCGGCGCCTTGTCTGCGTCTTTTGAGATTCGGGTTCCCAGTCAATGACCACTTCACTGAATTGCGCCGAGAAACCGGATTGCGGGAGGAACCCGGGCAAGAGCGAAGCGACGAACCACCTCTACCTGACCCAGCGGCCACTTACCTGGCCCTGACTCGGCGCGATTTCGTGGTGCGACGGCACGCCCTGAACGAGGCGCAGTTCGAACTGTTGCACGCGATCATGGCCGACGAAACGGTTGGCCAGGCGATAACTCACGCCGCCGAAGCTGTACCGGATCTCGAATCATTGGCCGCCGACTTGCGGAGTTGGTTCCACGAATGGGCAACGGCCGGGTTCTTCAGCGGAATTCTACACGGAACGAAGTGATCGAACAGTGGCCCCACGGGAGGCGTTGGAATGAGTGGCCAACACCCGATCAACCGCCAGGTGGCTGCCATCGCCAACAACCTCTCAAAACCGATCCGACGACATGGCTCTTCCTACGAGGCGAAGTATCGGACCTTTGCAGGCTAGCTTGTTGGGGCCTAAGGCGCCTCTTCGATGGCGGAGCGGTAATTCTCTGCGCCTGTAACCATCTCTGGGCGTCCGGCACTAACCAAAAACCAGCGGATTACGCCCTAATGGGTGGAATGCCGGTTTCTGAATGCCGGTTTCTGAATGCCGGTTTCTGAATGCCGGTTTCTGATTGTCGGAAAACGACTGGCAGGATACGCTGTAGAGTAACCACCGCGACGCGTTCGGACTGATTTCTTACGGTCTTTTGGAGGTGCTTCTTGCCAACGTCACTTGGTGTCCGCAGGGGTTTCACCCTCGGCGAATTGCTTGTGGTAGTGGCCATTATCGGCATTTTGGCGGCGCTAATCCTGCCCGCGGTGCAGGCCTCGCGCGAAGCCGCCCGACGGGCGCAGTGCTCGAACAATCTCAAACAGATCGGCATCGCGTTGCACGTGTACCACGACGTTTGGCATTCGCTCCCGGAAGGTTGCATGACCGACTACAGGGACCCGTGGGTTGGCCAGGGGTGGGGCTGGGCCGCGAAGCTTTTGCCCGAACTCGAACAAAAGACAGTTTATGACGACATGGGGATTACCCAGCAGATGTTGTCGGACGTCGTGGCGAGCGCCGATTACCAGCCGTACATCCGACTGCAATTCCCGGTCTTCATTTGCCCGTCGGACGATCCGCACGACCAGGCGCACGACTATCGCGCGTTCACGGGCTTCATGCTGGGCACCGATGTCGTTAAGGCCGTAATCGGTCCGCCGCCGATACATTCCAACTCCACCATTTCGCTTGCGATGGTGTTGCCGGCCGGGATTGTGCTAGGGCCGTCGACGATGGGGTGCCCGCAAGGCATGCGGCCCATTGACGCCCCGATCGTCGAGTGCGGCGCGTCGGCCTACATTGGCTCGTTCGGCGACTATTGGAATCCGAGCGACACCTGGTTCTCGGCCGACGAATTCACTGGCAATGGCCTGTTCGGCAGCGGTGCCAACGTGAGATTTAAGGACATTCGCGATGGGTTGAGCAGCACGTTTGCGGTGGGCGAGCGGAACTGGACTAACTACGGCGGCGTCTGGGCGGGAGTCGATTGGTTTGACCATTGCGACACAATCGGCGTCTCAATGACCATGGGCACCGCCTACTATCCGCTGAACGCCGACCCAAACAGTTACCCGATGAGCTGCGATCCGCAGGGAGCCGCTGGTTTCAGCAGCAACCATCCAGGCGGCGCCTTGTTTGGCATGGCCGACGGTTCGGTACGTTTCATCAGCGATTCGATCCAGTTCAGCGGCCCGGGTGCACCGGCCGGCCTGGGCACGTACCAGAGGTTGGCACAGCGAGCCGATGGCCAATCGGTCGGAGATTTCTAATTCAGGTCCCATGATCGCCGGTCTCCGATAAGGTATTCCATTCCATGCGCATTGGCGCGGTTTGCAAGTCGATCTGTTGGTGGCTACTAACGGCCTCCCTCGGTTGCGATTCGAAGCCGGACAAGCACCACCATGAGCCGGGGAGCCACGGCGGCATCATCGTCGCAATGGGGGCCGACCATTATCACGCCGAAGTTCTGTTCGAGCCGGGCGGCACGTTCAAGCTATTCATGCTCAACCACGACCAGACCGAAGTGATGACAGTCCCGGTGCAGGAAGTCATGTCCTACATCCGCTCAGCGGGGCGCGCCGCTGCGATCCAAGCCAAGCTGGTCGCCGAACCGCAGCCCGGCGATCCGTCGCGACAGACATCGTTGTTCATCGGCAAGATTCCTCCCGAGCTCGTCGGCAAACAACTGGTCGTCGTGGTGCCTCAAATTGAAATCGCCGGAAAGCGCTATCGCTTCAGCTTTACCAGCGAAGCCGACGAACACGGCCCGCCCATGCCCGCCAAGGTGACCGACGACGCCGAGCGCGAGCTCTACCTCAAGCCCGGCGGCAAATACACGCAGGCCGACATCGCGGCCAACGGAGGGCTGACGCCGTCGCAAAAGTACGAAGGGTTCCACTCCGCGCACGACCCCGACCCCAAACAGGGCGACCGCGTTTGCCCGATCACGGGCACCAAGGCAAACGCCGCCTGTACCTGGACCGTCGGAGGGGAGGAGTACCAGTTCTGCTGCCCGCCCTGCATCGACGAATTCGTGAAGCGAGCCAAGTCCAAACCTGATGAGATCAAGTCGCCCGCCAGCTATGTGAAGAACTAATCACGGTTCGTGGCCAACTTCACGCCCTCGACTCCGATTCCGGATCGGCTTTCAAGACCGGCCATGCGCACGACCTCGACGTTGAGGTGCGGATTCAAGCCGGCCCACTTCATCCGTTCGCAATCGTCCCTGGTTCGCTTAATCGCCGCACACGCTTGCTCAATTTCCGCCGGCGCGGATCATGCAGGCTATCGGTACAAGTCAGTCAGGCCGTTGGAAAGGCCGATGCCTGCGATCATTAGGACTGCAATGCCCACGATGAGTATGAACACGATTGCAATAAAAAAGCAGCGATCAACGGCCGGCGAGCGTACGGAACTCGATTTCGACAGATTGTCCATATAGGTAGCCCGTTGGACTAATGAAACAGGCCACGCATGCTTGGCGTCCTACATGGCCGGAAGGTTCACCGGGAGTATGGACCGGCAAACTGGTCGTTGAGAAATCGACCGCCGCGAGAGGTCGCACGCGACGGTCGAATGACCGGGGGTTCAGCTAAATCCGGCCAATCAACCATAGGTCGAGAAATGCCAGAGTCAAATGGCCGACAAGGCGCGCAAAAAAACGTCTGCCACGAGTGAACGGCCGTGACAGTCGTGCGGAACCGGTTCTAAAAGAGCCGGCGATTAAACGTAGGTCGAAAACTGTATGTTTCAACTCGCGATGCCGCTCACACTTCGGCATCCGTCCGACCACCACAGTCCTAGGACACTAGGACACTACCCGTCAGCGCGACGAGCCAGCGGCAAGCGGAGCCCGAGCCGAGCTGGGCCTCGGGTGAGGCTTGCATCCTTGATCTCGATGCGTGCGCCATGAACGCTAGTGCCAGTCCGAAACGGCAGAGTCGAGAGGTGGCGCGGTGGTTTAGGACGGACCTATCTGTTGCCGGCTCTTTCGTTTGCCGGTGCCTCACTAGCTCGTCCATGCTCCGTTTCCACCTCCCGCTCATCGAACCGGACATGCGGATTTCCCGCATCCGGCTCTCGGACAAGGCATCACGCCGGACGGCGTGCAACGCCAACTGCAGCTCCTGGACCGTTACGCCGAAGCCGTGTTGAAGATGATGTTGGCGAAGGAAGGATCGGGTGACGATGACGCCCGCTACGTACTGCGTTGGATCGAATGCCACGGCCGGCGTGAGTTCACCAAGACCGAAGCCCAGCACCACGGCAAGCGCCGATTCCCAAGGGCCGAAGATATTGACCCGGCCTTGTTCACGGTCATGTACAACACCGGCGCGAGGGTGTCGGAGGCGGTTGGCCTCCGCCGTGAAGATGTTCAGTTCGGACCGACTGCTTCCGTTCGTGTCCACGGAAAGGGCCGGAAAGATCGCTGCGTACCACTCTGGAAAGCGACTGCCGCGTTGCTCACGGAGTGGTTGAAGGATATCGCTCCCGGCGAAGGGATTCCTCTGTTCCCCAACCGTCGTGGATTTCCACTGTCTCGTTCGGGTGTCGAGGACCGCCTGCATCGAGTGGTCGCCGCCGCCGCCGATCGATGCCCGTCGCTGAAACGTAAGAAGGTCTCCCCACATACGCTGCGCCACACGACAGCCATGCACTTGTTGCAGGCCGGCGTGGATATCACAGTGATTGCCCTGTGGCTGGGACACGAGAATTCGGAGACGACGCATCAATACGTCGAGGCAGACTTGGAGATGAAGCGCCACGCGTTGGATCGAATCGCGGAGCCGCCGATCAAGAACGAGCGGCGGAAGAAGGTTGACGGATTGCTGGACTTCCTCGACGGACTGTGAGCGAAATATGCGGAGTTGCGGGTGCTGCCGAGGCTGCAAAAGCCGGTCGATCCGCCCGCAACTCCGCATAGCGCGGGACTCCGCATAATTTCGCTTATGCGGAGCTCCGCATAAGGACAAAAACTGGCTGTTCATTGGCAGCGTGGAGGCGGGCAACCGAGCCGCCATCCTGCAGACGATCGTCAGCACCGCTCTGCGCAACGACCTAGACGTGTGGGCCTACGTGAAGGACGTACTCGATCAGTTGTTAGCCGGCTCGGCCGACTACCACTCACTGCGCGCCGATGTTTGGAAGGAATTGCACCCCGAGCACGTGCGGGTCTACCGCGTGGACGAGCGACGGGACGCCGCGGACCGCCAACGCTTCCGGAGGGCATCGCGACGGTTGCACGATCGGGCCAGCAGCCAACAAAGCTGACCCACGGCCGCGCGGCGGGCACTCGCCATTTCCGCCGGCTGAATCCCGAGAGCATGCTGAGCCTCGGCCGATGCCGCAGCGCCTCATGAGCCGGCCATACGGTCCACCGCTCCTGGGTCCAACACATGGCCGCGATGTACGGTCACGAAATAAAAGCGGCCCCTGAGCAGTCTGGCCGCACAGGGGCTCGTGCGCTTCGGCGAACCGTCGATCCGGTTATTCCTCGTTCGGTTGCGTCCCCGCAGAGCCGAACTCCGCTTCACCAGACAAAACCATGATACCAAATGCCACGAAATTCGACGTGCGACCATTGACACGTTCAGAGGTATTTTTCGACGAGTCCACAGGGTGCCAATTTGCAGTGAAGTTTCTCCAGTTTCCCCGTGGCCGCATGAGGGACTGCATGGCGAATTCAGCGGAAGACCCTTCACCAATGACTTGGCCGGTGGCCAACAATTGACCCCCCAGGGAAAAAATGCAGTAAAATACATTTGAGGTCCTTGAACGCACTTGGGAAATTTGCTCTACTAATCCAATCTTAACCTGCACAATCGTAGGTTTCGCCCGTAGTGGCCAGGAGGGCCCGATGATCGCTCTAAATGGCATGGATGCCGTCAATCCCCATCGACCAGTTGATTGGCGCGCGCGCCATGCTCGGCATCTGGCCGACACTGGTCGCCGACCGTCGCGGCACCACGACTCGATGACCGCAGAGTTGGCGCGTTTTTACCGCGGCCGTGATGTTGCTTGTTCTCGCCGGAAATCAAGCTACGGATCCGTTGATCGTGACTTGGAGTGTGCCGTTGCGATCCACGATGAGACCAATGGCCTGGGCCGCGCCCTCATCGAAGCCCGGTTGCTGGCCGGCCAATCGCCCGCGGAGATTGCCGCCAAGCAGGCGATTACGATCAAGGCCGTGGCTTGGTACGCCCTCTTGTTCTTGGACGTGTCCGGCCGCCTGGACAACAGCGACTTCATTGCCGGAACCGTCATTGGTCCGTTGCCCACGGAAGCGCACCCAAACGCGATCATCGGCTGGTGTTTGCGCCGGGCAGGCTATCACGGCGGCGTCGATGAGCTGGAAAAACTCCTGGCCGCGGCGCAGTACAGCATGCTGCGCCAAATCATCACGGCGGCCAGCACTTTCACCGACCCCTGCGACACTGGGGGCGTTGGTCAAATTGTCCAATCGCAGTTGCGCAAGCTGCCCCCAGAAGGCCCGGGCAACGCACAGCAGGAGACCTTGCTCCACGCCGTCGGCCTAATGTTGAACAGGTTCAAGCTTAAGGTTGGGGGGCGCGAAGCGAACCCGTCGGGGCCACTTGCGCTCTATGATAAAGCTGGCATCGAGCTTTCGGCGGATGAACAGTTAGCGCTCGCAATGGGCGAGATACCCAAGAGTGTGCCAGGCCTTGAAGACATGGAATTTCCTGAACTCACTCCACGGAATGCGGAGATACCCTCTTCATGAAGTGCCTCGACAGTTGCTTTGGATTTATTGCGCGAAAAACCTACAGCGCCTGGTGAAGTGAGTCGCTCAATTTGGTGCGGTTGAGTGCAGGATACAGGAACCTCCCGACGAAAACCGAAATTGGGCCTCGGCTGAGGATTGTCGATATGCCAAACAAGGGATATAATTATTGAAAGCGACCTGCGTGGGATTACCACAAGGATTTGCGGAGCAACTACGCTGTTTCATCTGGCGACACGGAGGTCGCTGCGATGCCGTCTACGACCCACCTACCGTCTTCAACACCTCGGCCGATCTTAGCGGAGTACCTCAAGTACTGCTCGCCAGTTGTGCTCGAAGAACCCTGGGACGCATTATCGCTCGATCCCGTGGCTTACTCGGCTCTCGCGTCCCCGTTCTTCGTCTTGGCTCAGCTCCAGGCGCGATTCGATCGGACAACACTGATCGAGTCCGGCTTGGCCGTGCCGTGCGGCGAAGAGCTAATCTGGCCTGCGCCATTCTGCATGCCCGACGGCTCACCTGTGGTCCCGTTACGCCGTGAGCCGTCTGAAACGCCGTTCAGTCTGATTTGCGATGCCGGAGCGATCAGGGGTGGCGAAGGGACGTTACCGCTGCTTGACGCGCTTGACGACGGGGCAACATCACAAGCGCTCGCTGACCTGGACGGGAGCTTGTTGGTCACGCCCGAATTCGAAGACATGATCATCTTAAGGTCGCTCGGTTTTCCCGCGACGACTTCGAGCGGCCTGACGACCCTCAATGCCGAGCAATTGCGACTCCTGCAAACCGCGTTCTCTTGGAAACGCGGTTGCAATCAAGACCCGTCATCGCTCGTGCTGCCGGCCCAACGGCCAAAAGACGAGAATTCCCAGGATGACAACGGGAAATGCGACACGAGCATCACCGACGTTCCGAATTTTAAGGCCCTTATCGGTGAATCTCAAACGGCAATTCCGCAAATCATCCTGGTCGGCTTCCAGCTCAGACAACTCAGCCTCGAGTATCCGCCAGGTCTCGCGCAGCTCGTGGAAAGCTTGGCGTCCCTACAGCGAGACTTTGACCTGCTGCCCAGCGTCTGGCTTTGGACGCCGACGGACCACGAAGTCAGGCGTCTGGCGCGCTGTCGCGAACTTGGGGATGTGACATACGTACGGGAGGCCGTGCTCGACAGCCTGGATACGTCCTGCTACGAAATGGTCGTCCCCGAGGCTCCCGAAGAGGTGCCTGATCTGGTCACCGCACGGGCTGAGCTCCTGCAGGCGGAGGCAGCGATGGTTGGCAAAGAGGCCGATCGTGTGCGATTGGAGCGCGCGCGCCGCAGTTTCGACGCTGCCGTGGACCGCGATATCGGCCGCCCGATCGTCGAACGAGCCATGTCGTATGCCAATCCCTTGGATCGCGCCTTGGGTTCGCTGGCAGGCAACTTGGCGCAACAAGCGCAGTTACAAGGTATCCAAATCATTGCGCGGCAGAGGCGCATTCAAGCTGACAGCGCACAGGATACCAACCCGCAGGTCATTGCGACGACCGTTGACCGTGAATATTTTCGGACAATCAAGATGTTGTTGGATGTCAGGAAAGGGCTGAACCGATGACATCGATCAAATTCGCAAGTCCAGTCCGCGCTGACAGGCGGATGGGCCGCCAAACGAAGAGCCGACAAATCCATCATCTTGTGGATCTCGGGCTCAGCGCCGCGGAACAGGCGGCCTTGGCCCGCCAAGGCTTTATCAACGCCGAGTACCGCCAAGGGAAAGGACCCTACTACCGACTCCATTTTCGCCTCAACGGTCGCCAAACGACCCGCTATGTGGGCTGCGACCCGACCGTCATCCAGACTCTGCGCGCCGAACTAGCGGACCTGCAGCGCCTGACGCATCTGAACCGGGAGTTGGGCCAACGGTGCCGACAAGCCCGTCGTCTGCTCCGCGCCACCAAGGAGCGCCTGGCTCCCGATCTGCAGCGCGCCGGTTACCATTACCACGGCCTTGATATTCGTCGTCGACGCGGCTTCACTGCCCGGCCCCTCGATCCGGCGGTTACATGTCAGCAAGGGCAGCTCCAACCAGTGCCGTGCTCGAGCAGCACGCAATTCAGTTTTGATAACGGAGAAAATTTATATGAATGTATTAGATACACCAGAAGAGCAACTGCACGAGTCCAAGAACATGACGCATTCCGAATTGGCCGCACCCTCGGCAGCGGATATCACCGCAAAACGTCTTGCGACGATCGAGAGCTTGATGCGCCAATCGCTCGACGAGCCCGACCCTCTGACAGCGAATTTGGGCGCGACGAACAGCGACCTGTTCGAGATGGCATTTTACGTCAAGCAGTCGATCAGCGCATCGATGGCTCAGACACTCACCTCTTTGGAGGCGCTTCCGAACCTTTTGCCGGCCATGGAAATGTATCTGAAGCTCACCCGACAGTCCGAACGGATTGCGAAAATCCCCAAGTAACGTATCGAGCTAGGCGACTGAGCCCATGCTTCACCACCATCCTAACCGGGTTGGCTAGGACGGATGCGTCTAAGATCGAGTCGGGGGTTCCCGCCATGGCGCTGTTCGACTCTGACCGAGGTTGTGGGCCCGCCCAGGGGAAGGTTGAGCGAAGAATCGGCAACTTGATACCCATTAATCGGCCAACCTTTCGGCAGCAGGTTCACCATCCGCAGAGCGACATGGCAAAGACCGTCGGTGCCTTCGAGCGTGAACGAAGATTCGTTTATTCCAGAGCACCCCCTTGGGATGTTCGCGTCACCAGAGCGCCGCCGACCATGCATTTACCGCGGCAGACGGCAGCCGGGTCTGCCCAACGAGCACCTTAACCCGGCGCGACAATGTTGATCCTGTCAATGTTGATCCTTGACAATTCGGTTAATTATTGGTGAGCCGTCGGGCGTAGCGACCCCGACGGCTCCGAAGTTCGGGTTGCCCATACATTGGGCGGAAGAAATGCGCCCTGGCATCGTGAATTCCACATAGTTTCTGAACAGAACCCTAACGAACAAGCGCTATCCTGGCCTGTTCGTCGTCTATCGGCGGGCACTCTGCGCTTGGCATGATTGAGATCAAGAACCTTTCAGTCGCATATTCCCAAGCCGGCACGGTGCTTAAGTCCATCTCGATGACGTTACGGCACGGCGAGTTCGCCGTGCTGCTCGGCCGCTCGGGAGCCGGAAAATCGTCCCTCCTGCGAGCGATCAACTACCTCGTCAGGCCCTCCGCAGGCTCGATCTCCGTCGCGGGCGTCGGCGAGCTTGACAACCCGCGTTCGCTCCTGGCACATCGCCGCCAGACGGGCATGGTGTTTCAGCACCATCAGTTGATCCTACGGTTGTCGTCGCTGGACAACGTCCTCATAGGTTGCCTGGGCCGCTATTCCGCGTGGCGCAGTTTGGGGCACTTCCGTCGCACTGATGTTGAACTGGCACTCGACTGCCTTCAGCAAGTCGGGCTGTCAGATCACGCGCTGCGACGCGCCGACGAATTAAGCGGCGGTGAACGACAGCGCCTTGGCATAGCGCGGGCTTTGGCACAGCAACCGCAGTTGCTGCTGGTCGACGAACCGGTGGCCAGTCTCGACCCCCAAACGGCCGATCGGATGATGGTATTGCTACGCGACATTTGCAAGACCAAACGCCTGACCGCCGCCGTCAGCTTGCACCAGCTTGAATTGGCCCGTCGCTACGCCGACCGCATCGTTGGCCTGAGCGGAGGACAAGTCGTCTTCGACGCGGCGCCATGCGATCTGACGGATGGCGACTTGAATCGAATCTATGGCCGGACGCCGGATGCCGTGAACGATCTCTCGCCATCTCCCAAGGCGCCGCCCGGAGCGCCGGTGAGCGGTCTGATCAACCAGGAGTGCTTCGAACATGAGATGTTGGTTCAAGACGATTAGCCGATGCAGATGGGTCCTGTTCACAGCGGCGCTCGCGGCCGGTTGCGGCCGGCAGGCGCCGGCGCCGACTGGGGGACGCGACCCCGACGCGTTGAGGGTGGCCCTCTTGCCCGACGAATCGCCTGGGACGGTGATCAAGGACAACCAGCTCCTCAAGGAATATCTCGAGCGAGAACTCGGCAAGACGGTCGAATTGGTAGTGACCACCGACTATTCGTCGATGATTGAGGCCGTCCGCCACGGCCGAATCGACGTTGCGTATTTCGGCCCCTTGTCGTATTGCCTGGCCAAGAGCAAGTGCGACATCGAGCCGTTTGCCGCCAAGCTGCAAGACGGAGCGGCGACATACACGTCGCTCGTTGTGGCCAACGCGGCGGCCGGCATCAAAACGCTGGCCGACCTCAAAGGGCGTCAAGTCGCATATGGCGACAAGGCGTCGACATCGAGTCATTTGATTCCCAAGTCAATGCTTGCGGCCGAAGGGCTGCTTGCCAAGCGCGACTATGACGAGGTCTTCGTCGGCAACCACGACGCGGTCGCGCTGAACGTCGCTCGCGGCAACGCCCAGGCGGGCGGTCTGAGCAAGTCAATCTTCGAGTCGCTCGTCGACCGCCGAGTGATCGACCCCGAACAAGTGATCGTCGTCGCCGAGTCGAAACCGTTTCCCCAGTACCCGTGGGTCATGCAATCCGACCTCGCAGAGGCATTGAAGCTGCGGATCAAGCAGACATTTTACGATCTCGACGAACCAGATGTGTTGAAACCCCTTAGGGCCGAAGGCTTCGCACCTGTCGCCGACGCGGATTACGACACGATCCGCGAGTTGGCGCGACTTTTGGATCTCGACTTGTCGAAGCCGCTTTAGGAGTATGGCGACGATGAACAGTGAATCGCACGCCAGGGCAAGCACACGCCAGCTCATCATCGAAAACTACCAAAAGCGTTGGCTCCGAGGCGCGGTAATCACCGCCCTCGTATTTCTGATTGTGGGTGGCTCGGCATACCACTCGGGCCTCTTGGATTTCCGCCGCCTGGCGGCCGGCGTGCCCAGCATCTTCGGTCTTCTGGCGGAGATGTGGCCACCCGATTTCGGCCAGGCCCGCACCTGGCTTAAGCCACTCGCCGACACGCTTTCGATGAGTTTGGCGGGTACACTGTTGGCCGTTTTGTTTTCGTGCCCCTTGGCGATGCTGGCCGCACGCAATACGTCACCGCACCCGGCGGCTTATTTCGCGGCGCGGGGCCTCTTGAACCTGCTCCGGGCCATTCCCGAACTAATCATGGGAATCGTGTTGGTCGCCGCGGTCGGATTTGGCATGTTGCCGGGTGTGCTCGCCTTGGGCCTGCACTCGGTAGGGATGGTCGGCAAATTCTACGCCGAGGCATTGGAGCAGGTCGACCCCGGCCCCGTCGAAGCCGTTCGCTCGGTAGGCGCCGCCCCGCTCCAGGTAATCTGGTTCGGTATGTTACCGCAAATCCTCCCGTTACTGGCAAACGTGACGATCTATCGCTGGGAATTTCACTTCCGGGCTTCGACCGTGATGGGAATGGTGGGAGCGGGCGGCATCGGTTTCGAGCTGATTGGCTCGCTGCGAATCATGCAGTACCGAGAGGTATCGGCGATCCTGGTAGTGATTCTCGTGACGGTCGCGATGATGGACGCCTTCAGCAGTGCATTGCGAAAGCGGCTGAAATGAATCCTCCCATGGTAAATCCGCTGGACCCGCGGCCCAAGGTATTGCTCACGCATAGAGTGCATGCGCAGGTCATCCAGAGATTGCAAGCCAACTGCGAAGTCGACCACAACGACAGCGGTCGGATACTCACCGCCGACGAGGTGCGACGCCGCGCGCGCGAGGCAACAGCGATCATGGCCTTCATGACGGATCGTATCGATCGAGGATTTCTGGCGGAATGTCCCAGGCTTAGGATCGTCGCCGGGGCTTTCAAGGGCTACGACAATATCGACGTCTCCGCTTGTACCCAACACGGTGTTTGGGTCACGTGCGTGCGCGAATTATTGACCGTACCCACCGCGGAGTTGGCCATCGGTTTGCTCTTGAGTCTGACCCGGAACATCGTCGCGGGCGACCGTCTGATGCGCAACGAGCATTTCGCGGGTTGGCGGCCCGTGCTCTACGGCACGGGGTTGACGGGCAAGTGCCTTGGAATCTACGGCATGGGGGCCGTCGGCCGCGCCATCGTCGAGCGGATGGCGGGCTTTGAAATGCCGACGGTCTACTACGACCCTAGGCCATTTACTACCGAATTCGAGCGAGCTTTGAGCGTGCGCCGGGTGAACCTGAACGAATTATTCGCCGAGAGCGACTATCTCGTGATTGCCGCTCCGTTGACGGCCCAGAATCTGCACGCGTTCGACGACGCGGCGTTTGCCCGTATGAAGACCGGCATTTTTATGGTCAATATTGGTCGGGGGTCGGTGGTCGACGAGCAGGCTGTTGCCCGCGCCTTGGAGTCAGGTAAGCTGGCGGGCTATGCCGCGGATGTCTATGAGATGGAAGACCTGTCGCGCGCAACTCGACCGTCGCAAGTGGAGCCGAGGCCGTTGGTCGACGCTGCGCGAACCGTGTTGACACCGCACCTCGGTTCCGCGGTCGATTCGATTCGGGAGCAGATTGCCCTTGAGGCGGCCGACGAAATCCTCGCGGCCCTGCGAGGTGAAGTGCCGCCCGGCGCCGTCAATCGGCTGGTGACCAGTCCACCGAGATTGCCATTCCAAAAATCGCCAGGCCCTTGAGACTCAACGCCGGTGTACAGCGCGCCGCCAACAAGTACCGCGCGGCCTGGGAATCCAGCCCGCAGGAGATGCGCACCACAGTTGAAGCGGAGGCGATGCCGGAACAGGACATCGAATCGTAGAACCGCGGGAAGCGCCCAGTGTCTATGACCGTTGGAGCAGCCGGTATTCGAATTCGCCGAGCCGATCGAGTTGACGTTCCAGCAGAAAGCGCGTATCGAAAACAGGCGAGCGACGAAAGTTCTCGGCATCGGGGACCACGGGAATGTAGTCATCGACGCCACGCACCAGGATTTCAAAGTCGATTTGATTACCGCGCGCATCGATCAGCCAGTATTCGGGAATCCCGGCTCGATAGTACTGTTGCCGTAACAGCTTCGTGTCTTTGCGGACTGAACTCGTACTGACGACCTCAACCACGAGATCCGGCGCACCGATGAGCTCCACGTAGTTGCCGCTCCCGCTCACCCTTTCGCCCAGACATACACGGCCCGCGAGACGGCTTTCCCAACTACAAAACAAAACGTCGGGCTCCGTCGCTAATCCGGCCGGTTCGCAGACGAGCAAGGTTCGGTCGGAGTAGACATGACCTAATGACCGTTCCCGCACAAGCGAACCAAGACGGACGACCAATTCAACCTTGACCTTGCCATGAAACTCCGTGTTTTCGGGGCTCATGTCGACCTCGACATTCCCGGCGATGAACGAGGCGCGCAAGCGCTCAGGAAAACCCTCACTGTGAACCCATTCCCGAAATTTGGGCAGGCTGAACACGGTGGCGGGCACCTGCACGCGACCTTCGAAGGTCAACGCCGGCACGTCCGTGGCTGGTACGGTACTCATCGAATCAGCTCGCAACGCATTTCCACCCCGGGAATGGCCGGCCGCCTACACCTGGTACTCCGCCCCTTCGACCAGCCCCGGCAACGGCACGGGGTACTTACCATTGGCGTTGCGCAAGAGTGGAGCGTGCGAATCCATCGTCAGCTTGTCGACGTCGGGGGCGAATTCGTGCTCGCAGTTGAGCATCTGGTCGAAGGTAACCACCTGGCCGGTGTGGCAGGCCATGCGGCCCATCGATGTCACCAGGCTCGCCTCGGCGCCGCGCTTGGCCTCGTTGTAGGGGCTGTCGCTACGGACGGCCGCGATCAGATGGTCCCATTCGAGCTGGTACGGGTTCGGTTCTTCGCGACCGAACTCCCACGCCAGCTTGCTTGAGTCGATGTTCTGGCCCTGGTAAATGCGGCACTTCGCCGGAGCGTGCCCCGAGGTCGAGATGACTCCCACCCCTTTCGTGCCATGCGCGTAGCTGGCGAACTCGTTCTGACAACCGGGGATGTACCTTCCTTCGAGGAACATCTTGGCGCCGTCGGCAAACGTGTACTCCACCGAGTAGGAATCGAAATTCTGGTCGACGCAATCACCACGGAAGTGCCGGCCGCCGCTCCCACGCGCCTGGACGGGCCAAGAGTCCTTCATCCAGCAACTCTCGTCGATGTTGTGGATCATGAAATCGCTGTAACAGCCGCCGCTGGCCCAGAGGAAACCGTGGAAGTTCTTCACCTGGTAGAGCAGCTCGGTCATGTCCCCCTTGGGCGGTTCGACGAAGCAACTGCCGACCGGACCGTGCATCCGGTAAGCACGCAGCATCAGGATGTCGCCCATCTCGCCCCCCTTGATCCGCTGGTAGAGCTCGCCGCGCGCTTCACAGTGGCGGCACATCAACCCTACGCCGACTTTGAGGTTCTTCTTCATCGACTCTTCGGCAAGTAACAGCATCTTGCGCGTGCTGGGGCCGTCCACCGTGGTCGGCTTCTCCATGAATACGTTGATCCCCTTCTCGATCGCGTAGCCGAAGTGGACCCAGCGGAAAGCCGGTGGGGTGGTGAAGAGCACGATGTCGGTCGGGCGCAAGCAGTCGATCGCCTTGCGGTAGGCGTCGAAGCCGATGAACTGGCGATCGGCGGGCACATCGACCTGGTCTTTGAATTGGTTGCTCAGGTTGTCGTAGCTGTCTTTGAGCTTGCTCGGGAAGACATCGGCCATGGCCACGAGCTTGATTGGGCCGTTCTTGACCCGCAGGGCGTCGGCCGCGGCGCCGGTCCCCCGCCCACCGCAGCCCACCAGGGCGATCTGAATCGTGTTGTCCTCGGCGGCATGGACTTTGGGGATGGTGACGCCCAACAGGGCGGTCGCGGCGGCCGCACGGCCCGTGAACTTGACGAACTCACGACGCGACGTGGGGCCGAATGCTGGAGTGGTCATGGCAGGTCTCCAAACCTATTGGGGTGGGCGATGTCAAGTGGGCACGCGCTCGTCCGGTGCCGACGAGACGAGATTCTTGAAGTATCCCAGGTAAATCGCCCGTCTGCAAGCGGCAGGCGGAGCGAAAGATGTCGCCGGATGGCGAGTGGGGAGGCGTAAGCCCCGCGGTGATTCACGCGGCACTCGTGTCATCAGATACGGGGCGAGGAACCGCTCCCACGCTCCAGCGTGGCAGCATGGGAACGAGTGAGGTACGGAATTTGGCGCTACAGTCCGGCGTCGGCCTCAAAGTTTCCGCTTGCCTCCCGCTCAACCGCGTTCACCTCTTCGCGGATCGCCACACGCTCACTCGAATGACGCGACTGGGCGACATAGGGATTGACGATCACCCGCGGCGACATCGTGACGCGCTCGCCGATTCGTTTGGGAGACGAGCGGCGCGGCGCGTGCGGATTCGACATTACTTTCGGCTCCGCCGGCATAATCTCCGGAGTCATGAAACCTGGCGGATAGGCGAACGGGCTGTAGCCGTAAGTTCGCGGCACAGGCATGCTGTAATACACCGGCGGATGAAGGGAATAGTATGGAACGGAATCGATCTGGTTGCCGTATATGTTTTGCGGCAAATTGTAGAGGTAAAACCCGTTTCCGCCGAACTGGGCCTGAGCGGCCGACCCCGAAAATCCCCAGGCGACGAAGGCGCCCAGCAACCAAAAGAACTTGACGCGCAGATGCATGGCATTCACCTCGATTTGCTTGGTCCGCGGGGCCGTCTCGGCCCCTAAGATTCCAAGCTAATCCGATCCGCCCGCCACACAACCAAAATCGCGCCGGTTTTCAGGGTGTTTCCGCCGGAGCGGCTTTTTCATTGTCGACGGACGCTTTGTCCTTCCCGTCTTCTTTTGAAGGCCCGTCCACTTCGGAAGACGCGTCCTCTTCGGAAGGCTGGCTGAGCTCTGGCGGCTTTGCGGGTGTCGGCGGCTTTGCGGGTGTCGGCGGCTTGCCGGGCACGGGTGGTTTACCCGGCATGGACGGCATGCCGGGCATACCCTGTGTCTCGCCCTCTTTTTTCAGCTTTTTCAGCTCGTCCAGCTCCGGTGGCCGGTACGGATTGTCCATACCCGGAACCTCAGCCGGATCGTACACCACGCGGCCAAGTTCCTCGGGTTTCGGAGGACTTGGCGTGCAGCCGCTCACTCCCGTCAAAAAGAGCACGGCCAAGATCATCGTTCGCTGCATTTCGTTCTCCATCGTGGACTCTGCGCTGGGGCAGGTTAGGCTTTCCAGCCAGGCATGCTGCATCACGATCTATTCTGTCGAATCAACAGGCGTTTGGCAAATCCGAACGACGCACGCAGCGGAATTCGAGAGAATTCCAAGATCTTGGTAGTCCCGCCTTCAGGCGGCTACAATCGACGGATGCCTGTCGCTCCGCCCCCAGCCGCGCTCACCGCCGCCCTGAAGGGCGAAGCCTCGCGACTTGGCTTTGCGGTGGCCGGCGCTTGCGCGGCGGCGACGCCGACGGGTATCGACCGCTTCCACGAATGGTTGAATGCCGGTTATGCCGGCGAGATGGACTACCTGGCGCGGCGGGCCGAAGCCTATCGCCACCCGGCCGGTGTGCTCAAAGGCGCCCGCAGCCTGTTCGTCTTGGGTTTCAACTACCGCACAGCCGAACCCCGCGTCGCCGCGGATGGCCAGGGTCGTGTGGCGCGATATGCCTGGGGTGCCGACTACCATGATCTGATTCACGACCGGCTCAAATGCCTGGCCGAGTTTCTTCGCCGGCAAATGCCCGAGGCGGCCGTCCGCGGCGTGGTCGATACGGCTCCGCTCCTGGAGCGCGAGTTCGCCCAACTGGCCGGGTTGGGCTGGATCGGCAAGAACACGCTCTTATTGAACAAGCAATTGGGAAGCTGGTTCTTTCTGGCCGCCTTGCTGACCGACGTCGAACTTGCCTACGACGAACCGCACACGACGGATCACTGTGGAACCTGTCGCGCCTGCCTCGACGCATGTCCGACACAGGCCTTCGTCGCCCCCTACGTGCTCGATGCGCGGCGCTGCATCAGCTATCTGACGATCGAGCTCAAGGGCGACGTGCCCGCCGAACTGCGGCCGATGCTCGGCGACTGGCTTTTCGGCTGCGACATCTGTCAGGACGTCTGCCCTTGGAACCAGAAGGCGCCGTTGGCCGACGAGCCGACACTCGCGCCGGCGCGGGATATGAACCCTGTCGAGTTGGCCGGATTGTTTGCTTTGGACGACGAACATTTTCGCCGCCGCTTCCGCCACACGCCGCTTTGGCGGCCCAAGCGCCGCGGCATTCTGCGCAATGCCGCGATCGTCCTGGGCAACCAGCGCCACCCTGTTGCGCTGAATGCGTTGGCACTTGGTTTGACTGACGACGAGCCCTTGGTTCGTGCCGCCTGCGCCTGGGCTTTGGGACAATTCGACGAACCAGCCGCCCAGGCCGCCTTGTGCTCACGGTTGCCCAAAGAAACCGACCTTGACGTCCGTGGCGAGTTGATCGCGGCATTAAGGACGATCGAAGAATGTGCTTCGCGAGGTGCGATCTGAAATTTCTCGTCGCATGCGGCATAAGCGTTAAAGTCGGCCAATGTCTTGTTCCGATGATGCCGGAGGCGGTGGCCCCAAAGGCATTCCGTCACGTCTGCTTCTAACGTAAAGGGGTATCATGCGTTCCCGCGACGGCCAGTCGCCGCCGGCGCTCGGCTTCCTCACCGTCGTCGGTCACGAACAGCACGGGCTATTTGGCGGCTACCTGGTGCTGAACCACAACGGCCGGCCATTGGAGTTTCATTGCACCGCCCCGGTCAAGCCGAACCGCGCGCAAGAAATCCTCTACGGGCCGACCCTCGAACCTTTTCTCTATGGCGAACAAATCGGCCGCACGCTTTTCGAAAAAAGCGCCGTCGAAGTCCGCCTGATCTGCACCGACCTGGCGCCCGTATTGGCGCTGCGGGAATACGTCTCGGCGCCCGTGGCGCTGATCCTGCCCTCAGGGGATGCGGAGCGGGATTCCAGCCCAAGTGGCGGCCTGGAAACGCAAGGCGAATCCACAACGACGGCCTACCGAATCGATGCCCCGCACGGCCGAGGTGTGCTGTCAGCGGCATTTTCGCTGGGGCGCAACCGGTTGGCCGTTGCCGACGGCCATGCGGACGACCGGCAACGCCTGGCAAGCGTGCTTGAAACGATGGGCAGCCACTTCGACCTCTCCGAACCCTTCGCGCGGATTCGCGGGGCGATTGACGAAGCACAACGAGCTGCCCGGTGAAGCCAACCCCATCCGTCATCGCTACTCCCCCTGGCGATTGGACCTGGCTGCCGCCCCTTGCGCCGACCGTCACGCAAATCGAACCTTCGCTTCCACCCGTCGAAACGCGCGCGCTCGATGCCGATTTGCTTGCCGCCTCCAGACCGATCGAAGTCGCGTCGATTGCGCCCGCCTCCCATCGGCCCGGTGTCGTTTCAATACCCCTTGGCGGACTGACGATTAAGACTTTTGGTTACAGGTTTCCACAACCAACGTTGGCCGAACGCGCAGTGGCGGCGCCGGAGGCGCCAATGCCCGCCAAACGACAGCTTGTGCGCTCGCCCGCCGCGGCCTCATCGACATACACTCGGCTCAAACCGCCCGGCGACGTCATCAAGCTGGCCGACCGTCTGTTCTACGTCTTGCAACCGCCGCTGGAGACCGTGGTCGCAGGACAGGCACTCGACTTTCCCTTCCACCCCTTTCCATATCAGTTCGAGGGGATCGCTTTCCTTTATCCTCGCTATGCCGCGATCCTGGCCGATGAAATGGGCCTCGGCAAGTCGATGCAAGCCATCACGGCGATTCGCCTGCTGCTGCACGCGGGAGAGATCCGCACGGTGCTTTTGGTCTGTCCGAAGCCGTTGATCACCAACTGGCTGCGCGAGTTTCATCTTTGGGCTCCCGAGCTGCCCTTGGCCGTGATCGAGGGGGAGCAAGCCAAGCGGCTCTGGCAGTGGCGGCAGGCCGATAGCCCCGTGAAGCTTGCCAATTACGAGCTGTTGCAGCGCGACCGCGACGTGCTCGTCGAGCCGGGATTACACTTCGACCTGGTCGTGCTCGACGAATCGCAACGGATCAAGAATCGCGAGTGTACGACCTCGCGGATCGTCCGCTCGATCTCACGCGGCCGCAACTGGGCTTTGACCGGCACGCCGGTCGAAAACAGCGCCGACGACCTGGTGGGCATTTTCGAGTTCCTCTCACCGGGCCACCTTTCGCCGACGATGAAGCCGCGGCGGATGGGCCGACTGGCGGGCGATTACGTGTTGCGGCGAACGAAGGACCGGGTGCTGACCGAACTGCCACCCAAGATGTTCCGCGACGCCGACGTGACGCTCACGCCGGAGCAGCGCGAGACCTATCGCCTGGCCGAGGACGAGGGCGTGTTGCGGCTGACGGAGCTCGGTGAAGGGGCGACGATCCAGCACGTGTTCGAGCTGGTGCTGCGGCTCAAGCAGATTTGCAACTTCGACCCGGCCACCGGCGCCAGTGCCAAGCTCGAGCGTCTTTCGGCCGACCTTGAGGAAGTGGCCGCGAGCGGGCGAAAGGCGCTCGTCTTCAGCCAATGGGTCGGCACGCTCGACAAACTCGCCCGACAACTGGCGCGGTACCATCCCTTGGCCTACCACGGCGGCGTCGCCCCGCGGAAGCGCGACGAAGTATTGCGCGAGTTTAAGGAATCGTCCGACCGGCAAGTGCTCTTGATCAGCTACGGCGTCGGCAGCCTGGGATTGAACCTGCAATTCGCCCAGTACGTGTTTCTGTTCGATCGATGGTGGAATCCGGCCGTCGAGGACCAGGCGATCAATCGCGTCCACCGAATTGGCACGAATGGGCCGGTGACCGTCACGCGTTTCCTGGCCTTGGCGACGATCGAGGAGCGGATCAACCAAATCCTTGAGGAGAAGCGCGAGCTGTTCGACACGATCTTTTCCGATGTCCAACCGCACCGGCACAGCGGCCTCACGCGGCAGGAGATCTTCGGCCTGTTCCGGCTCAAGTGCCCCAGCGGGCCGCTCGACCTGGCCGCGTGACGTGGGGCAGGTCGCTCACTGCAACTTGCAATCCGCGCCGAGCGCCTTAAAATAACAGGGAGCCCGCGGGCGTAGCTCAGTTGGTAGAGCGCTAGCTTCCCAAGCTGGATGTCGCCGGTCCGAGTCCGGTCGCCCGCTCTGAACGTAAACCCTGCCGAAATCATGTCTTAGATTACCTGCCGGCGGTCGGCAGTGCGGCCTGGAAGCTCTTGCAACGGTAGTACATGTACTACCGTGCGAAACTTCAGGAACCCGCACCATGCCTCGAAAGCCATCTCTCCCCTCCTACCGCCTCCATAAGGCCCGGAACTGTGCCGCTGTTCGAATCGACGGCCGGGACCACTACCTGGGCAAATTCAATTCGCCCGAAAGCTACCAGAAATACGCCAGGCTGATCGCCGAATGGAAGGCAACCAGCGGTCTGGCCAACCAATCCGACGCCTCACGTGTCGTCGGCGACCCCGAGGTTTCGGTGGCAGAGCTTTCGCTCGCCTACTGGAAGTTCGCAAAGGGGTACTACGTCAAGGACGGGCAACCCACCGGCCAAGTGACACTGGTCAAGTCGGCCCTGCATTACCTACAAGAGCTCTACAGCGGCACACGGGCAGTGGACTTTGGCCCTCTGGCCCTCCAAGCCGCGCAAGAGCACATGGTCGCCAAGGGCTTGTCCAGGCCCTACATCAACGGCCATACCCGACGGATCAGGCTGATGTTTCGGTGGGCGGCATCGAAGGAACTGATCCCCGCAACGGTGTATCAATCGTTGGTCACGGTAGATGGCCTGAAGAAGGGACGTACTACTGCCCGCGAACCAGATCCGATCGGCCCTGTTCTTGACGAAGTTGTCGAGGCCACGCTTCCGCACCTGCCGGTCGTCGTAGCCGATATGGTCCGAATTCAACGGCTGACCGGTTGCCGCCCGGGGGAGATATGCAAATTGCGGCCGTGCGACGTAGATCGTTCGGGCGAAGTCTGGATCTTCCGTCCCGTGGGTCACAAGATGACACACCACGATCGTGACCGAGCTATTCTAATTGGCCCGAAAGCCCAGGCCATTCTACTGCCCTACCTGCTGCGGGACGCCCAAGCATATTGCTTTTCTGCATTCGAGAGCGAGACCGAGCGAAAAGCCATAATGCGAGAGAACCGGAAGACGCCAGTCCAGCCATCCCATCGTGACCGCAGCAAGCCGCAGCATAAAGGGAGGGTGAAGAACCGCTATGTCAAGGATACTTACTCCCGTGCCATCGTTAGAGCAGTTGACCTAGCACTCGGCCGGCCCATCGGTCCAGTAACGTGGCAGGATCTGGTCAGTCTGGTCGCGGACGGAAACTTGGGACCCAGCGACGTAATCCATCATGCCGAATTGAAAACTCGTCTGAAAAATCGCGGCAGCAGCGATCATGTATTTTCAGGCGGCCGTTCGATACGTGCCGGCTCGATTGCGGAGTTGTTCCCAGCCGACCGTAGAGCGAAACCCCTAGGAGAGCAGTTGCCGAAGTCCGGCTGGCACTACATGACCACGGCCCATCGCTGGGCTCCCAATCAGCTGAGGCATGCAGCAGCCACCGAACTACGCAGCAAATACGGCATTGAAGCGGCACAACTTGCTCTTGGTCATAGCAAGCCCGACACGTCGCTGATTTACGCCGAGCGTGACCTCGTCAAGGCTGCTGAAATCATGAAGCAGGTTGGGTAGTCATGATGGTGCCGACGTACTTGAGCGTCGTCCCACGACGACGCTAAAATACAGATCGCGGGCTAGCCGGCTGATCCCCGGCGCAGCTCGTCGCCAGCCCCGGCGACACCTTTCCGGGCGCTGGCGGCGGGCGGCCCGATGAATAAGAGGTGTGCCGATGGTCGAGCTCATACAAGCGGATCTATACCGCTATGGCATCCGGCTGATGCAGTGCACCACCTTGCACGGCTGTTGTTTGCCAAACGCAATGACACCGGTACATGGTGGCACACACGATATTATTGCGGCAGATGACATCGCTCACGTAAGGACTGCGTTCAGTCTACTTGGTCAGGCGTTGAAGGAATTGGCGATTCACTCTCGCGTCGAACCGTCGATCACTCGTCCAGCATTTGCGCTGATCCGAAGTTGCCGTGACTTCTGGCGGAAATGGCTAAAAGCCGACTTTTACAATTGGGATGGGATTTGTATCGACGACGCGCCGGTGAATGACGCACAGGCCAAACTTGTAAAGGTGGGGCTTCGCATCGCCTCCGTGTACGGAAACGGAAAAAGTGGCGAAGATTGGCTGCGCCTCGGGCGGGCAATCAGCAGTTTTGGACTGATCCTGAGTGGTTTGCCAAGACAAGTGGGAGGGGCACACCCTGTTAGTATGAAACGACGACGTCCCCAACCTCCTGCTGACCATCAAAGGGGGCATCGTTCTTGGTACTGGGTGAGCCGAGATGAAGTTTATCATCTCGCCGACAAACTGAATCAGGATGTCCACCGTCTTTGCCCCGACATATCGACGGAAGAGGCAGACGTCATGCGGTTGTTGCCGTACGACCCAGACCTATTCTGGCCTTGGTTCCGTGTCGAATTTGGGCTACAAAATCTGGCACCACCAAGAGGACAGAGACAAGATACCAAACCAAAGCCACTTCAAAGCGAACCCCCAGCGACGGCCCACTTATCACTTCAAATCTTCCTCAAGCCTCCGCACGTAATACTGAACGGTATCCCACACGCACTTCCAGACGAGGAGTGCGCGGTCTTTCTTCAGGAGATTCAAAAGGCGAACGGCGCCTCTGTGAGCGGTACCGACATTGCGGAGAAACACCCCGGTTTTCCCGGTGACCATCCGACTCGGGTTTTCGATCGGCTTCGGGAGCACTCCAAAACCCTCGCCGGCATTGTTATAAGCAGGACAGGCAAGGGTTACCGGCTCTCCCCAACCTACGTGGTGCAATAACGCCACTCTTGGCGTTATTACGCCAAATTTTGCGCGTTCGCACGCCACGCTATCTGTGCGAACATCCGAGCAGTTGATGACGATTCGATTCGTTTCACTGCGAGGATTGCAATGTCCAAACTTGTTTTCGAGCGCCTGATCTCGTTCATTGAGGCCACCCGAGTTACTCCAGGCCGCCCACACGTCAGCACGGTTGTTCGCTGGGGGACCAAAGGTGTGCGCGGGGTCCTCCTTGAAACTATTCTAGTCGGCGGCCGCAGATTCACGTCCCACGAAGCCATTGAACGCTTCATCGCCGCGGTGACAGCTGCTGCCAATGGCGAGCCCGCACCGACTCGCACGCCAGCCCAGCGGCAACGTGAACATGACCGCGCCGCGGCCGAGCTGGCACGCGATGGCATTTGACACCCCGAAAGGATGTGACCCGCATGCCATCCCGTACGAGAAAATCTAAACGACAGCAACCCAGGCCGGCCAACCCGCCGCCGACCATCGCGCCGGCACCGATCACGGTCGAGGCTTGGGCCACGGCCTTGATCACCGCGCTCGACGGCCAGGTTCCAGCCGAAGATCTTGCGATCCTACGGTCCCAGGCCGAGGCCGTACCGGCCGCGGGCCGAAGGTGGCACCCATCACCCCGCCCCTCAACTTCATCCTGATCTTGATGGTGCTGTTCGCCGCGCTGGGAGGCGGCGAGACCTTGAGAACGATACGTATGAATCGCCCAGAATCTGTGATGATCCGGAAAGCGAGAAGCCCACGACGGTCACCGCCCAACGTTGGGCTCGATAAGGTCTCGATCGAGCGACACCACCAGATTGCTGATGCGGACTTCGGACCAGACTTGCTACTCGCCCGCAAGACATCACGTTGTGGTGGTGTCCGCACGCCCATTGCCGACATCCTTGTCAATCGCGCCGACGTCGCTGGCGCTTCGACTACTTCGCAGCAATTGTACCACTTGGCGTTCAGGTGGAATCTCAACCCCTTCGTCCCAGCGGCATCGTCTTCGCGATGCCCCTATGGAGGACTCTAATGTCTCGATCTCGTAAAAGCAGCGGTCACAATCGTGGGACAAGTCACTATCACACCACATCTCCCGAAGATGACCAACCATTCATCCTTTGTTATCCTTCGGATGATTCTGAGGAGCCATTCCCACAGGTCCTCGACGCGTCGATCGACCTCACTCTGGCGTGCCGCACGTACCACCGGGACCCGAAGGGTGACGCACATTGGCTAGATTACCACAAGGACTTCAGCTTTAGAGTCCGCGCCCCAATCGACGAAGAGCGCCGCGCATTCAATCTGCCGGCCGATGCGATTGTCGAGGTCGTGTTGACCAAATACGGACGCCGTTACATTTTTAGCGCTCGGCTACGACACAACTACCTGTAGCCGCGGTCTGCGGTCTATCGAAATAGAACACCGAATTGATACTAACCTATTTACGCACACACTACTGACGGAATTACACAATGAAAGCTACCGATGACGACCAAGACGAATTCCCCGCCCAAACGACACGCATCAAAGCTGGCCCAACGAAGCCTTCTCGACACCAGCTCCTGAGCGAATATCAGTCCTGCGCGACTCACAAGCGGCCCGGGATCTTCATTGCGACCTGGATACTTGCATTGACCAAGTGCGACGCCGAACAGAAACTGATCGCCTTTTTGGATTATTGGCTAGGGATCGGGAAAAAAAAGACGCTGCGCGCCTCGCCCGAGCGAGTGCACTTTGACGCCGCTCCGGGCGGACCGTGGTTGATCCAGACGGCCCGCGAAATCGGGCGCCAGATTGGAAAGGACAAGCGACAGGTGCACCGCATCATCGAGCGGCTTCGGAAGAAAAACTTGTTGAGCGCCGCGCCTTGGAGTTCGGAGGGGCAGACGTTTGCCTATGTGCTACGGCTGCGATGGGATTCGATTGAGCAGATCCTCAACACTGCCGGCGACGGCGGGACACTCGGCGGTGACGAGTCGGAAGAGAGCGAGTTTTAGCAGTGACAGGTTTCTGTCGGCCAGTCTACCTCCAGAACGTATTGAGTTGTACCACATCCGGGTACACCCTGATGACTCACGCGGTACAGGGTCTACCTCCGGGCGGTAACGAAAAAGGTGTTCATAAAGGTTTAGTAAAGCGGAAGAGAAAGAACAACGAATCGGCGTTTGGCGGCCAAACGCCAGTTTAGTCTTTTTGTGTAAGGCATATGGACCTTGTTAGGCCGGTGAATACATTGCCAGCGATTACGAGGTTCGTCGCGCCGATTAGGGGTCACGCGCCGATGAAGGGTCAAGCGCCGATGAAACTCCTGACGCCGCTCAAGTGGTTGTCGCCGATTATGTTGCTTGCGCCGACAGAGGGCAACATCGCACCGATTGAGTTACCAGCACCGGCGAGGACGAACCTCACGTTGAAGGCTGACGAAGTTGCTGGCGCCGACCAAAGATGAGCATCGCCCTTGATGATGTTACTCGCGCCGAGGAGGATGAGCCCTTGGCCGATGAAGTAGGAAAGGCCGCGGAACCCACCGGTCAACGTGACGACCAGCCCTTGAGTCTGATTTAGCCCACCTCACCTCTTTTCAGGAAGTCAAGATGCGAACGTTATTCCCACCAGTAAATACCTTTCGCGGACAACCGTCTCCCAATGAGATCCGCTATGAGCGACGCCGAGTGGAGATGCTTTTGCGATGTTTTGGTCTCGAAAAGCACGCGGCGCAACTCTGGAATGATTCGGAAAAGCACTGGGGGCCGCCAGGCCGGCGGTTAGGCTTTGAAAGTTTCCATAGAGTTTTTCCAACGTTTCCATGGGAACTCACTGCGAAGATGTTCTATCACATGAGCACATTCGATTCGTCCCTGCAGAGCATGGCGACCTTCTTCAGGGACTTTAAACGCACAATCGTTTGGCAGTGGTATCATAAGCTCTGGTTGAATTTTCTAAATCAAGACGACCGATCGTCCAATCCAATGCGACCGCTCGGCATGATCTTTCCCATGGGAAACGTTAAGGGTGGTTTCATCATTCACGACGGTCCTGCACAGACAACAGGCCCTCGACTCATCTACGACCACCTGTACTGGGACCAGTCGGGCAGGCAAGTGCGATGTCATATCGAACCGTACCTCAGTTGGTTGCGAGCGGTCTCGCGAAGCGGGTGGACGCCTGATGTACCGGGCGAGAGCGTCTTAGCGCTGCGAGAGCGGGTGGAAATGCCTACCGGAGTGAACATGGAGCCGTGGATGGTGCGCGCGCTTGGGATCGGCCCGGACACATTGGTACTGGCGTGGCTTTACCAGATTCTCACGTTTGCACCACCGCAGTTCGATGTGCCGCCGCGCATTGGGAGATACGAGGGACATCGCTGTGTAATTGCTACGCAGGCAGAGATCGCTAAGAAACTGGGACTTGGCCCTCGCCAAGTACGAAGCGCCTTTGAGAGCCTGAGAGCGAAGGGCTTGGTCGGCTCGAAGCCGCCTAGTATTTGGTTGAACAATGATCGGATTGAAGACTTGGCGTCCAGGTGACGCGATCCACAACAGCGGGCCATTCTCCTCCGTCCTGGTCCGTGGAAGCTATTGCATATTTGGGTTGCCGCAGCAGTGCAAAGCGATGGCTTGGCGGTCGGACCAGCGTGACCCCTGGACGCTTGCCTGGGCATACCATTCCCCGGAGGGCGCATGAATACCATGAATACCGGATCAAGCGGGCGCTTCGGGTACTTCGCCGCCGTGAATTGTTGTGGAGCACATTCCGGTCACGGTCGGTGCCCAGCGAAACGGCCATCCAGATTACCAGTACAGGATCGAATCCTCCCGCTTGCGGCGCCCTCGTGCTTTGTCCAGCTCGTTCAGTCGTTCGACGACCCGGCGCGGCATGCGGCGGAAATTCTCCGTGTTTAGTTCGCGACCGACAAGGTCTTCCAGCTCGATCAGCTGCTCGACGGCGTCCTTGATCTTCTGCGCGACCTTCTTGGGCAGCTTCGAAGCCGTCTTGCTATTCTTGGGTTGGTGCAGCTCCGTGTGCCATCGCCGCCATACCGAGCACATCGACTCCACCTGCGAGAGTACGGCCGTCGTGCCCGACGGGATCTTGGGCTTCCTTCCTCCGCCCGCCCAACGAGACCCATATCGCTTGACTAGCTCCTCGTTGAACTGCGAAACAGACCAGTGGCTGCTGATCGCCTCCCTTTCGAATTTCCGCCGATCCTCCTTCACGCGGATGCGCAATAGGAAAAGAACGTGAACTCTGGTCAGTACGAAGTCGTATTTGCGGCACAAGTCGGCTAGGCGTGTGACATCGTCCCTACCGTAGAGCTTCGCGAACCGCCTGGCCTTCCGCATCATGTCCGGCGTCAGTTTTGCCTGGATGGCTTCGTCCACAAGGGCCGCATTCGAAATCTGGCCAGGCTCGACTCGCAGGCTATCGTGGCCGGTCTTATGGAATTGCCGCACCTCGCGAATCGCCTTGCTGACGTCGGCGGTAGAGTGCTTGTGCTGGGGTGTCTTGCTCATTGGTGGCCCTGAAAATGACGTATGGGAATCAAACGGACATAACAAGGATACCGCACCTACGGGCCGACTTCATCTCTTTTTTGTCGTGGCAACCGTAGGCGGGTCTCAATGGCCGGCTGGTCGTTCCGCGGGCGCTCACGACGTCGGACGATCGAGGGCGTGACGATTTCGAATTCGCTTTCGAACTCTCACCGCAACCAACGGAGCGCGGACCGCGTTTCGAGTCCACTGATCAAAGATGTCTTGGATCATGAACCTGAGCGCGGTAGCATCGACTGTGACGAGCATGGTCAACAACGGGTTGGTCATTGGCTTCAACGCCAACATGGATTGGCGCAACATCGCTTTTCACTTGTTTGCCTGCGGGGAAGCGAGTACCGTATCCACAGGTGATACAACGTTTTCTCAAGGATGAGGAGGGTTCGAAATGGAGTTCGCGAATATGTTGCCACACAGCCCGCTGCGTTCGCCTGCGTGGCGCTTTCTTAGGGCGAGTAATCTCATCGAGCGCGGCGACCGCGTTCACCCAGAGCACGATGATTCCTGGATTGAACGCTTCACGTCATTTCTAACCACCGCCGAGAATTCGACGGACACCACTGGCAAGCCGGGGCGCCATCCTCAGTACGACCATGATCTCGCTGCGGCTTTCGCCATCCACTGTGGTCCAGCAGCTGCACGAGGGTTGCTTGAGGCCTACCTGCTTACCGACGTGCCACTGGACTTCGTCGCAGCTCGCTGCGACCTCTCGCTCACCGTTGTTGAGGCGTACGAGGCGCTGTTCTTCTGCGTCAAAGACAGCTTGCAAGCGCGCGATTGGATCTGGACGCAGGCGATCGGTCGGACGACGCCCGCTGGCTATCGGGCAGACTACCCCGCCAAGATCTGGCGGGCTTTTGGGTTCGCCGGAGGCCCACTTATTCTCGAAACGGTCATTGCCGTGACGACCGGTCAACCTTTGTCGGCACCACCGAGTCTGTCGCCAGATGAGGCGACTGCGTGGGCCGCCATGACCGAGTTCCAGACGCGGCTGAGTGTCGCGATGATGCTCGCCGAGACTTCTGATGAGGTAGCAGCTCTCATTCACCTCGCGACCAAGGGGCCCTATGGTCCGTCTGCCGAGTCCCGAAAGGCGATTGAGTATTTGCTGACGATGACGGAACAAGCTCAAGCGGCACGGCGTCGAGCATGGCGTCGTGCACGGCCTCGACTGCCCGCTGAGGTTCGCGAATTGGATTCGAAGTGGTTGCCGGCCAGGAACCTACGCCGGGCACAATCAACCGATCCGCGCCCGGACACCAAGCCACAGTCGGCACCTGCCGATCATTAGCCGTCAGGACAACGTTGTTCTGATTAATTCCACCACGCTGATGGGGGTGCGGGGCGGGAAACTTTCGATCATCTAGCACACGAATATGGCATGGGACACACGCAA
>Ga0265314_10000354_pt1 | contig 63928 bp, 60 predicted proteins | sample 4126metaG_FD_203106 | JGI IMG/M metagenome (GOLD analysis project Ga0265314, IMG submission 203106) | Rhizosphere microbial communities from Carex aquatilis grown in University of Washington, Seatle, WA, United States - 4-1-26 metaG | ecosystem: Host-associated > Plants > Roots > Rhizosphere >...
CGCCGGCCCAGAACCATTTGGAAAGAAACCAGCGCCGCGCGGGCGTGAGCGCGAGACCGCCGAGGAGGCCGAGGACAAAGAATGCGACGGAGTATTTGCTTTCGAGGCCAAGGCCGATGGCGATGCCAATCGCGATCCACCAGCGGGGATCTTCCGAGTCCAGGAGGCGAATGACGAACCAGCAAACCAGGATCCACCAGAAGTAAGAAAACGAGGTGTATTGAAACTCGGTGGCTTCAAAGATGGGAACGCCGGAAAGACCAACGGCAAGCGCGGCCATGAGCTGAGCCAGGCGCCCGCCGCCGAGATCGCGCGCCATGAGTCCGGTGATGAGAATGGCCGCGGACTGGGCCAGCACGGAGAAGAGGCGCAGGCCGATGAGCGAAACGCCGAAAATGCCAAGGGCGATGCGCTCGACGAACGGAGTGAAGGGCGGATAGCAGACGTAGCCCCAGTCGAGATGGCGCGCGTCGGAGAGGAACTGCAGCTCGTCGCGATGGAAGCCGTACCGGCCATTGGTGAGGATGTGCGCGAGCGCGAACGCAGCCGCGATTGCGGCCAGCAGGGCCACATCGGAACGTCGAACGGGGACGTCTGGTGCGTCTTCGCGGACTGCGGTGGGAAGCATTTGGACTCCGGGCACAGGGAATCAGTTGAGTATACGCGCAGTATTTGTACGCAGGGGTGAAACATGGAGTTCCCTGCCCCATCCCATTTTGGGTGAATAGCGGGGTTCGGGCATGAACGCCCCAGCCAGATCAGCCGGCGAGGTTGTAAGGAGGGGTGCTGTTTATCATCGATAGGAATGCCTAGTTCGACGAGTCGGCCTTTGATTTTCGATTCAACCTTTGCCGAGGTTGTGAGATGCGGGTAGAAGGGTGCGCAAAGCCGAGTTCCCGGAAGAGAATTTGTCAAAGGTCAGAGTAGCCGGTCATACGCCTGCAACTCGTCAGTGAGTGCGTTGGCGATTATGTGTAAACCGAGCCTTAGGCCGTTCGGAAGGGACAGCCCGAAGGAGCTTCGGCTCTTCAGATCTAAAATCGACTTTCCATGGTCTACTAATCAAAGATGCCCAAGTTTGCATGAGGTAACGACATGAGTAACGCAGAGGACGAATATAAGGAGTCGTTTGGTCTAGGGAAGACCCCTAACTTGGATAAAGCGAAAAAAGCGCTCAACCTGGCGCTGGACATCAGGAAGTTTGAAATCGGACTCTACTGGCAGCGGGCAGCCTATTTCTGGGCCCTGATTGCGGCAGCCTTCGCTGGGTACTTTGCCATTCTAGGATCCGAACACCTAGAGGACAAGGAGTACCTCGCTTTTATCGTCAGCTGTATCGGCCTAATTTTTAGCTGGGCGTGGTTCCTGGTAAATCGCGGAAGTAAATACTGGCAGGAGAATTGGGAAAACCACGTTGATATGCTAGAGAACGAAATCACAGGACCGCTATACAAAACAATTCTGCACCGACCGGAAACCAGAAGTTTCTTTGAAAAACATTTCATCGGCCCACAGGCAATTTCAGTCTCGACGATAAACCTCTTGGTCAGTATCTTCACGATATCGGTATGGGTGGCGCTGCTCGTACATTCGCTTCCACCGTTTCACTACGCATGGGCTGTGAGCGGGAGGCATATAGCGGTTGGCGGCATCACACTCGTCGTCATGGTGTACATGAGATTTGGTGCAGCGACTCATTTAGGTCCGCACCAACACGTTGTGGCGAAGCGCACGACAGAAATTGTCGATGGCACGAAATAGGCCGGACAATCACGCATGGCAATGGCTAAGGAATCCGTCCGACTGGGGCAAGACCAGAGTTCTCAGCCATTTCAAAACCGGGTCTGTTTGGCCTAATCTGACAACTCCTCGGTCAGTTCGCAGATGTCAGCCTGTCTGGCCAGCATTGAGCCTCTCGATGAGTGATGACAAGCCGAGGCATGTTTAGAAGGGGCTGTCCGTTCAAAAAAGCCCGGACGATTTGGATCTTGCCGCCCGCCAAACGCACTACTGGCAAAGAAGCTCCGCCGTAATCTTGAGTTCGGCTATCCACTCCTCCAGGACAGAGGCCGGCGCCATCGGCTTTGATCTCATTAGCATCTCAGACGGCCTGAGGCTCGATGGAAGCAGATACTGCGGGCCGAGGTTCTGTGCGGCGCGCGAACTCAATCGATTTCGATGCGCGAAGAAGTTCCTGAAGACGGGGAGGTCAAGGAAAACCCGCTGCCCAAGCGAAAAAGCGGCCTGCATTTGTAAATAAATTGAGCAGCTTACATGTTGGCAGACTCCAAGGAGGACATTAGGATCGTGCCAAGCTGGCTCGTCCCGTCGATCCCACACCCCTGAGCTGTTTGGTGTCGCGTACTTCTTGTATCGCGTTATGGCTAGCCCGACGGCGTCATTCAGGGGCACGCCCGAAGGGACAACGCCGACGGTTGTCCTGCCCTCAGTCTTCGCGTTGAGCATGCAGGAAAGATAAAGGGCCTTGGCGAACTGCGACCAAGCGTTTAACGATTCGATCGTTACGTACGAGATGACCGGATCCCGGTCAGGCGGCGCGAGCGCTGCTGACGCCGACAGCCTGCGCTCGAGCCGCTCCAGCCTTGCGACCAATCTTCGACGAAGTTTGAATAGACTCTTGCAGTGGTTCATCGTCTCGCGCCTGTTACGGGAGCAACCTCGGCTCTAGTGCCCTCGATAGCCAGTCGAACCGGGCCCGTCGCGGATCAATGCGGTTCGTCGCCTTCGAACACGCCGTAATCCAAGTTGAAAAGGCCGGGAAGCTCGACGGCTCATCCAGTGCCGAAGAGAGAGTAGTCAGGTTGGGTAACGCGAACCCTGGGTCGATATTCAGGCGCCGCGTCCGGGGGTAGTCTGGGTCGAGAGCAGGCGACGGATGCTGTGCGTGGGAAATCGCAAGAAGTAGGGTGTAGAAGTTGTAGGACTTCATGAGGGAGGACTCGTGAATATCCCTCCATTGCATTACCACGTCCATGGCGTTGGCGAGCCTATTCTCCATCTCGCCAGCTTGCTGGAAGGTCGCTTCGTTCCCGAAGTAGAACTTATCAATGCTGGTGTCAGAGGCGCTCTTGATCCCCGATGAGAGGGTGAACACGACGTCGGAAAGCAGCCCGGCATCGGCCATTCTGCTCAGCTGTTTTTCGTTGAAGACTCCGAGTTCCAGGAGGGCGCCCGCGTACCTCTCCGTCATCTTTACGATGAACCATTTGAGTTCGCCTTGATGCGTGGCGTGCCGTTTTTCCTGGGGGTTTAATGGGACCGTGTACGAATTCATCCTCCGAAAGACCTGGCGTATCTGTTCGGGGGTCGCACCGACAAAAAGATCTACTGCGAAGCTGTACTCGACAAAGCGCTGCTGATCCTCGGGAAGCAGCTGCGAGTATGTCTTGCGCGCGAACCCGGTGTTCCCCGAGAGGCGCAGCTTATCTTCAAGAAAGTCGAAGATCGCCTGGCTCCTTTGTTGCCCGTCCACGATTTCCTTCTTAGTCCGCCGAGTTTTCAGATCCGTGGTCTGATGGAGGGCCATTTTCGGCATCGGATAGCCTAGCAGGATCGTTTCGATGAGGTAAGAGCGCGCGGCCGGGGGCCAGACTTTGTCGCTTCGTTGGTAATCGTGGTTAACGACGATTCCGCCCCCACGCATCTGCTCGCAATATTCGGCTACGGTAAAACCTGACGCGGTTACTTGCATGGCTCCTCGATAAAGCAAGGTAATCTTCGCGCAAGGATATCAAACGGCTCTGAAGGTCCGCCAGTGAACTCGCGATGGGAGCGCGGGCACCGCTTCACTGGTGCATGATGCCCGCAGACGATACCTTGGACGGTTGACGACAACAGTCCAAGTCGCTCATTGAGGGCTCTGGGTGAATCGTCGGCAACTCGGAAGCAAGGCCTCGTGGAGGCTCCTTAATAGCAACCGCAGATTCTTCGCTGCGCTCAGAATGACAGCGCTATTCAAATTGGTGTGTCGCGGAGAATCGAATGACACTGCCGAGTGCAATCAGGAGGCGCGCTCGAATGGCTGCGGCACCTTGACCGACGCCATGCCTGCTGCGGTGGCGGCCTCAATCCCGAGGTCTGTGTCTTCAAACACGAGGCACTCGGCCGGGGGCACGCCCAGCCGCTCCGCGGCGAGGAGGAAGGCATCCGGAGCGGGCTTGCCGCGCTTGTAGTCCTCCGCGCATACCAGCGTATCGAATTTATCGATGAGGCCCGTGGCAGTGAGCGAGCCGACGACGGAATCGCGGCGGCTTCCGGAGACGATTGCCATGGGAAGGCGGCCGTGCTGCGCGTCGATGTGCTCGATGACTTCGGCAATCGGCTTGAGCTGGGGAAGCAGCGAAAGGTAGAGCGCTTCCTTGCGGACCGCGACCTCTTCAATCGGCATGTTGAGCCCCTGCATCTGGTTCAGCAGGGAGATGATTTCGCGGATGGGCCGGCCGCCCCATGAGTAGAAGAGCTTTTCTTCGTACTCGCAGTTCCACTCGGCCAGGGATGTCTTCCACGCGATGTAATGAAGCGGCATGGAATCGACGACGGTTCCGTCGCAGTCAAAGAGATAAGCGCGGAACGTGCCCGCGGGAAGATTCAGTTTCATGGGTGTGAGGACGCCTGGCTCCTTTATCCATGGTATCGCGTATGCGGCGGGGATTAGACCCCGCACCATAGACTGGTGGGGATGCTCTTGCTCTCACCACCGGAACACGGCCTGTCGTTGCTGAAAGTTGAGGCCGGACTTTCCGCTGTCGCCGTCGTGGCCTCCATTATTTTTCCGTGTCTTGGGTGGAATCTGTTTGAGCGCGTCGAACGGTCCTGCTCGCGACTGGCACGGCGCAAAGGCCCGGCCGTGGCCGTTGTGGGCATGTGTGCGCTGCTTCGACTGGCCATTCTTCCTCTTTATCCGGCGCCGCTTCCCTTCATCCCTGACGATTTCAGCTTTCTGCTTGCGGACGACACGTTTGCTCACGGACGACTGGCGAATCCCACGCCTGCAATGTGGACGCACCTGGAGACCCTCCACGTGACGATGCAGCCCACGTATGCGTCGATGTATTTTCCGGGAGATGGGCTTGTGTTGGCCGCGGGACAGCGGGTGTTCCACGATCCATGGCTTGCCAACGTGGCATTGGACGCGCTGATGTGCGCGGGGCTGTGCTGGATGCTGCAGGGCTGGCTCCCGGCTGCCTGGGCACTTTTGGGTGGACTGCTTGCAGTATTGCGCCTGGGGCTGTTCAGTTACTGGATCAATACGTTGTTTGGCGCGAGCGCTTTGCCGGCAGCCCTGGGCGGCGCGCTATTGCTGGGGAGTCTCCCTCGGCTGATGCGGACCGCGCGACTGCGCTACGGCGTGTGGATGGCAGCGGGCCTCATATTAATGATTCTCACGCGCCCTTACGAGGGGATGTTATTGTCTCTGCCGGTGGCGGTGATGCTGGCCCGGTGGGCCTGGCGCGGGAAACGCCGTCCTGCTGCACGAGAGTTTTTCAAACTGGCCGCGATTCCGACGGCAATGGTCTTGTTGGCGCTGGCGTGGCTTGGCTATTACGACTACCGTGCGTTTGGCAGCGCGACAACGCTGCCCTATACGGTCGATCGCGCGCAATACGCCATGGTTCCGTACTTCCTGTGGCAGAGCCCGCGTACCGAGCCGCAATACCGGTACGACACGATGCGACGCTATTACGAACATGAGGTTCCTTATTACAACAGGGTGCACAGTCTGCGAGGTTTTATACCTGCGACCGCGCGGAAGGCAGCAGGAGTGGTGGTGTTCTTTGCCGCCTTTGCTTTGCTGCCGCCGCTGGTTCTGGTACATCGCGCGTTCATGGATCGGCGCGTTCGGCAACTGGCCGTGTGCGCGAGCTTTGCAGCGGTGGGCATTACGATGAGCGTTGCCACTTACCCGCTCCAGCTTGCGCCGTTTACTGCGGCGTTCTACGCCCTGGCCCTGCAGTCGATGCGCCATCTGCGCCAGTGGGAATGGAGCGGAAGGCCAGTGGGGAAAACCATGGTGCGGCTCAGCATCGCGATCTGCGTGGTGATGGGGGCTCTGAGCATCCTGGCGGCACCATTGCATTTGAAGGTGCCGGAGTGGCCTGGCATTGGATGGGTTACGGCTTGGCAAGGCACCGGCCACCAGGGACTGGAGCGCGCACGAGTGAATGCGCGACTGGAGCATGAGTCCGGATTGCAACTGGTGCTTGTGCGGTACAGCAAGGACCACAATCCCCTGGATGAATGGGTGTTCAACGGCGCCGACCTGGATGAATCGAAGGTGATTTGGGCGAGAGAGGACAGCCCCGCGGCCATGCAGGAACTGTTGCAGTATTACCGGAGCAGGAGAGTGTGGCTGGTGGAACCCGATGCGGTTCCGGCAACTGTCGCTCCGTATCCGTCAGTTGTGAAGACGCCGGAAAACCAGTCCCAATGAATCGCTTCGCTACGGGGTATTGGCCGCTTGCTTGGCAGAAGGAGCAGGCTGTTACTCCAGTCCATGAGTCGCCACGGCATCTTCCGACGGCGTGGCGTAAGCGGTGGGGGCGTCGTGAGTGGGCGGGGCGCCTTCTCCGGGCCTGGTTGGCTCCATCATCAGCGCGTTATTGAAGCGGTTGAAGTAATTGAAGAGGCCGATGGCGCAGAGCAGCTCCACGATCTCACCTTCAGAGTAGAAACCGCGCAGCTCGGCGAACTGCTCATCAGTGACGGCGTTGGCATTGCGAGTCACGGTTTCCGCGAGGCGCAGGGCGGCCTTCTCCGCGGGAGTAAAGTCGTCACGCTGCTGCCATTCAGCAAGATGGGAGAGCTGGTCGTCACTCCATCCGAGGCTGCGCGCCAGGATGGTGTGGCTGGCGAGGCAATAGGGCGTCTGGTTCACCTGGCTGGTGCGGACAATGATCAATTCCTTCAACTTTGTCGGCACCGTGCCCGTGTTCAGGACTGCGGCAAAATGGTCCTGCATGGTGGAAAATATTTCCGGCCGGTGCGCCATTACGCGGAACATGTTGGGCACATTGCCGCGCTGGGCAAAGACCTTGTCGTAACGGTTGGCAACTTCAGGGGAAACCTGGCTGCGATCGAGGTGGGAGATTCGCGACATGAGCCGCTCCTTTGATTCCATTATGGCACCGGCACAGGCTCTGGTTTCACCCTGCGCCGGACCCCGCAACTCCGGCAAACCACAGCCTTTGACGCCCTCCGCGCTCTCTGCTACCTTTGTAGTGGAGAACTCAATACGCCATACACTCCTCAGTAGCTCAATGGCAGAGCATTCGGCTGTTAACCGAAGGGTTGTAGGTTCGAGTCCTACCTGAGGAGCCAATAAAATCAACAACTTAGAGCAGTAGAAAGCAGCAGAAAGACACGAAATTGGCCCGATTGTAGTCAATTTTGTCGTCACTCACTTTCAAAACCGGTGCTAACCCATAGCAACCGATCTCAGTTGTGGCTCCCCTCGATAGATCGACTCCAGACCTCCAGCCTCATGTCCTGAACCACGCTCTCACGTGGCGCCGGGACTCCTGAAATTTGATCGAGTTTTGCCTTCGCCTGAATCTTAAGTCGCGCGCCCACACAGGCGCGCTCACCGAAAGGACAGGAGACCCGAATGGCAACTTATCCAAGAGGAAAATATTGGTGGTACCGGTTTCGCTTCGCCGGAAAACGCATCGACGAACCGACAAAATCGACATCGCGAACCGTCGCGAAAGAGGCCGAACGGCAACACCGAAGAGCACTGGAAGCTGGCTACAACAACTTCAAAGAGGTTCGGCAGAACCGTGTCCGGATTCTTGAGGAGATCATCGAGGAATACCTAACGGGCTACCGGCTCCGCTACCGGTCGGCGTCTTTTGCCGAGTATGCGCTCGGACACGTCAGCCGTCTTCTCGGCACGAAGATCGTCGGCGAGATCACCGAAATTTCAGTTCTCCGCTACCAGGAGGACAGGCTCCGCGAGAAGGCAGCGCCAAAGTCGATCAATGAAGAGGTCCGGTTTCTTCTGAAGATTCTGGGAGACCCGGGCGAAGTGATCCGCGCTCATCTCAAGAAGACTAAGCAGCTCAAGCTGACCGTTCACAAACAGATCGGCAAAGCCTACGACACCGAAGAAACGGAGTGTCTCGCAGCCAAAGCAAAGAGCTCACACAGTCCCCATATGTACCCAGCCTTCATGCTGGCCCGCAATGGAGGTCTGCGAGATACCGAGATCAAGACCCTTACCTGGAGCCAGGTCAACTTCGTCGCGAAAACGGTCCAGGTAGGCAGAGCAAAAAGCGAGGCCGGAGAGGGGCGAATCGTTCCTCTGAACTCCGAGGTCTACCAGGCACTCATCGACCATCGCGCATGGTATAGCAAGCAGTTCGGCGAGACCAGGGACGAGTGGTACGTCTTTCCCTGGGGTAAGCCTAGGCCCTCGGACCCGGCGCGGCACATTACGTCGTTCAAGACTGCTTGGAAGACCACCCGCACCAATGCAAAAGTGAAAGGCCGGTGGCACGATAACCGGCACACTCTCATCACGGAACTGGCGGAAAATGGCGCCGGCGACGAAACCATCATGTCGATCGCCGGGCATGTCGATCGCCAGATGCTTCGTCATTACAGCCATATCCGCATGAAGGCGAAGCGCGAAGCAGTGGAGTCCGTCATCGCCTCCCGAAGGGGCGACTTCCAATTGGGTTCTGCCTCGAAAGCAGGCCCCTCCACGTAGCAATCGGGGATGTGCGGGTCGAATTGACCGAGAACCGACCTCGGGTTAGCCTCTCGGTCAGTTCGGCCCCCGGCTGCCAGCCACAAGGAGAAAACAATGGAATCACTTTTGAACGAAATCCAGCTTTCAGAAAAGATCCACGTCAGCCTGGCTTGCTTGAGACGGTGGCGGCTTCGCGGAGAAGGACCACAGTATGTGAAAGTGGGTCCGCTAGTACGCTACCGTCCCGAAGTAGTGGAGCAATGGGTGGAAGCCCTACCAACCGGCGGCAACGGTCGCAAACCGAGGTCAGTCCAGGCAGTCCGCGACCGACTTGCCCGAACGGCTTAGCCATTACCGTTCCTCGGATTGAAGCCAGAGCAATTCGTTTTCTGCCCGGCCGGAATCGTGGACTGAATCGGGCGGGGTAAATCCACACCCCAAATAGAAATTTGACCGAGTTTTGATACCGTCTCATGCTTTCTCTGCATTGGAGGAGGCCCAGGTGAAGCGGCGGACATGCTATCTCATCATCGCAGTATTACTAACGGTTCTGGATGGGGCTGTTGTGGTCTGCTACGGCTGGCCTGTCTGGACGGCGTGGTCGGAAGAGATCATGGGGCGTGGGCTTTTGGTCCTCCTTGCGGCGTCGGGAGCCACGTCGCTCGCGAATGTCTGGGCCCAAGTGGTTCCCGCACCAAACGATCCGTCTTGCGGCCGGAGAGCCGACCGTGAGCAAACTGCGGCTGGGATTCAAGTAGAACCGCGAGGACAGGCCGATGTTTGATTCAATCGACGACCTCGGAACCAAACTTGCGGCCACGGGCTACTTCATCGACCCGGTGATGACCCAGGTGGTCTTTCTCGCCGCCAAGCTCCAAAAACCACTGCTGCTCGAAGGACCCGCAGGATCGGGCAAAACCCAATTAGCGCTTTCTGTCGCCGCAGCTGCGGATACGCATGTTGAGCGACTCCAGTGCTACCGGGGCGTGACGGAGGACAAGGCCATCGGGCGCTTCGATGAGGGTCTACAGCGGCTCTACATGGAGTTCTCAAAGGGCCAGCACGAGAGCTGGCTGAGTGTTCAGGCGAACCTCAAAGGGCGGGACTTCTTTCGGCCCGGTCCTCTGATGCGCGCTCTCGAATGCGACCGGCCATGCGTGCTGCTCATTGACGAGTTGGACAAGGTAGACGAAGGCTTCGAAGCAATGCTGTTGGAAATACTTTCCGCATGGACGCTTTCGATTCCCGAGTTTGGCACCGTCAGCGCAAAGAGCATTCCCTTCGTCGTGCTCACCAGTAATGAGGAGCGCAGACTGGGCGACCCCATCCGGAGGCGCAGTCTCTACGTGCGTGTCGAGCACCCGACGCCGGAGCGTGAGGCGGAGATCATCGCCAGCCGCACTCCAAAGGCTGATGAGACGTTTCACCGGGAGATGGCGGGGATTGCGCTCTCGTTCCGCAACTATTCTCTCGAAAAGCCGCCCTCGGTCTCGGAGATGATCGACTTCGCGAATGCGCTTCAGTTGCTCGGAACCGACCACGTAACCGAGGAGCACCGCGACGTGCTGCTGCCGTTCCTGGCAAAAACGGAGAAGGACCGGCGTCATCTGTTGCTCCGCGAAGGATTCAAGAGCCTGCTGGACGACGGCGCCCGATTTGCGCGGAGCCTGGCACTCCCTGGAGGGACACATTCATGAAACGGTGCCTTCTCCTGCTGTTGCTGCTGCTCCCCCGAGTCGCACCTGCCCAAGTCGATCCCGCGCCGGCGGCGCAGTTTGTGCGGCAGTATGCGGGGCACTACCGCGTCTCACCCGAGTTGGTAGCCGCGCTGATCGACGTGGAATCGCGGTGGAATCCGCGAGCACTGTCGAGCAAGGGAGCGATGGGATTGATGCAGCTCATGCCGGCGACAGCGCGTCGTTACGGCGCTGTCAAACCCTTCGACGTAGAACAGAACATTGCCGCGGGCACGCGCTATGTGACGGCATTGATGTGGGAGTTCCACGGGGATCTGCGGCTGGTCGTTGCGGCCTATTACGCGGGCGACCATGGGATCGCCCGGGAGCAATTGAACTATCACAACCCGGACGTTGTGGCCTACGTGCTGGCAGTCCGGCGGCAGTTCACGATTCGCAAATATGCGGCCATGCGGCCGCCGAGGAGGTCAACGCCATGAAGCTTCGCTGGTTCATCCTCATCGCACTCCTGATTCCGCTGCGCCTCAGCGCTACGGACGTAACGGTTGGAGCACGTGTCGCAACCATAACAATTAACCCGCGAGAGATCACGGTCCTCCATCTGCGGCCGGAGTTTGAGTCGACCATTCGGATGCCAGAGGAGGTGACGTCCGTCATTCTGGGCAGTCCTGGCGAGTTCAAGGCCGAGCACAACGAGGGTGAGCCTGAGTATGTTTATGTCAAGCCCATCACGAAACAGGCGGCTCAGTCGAACCTCCTGATCGCAACGAAATCGGGCCAGCACGTAACGCTGGAGTTGGTAAGCGATGGCACTGGCATTCCGAATCAATCGCAGCCTGTGGACTTCCTGATCGAGTACCGATCCGCGCGGAGCTTTCTGATTTCCTCAGACACCGGGGCTCCGGCCACGCCAGCCGCATCTGGCAAGGTCCCAGCGCACGAGATCAATCGCGCGGACACCGGCCCGGAGTCATCACCACTTTCCAATCTCGACGAGGAATTCAGACTACAACAGAAAGTGAACGCCCCCAAATGGACGAAATGGCAGGACAAGCAGATCGAGACATCGATCGGCGACATGCGGCAGTTGAGCAACGAAACGGTGATCGCTTACTCCGTCCTGAACAGCTCGGATCAGCCTGTAGAGATCGTTCCGCCCCAGATCCAGATCACGGGACGCACCGCCGCAAAGAAGAAAAAGAAGGAAGGCAAAGGCATCATCTCGGATCAGCTGGAGATCCGCGACTACCGGTTGAGTGCAACACGGCTTGAGCCTGGAGGCCGAGCTGATGGCGTGGTTGCGCCCTAACCGTCGACATGTCTGGGCGGGTCACCGTTCAACATGGACGCCCAACTCCTTGAGGTAGCCAGCCATGCGGCCGCGAACGTCTGCCAACTCCCCTTCGAGGCGGTTGATCTCTTTCTGCAGCGCGGCCACATTGATCTCCTCTTCCGGCTCAAAGGTGTCCACGTAGCGGGGGATGTTGAGGTTGTACTCGTTGTCCTGAATCTCTTCCGGCGTGGCGCGATGCGAGTATTTGTCAAGTTCGGCGCGGGTGCGATAGGTGTCGAGCACCTTCCGGATGTGCTCCTCGGTCATCAGGCTCTGCGTCTTGCTGGGCGTGAACTCTTTGCTGGCGTCGATGAAGAGGATGTCCTTGCGCGACTCGTTTGCGCCACCCTGTTCGCGGGAGCGGTCAAAGATCAGAATCGCCACCGGAATCCCCGTCGTTGTGAAGAGATTGGCGGGCAGGCCGACAACGGCGTCGAGCAGGTTCTCTTCAATGAGCGCCTGGCGGATTTTGCCCTCGCTGCCGCCACGGAAGAGCACACCGTGGGGAACAATGACGGCGACGCGGCCACTCTGTGGGCGTGCAATCTCAACCATGTGCGAGATGAAGCCGTAATCGCCCTTGGATTTGGGCGGAATGCCGCGCCAGAAACGTTTGTATTTATCGCTGCCGGCATGTTCCGCGCCCCACTTGTCGAGCGAGAAAGGCGGATTGGCGACGACCACATCGAACTTCATCAGGTGGCCATCTTCGATGAGCGCGGGGCTGTTGAGCGTGTCGCACCACTCGATGCGGGCCGCATCCTTGGAGTGCAGGAACATGTTCATGCGGGCCAGGGCCCAGGTTGCGCCGTTCACTTCCTGGCCGTAGAGGGCGTAGTTGTCAGAACCGACCACTTCGGCGGCGCGAATCAACAGAGAGCCGGAACCGCAGGCCGGGTCGCAGATGGTGTTGCCAGCGGCGGGTGCGGCCAGCCTGGCCAGCAGCCGCGAGACGGCGGCGGGGGTATAGAATTCACCGGCCTTCTTGCCCGCATCGGAGGCAAAGCGCGAAATCAGATAGATGTAGCACTCGCCGATGATGTCTTCATTGACGCGGGAGGGGCTGAGGTCGAGCGCAGGCTTGGCGAAGTCCTCCAGCATGTTCTTGAGGCGGCGGTTCCGGTCTTTGACGCGGCCAAGGTTCGACTCGGAGTTGAAGTCGATGTTGCGGAAGACGCCTTCGAGCTTGGCGCGGTTGGTGTCCTCAATCTTTTCGAGAGACATGTTGATGAGTTCGCCGATGTTTGCCTCGTTGCGCTGCTCATAAAGGTCATAAAAGCTGCATCCCTCGGGAAGAATGAAGCGCTCCCTCTCCAGGCGGCGGCGAATGCGCACATCGTCGTTGCCATACTGCGCGCGGTAATTGGCGACGTGGTCGTTCCACAGGTCGGAGATGTACTTGAGGAAAAGCATCACGAGGATGTAGTCCTTGTACTGAGCGGGGTCCACCGCGCCGCGGAAGGTGTCGCACGCCGCCCATGCTGCTTGATTGACCTGCTGTTGCGTGATTTGATCGTTCATTTCGGCATCCTTTCCATTCCGCTCGTCGTGGTGCGCCCTTGGGCGCGTTCGACAAGAACTCGGTGAATCAGTTCATAGTGTTTCAAGGTAAGTTGCTCGGCAAGCTGCCGCTCTCGTTCGGCAAGGGCGTCCACCTGCAAGATTCTTTGCTGCGTTTGAAAGTCGGGGACCGCGATTTTCAAGTTCTCAAGGGCCGTCCGCGAGACCATGCGCAGGCTTGTGCCTTGGGCCTCTTCTTCGAAGTGACGCTGGGCCGGTTCCTGATTGATGGCCCAGGCCAGATACGCTCCGGAGAGCAACTGCGGATCAGGCCGGAGGATCATGAGCGGCAAGATTGCAAGCGCTGGCTCCGGAATCGACTCATCTATAACGGCGGCTGTGTTTCGCTCGCCGCGAGAACGAAAGACGACATCGCCAGGGCGCGCTAGATACCTTTCCGAAATGTCGCCGACCTGAATACGAATGAGGCTCTGCACAGCGATAAGGCCATTTGAGAGAATGTCCCGCAGCTGAAGAGCAAGCACGCCTCCATCCGCCGCCGATTCGAGCCTTCCACGGGCGGTAAAGCCGGTTTGGATCGTACATACATCCGAGAGCGCCTTCATTAGTTCCTCTGTACATCGATGTACAGATAATGAGACGTCGGCACACAAATGTCAACAATTATTTTCTGTAGCCAAATGTACAGAGTAGAAGAACTCTGGGTCGGCCTTGGTCGGTGACTTTGGACGGTTGTATATTCCCCGGGTATTCGGACTGCTTTCCGAGGTGACAGAGGTCGGGGTCAAGGGTCCGGATCGCCAAGCGGTGGCATAGCCGCTCTTGACGCCGACCGCGCCCAGCCAAGGTGGATCAGCACACGGGAACTTGATCCGATTTCCCCTCTTCTGCCGAGAGACTTGGATCAACGCAAAGCAGCGCCACCACTCATCCGAACCAGCGCTAACCCCAAATACAAACTGGAGGAAACCATGAAACTCCGTCGAAACCAACTTTGCCCGATTCACCGTTCGCAATTCTGCTGCGGCAGGGAAGCGATCCCGCGAGAAAGGCGTCAGCGCCAACTGGGAGTCCGTCGCATTGACGACCTCCAACATCCGCGCGGTTATCGGGAGATACGCTCGAATGCGGAAATGCGAAAGCTGTTGGACAAGAAGATTGTGGCCCAGAAAGGCGAATGCGGTATCTGCAATGAAAAGTTCACCGACTACTCCGACATTGTCCCCGACCACATCAATCCCCGTGGCATGGGAGGAGCGTGGCGGGACGACCATCCGGAAAACATCCAGGCCGTTCACTGGTGGTGCAACGGGGAAAAGGGATCGAGCAGAGGTTGACGTCGGATATGTTCGCACGAGATCAATCGGAAGATGCGAGGGTTCGGCCGGTGCCAGCCATGGCTCATAGTCCTTCGGTTCGATGATGAGCGGGCAACGGTTGTGAAACGGCTCCAAAACTTCATTGGGGTCCGTCGTAATGATGCTGAAGCTTTCGACAATGATCTCGTTTTTGTCTTTGTCCTCGCCTTTCCATCTGTCCCAGATCCCTCCGAAGGCGAAGGGGCGATCATCCGCAAGCGATACTGCCCATGGCTTGCTGAGCCTCATCTTCTCCTCCTCCTTGGTCAGTGGCTCCCATTCGAAGAAAAAGTTAGCTGGGATGAGGCAACGACGGTGTTTCCATGGCTCTCGCCAGGCACCGCTGCTCTCAAGCTTGTCGGAGCGCGCATTGATGGAACTGAAACTTGCCTTTGGTGTCTTAGACCAGTAGGGCACGAGACCCCACTTCATGAGTGCCAAATCACGTTCGCCAGCGTCGCGATTGAGTCGCACGACTGGCTGAATGCTTTCCGGGGAAATGTTGTAGGACGGCGCGAGGGGGGTGCTGTTTATCTCGTAATACTCGTCATTGAACACATCGGTGTTGTGGGTATGGAACCACTCTGCGATCCGCTGCTTGTCCGCTCTCCGGCCGTAACGTCCGCACATGAACCGAGGCTACCACCTTACTGTCGGCCCACTCGATCCAAAATCATCCGCGCCAGGTTCACGCTGTCGGAGACCACGGCGGTGAGACGAGGAGAGGGCGGCTAATATCCGGGTCGCGCGCGAGGCGAACGGCCGCTATGATCGCGGCGGCAATCACCAGTGTCGACTTCATTCGGGTCTGCTCTTGCATTTGCTCCGCCCAGGCCACCCGCTCGCGCGCAATGGCTCGCTTCATCTCGCCCATCAGTGCACCGCGGTTCGCACCGGTTTGGGACCAAGTTTGTACGAGAGATTTCCTCGGAAAATCTCGGATGGAAGGTAGTTCCTCTTCTCTCCGCAGAGCGGGCACTGTGCAGCAATCCACGAATCCGGCATGGTGCCTACCGGGGCTGGGATGTTCTCACCGCATTTCTTGCAGCGGATCGTGAAGTCGCAATTTCGAGTTTGCGGAAGGTTGAACACGAGTGCGAGTATAGGAGAACAAAAGGCGAAACCGCAATGTGGATTCCTCCGAAGCTGAGCCAAGGTAGATCGTTGAGATGTGTCGAGACGGATGTAATCTTAATCATTTCAGTAGTTTATGCCGAGGCATGTTGATTCGCAGGCTGTGATGTGCCAGTATAGAGGCCAAAGTGATTGGGCGCTATGCGAATCGCCTCCCCCACCTTTCGCATTGCTGCCGGTTTGCTGCTTGCTGTTCTTCTGAGTTTTGTCGGGTATCAAGTTTTCCGGCAGTCGAGCTACTACGCTCCAGAGGCGCTGCTGAAGCAAGCCGATGAGATGTCGTGGCTCAACAGCTGGATTGAGGCAGAGCCTCTTTACCGGCAGGCCGAGCAGGAATTCACTCAAAGGCATCAGCTCTCAAAGGCTCTCTACGCCCGTGTCAGCCAGATGCCGGCGCACAGCGAATCCTCCACTTCGATCCCAAGCCAAATTGCTTTGCTTCGACAGGATCTGGATCTCCCGGAAGCGAAGGATCCTGAAACACGTCTTCGCATCCTGACCATTCTTGGGATGTTCGAGGTGAATTACGACTCTGGAATGGCGCGCCAGACCTGGACGGAAGTAAAGGCACTCGCGGACCGGCAGCATCACTACCTGTTGTCTGCGCGCGCGATGGGAGAACAGGGCGTCGCAGCATTCCTGCTTGGCGACATCGCTACCGCGAAAAGGAATGTAGTTAGAGCGTGGACAGTCGCCAAAGTCGCCGATCCAGGCGCACACATTCGATACGCGAGCCTGTACGGCGCGGGCCTGGTGGAAATGCATAAGTACCAAGAGGCTCTCGGACCGCTGGACGAAGCGATCAAGGTTGCCGGGAAAACTCGCGGGGTCGCGTACCCGACGATCGCTGTCAACGCAAAGATTGATGCACTGAGCGGCCTCGGAGAAAACAAAGAAGCACTGGCGCTAGCCGCAGAGGAGCTGCGTCGAGTCTCCGTCTACCATCTTGCTGGACATCTTTACGAGCTCTACCAGCAAAGAGCCCGCGTATACGAGCGGATGGGACAATGGGATCAAGCGGTATTCGACTACGCCCTTTCCGCCCAATATGCGAGGCAGCTTTCGTATTGGCGCGGCCTGACCCAGGTCGATGGCTTGCTCGCAAAGGCTTATATCCACCAAAAGGAATTGCAGCCGGCGCTGGCCGCCATCAATGAAGCGATCGCGGCGAATGAGAACATCCCCGACGAACTGTACTTCGTGCCGCGGAATCTCGGAATCAAGGCCGAAATCATGGCCCGCCTTGGCAACACAAAGGCATCGAACGAACTGTATGAAAAGAGCGCGGATCTCTTGGATGCGCTCCTCAGCAAGGTTCCCACGCCGACCGCTGAGCGTCAATTGCTGAATGATCTCAGCATCGTCTACGCGGGATACTTTGTTTCCTTAAGCGATCAGGGCCGCACAGAGGACGCCTTCCGAGCAATTGAGCGGGCGCGCGGCCGGGTGGAAGCTCAAGGTCTTTCACATCATGATGTCATTTTGCCGCATGAACCTGACGCCACCGAACAAAACCTCACCAAGCTCAATATCCAATTGCTGAACACAGACGATTCGGTCTCCAGAGCGCACATTCTTGAAACGATCTACAGTGCTGAACAACAGCTCGGCACGGAGCGATCGTCAAACGATCCTGCGCCAGCGCCCGTCGCACTGCGCGAACTTCAGCGCGACCTGCGGGCATCTGAGCTGCTTGTCGAGTATGTGCTGGATGATCCGGACTCCTACGCGCTCGCCGTGACTCGCAACACTGTCCACCGGTACAGCCTCCCACCCAGAGAACTGCTGGAGCAGGAAGCGACGCAGTATCGCGTCACTCTCAAGCAAAAGAAGACTGACCCTGCTCTGGGGCAACGGCTCTACGACGGACTTCTTGGCGAAATCCCGGAACTCAAAGACAAGCACGATTTGATCGTGGTGCCGGACGGCACGCTCCACCTTCTGCCATTCTCTGCTTTGGTAAATGCCGGGCAGTACGTTCTGACCTCCCACCTGGTCACAGTCGTACCATCGGGAACCGTGCTGAACATGCTGAGGCATCGATCCGATCAGGTGGTTCGAGAGGACCTTCCGTATGTCGGAGTTGCGGCATGGACATCAAAAGCTCCCCAGGCCACGTTCCTCGCGCGCATTAGCCGGGCCATTTCTGGACCCGAACGGCGCGAATTTGTCGCACTGCCCGAGAGCCAGCACGAGGTTGAGAACATTGCAACCGACCTCCCGATGCCCAGCACCATTCTTTTGGGCGCGAGAGCGACGGAGACAAACTTCAAGCAGCTTCCGCTTAGCCAATACAACGTTATTCATTTGGCTCTTCACGGGTATGTCGATCCCGAAATCTCAGATCGTTCTGCGCTTGTCTTCGCTCCTGAGAATCCGGCAAAGAACGACGGCCTCCTCCAGGTCCGCGAGATCAGAAACCTCCGTCTCAATGCCGACCTTGTAACGCTCTCGGCCTGTGACACCGGCGTAGGGCCAGTGGGCGAGGAGGGCGTGGAGAACATCGTGAATGCATTCGTTGCGGCGGGCGCTCAGAGCGTCGTGTCAACGCTTTGGGAACTTGAAGATCACGCGACCTCGCAACTGATGGCCAACTTCTACGAGCACCTCGGCCGTCACGAGGGAAAGGCAGAGGCGCTAAGGCAAGCGCAGCTCGAAATGTTCAAGACGGGCGCGCCACCGTACTACTGGGCCGGTTTCCAACTCGACGGCGAACCGAGCGACAGCCTCTTCGAGAAAGCCGCAACGACAACTTCGTCCAGGAGCACCCGATGACATTGAATCCGGCTGCGAGCTCAGCATCGCCTGTGCAACTTTCACACCGTGACCGGCACGCAATCCTCGAAAACGCCCTTACCGCTCTTCGCAAGCGTTTCTATTCGCCGGAAAAGCTGACTGGCGATTGGCCGGCCACCGTGGAGCGGCACCGGCCTTTGATCGAGAGCGCAGGCACCGCGGACGCATTTGAGAAGGCGATGAGCGATTTGTTGGCGGAACTGCACACTTCCCATTTGGGTTTCTTTCACAGCAGTGCCCGCAGAGCGTCGAGCCGGGCCGCACTCAGCGCAACCTACCTTGAAGACGAGACACCTTATGGAAAGCGTTGGATCTTTCAGGATGTCCACGCAGGAGGAGCAGCAGCGATCGCCGGCATTGAACCTGGGGACATCCTTCTCAATGTCGATGGCCGGGAGATTACTCCGCCGGAACATCCCGTATTCGCTATGGGCAAGCAAACAAGCGTGGAATTTGTAGACAGAGACGACCAGCGACGCACTGTTTCAGTCGAAGTAGCGCGGCCCAAGGGGAAGAAACTCCACTTCATCGAGCCCACGCTCGTCGAGGTGCGGCATCTCGATAACGAGTTGGGCTACTTAAAGATTGCAATGTTTCCGGGGATGATTGGGGTCGAGGTTGCGAATGAAATCTCAAGTGCGGTTGAGAAGCTGGGCGCGATCGATAGCCTTATCATCGACCTGCGTGGCAACACCGGCGGAGGGATCGGCGCGCTTCGTGTAATGAGCATGATCACACCAGGCAGAGTCCCGGTTGGATTTGCGCTCGACAGGCGCCGTGTCACAGCCAATCTCGAATCAGAGAAGCACAGTTTCCATCGATTCTCACAAATCCCGTCTTCAACCAAGACCTTGTGGCGGCTTGCCTTGCAGTTTGGACCAGCGATGATGGCAAAGAAGCCCATCGTGCTTCAAACCGAGGGGCTGGGCGAGAAACCATTTCACGGGAGTGTCGTACTGCTTGTGAACCGCCACACCGCAAGCGCCGCGGAAATGATTGTCGCGTTTGCGCGAGAGAATCGGCTCGCCACAATCGTCGGAGAGAAAACGGCTGGTCGTCTCCTCTCCGCAACTTCCGTCAAAGTCGGCAATGGATTTCGGTTGGCGATGCCCACAGGAGCGTACTACACATGGAACGGGTTGGTGCTGGAAGGGACGCCAATGGAACCGGACGAACTGATCGAGTTTAATTGGCGCGAACGACGGGAGCGGGTGGACGGCCAACTTGAACACGTCGTCAAATCGATTCGAGGTCATCACGCAGTACGTGTCAGTTGAGCGCGCAGTTGATACCCGTTGCGAGACCCATTTCCAGGATTGGCCGTCATCCAACATCAACACGAGGCGGGGAGAGCTTCGTCCATCAATCGGATGCTAGAGTGCTCAGCGGGCGCGAGCGAGATTATGCAACAATCGAAAATCTCTCCCGACTACATCGGCGTTTTGGGGACCAATCAGAATGGGCCATGATTTTATCGAACGAAACTGAGCTGGATAAGTCGTTTGACTGTTTTCGCCAGTTGGCTTGGCAGCCCTCCCAGGTCCGAGAATCCGGACCCGGGGCACCCCATTCCAGTTCATGTCACTCGACGGGGATCTGGGCCACCCGCCAAGCTTCTATTCCTTGACCAATTCTTGGCTTGGAATATCTTCTTCCTCGTAGCTGTCGTCGTACTCTCCAGTCATCTTCGCGTCTTCAGCAATTGAGTTGAAATCATAATCGAAAAGCGGGAGAGTCGCATTATAGATGTTGTTCAGGTCGTAGGAATGCTTCTCGATCGAGTGTCGTTTCACGTCATTCTTGATAGCTTCTAAACTTTGCTCGAAGGCCTTGTACATCTGATCCGGTTTGGCAGTGCGAGGATCAACGTAAATGGTAAGGGGAAGCTCCATCTGTTCGCCTACGATCCGCAACGCATGTTTGGACCTGACGACGTTCCCCTGAGCATCAGTGAATTTCGCCTGTTGTAAGGCGCGACGCATATCGCGGATGCACAATTCACGCTGAGAAGGAGGCTGACGCTGGTACAGCTTGCGCTGCAGCGCATAATCAGCTGCCGCCTCTGCATCAATTGCAGCGGCCCCTTCCTGTTCGGCCCATTCTTCAGCAATCTTTACCAGTTCGTCATTGAACGACATGCCCGCTTACTCCTTTCAACCCAAAACCTGCGGGATCGGTTGACCCCATCCATCCGTGAACGCAAACTGGGTCACGATCTCGCGCACCTTTGTTATCAATTTGCGATGTGCTGCAAAGCTCATCTCGCCGCGATGCTGCAACTGCCCAACAATTATGCCGGGGTGGATCTGTAAGCGCGTAGCGAGATTGTTAATCCGCGCCTCAGAGTAGCGAGGTGTACAGGCTCTAATGAATTCTTCCAATTCATGTTTCGGAACCAAGAGACTGGCCGCGTTTGAATTTGCCCGTTCCTCGACTTCATTGGTTGGATCAGATTGCAGGTCATCGAATGAAAAAGCGTCCTTGTGTTCGATGTGATCCAACTCATGTAAGAGCGCGAACCAAAATGAACCTATATTGTCGAATCGAAGAGACATCGCGATAACTGGAGAGTCAGCGTCCAACCAAAATGCCGCACCGTCGATTTTCACGTTGGGCAATGGTTCAATTACGACATACCGAATACCTGCACCTGCCAAAAGTGCGGGGACGCGGTGAGCGGCTTGAGTCTTCGCAGCCAAGTGCCGCAGTTCGGTCTTAAGCTTAGGAACGCCTTTTTCATTGAAGTTTGCTACAGGACACGCTTGCGCCAATTGTCTGGCTCTGGCGAGCCAGGCTTTCTCTGCATTGTTCAGTGATGATTCTCGGATCGTTCGTTTAAACGACACCCCTAACGGTAGTTCGTAAGAATCCGATAATGGTCTGCCAAGAGTATCGTCGCCAAAAAAGCGATCCAGTTCTTGACGAAGTTCGGCTGGATCGCGCGTGTCGACAATCCATTGACGCTTCTGCATTTCCTTGATCGGAAAGCTAAACAGGGAGGACCGTAGAACCACCTCCTCGTCAACGTAATCCGTCTGGGAGAGGCGGTAGGTGTTGTCAATTCCGAGCCAATGTTCAGCGCCGTTGCCCAGCACGACGCCCAGTTCTTGCGCCAATTCGGGCGATAACTGCCGTCTTCCGACCATTAGGCTGCTGATTTCAGTTGGCTTCCGGCCCATGACAAAAGCTAGGTCCGACTGTGTCCAGCCGCGCGCATGTAACTCATCCCTAATGTACTTACTGACCGGAAATACCTTTTTGGTTTGCCCTTCCATGAACCTATTCTAGCGCAATCCTGCGAGCAAACAAGGCAAAAATGAAAAAAATGTACAGAACGTACATTTTATGGTATTTTGCTATTGATGGTGGCCTCAAGTTCATGCATTATTTGCCGAGCGCAAAAGTTCCCAGGAGATCCCTGTCTCCGAAAAGGATGCGGCAGGATAGCGCCGTGGCCTCTGTGCGACCAGAGGCCCAACGGCACGACATAACCACTAACCACAAGGAGTGAATCAATGGCTACAAAAGATGTTACCTCACGGCGCGTTGGCACTATTGCCAGCAAACAACTGAGCAGTCCTCGCAGCGGCAGCGCCGCGAAGAGCACTGCTGGGTCAGCCCTCGCCCAACGCCCAGACCGTAAGCGGGCACCACGTAAGCGCGGATAGTCCGGCTGCAACATTGCCAAGACTACTCCCGATTCGATGGCCCACCTGACTCTAGGTGGGACGCTCTCTGGGATTTTTCAAACTGACCCACTACCCATAATAGGCAAATCGTGTCGGCGGGTGGCCCGGATTTCGATCTACCGTTCCAAGATTAGGTGCCCCAGGTCTCGCACATATTGCTCCCGAAAAGTCGGCCAGCGTCTCCTGGATTACTCACACGCGAACCTTATTTGCTGCCAACTGGGATTCGCATCCATCGAGTGTTTGAGCCTATTTCCGAGACAAATGCCTGGATTGCTACTGAGTCGGGAATTGAGTGGTCGTAGAGGGCTACTTAATTGATTTGCAAAGGATAGTAGTACGACGCCTGATCCTGCTCGTGGGTCGTGGCTAGAAAATACGCTCCCGCCTTGGCAGCCCGCAGGTCCAGTTCAACCGACACTGATTCGTGGTCGCCATTGATCGTCGCCGGCGCGCTTCTCTGGGCCATGACGCCATTTCCGTTCTGATCCTGCGTAACGGCCACGGCGTATTGGCCCGGAGGGCTGAAGCGCGGAAGGACGATCGTAACCCTAACCACTGCTGCCGGCAAAAGCACAGATTGCAGGGAGCCTGGCTGGTTGCCTCGGATCGTACCCGCATCCCACAGGTTTACCGTTTCGGATGCAACGGCCACAGTCGCAGATGAAAGTTGCCGGTGCATTTCATAACGAGCGACCGTGATGACGACCGCGCCGATCAAGGAGCAGAGGACTACAGCGGTTACGAGTGTCCGCTTTCTCCGGCGCGAGCGATTTTCCTGCCGGAAGACAAGCAGCCTGCTCATGCACATGGAACAGTTTGCCGCGTGGTCGACTCTCGGGTCTAGCAAATCGATCCGCTTGGCCTTTCGAGCCAGATCTCGAAGGAAGATTTCGTCAGGACACGGCCCGACAGGCGTCGTTTCGCCGGCAAGCACGCGCTCCTGATGGCGCTGCACTAGCCATGATTCAATGCGGTCCTCGGCGCGCGAGGGCCTAGACCAACTCAACATTTTGGGGATTCTCCAGGAGGGGAAATACTGCGGAGCACCAACCCCAGTTCTCCAAAGTATGCACGACGCACGGCGCTGTGGTCCATCTCAAGTTTTCCACCGATCTCCCGCCAGGAATATCCGAGCGAGCGCCAGTCGAAGATCGATTGTGCGGTCGGCGAAAGGCGCGCGAACAACTCATTCGCATAAGTTCTTTGTTCTGCCTCCGAATGACCGACATGAAGCTGCTCCATATCGCGCATCGACCCAGACGGCAATTCGCGGCTACGCTTCGCCGCAAGCTGCCTGGCGCGGCGCCGGATAACGCTCTTGATGCGAGCGGTCAGTTTTTGTTCCGGAGTATCGATGTGGCGGGAAAGGTATTGGGACGCATTATGAACGGCGTGGTCCATCAAATCGACTGCGGCATCGTGGTCATTGAGGTACGTCCAAGCGCACAGCGAAGCGTATGACCATGCTGCGTGAGCAGCGGCCTCCAACTTCTGATCGGAAGCCGGGTGCCCGGTCGAATAGGCCCAACTCCATGTCAGCACTTTCCAGTTACTACCATTTGGCGTCATACGCGTGTGTGGCGCGGGGGGATTGACGACCAGTTAACTCGAAGTATAGACGACCTTTTCTGCATTAAGTCGTGAAAAAACGTCGCGTCCTTGCCACAAAACCTTGTCCAGAGTGCCTTTAGTAGATATAGGGCCCCTTTTGCGGAATCCCAGGGGAGCTGGACAAGATTCCCCAGGATTCGGCGGGACGGACAGATCCTCAACGCGACAGAAGCGATGTCTGCTCCAGAGGAAGTCTTGGCCGTCGCTAGCTGGATGAGACGTCGGCGAAACGAGCGGGGACTCTGCGGTCTGAAAGTGCCACACCTTCAACCAGGTATTATTACGAACTTTTTGGCCTTGGGAAGATCCCTATCGAGGCGCGTATGGCAACTCTCCCCAAATTGCCGGAGCGCTCCCCAGCGTGGAGTGCAGAAGCCATTGCCATGGCTGCTCAAGCCAAGGTGCTGTCTGGATCCAAACTTGAGCAACTTGTCGTCCGCCTACAGCGCCACAGCGGGCGCCCAAAGGAAGCATGCTGGCGGTTCATCATCCAGTACGGAATCAAAGGACAGCAAGACCATCGACGATGGACCGAGACCGAGTTTGAGACCGTTCGCGAGGAGCTTGTGAAGCGATCGATCGAAGAGGTAGCGAGGAAGGTCAATCGGACACCCAAGGCGATCCGCAACATGCTCAATAGAAACGACCTCAGCTTGCGCGAGATCCGGTGCGACCTGTTTTCAGTGGAGAGCCTGGCAAATGCTCTCCGGGTGCGAAAAACGGAGGTCGTCTTCTGGATCGAACAGGGATGGCTCCAGGCATCGACTGCCTGCCGCGGGAAGCGGAGATCCTACATCATCACGCCCGAAGCGCTGATGAGCCTGTACAAGCAGCATCAAGGCGATGTCTTGAAGCGCGGCATTCCGAATCAGGCCCTCTTCGAGGCATACGTTCAATACTGCTTTTCCCCGAAACACACGGTTGGAGAACAGCTGTTGGATGTCCGGCGGGACAAGCGCGAGCGGGCCGCATATGCAGCATCCGTCGGAGATGAGAAGTCCGGCGATGAAGAGGAGGAGGAAGGCGATGAAGACGGTCAAGACGATGATCGACGCTATGGCGTCGCGATGGCGCAATCGGGTGACCCCGCGGGAGAAGCAGGGTGCCGGGACGAATGAAGTTTGTCCCCACTGTGGTGCACAATTTACCTCAACCCGGCTATCGCTTCGAGAAATGGCCATCTCTGCCGTTTGCGGAGTCCTGCTGCTCTCAATACTCCTGCCGGCGGGCTGGATGGCGAAACAGTGGATCGACCGGCAAGAGGATCGATTCCTCGACCATATGTACTGGCGCGAGCCGCTCGACAGTTGGAGATTGTGAATGATCCGGGCGACGAATGGCCCAATGCGCGGACAGTACGAGGCAAGGAGCTCGATTGTCTATTCTTGCTCGCCTCGTGCCGTGGGCAGCAGACCGTGCCCGATGGTGCTGAGCGACCATCGCTGGCACGGCTCAGTTCGCCTTATTCCGCCTTATTCGACCGCCTTATTCCGCCTCATTCGGTTCGCCCCCAAACTGCGGCGTTGCGCCCAAAAGCCACACGGCTCCTCGTCCGTGCCCGCGAGAATCGATCAATCCAGGTTTCTTCAAATGACGCAGATCATCGCGCAATGTTCAGTCAGCCGCATGGGGATCGATCTGAACGCAGACTCTGGCAAACTGGCGTTCCCTCCCACCATCGACGGCTTGAAGAATCTGGTGCCGGCGTTCAGTAAGATCATGTGCGACGCGAAGAGGCGCAACATATCCGCTCGACAGGAACCGAACGCCGACCGCTCCAGCGACTTTCTGGAACTCCGGTTCCAACGGCGGCGCCTCGGCACGGCTCAACGATATCTTATACAAATATTCGTGTTGCACGAAAATATGCGTATAATGAATACGGAGGTGAGAATGCCGATTGCAACGCAGGCCGAAGAGCTGGTCGTTTGGACTCAGCCGAAAACGCTCGCCGAAGCGAAATCTCTCTTTGCGCCCTACTCGCCCAAGTTTCAAACTGTACCTTGCAACGTCAAAGCCGCCCTGGGGAAGGCTTGGGTAAGCGTCCTTTATCTTTCCAGTCCCGAGCAGGATTCGGCCGTCGAGAGTACCCTCGCGACACTTCGCAGTTGCAAGGTATCGAACTTGCTTGTTTACACGCCTCATCGTTCGGCGGACTTCGCATTCCGCGTGGGAACGATGGTTGGACGGCAAAGATTTACCGAGGCCCAGTTGGCCTTCAACTGGCCGCACTTGAGACAACTCTTGAAGGCACGCAACATCCGGACCCAACCCCGGCACAGCATCGACGAGGAAGCTTCCTTCGGCGTCCTTGATGCCAGGCAAAGGCTGGGATTGAGCCAGGAGCAGTTGGCAAATGCTTTGAACGTAACTGCCCGGACCGTGCAGAATTGGGAGGCCGGCAGGGGGACCAGCCAGATGAACAAGAAGACGCGCGATCTTCGCGAATTGCTCTCTCGCATGGACGACTATGTCGTTGCTCCCGAGGAGAAGCGCTGGCTCAGTACGCCGCTTGAGGCTTTCGCCGGAAGGACTCCACAGGAGTTGATCGCGGACGGCCGCATCCGTGATCTGGTCATCGAATTCGATCGGTTGCGCGAAGGACAGCCCGTTTGACATTCAACGCCAAACAGCGCGCGGCGATCAAGCTCTGGATGGGCCAATCCGTTCCATTGAAAGGGGTCTATTTCCGCAGCGTCGAGTATCGGTATATGGACCCGGCCGATGTCCTGAGCGGCGCCGGCACACGGGCTCACGGGGGACGCTTTGCGGCTGTCGGAATCCGTGCGGTTTACCTTTCGGCGACCGACTCAGGGGCGAGCAAAGAGGTTACGGCAAGGAAGGCGCGACTCGGCGGAGCGGCTCAGATCAGCACCGACAAGTATCCTCGCGTCGTGTACGCCGTAGCTGTAAACCTGAAACGTGCGTTGGACCTGTCCGCTCTCGGATCGTCCCAGGCCGGCGAAGCGGTGAGATTGGCATGTCTCAACAAGGCCGATCTGACCGCTTCCATGGAATTGTCCCGCGAACTCGAAGCGGAGGGCATTCAGGGGCTCCTTTTCCCAAGCGTCGTGGGTGGTGACGACAATCTGGTTGTCTATCGCGCCAACTGCGGTCGGAGGGCGCTGAAGCTCCAAAACGAACAGCAAGTCATCGACCAGGCGAAGCGAATTGCCGCAAAACACAAGTGAATGACTTGCCGCTCATCCTGTGAGATCGTCTTACTTCCCGCCAATTGAGAGTTATCTGAAGTGAAATTCGGAGTTGCCCCATCTCGAGTTCGCCATCAACGCTCTTCTACTCCCGGTTGGCAACTTCCGATTCGTTCTGCTCATACAACTGCGCCAAATAGCCAGCCAATGCCTGCGGTCATCGCCATAGCCAATCCACCCCAGAACGTCACGCGTATTGCGCCGATCATCACTCCTGCCCCACCTACGCGTGCAGCGAGTCCACCCAGAAGTGCGAGCAACGCCAACGAAGAGACGGATACAAGGGGGATCAATCCCTGCGCCGGAGCTATCGCCGTGACTAAAAGAGGCATCAATGCACCGAGAGCGAAGCTTCCGGCCGATGACAATGCTGCTTGAATTGGGCGCGGGCGAAGCTTCCTGGAGATGCCCAACTCATCTCTGGCGTGGGCGCCCAACGCGTCGTGCGCCATCAGTTGCTGAGCAACCTGTTTCGCGAGAGTAGGATCGAGCCCACGAGCGATGTAAATCGTCGCAAGCTCCTTATGTTCGCCTTTATTGTCTGCTTTTAGCTCCACGCGCTCAATATCCAAATCAGCTCTTTCGGTATCTGCCTGCGAATGGACCGAAACATACTCTCCGGCGGCCATCGACATGGCCCCGGCCACCAGCCCAGCCATCCCTGCAACCAATAGATTACGGTGTGTTGCATGCGCGGCTGCAACACCAAGCACGAGACTTGATGTTGACAGTATGCCGTCGTTTGCGCCCAGCACCGCTGCGCGCAGCCAGCCAATGCGATCAGTGTGATGATGTTCCTTATTGCCCGCGGGCATTATGACTCCTTTTCAATCGCGGAAGTGCTGGAATCCAGAAAGTAATCTTGATCTGGCCTGGCACCCAAGTTCCAGCCAGCCTGGTATGACAAGAGACAACTGACGCCGATCTAGATACACTTCATTATCAGCAACCAAACCTTGACCAATTGCGTAAGGGCTGGATCGCCGACTTTCCTTGCAGCATGGAGAACCGCGAGGGAAGCGCGAATATTGTATTCCTTCGCCTTTGCAGCGATTTCAGATTTGTCGGAGGAGAATTCTCTGCGGCGGTACGAGTGGTAACGAAGTTTTCCACTGTGTAGAGCATCGACAGCGCCCGGTTCGGATCAGGAGTCGTCATCTCCTTTCTCACCGCCAATCGATCGGTATGCCTGCGGTTCACAATTGCATAAATTGTCTCCGTGGAATGAACATGGACTTGGCAGTCTTTCCCCTTGAAGCTTTGAGTGAAGAGGAACCAATGTTCCGGCCCTCTTCGCTCAAATTGTCTATCCCCGGCTAGGATTGCCTTCGCTTTATCATCCAGCGGATCGCCGAACCAGCCACAACGCCTGCAGTAAAGGCTGCCGCAATTGCTTCAATCGGATGCCGTTGTACTCGCTTTTTTGTGTCAGCAAGAAGCTCTGCTGCGGCGTGGCTGCCCTCTTTTGTAACGCGCCGTGCTGTTTCGCCGCCTTCCTCCAGCGCATCCGCCACGGCAGACGCAGCTCGCGAAGCCTTGCGCGCTGTCTCGTCAATCTGTACGCCCATCTGTTCAAACACTGATTGCGCCATGCTCTCTTGACCTTTCCCGTCTCTGAGTTCGATGACGATGCGCTTACTCTCCTACAGCCTTTTCAATCTTGCCGGCAACGTTTTGGACTTTTCCGGCATTCTTTTCAGCTCTGCCATCATCCTCCAGGTTCCGTTTGCCGGTCAGTTCGCCGGCCTTCTGCTTGATTGCGCCTTCGACTTCGTGAAGTTTGCCGGTTGTCCTATCTTCTGTGCTTGGTTTCATCATGACTCTCTCCTCATTTCGGTAGTTGCTTTCGGTTCGTTGAAGTTCGCGGACGTTTCCTTGCATATTGACTGTATGCGGCCAGGTAAGGCCCTCCTTTTGGGAAGTCGCCTTGCCCGATGCAGAGCCTTGTATCGACCAGTATCGGACTGTCGGATTGCTAATAGCTGGTCGTAATTGCTCGCAGAGCGAATGCACAGCAGGGTGGCCAGGTCCAGGCTGGGCGTGAGGAATGCCTGTCTCTGAACCGCACCAGCCTTTGGCATTGACGCACGCCTGACCTGGTTGATGTGCGAAAACCACTTATCGATGTGATGTCTCAAGCGACTTGCACCCGGGTAGAGTCTTGGCGAGACACAACTATCCAGAACTTATTTTTTGTTGTCGGCGCGGGACCGCTCTCCACCCTTCACGGTTTCAGTGCCGGGCCGGCTCTGATCGCGCACATCATTCTCATTCACGTGCAGCGAGTTGCCCACGACTTGCGCACTGACATCGTGGCACTCCTGTCCAATCTTCGATTGATTGTCTTGTTGGGGCTGATTGCGACTTTGAGTGCTTTTGGTGTTCTGCATTGTGGGCTCCAGGAATAGCGTATGCAGCGACTTCGGAATGGACGCGACCGCCAATGTAAAACCCGTCCTAAACACGGCACATCCACTGAGTTGGTCAAAATCGCACATCAGTTCAGGGCGGTCCAATGTGATCAGACAACCGTCTGGGCCACTCTTAGGATCATGTGCAGGGAAGAAGTGGGACAGTCGTTACAAGGGCGGGTCTGCTTCGTCTTGCGAGTGAGGTTACAACATGTCAACAATATTGATTGTTCTTGTGGTGCTTTTTCTGCTCGGTGGCGGGGGCTGGGGATATTCGCGATGGCGCCGCTAACGCGACTGCCGGATACCGCCGAACTTGATACGGTAGCTAACTGATTTGCTCATCGTTCAAAGAAGAGTCGATTCATGAAAAAGAAAAGCCGGATCGAGATTGAAAGAAAGATTGTCTCCCGCGTGAAAAGGGAGATGGATCAGCCGCGACTGACCGAGTCGGTCCGCAACGGTTTCAGCGCCCAGACCGAGGAGAGGCCTGCTGCCGGTTCCGCGCGAGCTTGAATCCTGGCCTTCTACCTGCCCATCACTCTCAACTCCAATTTCAATTCTGCTCATAGTTAGCCGCGTCTCGCCGGCTTCGATCGAGTTCGCGCAGTGGCCGAAGCAGAGGCCCTCCCGGGGTGCCGCCCGGTGAATTCTTCGTGTAGGACAACATCGAGCAGCGACTTGTGAATCTTGATACGCCCGTTATATTCGATAAAGCCGAGCTTGCGAAAACGGTTCATAAAAAAGCTGACGCGCGAGCGGGTAGTGCCGATCATCTCCGCCAAGGTCTCCTGCGAGATCTTGGGAATATACTGTTCCGGTTCGCCCGGCTTTCCGAATTCGGCCATTAACAGCAGAATTCTCGCCAGGCGCTTTTCGCTGGAGTTGAAAAGCTGATCGACCAGATCGGCCTGGATGCGCATGCTGCGCTCTAACAAGAACTTCAAGAACAGGTCGGAGAATTTGTGCTCCTCGTGCATCACGCGAATCATTTCTTCCCGCCTTATTTTGAGCGCGGTGCAGGCGGTAATGGCCGTGGCCGTGGCCAAACGCGACCCAGCCACTGTCGCGAGCGCCTCTTCTCCAACAAAATCACCGGCAGAGAAAAGCGTGATGGTGGCTTCCTTCCCGGTAGCGGAAACAACTGCGATCTTTGCACGGCCTTTTTGAAGATAGAAGACGGAATCCGCGGTGCCTCCTTGCGCAAAAAAGGCCTCCTTGGGTGCCAATTGGACTATTCTTCGCCCCAGGCCGGCGTTCGCCAGGAAGGCGGCGGCATCAAAAGCGGACTTTTCAAGTTCAACCATTGAAGGGCCTCCTTCCGGGTGCGGCCTTTGTATGACGCCCGCTGAAAGGGTGCGCGACCATGTTGTCATCTGGTTAACAAAGCAGGTGGGCGATGGGCAAAAAATCATCGACCGCGAGCTGAGCCCTATGGTGCTGGATGCTCCTCTTCTTGCCAGGCACCCGTTGCACCCTCCTTGGCTGCACTCTTTACCCCGAACGATAGCACAGGATTACACGGCAAACGGCGGCGAACTGTTCAATTTTGCTCACTTTTGCATAAAGATTTCGGCTGGCTTTTTTTGACGCCAAGATTGAGTCTGATTAAGCGCGCCGGGATCGTCATCAAAGCAATTGGCACGAGAGTATCATCCCTAATGACGCCTTACGTTCAAAGCGAAGCGCAGGTGTAAAGAAAGAACGCAACAGATGCCTCCTCCACAAAAGACGCGTGATCTGGCCCGCAGCCTCGTTGCTTCCGAAGCCGATGCAGCCACGACCTCCCTTCATACCGAACCTGCAACTGTGCGGGTCTATGAGAAGCTGCGCCGACAACTCGGGGCACCCGTGGGAGTTGATGGTTTTCAGGCGCTCGCTTCTCGCGCCTTGGCTCTGGCCAAGTCGGAATCTCCCCGGCTCAGCGCGGTGCAGTTGACGGCAAATGGAGGCTTGCGCGGTCTCGGCGAAGTTGGATCTGAATCAGACGTGGATGAGGACGGCGGGGCCGGAATCGTCTTGATTGCGCAGCTACTCGGGCTGTTTCTTACCTTCCTTGGCGAGGCAACAACGCTGCGTTTGATAGAAGACTTACGGCTTCAGGCTGACGCCATGACAGAGCTGGCCACGAACCCAGCGGACATGACAAACGTGGCGGCCGATGGACCCGCAATGGCCGCGGCATTCGAGGACCTTCTGCTGGAAATTGACCGGCTGAGGAATGTGAGCAATCGTATTGAATCCCTGGCGGACAAACATCCCGCCATGGAGGATGGACTCGCGAGTGTTGCGGGAAACATTCGCAGTATTGCCACGGTTTTGGACGTTTTCACACTGATCCGAAGCAAGGCTGGCGGCCCAGAGGAAGACGCACCTGACCTGCAAACGAATCGCTACATGAATTGAGTTCCGCCAGCGCTCGATCCAGAGCGGCTCTGAACGTCAAACACCGGAACCGCAAGAGCGCTTGCGATAGGACAGAATCGTACTGCTGTTTCTCTTACGAAGCGTATAACGGCAATTGAATTCTTCTACCTTGAACGATGCTGGTTTGAATATGACGGCTGCCCCCGGAATGCGAGATTTAGCCCATCGACTTCTCAAGTATGAAGCCGGTTTGGGCAAGAACTCCGAGCCAATCGAGTCTCCGACCCTTCGCGTCTATCAGAAGCTGCGCCAGAGTCTTGGTGAATTTGTTGGAGTTGCGGGTTTTTATTCGCTCGCCTCTCGTGCCTTGGCGTTGGCCAAGCCGGAAGCTCCCAGTCTGAACACGGCGCAGGTCTCTGGGGATGGTGCATTACAGGGCCTGAGCGAGATTGAGACTCAAATCGGCATGAATAAGGATCCGGCTGGCGAGGGAGGAGTCATTCTCATCGAACGCTTACTCGGACTGCTTCGCATCTTCGTCGGCGAAAGATTAACGTTAAGCCTGCTGCGCAATGCATGGCCAGGTGAAGCATTTGACGATCGCAATTCGGTACACGGGGGAAAAGCGTGAGCACCCAAGACAAAGTGAAGATCAATAAACTAACCACCGGAGTTCCGGGCTTGGACGAAATTGTGGGCGGCGGTCTCCCCGAGTTCTCGTTCAACATCATAGCGGGCGCTCCTGGAAGCGGGAAGACGACGCTTGCGCACCAGTTCGTGTTTGCCAATGCGAGCCCGGAACGTCCTGCTCTCTATTTCACCGTCCTGGGCGAATCCGCCATCAAGATGCTGCGATACCAGCAACAATACACATTCTTCGATCCGTCCAAGCTGCCCGGCTCCATTCGCTTTGTCAACCTGAGCCAGGTTGTGCTGGAGAAGGACCTGGGTGCGGTTCTGGACGAAATTACCAAGGAAGTTGAAAGGGCCAACCCCGCCGTCGTGGTTGTGGACTCCTTCCGCACCATGGTACGGAAGCCACAGAGCGATATGGACCTGCAATCCTTCATTCAGCGGTTAGCCCTATTTCTGGCCAGTTGGCAAGCGACGACTTTCCTGATCGGTGAATATGCAGAGGACGAGTTGCGTGACAACCCTATATTTACCGTCGCCGATGGACTGTTCTGGCTGCGGCAAACGGCAGAGCGGAATTCAATTGTGCGGAAGTTGCAGGTTGTAAAACTGCGTGGACAGGATTCCGTGCCGGGGCTGCATACATTCCGCATCACCGAAGCCGGGGTGCAAGCCTTCTCGCGCACCTTTGGGTTGACCGCACGCAAGAGAAATCCGCCCAGCGATCGGCGCCTTTGCTTTGGTATTGCGGAGTTGGATAAGATGCTGGGCGGCGGCGTTCGCGAAGGCGACAGTGTCCTCGTAGCAGGGTCTTCGGGAACCGGGAAATCGGTCCTGGCAACCCAGTTCATTGCGGAAGGCATACGCCAGGGGGAGCCGGGAATAGTGGCGGTTTTTGAGGAGCGCCCGCAAGCGTATGCGGAGCGAGCCGCCAGTCTAGGCTTGGATCTGGAAACGCCGCAGAAAGACGGGAAACTCACAATCCTCTATTTGCGTCCCCTGGATCTCTCGGTGGACGAGACCATGCACTCGATTCTCGACGCTGTGCAGAAGATTGGCGCCAAGCGCCTGGTGATCGATTCCCTGGCGGGCTTTGAAATGGCTCTGTCGCCCGGCTTCCGCGCTGACTTTCGCGAATCCCTCTATAGGATGATCTTCGCCTTGACGGGGATCGGCGTGACGATTTTAAGCACGGTTGAAGTCGATGAGTCTTTCACGGAATTCACGTTCAGTACTTATTCGGTTTCTTTCCTCACCGATGACATCATTCGGTTGCGGTACGTATCTATCGACGGCCAGCTTCGCAAAATTATGGTGGTGATCAAGATGCGCGGTGGCAATCATGCCAAGGATATTCGCGAGTATGAGATCACGTCCAAGGGAGTGGTTATCCTCGGCAAACGCCTCACAAACTTTCAGGGTCTAATCAGCGGAGTTCCTGTCCATTCGAACCGATCCGACCTGAAGGAAGAGCCCGCACAGGAGCCTGAAATCGGGAGCAAGGGCTGAGGAGACGCCTCATGCCGCTTAGCTCGGCCGTGTCACAAAGAATGGCCCGAGAGCGGTGCCCTATCAACACGAGAGACGCTGAGTTCATGGAGTGTATCCGCGCATCTTTTGAACGTCGTGGAGTCGGAATTCCGCAGGATGTTCCTTTTGCTCTGACGGACGAATTCCTGGGCGATCCGCAGAGGTCACGGCAATGGAACGCGTTCGTCAGTCGGCTGTATCCAGGCAGCGCCTCGCCATCGCTTGAAGAGGTCGGTGTTTTACTCCGCGCACAGGATTCGGGAGGCAAAGAATGTGCGCCGAATCACCAAATAGAGTAACTACGAATCTGACCGAGGTTGAGTTCAGTCCGGCGAGCGTAGGTTTTCGGCAAAACGGCACGGGATTAGCAGCGGATGATTGGTGAGCTCGGTTATAAAGTGGACAGGGCTGCCCAAAAGGCGTCGCTGCATACTCTAGCTCCAACACGCGGCTCGGGAATACGACCGGAGACCGGTATTCGGAATGCGGCTTTGCTACATTTAGTAGAATGAACACTCGGCGCCGCGATCTGCTAAAGTATTCTCCGCTTGCTTTGTCTGCATTTGCTTCGGCAGCGGCAAATGCTCAACCGGCTAACTTGCATGCATCCGAGTCCCCGCTTTTCTTTGATGTGAAACGATACGGTGCGACTGGAACCGGCAAGCACCTTGACTCACCCGGAGTGAACGCGGCCATCGATGCCGCTGTTGCCGCAGGTGGGGGCACGGTTGTGTTTCCCGCCGGCACCTATCTTTGCTTTTCCATTCGCCTGAAGACCAACGTTCATCTTTATCTCTCTCAAGGCGCGACGGTCGTAGCTGCAGCATCGCCGCTTCCCGAGCAGACCACCGGCGAGCTGGGTGGCGTGTACGACGCTGCGGAGCCCAAAACATCCTACGACGCCTACCAGGATTATGGGCACAACCACTGGCACAATTCGCTCATCTGGGGTGAAGACATCCACGATACCGGGATCAGTGGGCCCGGCCTGGTCTATGGCAAAGGGCTCTCCTTTGGCGCCTGGCGCGATGGCGACATCCGTGGCAACTATCCAAGCTACAGGGCGGAACAGGCGGGGGTAGGGAACAAAGCGATCGCGCTCAAAAATTGCCGCAACGTCACCTTTCGCGAATTCAGTATTCTCAAGGGCGGCCACTTTGGGCTGCTTCTTACAGGAGTCGATAATCTGACCATCGACAATTTGACGATCGATACGGATCGCGATGGCATGGATATCGATTGCTGCAAGAACGTTCATGTGTCGAACTGTACGGTTAATTCTCCATGGGATGACGGCATCTGCCCAAAGTCAAGCTTTGCGCTTGGATACGCGCGTGCCACCGAGAACGTTACCATCACCGGGTGCACTGTCACCGGCTATTACCAATTGGGTACCGTGATCGATGGCACGTACAAGATCTTCCCGGATGGCGAGAATGTCTACCGCACGGGGCGCATCAAGTGTGGCACCGAGTCAAACGGCGGCTTCAAGAACATCACCATCAGCAACTGCGTCTTCGAGGGCTGCAACAGCCTTTCCCTTGAAAGCGAAGACGGCGCTTTGTGCGAGGACATCGCGATCTCGAACATCAGCATGCGCAACCTGATCTACGGGCCGCTTTTCTTTCGACTCGGGGCGCGATTGCGCGGGCCCAAAGAATCGACGAGAGTCGGAACACTGCGCCGTATTCTGGTCTCGAATATCGTGTCTTACAACTCGGCTGCGAGCATCGGAAATATCCTATCTGGGGTGCCGGGGTACCCGATTGAAGACATCAAGATAGCCAACTTCTACATGCAGCACAAAGGTGGAGTCGGGGCGGAGCAGGCGAAAGTCGTTCCTCCAGAACAGATCGATAAATATCCGGACCCAGGCATGTTTGGCCCAATGCCCGCTCAAGGTTTTTTCCTTCGCCACCTCCGCAATCTGGAATTAAGCCACGTCGAAATCGCGCCTATGACGAACGATGCTCGGCCTTCGTTTGTGCTGGAGGACGTCACCCGCGCCGACTTCTTCGCCATCACCGCTCCAACCGAGCCTCCTGCCTTCGCTCTGCGGGACGCCAAGGATTTCCGGATACTCTTCAGCCGTGCGGCGACCGATGCTGTGCTCGACACCGCAACTAACAAGATGCACTGAGCGCGCCGAATCGTTGCGGGACCTGCGACTCACAAGGGTTAATGTCGTTGTTCCGTTGCCCTCAGCGCAATCATGGATCGCGCTGAGGACAGAGCCTCACAAAAACGGCTGTTCATATTTCGAAAGGACTAGTTGATGTTGAAGTTCACCGTCTTGGCGCTTGCGGCGACGACCATGTTCGTTCCCTCATCCCCTGCACAAAATCCCCCTGCGCCTGCTGCTATTAAGCTCACTGCTCCAGCACCGGCGGTGCTGCCCGGCAACGGCGTGGCTCAACATCCGTTTCTTTACGCAGGCGAGTGGGACACGCGCAAGCCTGAGGAACAATCCATTTTCATCGTGCGCGGCGGCAAGGTCGTTTGGCAGTATTCTATGCCGCTGAGGAATTCGGGCGGTCGCATTCAAGAATTCGACGATGCAACTATGCTGAGCAACGGGAACGTAATCTTCTCGCATATGTCGGGCGCTGGAATGGTCAGTCCGGACAAGAAGATTCTTTGGAATTACGAGGCGCCGCCGGGAACGGAGATTCACTCCTGCCAGGCTATCGGAAAGGACCGCGTGCTGATCATGCGCAACGGCAATCCGGCGGAGGCGATGATCATCAACACTGAAACGAGGAAGGTTGAAAAAGAGATTCCCATCCCTACCACAGTGACGGGTACGCACGGGCAGTTCAGGCACATTCGCATGACCAAGGCGGGCACGCTGCTGGTGCCGCACATGAGCGAGGGGAAGGTGGTTGAGTATGACCTCGATGGTAATGTGCTCTGGTCGGTCGCGGCAAAGTCACCCTGGCAGGCGATCCGGCTCGACAACGGGGACACGCTGATCGCGGGCGACGCCAGTCGCTACGCCCGTGAGGTGAACCCGAAAGGAGAGACGGTGTGGGAATTCACGCAGGCGGATGTGCCGAACTACAGGCTTGGCAACATCCAGACCGCCGATCGGCTCGAAAACGGAAACATGATCATCACCAGCTGGATTGCCGGCGACAATGACACGTCCCATTGGCCCGACACTGTACAGGTCTTCGAGGTCACCCAGGAAAAGAAAATTGTCTGGGCATTATCGTCCTGGAAGATCCCGATCTTGGTCCTGCAACCAGCATTCAACTGCTTGACCAGCCGGGCAATCCAGACGTTGTCGGCCAGGAACGATAGAAGAATTTATCCCGTGGCGGGTGCTGCAATGCAATCGTGCCGCCGCGATGGCGTCCCGGCGCCGAAGTAGACTCAGAAATGTCCTCCGTGTCTTCAATCCTCAACCGGCACGGCCTTTTGAGGCGCAACCGTCACCGGCGACGAGCGTTCGCTCTCGCCATCGTTCCCCACTGCGAAGATCGTGTAGCTCAAAGACTCTCCACGCTCCGGCGCTGGTTCGACATATTTCGTGGTGGTCAAACCCATGGCCAGAGCCTTGGGCCTGGGTTCGAGGGAACTCGTCCGCTGCACCCTGTAAACCTTCGCGCCCGGCACCGCGTTCCATGTGACTGTCACGTTCCCGTCTCGGAGCACCGCCTTGCCACCCGTCGGCGCAGTTAGTTTTTCCGCACCCGGAACCGGCAGCAATCCGTACACACAAAACTGACCTGTGCCTATGTTCTCAAACCCAAAGCTCGCCAGATAAACTTTCCCATTAGCAATTGTCGGAGGAGCCATCTTCGAGTACTCTCCGCAATCATCCCGCGCAGGCATCTCCAGCGAGTTCCACAGCTCGCGACGGATATCATCGGCATCGTAAGCGTGTAGGACGCCTGGCCGCGACTCGTGCCATGAGTCTCCCGTCGCATGGATTGCCGCCCAAAGAATACCGTCCTTGTTCCCGTTTGCCGAAAGCGAGAGCATTGCTCCGGGATGCCCTTCGTTTGGCACATCGCGCATCGTTACGGGTGTCTCACTAAGCTTGTCGCCGATCAACTTGTACACCTTCGCTCGATCCCGCTGTCCCCACACATAGAGCAGGTTGCCCGACTTCGCGCTCTCCCAATACACCAGGCTATGCAAATGCGACGCGGTAGCATGGAAATGCTGCAACGCATGTTCGTCCCCCAGGTGGCCGAGCTTCCGTGTATCGAGCGTGTACAGCACGCCCTCTTTGCCCCCACCCACTACTAAATGCGTTCCGGGAATCAGCGTTGCACCGGACGAGTTAAGGTCGTTGTCCGCCTTATCCAGGGCAAAGTGGTTGGTGGGCGTGAACCAATCCAGCAGCTTCAGTTGCGGAGTGAACTTGAGAAAGCTTTCGCTGAGGTTCTGGATGCCGTCCCAGCTTCCATTGCCGGTCACTGCATACACGTTTCCCTCAGCGTCGGCTGCCGGTCCTTGACCGGATTGCCAGAAACTCGCCTCCGAGCCAGTCGGAGATGAGTTGAATACCGCCACCTGCGCCAACGTCTTTGCGTCGTAAGCCATCAGGAAGCCGTGGTACGGATCTTTATCGCAGTGCGACGCATAGCCCACATACACCATCCCGTTGGCAAGCATCAGCGCCGGCCGCTGGTTCTGCATCAGCGCGTTAAAGTCCGGGGCCTGAATCGCAACCGGACTTTCCGGCAGGTCTGCGCCTGTCGCAAGATCGAGCGCATGAAGTTTTTGCGTGAATCCCGTATGCGGCCCTGTCACCGCGCCCGCCCGGGTCAATGCCACTACATACAACACCCCGCGCACCTTATCAATCACCGGCGTCCCGATAATCCCCATCTGGCCGTTGATGTCGAGGCAGCCGAAGTTCGCGCTGTGTATGTTTGCGGGCGTTCCAAAATTCACATGCCAGATGGGCGCTTCAGCCGCTGCATCATTCGCGTCGAACGCATAGACGCTGTTATTTACCGTCGTCACATACACAACGTCGTGTGTTCCGCCGCCCACTTCCACGCCAGTCACAATCAGGGGTTGTGTGTAGAGCTGATCGTCCACTACCCGCTTGAACAACATCCCAAACCGAGCTTTATTTACATTTTCCGGCGTTAGGAGAGTCTCGCGTAAATTCATGCCTGTCCGCGCATTGTCGTTATGCTGCGTCAGCACATCCACTTGCGCGCCGGCGCGGGTCGCCGCGAGGACACACAGGCCAAGTTGAACAGCTGCGAGACTCTTTTTGAGGCATGTGACGATCATTTGCATTTCTCCGATATCCAGTCTCCAAAATCCAGCCGATTCATCTTGGCCTACGATCCAGGCGTGATGACTTATCGCATGCTCATCAAGCATTCTCTCTGCGCGTAACAAGGCGTAGCATTCACCAGCTAATCCTAGGCTAGTTTATTACTCGCCTGTAATGCCAGAAAAGCTGTAACCTCAAGATCGAGGTGATGCTCGGTATGAGCTTGTCGTCGGTGCGCGCAACTGGTTTGGGCGCGATTGTCCCTGGCAGCGTCTTGATGTTTGGATGCCTGGCGTTCATGATTCCAGCATCTGGCCAGCAACCTCTCCAGACCCTCCTGGTTGGAGTCGATCGCCGCGCCGTCACGAGCCTCAACGGCGACTGGCATTACCTGGTCGACCAATCCCCGAGTCGGGCGTTGTACACCGGAAATGGCGAGATCAACGACAAGTCGTACGCCATGAACACCCACCCGAACATCGTTGGCAAGCACAATGAAGAGTACGACTTTGCCACCGCACCAACCCTGAAGGTGCCTGGCGATTGGAACACGCAGATTCCCCAGCTCTTCAACTACGAAGGCGTTCTCTGGTACGAGCGGGACTTCGACGCGCAGCCCAAGCCCGGCGCCCGCACCTTTCTCCACGTTGGCGCGGCCAACTACCGCTCGCATGTCTGGGTCAACCAGAAGCGCGTTTGCGACCACGAGGGAGGCTACACGCCGTTTGATTGCGAAGTTACCGCGGTGCTTCATCCCGGCTCGAACTTCGTGGTCATTGCGGTGGATGCCACTCGCCTTCTAGATGGCATACCCTCAGTCGGTATCGACTGGCTCAACTACGGCGGTCTTACCCGCGATGTCTTCCTCGTCACCGTGGCCACTGCCTTCATTGACGACTACGACGTCCATCTTGCCCACGGCTCTGCCTGGCAGGCCGGCAACACCGAGATTTCCGGGTACGTCCACGTCCTCGACGCTCCCGCCGGAACCTCCGTTACCGTGGACATCCCCGAGGCAGGCGCCAGAACCACAGTAATGACCGGCGCCGACGGCAAGGCTCCTTTCAGCGTCAAGGCCAGCAAGCTAACCCTCTGGTCGCCCGAATCGCCCAAGCTCTACAAGGTAACTCTGGCATCCGGGGACGACACGCTCACCGACGATATTGGCTTCCGCGACATCCGCGTCGATGGCACACGTATCCTCCTCAACGGCAAAGCAGTCTTCCTGCAGGGCGCCAACATGCACGCCGAAGCTCCGGTCCGCGGGGGCCGCGCGAATACCGACGAAGACGTCGCAACCATTTTCAGTTACCTCAAAGACCTGAACGCTAACTTCGTCCGACTCGCTCACTACCCACACGACGAGCGTATGGAGCGCGCCGCCGACAAGGACGGCATCATGGTCTGGTCGGAGATACCCAACTGGCAACGCATCTCCTTTGACAAACCAGAGGTCTACGCCAAAGATGTCGCCATGCTCAGAGAGATGATCCGCCGCGACCGCAACAAAGCCTCGGTCATTCTTTGGTCCGTCTCCAACGAGACCGCGAACAATCCGGTGCGCACGAAATTCCTCACCGGCCTCGTCGATGAAGCGCGCATGCTCGATCCCACGCGCCTTATCACCTCTGCCCTGAACTCAGCCCACATTGAAGGCACCACCGCAGTCCTGAACGATCCCTTTGCCGACGCCCTGGACGTAGTGGGCGTCAACGAATACATCGGCTGGTACAGCGGCGTCCCCGAAGACGCCGACAAGATGCAGTGGACTCTCCCGCAAAAGCCCATCATCATGAGCGAGTTTGGCGCCGAAGCAAAGCAGGGCAACCATGGAGCGACCAACCAGCGCTGGACTGAAGAACAGCAGACTTACGTCCTCCAGCACCAGTTCGTCATGCTCAACAAAATTCCGCAACTGCGTGGCGTCACCCCGTGGATATTGATGGACTTCCGCTCTCCCGGCCGCAACATCCCCAAGCTGCAGGACGGTTTCAACCGCAAGGGCCTCATCTCTGAAGACGGAAAGAAGAAGCAGGCCTTCGAGCTTATCCAGGGACTCTACAAAAGCCACTCAGTGGGGAAGCCTGAATAGGAAGCGGCGGTTGGCGAGAAATTGCCGACGCTGATTCCGAGCGAGTTCAAACCTGCAAACACCCATTGGCTGTTGTCGCCAGCTGACCGCATTCAGTGAAGCCAGCCACTGAAGTGAAAATGCGAATGAGGGGCGGTGCTGGTCAGTATTACGAAACACGAGTCGGCCAAGTCGGCATCATCCTTTCTGAACAATGCGTTAGCATTGCTGGCGTGGAGGTGGACGTTTTGAAGAATCTCGCGAGTGCTCTCCTGCTGATGGCTACCCTAGGACCGCTCTCCTCGCTAGCGTTCGTGCAAGACATTCCGCATCTTGAGAAAAAGGACGGCCGCTTCGCCCTGGTGGTTGATGGCAAGCCCTTCCTCATGCTTGGTGCGCAGATCGGTAATTCGAGCTCCTGGCCGGTTTCCCTGCCAAATGCCTGGGCCGCGCTCGAGGCCATCCATGCAAACACCGTCGAAGCCCCCGTCTATTGGGAACAAGTCGAGCCAGTTCACAACACCTTCGACTTCACAAACGTCGATCTGCTCGTAAATCAAGCTCGCGAACATCACCTTCGGCTCGTCCTTCTTTGGTTTGGAACTTGGAAGAACGGCCAGAATCACTATGTCCCCGAATGGATCAAGACGGACCCCAAGACTTACCCGCGAGAGATCACGGCCTACGGAAAACTTCTCGATGTCATGTCACCTAACTCGTCCACCAACCTTGAAGCGGATAAGCACGCTTTCGCAGCGTTGATGCATCATGTTCGCGAGATCGATGGCGCCCGCCACACCGTCATCATGATCCAGGTGGAGAACGAATCCGGTTCGGTCGGTTCGGTCCGCGACTTTTCGACCTCTGCCCAGAAGAGCTTCGACGGCGAGATTCCTGCCGACCTCGCAAGCGCCCTGCACATTCGCCCAGCGACGTGGTCCAAAGCCTTCGGCGCCGATGCCGATGAGAGCTTCGCCGCCTACTCGACCGCCCACTACATAGGTGAAGTTGCCAAGGCAGGCAAGGCCGAGTATCCCCTTCCCATGTATTGCAACGTCTGGATCACTTATCCGGTCCATGCCCTTGCGAATCGCGATCGCCCCAGCGCCGGACAAGAGTACCCGAGCGGCGGTCCGCAGCAGGCCAATATCCCGATTTGGAAAGCGGCCGCTCCTTCAATCGATGTTCTCGCTCCTGACTTTTACTCCGATGACTCAGCGCTCTTCCGCGAGATCCTTGCAACCTACCGTCGAGCCGACAACCCGATATTCATCCCGGAGACACATTTCGGGGCTAGCTTCGGCCGCTACTTTTTTTACGCCCTCGGCAGCGGGGCCATTGGCTTCTCCCCCTTTGGAGTAGACCGTCCCGCATCTGCTGCTCCTCCAGCAACCGCCGCGGGAGAGAATCGCCCTCCGAACCCCGCCGAAAACTTCGCACTGTTCGCTCCCATGGTGGAAGAGATTGCCCAGCTCAACCTCGAGGGCAAACTGCAAACCGCCGTTGAAGAAAAGGGCAGCGAGCGGCAAACGCTGCACTTCGATGGGGCAGACGCCGTCATTTCTTTCGGCTTCCCTCAGAGCGATGGGAACGTGCCTCCGGGAACTCCCCAACTTCAGGGTCGCGCGATGGTGGCGCAACTTGGCCCTCTAGAGTTCCTCGTGGCCGGTTTTGACGCCAGCGTGAGCTTCCGCCTCAACCCCGCTGCCGGTGCTCAAAACGAACAGATCGAAATTCTCAAGGCTGAAGAAGGCACTTACATCAACGGCAGTTGGCAGACATTACGCATCCTCAACGGCGATCAGACCGACCGCGGCCTTAATTTTCATGGCGGCACTCAGCTGGCCGTGCGCATCCGCCTCCACAAGCTCCCACTCTACGACCAAGAGGCGCGCCAGCTACGCTAGCCCTGACTGGCAAATTTGAAGACGCCGTCAAAGTTAAAGTCCGGTCGTAACCAAGCCCGTCAGAACTTCTTCTAAAAACTAATTGAAATCGGTACGTTCTTGGTCGTTAGTGGCCCAATCAAGGCAATTAGTCGGCGGGCACAAACCGGATAGCGCAACCGCCGCCGGGCGCCAGATGAATTGTCAAAGTGTCAGCCTGACGCACGGGTTTCATTTCCATGGTCACGTGCTGAGGCATTTGGTCAGCATTGGTCGGAACCGCACAGCGGCTTTCAAGGCGAAGCTGAAGCCGTCATCTTCCCGGCAGTTCAGTCGTTCTACAACCAGCCTATCGATTCCACCGAAATAGCCTGCCAGTCTGCCTGCTGCGTCCTTACCCAGATCGGCCTGCCGGAGAAAGACTCCCACGTCTGGAAGGCTGAAGACCAGCTGATTGCCAACCTACCCGCGGCTTACCATTCGCGAACGTCAAGCCGGATAATGGATCTCGTGCTTTCCGGGCCCAAGCGTAGTTTCCAGGAAATTCCCGCTCGACGCTGCTCTACTCACCTGGCCATCGACCAAAATCCTGTCTCCCGACCCATGCTTGTAAAGCCTGAGACTTGCCGTCGTATTTGCCGGAACGGAGCATTGAATCTTTACCCCGCCGCCAACCAGCTTTGACCAACTCATCTCCACCGGGCCGAACTCTGTCACGGCGACCCCCTGCGCCCACGCCAGTTCTCCGCAACGTGGCTCGATGAGGATGGAACGGTCCGTGACATATCCCTCCCGTCGCGCGCCCAGCACATGGGCCGTCAGGAAGTAGCCCGGGACCATGCCGTACATATGCGCCTTTGACCCGCCTTTGTCAGGCAAGTCTTCCCAGGTCGTCTGCCACGGCGACTCAACCTGCGGCTTCCACCCAGTCCTCATCCGCTCCAGCACCAGTTGGTCCTGCTGCGGCTCTCCCATCGCGTAGAGTGCATGGAAGAGATAGTAATGCGACATCGGCCCCTTGACCTCGTCCAGGTGGTCAAGCAGCCAGTGGCGCACAGACGCAACACGTTCATCAGGAACAATCGCTGCGTACAGCGCGAATAGCGCGGCCTGCGCAGTCGGTTGATAACGCCCGTCCACGAATGGCCCGGTAAACATCTTTCCGTCCAGCCGATCGCTGGTGTTCGACCCAAGCCCAAATAATCCGCCGCAGTAGCTGCCCTGGTCATCCTTCCAGAGCAGGGAGTTGAAGTTCGTTCGCAGTCGGTCAGCGTCAGATGCAAATCCCCGACTGGCACTTGACATCCCAATCTGGCCGCCAAGCCACGCCGCATCGCGCAGTGCTTTATAGACGAATGCGTTCAGCCCCGCGCCCTCGCAAACCTGGTACCGTAGCGGATTGTCCCACACCTCCCACTCGCGCGCCAGCACCAGTCCGCGTGCGCTCCGCCGGCTCATAAACCATGCCATCAATCGTGTGAGCGCGGGCCACAATTCATTGACCAAAGCAACATCACCCGAGCTCTCGACATATTGGCGCAGCTGGATCACCCAGTCGCATGAGCGATCCTCCATGATGGCGTGAATGTCCCACCTCTCAGAGCAACTATGCGCCTTCATCTGCCCGTCCGCCTGTTGAGTAAGGGCGATTCGTCGCAGCAAGGCTTTCAGCAACCGGCTGTCACCCCAATACTCGTTGCCGTTTGCCTCGGGTCCGCGCATCATCAACCGCGTACAGTCGAACGCAGGCGGCGAATCGTCGGTCCACTCAACACGCTCGCGGTCGGCGCAATCAACGTAGGAGTCTTCGCTCAGTAACTCCAGGGAGCGCGCGCAAATGCTCCAGAGTTTATTGAGAAACGGATCGCTGCACTCAAAGCTTCCTAACCGTGTGAACGGATAGCGTACCTCGAAGGCCTCAGCCCGCATCAACGTGATGCGCCCACTTTTCGCTCGAACTGTCAGCCGATTGAAAGCAAAACTATCGCCGCCCATCCAGGTCTGAACGCCTTGCCGGGCGACATAGGAGCTGGCCCCACTCGTGGAATCCTCTGGAAGCTGATAGCCGATCTCGAGCTCACTCCCGGCATCCGCGTTGAATTCAAGAATGTGGTAGCCCTGAATAATCTCATTCAGCGCGAAGGATGCCTCCTGCCCCGGTAGGAGGTCAATCCGCCTTTGTGGAAGATCCGGCGCGTCCGCGTTCCACGGGTGCCGCGTCTCCGACTGCAGAGGTGTGGTCCGCGGCCACAATGGAAGGAAATCAGGCCCACCCGCAGGAACAGAAGCCGGCCATCCAGCAAGCGAAAGTTCGGGGTAAGTCAGGTCCACAGCTTTGCGGCCATCGATGTGCTCCTCAATCGACGACCATGCCTCGTCGCGCGGCCCAATCGACAGTTCAGGCCGACAAACCCACTTTGCATCGGTTGAAATCACCTGCCTTTTTGCTTCGTTCGACCAATCGATGCAGGCGGCAAAGCCAGGCTCGTGCCGCATGATGCGGCCCGTCGGCGCGTCGCGGTGTACCAGCACCGCAATCAGGTTGCGTCCCGTCCTGAGCGCGTGACGTACGTCCCGGGTGTCGTACTCCGGCCTCTGGTTCTGGAAGCGGCTCGGCCCTCGTCCGCAATACACGCCATTGATGTAGAGCCGGTAGCGCGTATAGGCGAACAGCCGAACAGCAGCTTCCGTCGGCAGGGCATCCAGCGTGAATTCCCGCGCGAACACCGCGTGCAGGTCAGGAGTGGCGATCTTTGCGTGGCTATCCGATGACGAGGCGATTCCACTGGCGGGTCCGTTGGTCTTGAGCGGCACCGGAACTGACTCGGCGCACCAAATCATCTGCGCGTTGAACATCCCCGGCGCCGGCTCACTGCCAACCTCACTGGTGGCGCTTTCCAGGAAGGCAACTCCAGTAAACGATGCGGCGACGCCCACGGCCAACGAGTTCTTCAAAAACTCTCGACGTTTCAACAGGAGCCTCTTTTCGCACATTGCTTCTTGAGCGTATTTGAATATCGGCGCAAGTGCGAGTAAGGCTGAGCTTTCATGTTGAGGGGCACAAACCGTGGGTCACGGCGCGTGTGAGCAGCGATATGAATCAGTCGGCGCTGATGACGATTCTGGATGGATTTCAGCATTCGCTCCTGGAGCAGGACAAGATTCCGCCGTCCTGTTGGGTTGGCTGGGCCTTCACCGGAAGAGCAATGGAAAAACAGAGGCGAGGAACCTGCGCGCGAAGACGAAGGAATGCGCGCCGTTGAGTTCCTTGTACTGATGCGGGATGCCGTATCTATCCAATAAATCGAGTGTGGCTTGATTGTTGACGCGGGTTAGATTGTCATCTTTTCCTCTTCCCACGATCATCAGCTTGAAAGGATGGACGGCCACGTTCTTCATAACTGAGCTGTATTTCTCGTCGATTTGCTTGATACCGTCGGGAAAGAAGCCCGTGCTCATGGGGAAGACGTAGCCGAACATTTCCGGGTGCCAGAGCGCGAGATTGAGCGTCTGGATGCCGCCCATGGAGAAGCCGGCGATGGCGGTGTCTTCGCGCCGGGTGGAGACGGGATAGGTCTTCTGGACAAACGGAACCAAGTCCCTGAGAAAGTCCTGGGCAAAGGGATCGTTGTCGGGATCTACGGCCATCAGCGACATCATGCCGCGGCTTGGTCCTGGAATATGGCCGGTGGGCATGACGACGATCATGTTCTTCAGTTTGCCTTCGGCATAGAGGTTGTCGAGGATCAGGTTGACCTGGCCGGCGCTGGTCCAGGAAATGTCGTTATCGCCGCCACCGTGCAGCAGGTAGAGAACCGGCAGCTTGCCCTTGATATTCCCAAAATCGGGCGGCAGATAGACATGCATCCTGCGTTCGGTATTGAGCGTGGTGGAGTGGTAGATTACCTTTTCAACCCGGCCGTGCGGGACGTCTTTCAGAGCCATGAAGTCGGTGTCTGGGCCGGGCATGGTGAAGAAATTGAAGAGTGAGTTTGGGTTGTCTCTGAAGTTTGGGCTTTTGGTATCCATGACGGTGATGCCGTCTACGTTGAAATTATAAGTATAGGAATCGGGCGGGATCACGTTGGAGGTGAAGGACCACACGCCATTGTCGCCTTTGGTCATGGCAGCGGCGGGAGTGCCCATGAGGAAATCGCCGCTTACCGTGACGGAGGATGCCTTGGGCGCGTAGATCTTGAACGTCACGGTATTGTCGGGCTTGACCTCGACCGATTGCAGGTTGTCATTGATATTTGGTATACGCGTCGGAATCTGGGACTGGCTGTGTGTGTGGGCCACGCAGACGAACAGGACGAGGCCGAGGTATCTCTGAGATCTTTTCACCGTGGACTCTTTCATATTTGAGGCGGATCTATTTTGGTTGGCGGTTTAAAACGCGCGGATCGTGTTCCCAGACCGGGTTAACGCAGAAACGGCTTTGGAAGCGCAGAGACCGTTAGCTTTCTGTGAGCTACCATTAAAAACACGCCGATGGGGATCCTGCAACCTGTCTTTGGGGTAAATTGCCGGAAGACGATCGCAAGAGGCAATCGCGGCCGTCATGGATGGTGGAAGTTCCGTGGTAAAGCGTTCGGGATGAGTTTCCACAGAGTACGTTCCGCGCCGGTTGGATTACTCGTGGGCCGCGCTGGGGAAACTCTTACCTGCGTTCTGTATTCCAGAACGAGCTTTGGCGACCGCAGTGCTCTGTTTCAGGGAGGATGAACGATGCAAGAGTCAAAGTCGTCTACAACCATCGCTTTGCTCTCTCTGTTGGCAATTGGTTTTTGCGAAACGTTTGCTGCGCGAGGACTAGCGGGCAAACCGCACGGCGGCACTGCTCCGTTCCATGTGGCTGTGCTGGATGCGAATGGAACGTCTGTCGCGGGAGACAGCGGACACGCAGCGGGTGCGCATTCGATCAACAGGGAGTACAGACCGGGGGATCGCATTGAAGTGACAGGTTCGCAGCGGATGGCTGTGCGCCTGGGCGAGAAGATGCCGGAGTGCCTGCTCTATCTTGCGGATTCGGCGCAGGGGAAGTTCAGCTACGAGGTACCATACGGACGCGCCGAACAACAGACCGGAAGCGCTTATGCGCCGGAGAGCTTTACCGGGAGTTCGCACACTGTGACTGTGCGCCCGCTGAAGGAGCAGGAGAAAACGGGCTATCGAAATCTTGCGGTGAATCCATGCGATGTACTGAAGCCGGAGGAGGGTCCGGGGCAGGCTTATCCGCATAGCAGTACCAATAGCTATTCGAGAAATCTGTATGACTTCGCGGCGAGGAATGCAATCGATGGCATATCGGAGAACGGGCATCATGGTGTTTGGCCCTACCAGTCGTGGGGACCGGGGCTGCGGCTGGACTTGTGGTGGAAGCTGGATTTTGGCAGGCCAGTCGATCTGGACAAGATACGGCTAATGGTGCGCGCGGATTTTCCGCATGACAGCTATTGGAAGAGCGCGGTGGTGGAGTTCTCGGATGGGAGCCTGGTTCCGATTCAGATTACAAATTCTGCTGAGTTCCAGGAGTTCAGTTTTCCGAAGCGGCAGGTCTCGTGGTTTCGCATTCACGATCTGGTTCCGGAGGATCCGGCGCGGTGGTGCGCCTTCATTGAGGTTGAGGCCTGGGGGCATGATCTGCCATGATGCTCAACAAACATTTAGCGGTGCGAGGGCTGTATGGGTGAGACGAAATGCATTCTGGTGACTGGCGCAACAGGGAAGGTTGGCCGGACATTTATCGATCGATTTCTGGCCGATCCTGCGTTCGATGCGTTCACCGTGCGGGCGCTTTGTCACAATCGCGTCCTGGAGCCGCGGCAGCGTCTGGAGCTTGTGAAAGGATCGCTGGAACATTGTGCGGTTGCGAGCGAAGCGGTACGAGACGTGACGCATGTGCTGCATCTGGCGACATCGAAGGAGACGCCGGAAAGCGTGATGGATGTGGCGGTAAAGGGCATCTTCTGGCTGCTGGAGGCCTGCCGCATCAGCCCGACGTTTCAGCAGTTCCTGCTGATTGGCGGCGACAACAGTGTGGGACACTTTGTGTATCCTCATCCGATTCCAGTGACGGAGACGCAGAAGCATACTCCTTATGCGGGTTGCTACGCGTTATCGAAGGTGCTGGATGAAGTGATCCTGGAGCAGTATTACATTCAATATGGACTGGCCGGGTGCTGCCTGCGCGCGCCGTGGATCATGGAGAAGGACGATTTCCGGTATCAGCTTTCGTTTGGCGAAGATGTGTTTGGGGGCCCACGTTGGCGCGATATTGTTGGAGCCGAAAGAGCGGATGAGTATTTCCGAGCGAAGACTGTTCCAGTGATGCTCGATCCGCAAGGCTTGCCTGTAAAGCGCAACTTTGTGCATGTAGAAGATCTGATTGCGGCGATCCTTGGGGCGATCGATCATCCCAAGGCACATCAACAAACATTTAACATCTGCATGGATGAGCCGGTGGATTATGGGGAACTTGCCGCGTATCTGGCAGAGTCACGCGGTTTGCCTTCGGTGCCGGTACCCACCCGGTTTTATTCAAACTGGCTCGACAATGCGAAGGCCAAATTTCTGCTGGGCTGGCGGCCAACCTACGATCTGAAAAAAATGACGGATGCCGCGTGGGAGTACCGGCGAAGCGAGGGCGATCCGCGAATTGTCTGGTATCCCGGTTGAGTGAAGTAATCGTGTAGAGTTACCCGGAGCGGGTTGGAGTATAGAGTGTCGGGCACTCAATTGATTGCCTGAATCAAATTAGGACGTTTCCTTCAGGGGTCAGCCTCATGCTGTCCCGCCGGAGTGGATTTTTGGGGAATGGCCTTATGCTGGAGCCGAAGCTACGGCAGGCTCGCGCTGCGCAATGGCTGCAATCTGATGCAGCATCCCTTTGAAGATGCAGTAATGGATCGGGTATAGCGCGTACCAATAAAGAAGCCCGCCCAGTCCGGCTGGATCGAATATTGCCGTTTGCCGAATCACCGAGCCATCGTTGGTTGGTTCAACTTCGAACTGAAGCCACGCGCGACCCGGCACTTTCATCTCCGCCACTAGGTTTAACCTGCGGTCCGGTTCAACACTCTCGACGCGCCAGAAATCCAGAGCATCGCCATCTACCAGCGCGTGAGGATCACGGCGACCCCGGCGGAGTCCCACGCCGCCCACAAGAAGATCGAAGAATCCTCGAATCTGCCACAGAAAACTGGCAAAGTACCATCCGTTCGAACCTCCAATTCGCTGTATAGGAGCAAAGGCCAACGCGGGTGGGACGGACACGTGTGCGGTCCGGGAATCGACCAACCTGGTCCCGAAGAGAACACCGCCCCAAGACGCGGGCTTGCCGCTGGACGAGAGCGCGTCGGACCAGAAAGTCGCGGCATACTCCAGGTTTTCATGGTGAAGGGCCCTCTCGACAGCCTTTTTCAACCCCATTGGCCGAATGTTGAAGGCGGTCAGCGCCGACTTATTACGGACTAGCGTCGGGTTCCTCATGCTCTCGATGAGCTTTCGGCCAACGCGAGCATATATTGGAGTGACCAGGCCCAACCAAAGACTCGACAGGTGCGGCGTCAGGACGGGCACTGGGATCATCCATCGCCGCAGTCCGCATTGCCGCGCGTACTCCTGCATGATTTCGCCATAGCTGACCTGGTCGGGACCACCGATCTCGTAGACCGCGGACTGTCCAACCGGCAGTTCCAGCGCTGCCATCAGATAAGCGACGACATCTTCAATCGCAATCGGCTGAGCTTTCACCGCAACCCATCGCGGGCAGATCATGACCGGGAGCCGCTGAACGAGGGCACGAATCATTTCAAACGAGAGGCTTCCGGAGCCGATGACGATTGAGGCTCGAAACTCGATCGTCGGAACTCCCGAACTGCGCAGGATGTCTGCCACCTCATGGCGGCTCCGCAGATGCGCGGATAAGGACTGATCCTGATTTCCCAGGCCGCCCAGGTAGACGATGCGGTTGACTCCCTGTTCGCGAGCAGCGTCGGCAAAATTTTGTGCGGCTTGCCGGTCTTCCGCTTCGAACTGCCCCGCCGAACCCATGGAATGGACGAAGTAGTACGCAGTTTGCACGCCGGCCATCGCAGGCGCAAGCGAAGCGCGATCCAGGCAATCCGCCTGAATCACCTGCGTAGAGTTGGAAACCCGTGAGCGAAGAAACTCAGGATGCCGGGCAAGACAGCGAACGGGCCTGCCTGCCGCTTCAAGCGCCCTAAGGAGACGACCTCCGATATATCCCGAGGCTCCCGTTAGTAGCACGAGCGGTCGATGGTCCGTACCCATTGGGGAACCTCAATTGGCCTCGCAATGTCCAAGCCGGCATAATCCTAGCATTTAATGTCTAACACACCCTGTACCAAACTGACCGGTAGGTCGTCATCGGCCATCTGCAACCTGGCGATAATGCAGAGTGGGTTTTCCTTGGGTGGCCGCGATCGCATTCCATTGGAAAGGCAAAGGCGGGATTGAGGCTGGGACACGGAGTTTCTCATTGGCAATCCTCACCAGTTGCCCAACCGCGCTTCTGAGAACAGAACCAGCTCGCTGACACCACGTATCCATCCTCCAAATCTGCACCTGAACAACATGGATGTGTCGGGTACAAGTTCGGGTACAGACATCAGTTTGGCTTGATTACGGATAATTGAGCTAAATTGCTGATAGGCAGTCACTTGTGGATATCCGACATTACGCTCAATTTCGCTTATTTATCAAGGCTTACGGTATTCTTGAGAGACTCAAAATCCGTCGGAGGCAACTCCATGGGGGTTCAACTCCCCCTCCCGGCACCACCTAAGTTTCCCGTAATCCACGTCCTATAAGCGACTTACGGCCACATCGAGTGCGCCGCAGGTAGGTCGCGGGCCGATTTGGGGTACAAATTTAGGTACAGTGCGCATCCCATTCACTTTTAATATTTAGGAGGTTAAGAGACTTTCATAGCGGCGCAGAGATGCGTTCAGTTTCACCTATTTACGCTCGACTATGGAATGCGCGGCGGACAATCGGTCCGCTAAAAAATCAACCAACAACTTGGTGATTCCACCTAATACGTGGAGACCTGGAGAGGGATACCCGGACACGGCCCATCCATTCCATCGTCGGGCAATCGAACACCAGGACAAAATCCTTGATTATCTAATCGACCTGCTAAAGCTCTTCGCAATCGACAAAACTGCGGCGTCGGCGGGGATACTTTGCGTCATCGATGGCGCCCTCTCCACGCGAATGCTCAATGGCACTTCGAAGGAGATTCCGCTTCTGTCATCCGCCGAGGCAGTACTCAAGAGCTTTCAGAGCGCGCGAACTCAACGCCGCAGATGATTGGCTGTCAATCCTTATCCCCTCACAGCAATTCAACTCCGGGCCCGGCTCAATCGCGCTTAACTTCCAGTTGTGGGAGAGCTACGGGCCTTGTAACTCGCGTCCACACAAGCCGCTGCCTTGTGGCGCATTCGTTGCTTGCTTGAATTCGAAGTAAATAGAACGCTTTGGCCTGAGAGTCATCTTAGGCCAAACTTCGACCTTCTGACCCCGTACAAGCTGGAAGCGCCATTGCTGAGCCAGAACGGCGATCAACAAAACGCCTTCCATCATCGCGAAATGCTCACCAATGCAGACACGCGTCCCGGCGCCAAAAGGATAGAACGCAAACTTGGGTCTGTTTGCGGAGCCTTCTTCAAGCCACCGATCCGGATCGAAACTTTCGGGATCGGGCCTAATCTGCAGTAACACAAGATTTCGTGTTTTCTACGCCAGCCCAAGGACCGAGCCTGTTCCTCTGCAATGTCGACATCGAAAAAGTAGTGACCGCCATCTTGAATCCGGCTCATTACACGACGAACGTCTCGCTCACGCCTTTTTGTTGCCAAAATAACGTTCAAAATGGACATTATTTCGTATTGATTCTCGAAGATGTTTTTCAAAGGCGTCTGAATATTCCGGCAGCACATTCGGCGCGAGTGGGTGACGTGAACAGACAGCATGGAGTGATTGCGAGACAATGAGCGCTTTGCATGCTTCATGGATAAGACTCCTGTGTCGATGTCGTCCGAGCTGAACTACCATGAGTTGAGGACAGAAAAATCGGCTTTGGGGCACAAGCGCCTCACCGGTCAGCAGTAAAACGAAATGCATTCGTCAGCAGGATCTCGATGCCAGCACCCCTTGCGAAGAACAGCGGAAATATTCCCACAACGCTCGCAAGTCCGGGAGCGCTGCGATTCTGGCTTGCCGTTTGTTTCATCGGCATCAGTACCGGCCTGGCAGCCGCAGCGTTGACCCGATTGCTTGAAGTGATCCAGCGCGTATCCTGGCATGGATCCGGCACGAACATTCTCGAAGCGGCACGTCAGGCCAGCGTTTCGAGACACATCGTCGTTTTGCTCGCCGCCGGCATTCTCGTCGGCATTGGGCAGGTCCTACTCAAACATCTATCAAGCGGCAACGGAATCGATACGACCGCCGCGATCTGGTTCTACGCGGGACGCGTGCCGGCTCTACGAACTCTTGGCAGCGCGGTGTTGTCCATCTTCGCGGTCGCCATGGGCGCATCCATGGGGCGCGAAGGCGCGCCCAAGCAGGCTGGCGCCGTCTTCGCCAATTTCTTCGCGGATGCCGAAACCCTCTCCGACGAGCAGCGGCGCTTGCTTGTGGCTTGTGGCGCCGGCGCCGGCATGGGAGCGGCTTATGGCGTTCCGCTCGGTGGCGCGCTTTTCGCGCTGGAAGTGATGCGCGGGAAACTGGCTTTGCGCTTCGTCTTGCCGGCGCTTTTCACTTCGCTGATCGCGACCGGAGTTTCCTGGGTGGCGCTGCCCGACGCGCCCACTTACAATATTCCCTCGTTCCCGCTTTCGGCTTCCGTCATCCTGTGGTCGATTGTGGCAGCGCCCATCTTGGCATTCGGAGCCATCGCTTATGTGCGCTTAGTCCGCTGGGCCGACAGGAACAAGCCCGGCGGGTGGCAGCGATTTATAGCTCCTGCGGTCGCTCTCGGTCTCGTGGGAGTTGTCTCCCTTCGGTTTCCAGAGATACTCGGCAATGGGAAGGACCTTTCCCAGTTGCTCTTTACGGATCAGGTTGGAGTGTCACTCTTGATGGCCCTTCTGTTCTTGAGGCCGCTTGCCACCATTCTGTGCATGCGCAGCGGCGTGCCTGGCGGCTTGTTTACGCCGTCACTCGCATTTGGTGCTCTGCTGGGCGCTGCGTTGGGCCATCTCTGGAGCGCGCTCTGGCCGGGCACGCCTCCTGGCTTTTTTGCATTGCTCGGCGCAGGCGCGGTTCTTTCGGCAACGACCCAGGGCCCCATCTCGTCCGTTGTTCTGATCATGGAGCTTACCGGCAGGGACCGGTCATTTATTTTGCCGCTCATTCTAATTGCCGGGATCTCGACTCTGATCTCCCGCTCAATCGAGCACCGCTCCATATATGACGCGCGTCTCAGCGACGAGCAGATCGCGCAGAGGCAAAAGCTGCGTGAGGAAGAATCAAGCGAGATCGGTGTACCGCAATAAGCGTTCTCCGAAAATACAGGCGAAATTGGCCTTCATCATCACCGATCAAGCGCTTTCTTCATGCTTTAGAGACTTCCCGCATTGCGCAGCATTCCGCCGTCGATGAAATGAGTACTGCCCGTAATATACGCGGCGTCATTCGATGCAAGATAAACCGCTAGTTGCGCCACTTCTTCAGGTTTACCCCATCGCCCCATAGGAATTTCCGCCAGAATCCGATCATTCAATTTGGCATCGCTTTCAACGTCTTTGTCGATCGGCGTATAAATGGCGCCAGGGCCAATATTATTTACGGTAATCTGATGCGGAGCCAGTTCAACAGCGATAGTGCGCATCAACATGCGAAGGCCGCCCTTGGATGCGCAATAAGGAGCGTTCGTCGGCATGGGAAGATCTTCATGGATCGAAGAGATATTGATGATGCGGCCACCACCGCCTTGCGCTATCATCTGCTTCGCCGCGGCTTGAGAGCATAGAAACGGTCCGGTCAGATTCACTGCCATTATCTTCTGCCATTCTTCCAGGGGGTAATCGACAAAGACAAACTTCTTTTCGATCCCGGCATTGTTCACAAAGATGTCAAGCATGCCGAAAGCGGCAACTGTCTTGTGAATCAAGGCGTTCACCTGGTCTGGAATGGCGATGTCCGCATCGATGCCGAGAGATTTACCGCCCAGTGCATCGATTCTAGAGATAGTGTCCTTTGAAACCGACGCATCGCCGACATAATCTACGACCACAGCTGCGCCTTCCTGGGCGAACGCAAGTGCAATCGCCTGGCCGATTCCCGTTCCCGCGCCTGTCACAACGGCAGTCTTTCCCTGCAAACGCATACCGCACCTCAAGACGTTATGCTATCCCATCTACGAATGAAACGCGGTCGCAAAGAGACCGATTCCGCGGTAAGTGCCGCAGGCTGGATAGAGCAAAATTAGCCATTTCTGAGCCGTTCCGCATCTTAAACTGCATACGGACGGGGTACAAAAAATGCAGGGAGTTGCTGGGATAGAGGCGTTTGGAAAACCGGGCATCAAGCCCCGCTGGACGCACAGCAACAAGGATGGCATTGGCACTGCATATTCCGCGTCCAGCCATCTCTGGTTCACGATTTGGAATGGGATTGTCACCGAAGTCTACAATCCAACCATTGATCGGCCGCAGCTTCGCGATCTGCAGTATCTTATAACCGATGGCAGCACGTTCTTTCATGAGGAGAAGCGCGATCTCACGGTTTCGGTCAATCGCATCTCCGATCACGCGTTGGGCTATCGCTGCACTAATGCGGACCCCGATGGGCGTTACACCATCACCAAAGATGTTATCGGCGATCCACATCTTCCGTGCCTGCTTCAGCGCACACGGATCACGGGCGCGAACAAATCTTTCCTGGCCAACCTCAAAATCTTTGCACTCTGCGCGCCCCATCTTGAGATTGGTGGAGCAGGAAACAACGCATATATTGCGGTCGCCAATGGTCAACGAATTCTGATGACGCAGAAAGCCGACAAATGGCTGGCAATGGGCGCGACTGTTCCATTTTCACGCTTGTCGTGCGGGTACGTGGGATCGAGCGATGGCTGGACCGACCTTCAGAATTTCACGATGGATTGGGAGTTTGATAAAGCCAGCGACGGGAATGTTGCTCTGACTGCACAACTGGCCTGGAGTGAAGACAAAGAGTTCACCCTGGGGCTGGCGTTCGGCAACAGCGAGCACCGGGCGGTCTCGAATCTGCTGCAGTCGCTTGGAACGCCATTTGACGAACACCTTGCGAGATACACAGGACAATGGGATGAGACAACGGCGCATCTGAGGCCTTTGGCTGGATACTCGTTCGACAAAGGCAATTTGTATAACAGTAGCTACAGCCTGCTCCTCGCGCACGAAGACAAGTCGTTCGCAGGCGCTCTCATTGCATCGCTTGCCATACCCTGGGGCGAAGCGAAAGGCGATAACGACCAGGGGGGCTACCACCTGGTGTGGACGCGCGACATGATCAATAGCGCAACGGCTCTGCTGGCTGCCGGGGATACTGCCACGCCGCTCCGTGCGTTGATCTACCTAGCTGTATCGCAGCATCCTGACGGTGGATTTGCGCAGAACTTCTGGGTCAACGGCGACGCGTACTGGTGCGGCATTCAACTCGACGAGGTCGCCTTTCCAATCATGCTTGCGTGGCGTCTCCGTTGCGAAGAGGGTCTTTCTGACTTTGACCCTTCTTACATGGTTCGAAAAGCCGCGGCCTATCTCATCCGGAACGGACCGGTTACACAGCAGGAGCGTTGGGAAGAGGCGTCCGGTTATTCTCCGTCCACACTTGCGTCGAATATTGCAGCTCTCATCTGCGCGTCTGTGTTCATGAGAGAGGCAGGAGATAGCGAAACTGCCACATTTGTTGAGGAGTACGCAGATTATCTGGAGTCGCACATTGAGGATTGGACACTGACAACGACCGGATCACTGCTCGAAGGACAGAGCAGCTACTACATGCGCATCCTTCCCGAGCAGGTTGGGCAGCAGAACCCGGCCGAAGATAAGGAAGAGCGCATTCTGCATATTGCCAACCATGCACCAGGCGAAGAGAGCGATTTTCCGGCGCGCAACGTAGTCGATGGGGGATTTCTGGAACTGGTCCGCTACGGAATTCGAAGTCCACAAGACCCGAATATAGTTGCAACCATCAACGTGATAGACGCTGTAATTAAGACCGATACGCCTCAAGGACCGACCTGGCATCGCTACAATCACGATGGTTACGGACAGGGCCATGATGGAACGCCCTTCACGCAATTCGGGGTAGGCCGCGTGTGGCCTCTGCTTACGGGCGAACGCGGGCACTATGAGCTCGCTGCGGGCAACAGTACCGAAAAGTACATCCGCACGATCGAAGGTCTTGCCAGCAACACAGGGCTGCTTCCGGAGCAATCATGGGATGAGGCGGACAGGCCGGAGATCTACGAGTGGCTGGGTAAGCCGACAGGCTCGGCGATGCCGTTGATGTGGGCTCATGCCGAGTACATCAAGCTACTCCGCTCAACGGCGGATGGCAAGGTCTACGATGCCATTCCCGCAGTTGCCGAGCGCTATCTGTGCAAGCGAAACGACAGAACAAAATTGGAAGTCTGGAAGCCGACACGGCATGTTCGATTCATGCGCGCAGGCGAAGTATTACGCGTACAGGGAGATGCAGCGTTTACGCTCCGCTGGTCGAACGATAACTGGAGAACCGTGAACGATTCCAAATCGATGCAAAATGCGCTGCAAATTGATTATGTTGACCTGAGAGATTCTTCCACCAAGACGGGAACATGTCTTTGCTTCACGTTTCTTTGGACGGAGGACAATCGCTGGGAAGGACAGAACTACGAAGTCACTGTTCGCTAACGGTACCTGGCGTGAATTTAGCCGATTGAGATCAGCAGAAGGGTTGAGCATGTCAGTTAGCGGGGAGAAGGTCTGTCTGGCTGGGAAGCAAAACAGCTTCACTTCGTCGGCTGTGATTGACCGAATGAGGACTGCATTCCGGCGCCACTGGCGCCTTTATGTTGATGAGGGCGTCGAGCTTGCCATCTTCATGATCTCAGCGTGCTTCTTCACTGTTTGGCTTTTCAATCCGGCGTTGCCCGCTCTACACCTTCTGCCCAGCAGCGCGCTGCGAAGACTCCTGATGGGCATGTCAATGGGCGCGACGGCGATTCTCATCATTCGTTCGCCCATGGGCAAGAGATCCGGCGCGCACTTCAACCCCGCCATCACCTTGACCTATTTCCGGCTAGGCAAAATCGACAAGTGGGACGCCGGCTTCTATGTTGTATCGCAATTCATCGGGGGAATCTGTGGAGTGGGTTTTTCGGCGCTTTGCCTTGGCAGCAGCCTGGCCGTTCCCGCGGTGGACTATGCGGTTACGGTTCCTGGACGGGGCGGTGCAGCTGCTGCGTTTTGCGCGGAGTATTTTATGGCGGCGCTCCTCATGCTGGTCGTGCTTTGGTTCTCGAATCGACCTCCGCTCACTCAATACACGAGCTATCTCGTCGGAATTCTGATTACGTTCTACGTATTTGTCTTCGCGCCTGTTTCCGGTTTCAGCATTAACCCTGCACGGACGATCGGCTCGGCCGTATTCGCCGACGTATGGACCGCGGCATGGCTCTATTTTGTTGCGCCGGTGCTCGGCATGATGACATCGGCGGAAATCTACCTGCGTGCTTACGGCATAGAGAACGTCCTGTGCGCTAAGCTGCATCCCGATCCGAGTTATCCGTGCCCATTCCTCTGTCAATTCCCGTTCCACCGCCATCTGGATAAAGCCGGCCTCTCCGTCGATACAAACCTTTCGTAATATCCTGAAGAAAGGACTAAAGCGAAGGATGGAACCTCATCCGTTGGCGGTCTCAGCAAGAGATCACACGCCCTTCGCAACTGAATCAATATGTCTACTCAATACGACGCAATCATTATCGGAACTGGCGCGGGCGGTGGAACTCTGGCTTTCCACCTGGCTCAAGCCGGCAAGAACATCCTCATCCTGGAGCGGGGACCGTTCATGCCCCAGGAAAAACTGAACTGGGACACCTCTGCTGTTTTCCTCGATAACCGATATCACACCAAAGAAACCTGGCAGGATAAAGAGGGCAATGACCTGCACCCGCAGCAGTCCTACTTTGTAGGTGGACAAACGAAAGTATACGGCGCGGCCTTGTTTCGCATGCGTGCCGAGGACTTCGGAGTCATTCACCACAAGGGCGGCATATCACCGGCGTGGCCCATCTCCTACTCAGATCTGGAACCCTACTATACCCGCGGCGAAGAGCTCTTCCATGTCCATGGCGATCTCGGCGCCGCACCCTCCATCCCGGGCGGATACGGCTCGTCCTTCGATCCAACCGAACCTTTTCACTCCAGAAAGTATCCTTATCCCCCGCTTGCCAACGAACCGCGTATGCAGTCCATCGAGGATGATGTTCGTAAGCTCGGCGTCCATACCTTCCCAATTCCCCTCGGGCTCAAGCGCAATGAAGCGAACCCTCTTGTCTCGAAATGCGTGCGCTGCGACACGTGCGACGGCTATCCCTGCCTGGTTCATGCCAAGTCCGATTCCGATATCAATTGCATCCGGCAAATCATGCATCTACCCAACGTCACCCTGATGACAAACTCCCGCGTGACGCGCCTGCTCACCAATAGCAATGGCACCGCCGTGACGGCTGTCGAGGTCATCCACACCGGACCGGGCCAGCCTTACGGATCCGGAGACCCAACTGAAACTAGCGCACCGCCGCCATCGAGAGAAGGCCACGCCGCTACCTACAGTGCCGACGTTTTTGCTGTATGCGCCGGCGCCGTCAACTCGGCAGTGATTCTGCTTGCATCCGCTAACGATAAGCATCCGTCTGGCTTGGCCAACCGCTCCGATCAGGTTGGGCGCAACTTCATGTACCACCAGGCGGATGCACTGCTCGCCATTAGCACCGACCGCAATGAGGACAGCTACACCAAGACGTGGGGCACCAACGATTTCTACCTCAAAGACACCGACCCGGGTTATCCGTATCCGCTCGGGCAGGTGCAGCCAGTCGGCAGCTTTCATTTCGAGATGATGAAGGGTGATGCCCCGCCCTTCACTCCGGGGTTTGTCTTGGAAGGGATGAAACACCACGCCGTTCCCTGGTGGCTGACGACGGAGGACCTTCCCGACCCTGAGAATCGTGTGACCCTCCACAACGCGACTCCGCTCTCGGTCGAAGCGCGGCAGCCTGGTCTTGCGGGCGCTCACCCGTCTGGAGACACTGGCCGCACCAATCAATCCGAGCCGGTGACAGACGCCGCGCCCGGCAGAATTCAGCTCTCCTACACGCCAAATAACGTCGAGTCCTTCGAGCGCCTTAAAGACCGTTGGGTCGACATCCTCAAAAAGTCCGGCCACGCCAGCGGCTCAGTTCCGCTGCATGCCTACTTTAAAAAGCGCATACCCCTGGAAGGCGTCGGCCACCAGAATGGCACCTGCCGAATGGGCCACGATCCGGCTACCAGCGTTCTCGACTTGCATTGCAAGGCCCATGATGTCGATAACCTCTATGTCGTCGACGCCTCCTGCTTCGTCTCGGCAAGCGCCGTAAATCCCTCTCTTACTGTCATCGCCAACGCAATCCGGATCGCCGATCATTTGATTAGGGAGCGACTCCGGTGAGATTTCGCGATAATGGTGCTCCCGGGGTCTCAATTGCGAACCTGTCGCTACGAATCTGTGACCTATTGTGTGATCAGGTTTGCCCTTCCCGCGGAGTTGCTCTCGTAAGGTCCGCCCCGGAAAATCGGTAAGGGTTAATCCACTTCCCTCGTCAACAAGGCAAATTTCACTAACAGGCCTCAGTACGTTTCCAGGACCGATTCGGCTCTCACATTTGAGCTTCAATTCCAAACAGAGCGCAGCAATCAGGCGATGGATTGATCAGGCTGTTCCCTTAAAAGGGATATACTTCCGAAGCGTCGAATATCGTTATATGGACCCGAGCGACGTACTGAGCGGCGCCGGAACGCGAGCTCATGGTGGGCGCTTCGCGGCCGTTGGCACGCGAGCGGTATACCTGTCAGCGACTGACTCAGGGGCGAGCAAAGAGGTCACAGCGCGGAAGGCGCGTCTCGGGGGAGCTGCCCAAATCTCCACGGATAAATATCCTCGTGTCGTCTATGCCGTCGCCGTGAACCTGAAAAGGACGCTGGACCTGTCGGCTCTCGGATCCTCGCAGAGCGCAAATGCCATCAGAGCAGCTTGTCTCGCCGAACACGATTTGGCCAATTCGATGGATCTTGCCCGGGAACTCGAAACCACGGGAATACAAGTGTTACTATTTCCGAGCGTCGTGGGAGGGGACGGCAATCTTGTCGTCTATCTCGCCAACTGCAGCCGCAAGATGCTGGCACTGAAAAACGAACAGCAGGTCATCGATCAGGCGAAACGAATCGCCGCCACGCGTAAATGAAGAGGGCGGAGGTGGAGGAGCACAAAGTCCGGCTCCCCACGGCCGGCAGAAAAGTGAGCGGGATCGATATGAAGCCTCACACAGCACTTGGATGATCTGCGCTGGAACATAATCACTCGGAGATGTATCGTCTTCCGGTCCTTTCTCAACCGGCAGATGCCTCCAGCGCGATGGCACGAGGAAAGAGGATGTTGTTCTCAAGATGGATGTGTTGATGGAGGTCCTGCTCGAATTCCCTCAAACCGTCATAGAACGCGTGAAAGGTGGGGCAGGCATCCGCTGGAGTGGTGAAATTCCCGCTCAGACGGCGGATTTCTGCGATCAGGATGCCCGCAGCATCGTGTTCCTGCGTCATCATCGCGATAGGATTCGCAACCGTGCCAAAGCAACTACGGGGCCTCGGGGTCCCAATGGAGATAGACCTCTCCAAGCCAGCGATGTAGGGAAACAGGACGGCTTCTTCCTTGGCCAGATGTTGGGTGAGCTCTTCATCCAATTGCATGAGAGTGTTGGCGATCACTGGCAACTCCGGCTTCGTGGAGCCGTGACGATTCACAACCTTCTGAGCCAGCTGGGCCAGCCGCGGCAGTTCACCCTTCACGTATGCGTGGTGTTTGGCCACAATGTGCGAACTCAAGCTCTCTAACGTTCTCTCAGCCCAATTCTCGACCTCAACCCCAGGCTTCTTTTCCGCCTCTTCCAGCGCCGCAATAACCGAGTCAATTTCCAGATTTCCGGCAGCGCATGCCTCTGCCAGAGGCTTGCGGCCCCCGCAACAGTAGTCGATTCCAAATTGTTCAAAGACACGTATTGCAGTGGGTTGTTCCAGTGCGATTTCGCGGACGGTTTGTGTGGTTGCGGTCATTTCGATCTCCTTGAACTCCAACTTACAGAGATCGCAATGCCCGCCACAGCGACTTTGGTCACTCTGAAGCTCAATATGCCAAAAAACTGTTGAAGGGATCGGTGTGACCAAAGTCGCTGAGATCTCCGTTCTGTTCGCCTAGGCTTGCGCTTAGACAGAGGGTCAACTCGACATGGGCGCAGCAACCATCACACCAGTCCACAAGCAGGAAGGCAAAAAGAAACTCGTCCGCAGGTCCGTCTCCGATAGTTCACAAAGGATCAGGCGAATCGTTCAGTGGTTGTTTGTGGCTTTGAATGGTTGGCTGGGAATCCAATTCCTTCTCTGGGTGCGCTTTTGCGAGCGCGGCAGCACGGGGCTAAGCGTGCCAAGACCCGCAGGGGCCGAAGGCTGGCTGCCCATCGCAGGTTTGATGAATACGAAATATTTCTTCCTCACCGGACGCGTGCCTGCAATCCATCCCGCAGCAATGGTCCTGTTCATTGCCTTCATGCTGATGAGCCTCCTACTCAAGAAGGCTTTTTGTTCCTGGCTCTGCCCAGTCGGAACTCTCTCAGAACAAGTCTGGAAGCTAGGAAGACGCGTATTCGGCCGAAATCTGCATCCGCCAAAATGGGTGGATATCCCGTTACGGGGGTTGAAGTACCTGCTTCTTGGCTTCTTCGTTTTCCTGATCGGTGCCATGTCCGCCGAGGCGATCCACGATTTCATGTCCACACCGTACGGCCTGGTCGCCGACGTCAAGATGCTGAATTTCTTCCGCGATATTGGGGAAACGGCGGCAATCGTCATCGGTTTGCTGGTTCTGCTGTCAATGCTTATCCAGAATTTCTGGTGCCGGTATCTCTGTCCGTATGGAGCATTGCTCGGAATCACGTCGCTGCTTAGTCCGGTAAAGATCCGTCGCGACGTCGAGGCTTGCATCGATTGCGGAAAATGCGCGCGAGCCTGTCCTTCCAGCCTGGCCGTTGATCAACTCGTGCAAATCCGATCCGTTGAATGCACGGCGTGCATGGCGTGTGTTGCCGCATGCCCGGCCGAGAATGCCCTGCAATTCTCGCTGGTACCGAGAAAGGCAGCAACACCGGCGGAGAGATGGCGTCGCCGCGCACTCTCACCCATTGCCGTCGCAGCAGTTCTCGCTTGCATCTTCCTGGGCCTGGTCGCAGTGGCTAAAGCTACTGGGAATTGGCAGACGAATCTGCCACGCGACGTGTATATGGATCTGGTTTCCCACGCAAGAGAGGCCGGTCACCCCGGCACGTAATGAGCCGGATTCCAAATGATCAATGGCTTGCGGCAAACTGCTGGCGCTCTTGTGGAACCAGCAGGCATGAGGAATTTGCCGCAG
>Ga0265314_10000357_pt1 | contig 63729 bp, 53 predicted proteins | sample 4126metaG_FD_203106 | JGI IMG/M metagenome (GOLD analysis project Ga0265314, IMG submission 203106) | Rhizosphere microbial communities from Carex aquatilis grown in University of Washington, Seatle, WA, United States - 4-1-26 metaG | ecosystem: Host-associated > Plants > Roots > Rhizosphere >...
ACAGAAGAAAGAACGGCTCGACGTGTACCTCACGTCCCACGTTGAAAATGCGACACGCACGAAGGTGCAAGAGGCAATCCGCAGCGGTGAAGTTGTTGTGAATGGCAAGGTGGTGAAGGCGAGCTACGCGATACTTCCAGGCGATCTCATCCACGTCGAACTTTCCAGGCCCGAACCTCCGGAAGTCCTTCCCGAAAACATTCCTCTTGATATCGTGTACGAAGACGAGTATCTCCTCGTCGTGAATAAACCTGCCGGCATGGTGACACATCCCGCCTACAAGAACTATTCAGGCACGCTTGTCAATGCGCTGCTTTATCATTCACAGTCTCTCTCTCAACCGCATCCGCTTCGTCCGGGCATCGTTCACAGGCTGGATAAGGATACTTCGGGATTGCTCGTTGTTGCGAAGGATGAAACGACTCACCAAAAACTTGCGCGCCAGTTTGCGAACAAGACAACCGAAAGAGAATACCGGGCAATTGTCTGGGGCGTGTTCAAAGTCCGGGAAGGGACTATCGAGGCGCCGCTTGGCCGGAGTAAAAGCGACAGGAAAAAAGTCGCAGTGGTAACAGAAGGGAAATTTGCAGCGACCGAATACGAAGTTATGCAGCAGTTCAAGTATCTCGCACTTCTGCGGCTCCACTTGCGGACCGGCCGCACGCACCAGATACGTGTTCATCTTGCGCACATCCACCATCCGGTGTTTGGCGATGAAACATACGGCGGAAGAAAAATTGCGATGGGGGGAATGGATGGGAAAAAGAAAGCCGAGGCGGCAAATCTGTTGGAGAAAATGCCGCGTCAGGCTCTTCACGCAAAGCAATTAGGGTTCATGCATCCGGCGATGAAGAAATTCATGCGGTTCGATTCCGATCTGCCGGATGATATGAAACGGGTGCTGGAGTTCTTGGAGAAGTAGCCCTCACCCTTAGTCCCTCTCCCAAAGCGCGGGGTGTGACGGTGCCTCGTTTTTCAAACAGGGAATTCTTGGCAAATCAGGATGGAGTGATGCAAGTAATTTGGGAACACGCCCAGAAGAAAGGTCGATGAATTCTTAAGCTACTTCTGGGATTTTTCTTCCAAATGCATTTTCTCTATGTTCGGCTGGAACATGACAACAAATGCCTCTTCGAGCTTCACAAAATCAACTGAGGGGACAACTTCCACACGCTTAAATAAACTTCCCGGAACCTCGGTGACAGAGCCTACCACGCCTATTTTGATATCCGGAGGAAACACGTTGCTGTATTCCGACGTTACAATCGCGTCCCCCGGACGAACGTCCAGCGACTTGGCGATGTTTTTCAGCATCACCGACCTTCCATCCCACGCGATAATTCCGTCGACCCTGCTTCGTTGAACCTTGGCGCTGGCCCTGAAGTCGGCGTTCAGCATCGCCTGACCGACGGAGTAATTGCCGCTGACGGCGATTACCCTGCCGACAAGACCTTCACCGGTTACGATCGGCATGCCGACTGCCACACCTTCGTCTTCTCCAATATTCATTGTCAACGTGTTCCGAAGGAGGTTGAGATTCTTGGCGACAACTTTTCCTGCGATGAGTTTGGTTGCGGAAGTTTCTTTCAACGCAATCATGGAGCGGAGGCGGAAGTTCTCCAGGCGAGCTTCCCGGAGCTGGTTGACTTCATCTGCAAGGTTGACGTTCATTTTCCGCAGCATTTCGTTTTCGCGCTGCATTTCAAAAACGTTCGGAATAATCGAAACTGTGCTTTGAAACGCACCGACCATTCCAACGGCGAGTGAACGGATTCGCCGCACCTGTTCGTTGTCATTCTGGGTTAACAAAGCGATCGAAACGAGTACGAGGAAGGAAAAAACGATATACTCTTTGAAAAGAAAATAGAATTGATAAAGGCGCTGCATTTTTTCAATGATCAATCAACAATGAACAATGAACATGGGAGCAGATGCTTTTCATCGTTACTTGTTCATTGTTGATTGTTAATTGTTAATATCGTCGGTTCTTGATGAGCACTTTGGAGTAGTGATTCAAATTCTCGAGAACTTTACCCGTCCCTCGAACCACGGCGGTAAGGGGGTCTTCCGCGACGTGGACCGGCAAATTTGTTTCGAGCCGGATCCGTTCATCCAACCCTTTAAGCAGCGCGCCGCCGCCAGACAGCATGATTCCGCGGTCGAGAATATCCGACGACAGCTCTGGAGGCGTCCGTTCGAGCGTTAATTTTACCGCGTCGACGATTTGTTGGATGCACTCGTTCAACGATTCCCGGATTTCTACAGAGCTTGCTTCCGTCGTTTTTGGAATGCCGTTCACGAGGTCCCGCCCTTTGACCTGAATCGTTACCTCTTCTTTCAGCGGCATCACGGAGCCGACTTCGCATTTAATTGCTTCTGCCGTTCGTTCACCGATAAGAATATTATGATTCTTTTTGAAGAACTGGATGATGGCAGAATTCATTTCGTCGCCGGCAATGCGGATCGATTCTTCATTCACAATTCCGGATAACGCGATGACGGCTATTTCCGTCGTGCCGCCGCCGATGTCGACAACCATGTTGCCGACGGGATTATCAACGTCCAGTCCGACGCCGATCGCTGCTGCCATCGGTTCTGCGATAAGGTGGACCTCTTTCGCTCCCGCGTGCTCGGCGGAATCCCGCACGGCCCGTTTCTCAACTTCTGTTACGCCGCTCGGAACGCAAATGACAATCCTGCGGCTCGGCAGCCAATTGGCATGGATTTTTTTTATGAATTCCCGCAGCATACCCTCCGCTATTTCGAAATCGGCAATCACGCCGTCTTTCATCGGACGGATCGTGCGGATGTCGCGGTGCGTTCGCCCGAGCATTTCTCTGGCTTCATTCCCAATAGCGACGATTTTTTTTGTGTTGCGGTCAAAGGCAACGATCGAAGGCTCGTTCAAAACGATGCCTTTGCCCTTCATGTGTATCAGTGTATTCGCAGTGCCGAGATCGATCGCGAGGTCTGCAGAAAAGACGGAAAGAATTCCCATTAGTGTTAACGTTTAAAAGTTGAAAAGATGCCTCTGGAAAATACGAAAATCTAAATTCTAAATCCCAAACAAATACAAGAAATTCACGGCATAAGGATATGAAAATTCTTGTTGAATGCCCGATGGTCAGTGTTTGAAGTGCCTGATACCGGTAAAAACCATTGCGATATTGTTATCATTGGCGGCTTTGATCACTTCGCTATCCCGCACCGAGCCTCCCGGCTGGATGACGGCCGTTGCCCCCGCTCTCACTGCCTCAATTAATCCGTCGGCAAAGGGGAAATATGCATCGGAGGCGACAACAGTATTGGCCAGAGAGAGGCCAGCATCTTGCGCCTTCCGCACGGCCAGCTTGGACGAATCTACCCTCGACATTTGGCCGGCCCCGATACCGATTGTGCAATCTCTAGCTGCATAAATGATAGCATTGGATTTCACATGCTTGGCTATCTTCCACGCAAAAATCATCGCCTCCAGCTCATAGTCGGTCGGCTTTCGCTCGCTGACAACTTTCAAATCGTCCGGCGTTATGCGGGCATTGTCCGGAGTCTGGACGAGCAGACCGCAGGTCACTCTGCGCATGTCAAGTTCGATAACGGAACGGACGTCGCCGGTTTGTTGAATCAGCCGCCGGTCCTTTTTCTTCATGAGAAATTCCAAAACGTCCGAGGGAAAAGACGGAGCGATGATTATTTCAGTAAAAATCTGATTGATCATTTCAGCAGCCGCCATATCGAGCGGTCGGTTGACTGCTACGATGCCACCAAAAGCGGATTTCGGGTCTGTCGCTATCGCACGTTGATATGCTTCAGCAATTGTCGAACCTTTTCCCGCGCCGCACGGGTTTGTATGTTTGATGATCACTGCCGTCGGTTCGGCGAATTCTGAAAGTAAATTTACCGCAGCGGTCGTATCGATGATGTTGTTGTAAGACATTTCCTTGCCGTGGAGCTTCTTGAAACAGTGCTCAAAATCTCCGTACAACGCGGCCTTCTGGTGAGGGTTCTCTCCATAACGAAGATCGAAGATCTTTTTTAACGAGAGAGTAAAGGTCTCGGGAAAAATTTGTTGCTCCGGTGTTCTGCGCTGGAGATACTCGGCGATTACGGCATCGTAATGCGCCGTATGCTGGAACGCTTCTGTCGCCAGCGTGAAACATGTTTCTTCACTGATCGAGCCGTTTCGTTCGTGCAGTTCACGGATGAGCCCTGAATATTTTTTTGGACTTACGACCACGCACGTGAAGCGATAATTCTTAGCGGCCGAACGGATCATCGCCGGCCCGCCGATATCGATTTGTTCGATTGCCTCTTCGGTCGTCACGCCGGTCTTCTCGATCGTTTCTTTGAACGGATACAAATTGACGACGACGAGGTCGATCGGTTGAATATGATGGTCGTCAAGTTGCTTTCGATGAACCGGATTGTCGAGCACAGCAAGCAGACCGGCATGAACTGCCGGATGCAGCGTCTTCACCCTGCCGTCCAATATTTCCGGGAAGCCGGTAATCTCCGAAACCTGCTTCACCGAAATATTTGAAGCCGCCAAGAGTGCGTGCGTCCCTCCGGTCGAAATTATTTCCACCCCGAGGCGGTGGAGTTCTGAGGCGAGCTCGACGATTCCTTCCTTGTTTGAAACGCTGAGAAGCGCCCGGCGAATCTTTAACAATGCAATCCTTTCGGTTGATAATCAGTCGTGTACGCGCACGCTGCCGTTGTCGATAGTAATTTTGTTGCCGGCGAACAGTTCGACGGCGCGGGGGAGAATCCTGTGTTCGATGTGAAGCACTTTTTCGGCAAGTGTTTCAGGCGTATCGTTCGATTCCAGGGGAATCGATTCCTGCAGAACAATCAACCCGTGGTCGAATTCTTCGTCGACGACATGCACGGTTGCGCCGGAAACTGAAGCTCGCTGCGCGATCACTGCTTCATGAACACGGCGGCCATACATTCCTTGCCCGCCAAAGGCCGGCAGCAACGCCGGGTGCACATTGATGATACGGTTTCGGTACTGCGCGATAATAGCGGGGTCAATTTTTTTCATATAACCGGCAAGAACAATAAAATCAGCGCCGTGCGATTCAAGTGCTGAAAGAATCGCTTTCGTGAACGCATCCTGCGAAGGAAATTGCTTCTGACTGAGATGAAGTGCCGGGATATGGAATGCTTGAGCGAGGGCCAACGCACCCGCGTCAGAATTGTTGCTGATAACAACAACAATCTTTGCATCGATATTTTTTTTTGAAATTGTTTCGGCTAACGCTTGAAAATTAGAGCCGCGTCCCGAAGCAAATACCGCAATTGATAACAAAGGGAGCTATCCATGCATAGAAGTTTCGATGATGAATGTAATCATAAATGACTGATTTGTCAATCATTTCCGGGGCCAAGGGTGATTCTCATCATCTTTTTTCCTCGCAGACAGACATAGGCCGGTCGCCTGGCTCCCTACAGCACCAGCTCGAAAAAATTTAGCAGATGAATCCCGTTTTTATTTCGCAATTCCGACAACACCGCAAGCTACCCGCGCTCCGGCAGCGCCCGTTGGCTGTGTTTTGAGGTCGTCTTCTTTCTCATGGACAACAACGCCGCGGCCGATGATTGAGTTTTTCCCGCTGAACGAAATCATCGTATCGACATAATCGAGATGAGCTTTTCCGTCTTTATCCGCTTCGATATTGCCGAGGTCCCCGACATGTCTCTCTTTGCTTGAGGGGGAGCTGTGGGACATTCCCGCCGGATTGAAATGTCCTCCGGCAGAAGTTCCATCCTCCGCACCGCAGTCACCGTACTCGTGTATGTGGAAGCCGTGTTTCCCGGGAGTTAATCCGGTGAGGTCTGCCACAACATGAACACCCCCCGAAACCGCTTCAAACCTGACGATGCCCGTCACGGAATTGCCTTTTGTCGGATGGAGCACTGCAACGGCCCTCGTTACGGCGCTGTCATTCATACCAGTGTGGCTCATTTGCGCAATTGCAGTTCCGAAACATAAACTCGTCAAGAACACAACGATTGCGCCCAAGGTAAATTTTCGTATACGCATAAGCTTCCTAACCCTTTCTTTCTCAATCTGCGATTTCAGGAGTATCGTTCAAAGAACACTTCTTGAAAAAAAGCTGCTCCAGCCTTCGCTGGAGCAGCTTTCCTTATCAGCAAAGAATTAAAGACAATTACTTAGCACCGGGAATAAGCACTTTCACGTCAGGCTTGCCGACTACGCCGCCTTTTTCCATAGCTTCCTTGAGCTTGGGATTTACCATGAACGAATCCGCCGCGGCAGCGCTCGAGAAATTGCCGATGACCGTAACCATGTTCGGATTCTTCACATCCGTGTACACGCCGATTATTTGAAATCCTGCAGCCGTACGGTTTTGTGCGTCCGAGTTAAAAGCCGTTCGCCAAGACGCGTAGTTCTTTACTTCGTGCGTAACGATAACCGTTACTTTTTTCGCCTTCGCGGCATCATTACCCGCACCGAGAGCAAACGGAGCGGTCGCGACGAACAGCACCACGCAGATGACAACAAGTAGTTGTCTGAACATGAGAAACCTCCTAAAGGTGAGTGTGATTTATACGATGGAACGTGAATTGAAACAATTTTATTGTATGCACGATTTTCGTTTGTCTCGACGTGGAAAACCGCAGCGCCCAATATTCCTTCTGCGTCAATGTTATTTTTTAGTATGGCAAATTTGGAGAGAGGTGGGGCCGTCGCTTTTCTTAGCCTTGATAAAAAAGATAGCTAAATAAACGCTCATAAGCAAAAATAGAATATTTGGAAGTAAGCCAGCTTGACGATTGAGTGCAAACCTTCTGAAAAATTTCCTAGAAAAGTGAGCAATATTGACACATTCAAAAAATCTAATACAGGAGCTTTCCAAACGTTTCCTATTGAACGGCAGGTTCAAGGAATGACAGAGAACATTGGGCCGCGTCTACAGTTGCCCGAATTCCGATGGGCATCGTAAGCTTTCGGGAAACATGGCCGTACACCAGACCGGTAAGAATGGGTTTGGAAAGGAGAGACAGATGGTCGGCTATGATTTCATCAACGGTGAGGTACGGTTTTGTTTCATCGGACGGTTTTATGTCAGTCAATTCCCCAACAATGATTCCTTTGACATCTTTAAAGACACCCGCTAGAGCCAATTGGTTCATCATCCGGTCAAACCGGTAACACTCTTCTTCGATTTCTTCAAAGAATAAAATTGAATTCTTGAAGGACGGCAAGTACGGCGTTCCAGCAATCGAAGCAATAAGCGATAAGTTTCCGCCGATCAGCACACCTGATGCTTTCCCTTTTCCCATCGATTTCAGCGAACGCAAGTCGGGATTATGTATCTTGCCTAATTTCTTTGTCGACGTAATCATTTTCCAAAAATGCTCTTCAGTAAAAGGGTCGATCCCTTTGAACATCTCTACGCCCGCCATCGGTCCGGAAAAGGAGACCAGTCCAGTTTTCGTAAATACGGCCAGCTGCAACGCCGAGAAGTCGCTATAGCCGACGAGTATTTTTGGATTCTGTTTGATGAGCTGGTAGTCGATGAGAGGCAATAACCGGGGCGTTCCATATCCTCCTCGCACGGCAATGATCGCTTTTACGTGTTTATCGGCGAACATTTCGTTGACATCGGCGGCGCGTTCTTCGTCGGTGCCGGCGAGAAAGCCCCGTACTGCACGGATATTCTTTCCAAGCTTAATACGGTACCCGAGTCCCTCTAAATATTCTGCACCCTTGTCGATTTTTTCTTGCGATGTCGGGGCACTGGAAGGCGAGATCAGGCCGATCACGTCTCCATGAGTAAGCGCTTTGGGTTTTACCGGTTTCATGCTCTCATTGTGAAATAGTTTTCGGAAAGACACCTATCATTTATCCCCCGCAACATTTTCTAAGATTGCAAAATCATACCCGACAACAATCTCAGCACCTCTGGAGTTATCCGAACGAGAGAACGACATTACACCGAGGAGTTTCCACGAAAGGCCGGCGATTGCTGTTTGTACGCCGGCGTCCGCATTTGTCAGCCGGTATACCCCGATGCCTTGATGTCCTGTCCGTCCTGCTGTTTCAAGAACAATGCTTGACTTATCCCCCAGCGGAACATAACTCCCGAAGGCGAAAATAAAAGTATCGTGTTGGTCGCTCAGTACGGCCGGGTTGCCGAGAATCCCCAGACCCGCGTTCACGACCCATCGAATACCCCCATAATGTTTTTCGAGAAGGAAAGAAGAGTAGAAATCAAATTCGTCAACGCCCAGACCCGACTCGTTGCTAGCATTCGGAAGCTGAACGCCGAAACGAATCGAGACTGTTGAGAAAAAATGGTATTCGGAAATCAACCGAAATTTTGTCCAGAGTGTGAAATCGCCGATGTCCCCTGTGACAGAGTTCGTTGTCGCGATAGCGCTGTTGAATGCTGCATGCCTGCTTTTGATATCCAAGAGGTCGAGAAGAGTGCCGTCAAACTGAAGTTCAACATTGTTATCGTACGAAAAACCGAATCGGAGCATGCCGAGCTTCGTTAATGTACCCTCCAGGCCGGAGAGCGGGTACGTCTGGTCCTCATACCGTCCGAAACCAACTTCGGCATGGACGCCGCCCGCGGGAAGAATTTGCGGAGTTTCAGTTGAGACAGGGTATTGCTGGGAGAGGAGAAGAATCGGGATGCTTACTGAACAACAAACTGCGATGCTGACTCTTTGAAGCGAAGAGAAGGCTGGCATTCAGTTAATTATTGATAGTGGCGTATCCTAAAGGTTCCTTAGGAGGCAACCGGTGCAGCAGCTTGAGTCTCATTCCGGGTCTTCGGCACGCGCTTCTCAAACTCGTCACGGAAGCGGCGAATCATGCTTTGCACCGGCCATGCCGCCGCATCGCCCAGAGCGCAAATGGTGTTGCCCTCTATATTATTAGCAATGTCCATCAACAAATCAATATCTGACTCTTGAGCGCTGCCCGTTTCAAATCGCTTCAAAATCTTCCAGAGCCAGCCCGTTCCTTCCCTGCACGGTGTGCACTGGCCGCACGATTCGTGGTAATAGAATTTCGCGATGCGGGTAATAACGCGAATCAGGTCCGTATCTTCATCCATGACGATCATCCCTGCAGTGCCAACGGACGAGCCGGCAGCTTTCAGAGAATCGGCATCCATGCGAACCCCTTCGAGCGATTCGCCGCGGAGAATCATTGTTGATGATCCGCCCGGGATCAGCGCTTTGATTTTTTTGTCATCCGGAATTCCTCCGGCATACCGGTAGATTAGATCCGTCAGCAGTTCACCCGTTGCCACTTCATAGACTCCTGGTTTGTTCACATGGCCGCTGATGCCGACGAGAATCGGTCCCGGATGTTTTGGCGCACCGATCTTTGAATACCATTCCCATCCTTTGTTGATGATGAGAGGCGCATTGCAGATCGTTTCAACGTTGTTGATTGTCGTGGGGCATCCCCACACGCCGTTTTGTGCAGGGAACGGCGGCTTCACCCGTGGATAGCCCCGCTGTCCCTCGAGCGAATTCATGAGGGCGGACTCTTCACCGCAAATATATGCGCCGGCTCCTTTGTGCAAGAAGATATTTGTTGAAAATCCTGTCGAGAGAATATTCTGACCAACGTATCCTTTTGCGTACGCATCGTCGAGCGCCTTTTGAAGCATTCTCACCCATTTGCCGTATTCACCGCGGATATATATGTACGCCGTCGTAATTCCCATGGCGTAGCAAGCGATCACAGTTCCCTCGATCAACAAGTGAGGATTGAATTCGAAGATCTGCCGGTCTTTGAACGTGCCCGGTTCCGATTCGTCCCCGTTGACACAGAGATATTTCGCCTTCGTCGTTTGCTTCGGCATGAACGTCCATTTCAAACCGGTCGGGAAGCAGGCGCCCCCGCGTCCGCGGAGGTTCGATTTTTTTACTTCGTCTGTCACTTCTTCCGGCTTCATGCTGAACGCCTTTTTCAGCGCACCATATCCGCCGTGCTCCTCGTAGACCGCGAGCGTATGATAATCTGGAATTTCAGGAAGGATGTATCGTTCCATGTTCTTTGAACCTGAACATTGTCAAGGTCAAAAACCTTGACAATGGTTTTATTTTAATGATGAAAGGAGATCTTCAGTTTTTTTCGGCGTCAAATTTTCGTAGTACTCTTCTCCGATCGACAGCATGGGGGCGCCGCCGCAGGCGCCCATACATTCAACCTCGCTCACGGTCCACTTGCCGTCGGCAGAAGTCTGCCCCGGCTTCACGCCGCACCGGTGTTCGATCGCCTCCAGAATCTTATCCGAACCGCGAAGCATGCATGAGACGTTTGTGCAGACTTCGAGGTGATATTTGCCTTGCTTCTTGGAATGATACATCGAGTAAAAAGTCACCACACCGAGGATGTGTCCATAGGGAAGGTCCAGAAGTTTACCGACATACCGCATCATCTCTTCGGAGATCCAGCCATCTTGATCCTGGGCAATCCATAGGATGGGCAATAACGCCGCTTGAGACGCGGGGTAACGCTTCCGGATCTCTTCAGTTTTTTTGAGATTTTCTTCAGTCAGCATAGTCAAAGAGAGGAGTTAGGTATTAGCTTTTTGCTTTTATTTGGACATCGGATCGAAAATCTTTGACGAGTGCTAATGGCTAACAGATAATAGCCAAAAAGCCTAGAGCTACTATTTATCGGCCTCTCCCATCACGGGATCGATACTCCCGATGATTGCGACGACATCGGATATCATTCTGCCTTTTAATAGAAGAGGAAGCAGCTGCAAATTCATGAATGAAGGGGAGCGGATTTTTAATCGCCACGGATGCCCCTCGCCTTTACTCTGTATGTAAAATCCGAGTTCTCCTTTAGAGCCTTCGATGGCATGGTAGATTTCGCCTACAGGAGGATTAACGCCAAAATTGATGATCATGAAATCATGAATCAGCTCTTCCATCTTTGTGTAAACCCGTTCCTTTTTTGGCAGGACTTTTTTCGGTTCGAAAGCGTGGATCGGCCCGGCCGGAATCTTGTCGAGCGCTTGCTGAACGATGCGCACGCTCTCTTTCATTTCGTTGATACGGACGTAGTATCGGGCAAGGCAATCGCCGTCGGGGATGACCGGGATGTTAAAATCCAATTCATCGTATACAAGGTAAGGATTTGAACGGCGGAGATCGTGCTCGACACCGGAGCCTCGCAGGTTAGGCCCCGAAAACCCCATCGCAATTGCCTCTTGACGTGAAATGACGCCCACGCCGTCAGTTCGTTCGACAAAAATTCTGTTTCTGTTGAGTAGGCTCTCGCACTCGGCGAGGTTTCCCGGAAACCGATTGATAAAATCCTGAATCGTGGCTTTCGTTTCAGCGGTCATGTCCTGTGATATTCCGCCGATGCGCGTGTAGCTTGTGGTAAATCGCGCACCTGTCAGATTTTCGAAAATGTCATACAATTTTTCCCGTTCACGAAACGTCCACATAAAGACCGTCACCGCTCCGATGTCCAGCCCGAGTGCGCCAACAGCAAGCAGATGCGATGAGATGCGGGCAAGCTCAGAGATAATGACGCGAATGAACTGCGCGCGACGTGGGGCTTCCACTCCCAACAATTTCTCCACTGCAAGGATGTAGGCCGTGTTGTTCATCAGCGGGGAGATGTAATCGAGCCGGTCAGTGTGGGGGATAAACTCATGATAGCTGCAATTCTCAGCAAGTTTTTCGTATCCTCGATGGAGGTAGCCAAGCTCCGGAACCACTGCCGCAACAGTTTCCCCGTCAAGCTTGATAAGCAATCGCAGAACGCCATGAGTTGCCGGATGCTGCGGCCCCATGTTGAGAATCATTTCATTCTCAAGCGGGTCGGTAAACTGGGCGCTCGTGTCCTTGTCCTCCAGGGCATGGAGGATCTTGCTCTTTTTCGGTTCTATTTCGTAGCCGGCGCTCATCGGCTGTTGCTGCACATTCAGATTATTTTCTCGGTAATGGTATTGAATCGGGGATACCCATGAGAGGAAAATCTTTTCTCAGAGGAAAGTACTCAAACTCTTCAGGCATGTACATGCGGCGAAGATCGCCGTTGCCGTCAAAAATGATACCGAACATGTCATAGGATTCCCGCTCCGGCCATCCTGCCCCAGGCCACACGGACGTTACGCTGGGCACATGCAGATCCGATTCGTCTGTAAAGATCTTGAGGCGCAACCGCTGTCTGTATTGAAGAGAATAAAGGTTGTAGACGACTTCAAACCTGTTTTCCCGAGTGTATGCATCAGCTCCGCACAGGTCGCTCAGGTAGTCAAACTGACAGTCCTGGTCGTCCCGGAGAAAGGTGCAAACGGCAACAATGTCCTCTTTCTTAATATGGACTGTTGTCTCGTCCCGAAATTCCTTTACTTCGAGAACGCTTGAGGAGAACTGTATTTTTAGTTTTTCTACAGGCGATGTCGGCATAATGTGATTTTCATGAATTGAAATACATGAATACAGAATTCAAAAGACAGAATTCAATAAGTTTTGAGTCGTCTGCTCTTCTGACTCTTGTATTCTGAATTCTGTATTCTACGCTCTTCAAATCCCAATTTGCAGCAGCTGCTGTTCCCGCCGTTCTTCAGCCACCGTCATTGGAGTGCTTCTGCTTTCGCCCCGTCCTATTTTTTCCTGAATCATCATAATAGCGTGGAGGAGATTGTCCGGGCGCGGAGGACAGCCGGCCACATACACATCTACCGGCACAAACTGATCGATGCCCTGGACAACAGAGTATGTACGGTACATGCCCCCGGTGGAGGTACATACACCCATCGCGATGACCCATTTGGGGTCGGGCATCTGGTCATAAATCTTCCGGACCACTTTGGCCATTTTGTAGGTTGTTGTTCCCGCGACGATCAGCAGGTCGCACTGTCGCGGAGAAAAACGCATGACTTCTGACCCGAAGCGCGACGCATCGAAGCGGGGATCGACCAGTGCCATCATCTCGATTCCGCAGCACGATATTCCCAACGGCATGGGCCACACGGAATTTTTCCTGCACCAGTTGATTGCTGCATCAATCTTTGTGGTAATAAGACTGTCGCCCAAGGCATGCTCTAATCCCATTTCAATGCGCCCTTCCTCAAAATATAAAAATATCCTACGAACAGAGTTGCAATGAAGACGACCATCTCTATATATCCTAACATTCCAAGCGCTCGGAAGTTTACTGCCCATGGATAGAGGAAGATAACCTCGACATCAAAAAGGATAAAGAGAACTGCAACCATATAATATTTTACCGAAAATCGTTCGCGCGCGGAACGTACGGGTTCCATTCCGCTTTCGTACGTCGATGTTTTTTCGTCATTGGGGCGGTGCGGTCCAAGCCACTGATGCAATTTCAGCAGTACGACGCCGAGCAAAATTCCAACGCCCAGCATTAACATAACAGGGATGTATGATATCATCATAATGGGATTTGTTTTGGCATTTTGTTGCATTTGAAAATTATCAAAAAAATGAGCGAAAGTCAATGAATGCTTTCAATGCTCTGAGAAGCGGGTAATAAAGAACGAATAGAACGAAGATATGCGTACGGAAACAGCGGATGCTTTTTTGCGCCGCACCGTTCCGCATAGCTCTATATACTTAAAACGTTGCACTGAAGGCTTCCAGTCTCTTAACTGCGTTGTTGATCATAGCGTGCTGGATGAGATTGCGATGATGAACGCAACTATATGCATAAAGTTTTTTTACGGACCACTCATTCTTTTTTTGTTTGAGAAGGCTCAAACGATATTCGTGAATTTTCATTTTAAACTCGAATCGTAATTGCCATAACGGCAATAAGCGTAAATGGTCAAACTCTTCACAATCGTTTCGTTTTGATGTCAAGGTGTATTTTATTATTCGATATTTTTTTCTCATTTTTTACTTGACTTGTATTCCTTAACCGGCTATATTCACAACCAGTTAGCTATTTGTTTCCCCCCGGCTATTGTTCATCCGAAAATAAGTAGTCTGAAATCAACGGTTCCAGTTTTATCTGAGGGTGGGGTATTTATTTGTATTACGGGAGCTAAAGAGCAATCAACTCTGTTTGACCGCATGAAAGCAGGGAATACAATAGTTTTTCGTGGAAAGGCAATTCACCTTACATCGTTATTATCAAGTTAGGAGAGGAAGTTAGAAATGATAGAAAAAGAAACCACAGTCGCCGAGAAGAGGGGAAGTGCACGAACAACGAATGATGCAAACTCGGGAGGGCTTACGTTTCGGCGGTATTTTACAAAACCGGGCATCCATCCATTTGATGAATTGCAATGGGAAATGCGCACTGCGGTCATTTCTAATGAAAAGGGGGAGAAGATTTTTGAACAAAAGAATGTCGAAATACCGAAGTCGTGGTCGATGACTGCGACAAATGTGGTAGTGTCAAAATATTTTCATGGCCTGATCGGAACGCCTGAAAGAGAAACGAGCGTCCGGCAGCTTGTTGAACGCGTCGCAAAGACGGCAACCGTGTGGGGCCGCAAAGGAAAGTATTTTACTTCGGAAGAGGACGCCGAGGTATTCTATCAAGAATTATCCTTCCTTCTTGTCAATCAGTACATGGCATTCAATAGTCCGGTGTGGTTCAATGTTGGCGTCGAAGAAAAGCCGCAGTGTTCTGCATGCTTCATTAACTCAGTTCAAGATACGATGGATTCAATTCTTGAACTCGCCCGCACCGAAGGAAGGCTCTTCAAGTTTGGATCGGGAACAGGTTCAAACCTTTCGACTCTTCGGTCTTCACGAGAACATCTTTCAGGCGGCGGCACAGCGTCCGGTCCGGTTTCTTTCATGAAGGGATTCGATGCGTTTGCGGGCGTCATTAAATCCGGCGGAAAAACGCGCCGAGCGGCGAAGATGGTTATTTTGAATGCGGACCATCCGGATATTGTAGACTTCATCAATTGCAAAGCGGAAGAAGAGAAGAAAGCATGGGCGCTGATCGAGGCGGGATACGACGGCGGTTTCAATGTGCCGGGCGGCGCGTACGATACGATCTCGTACCAAAATGCAAATCATTCGGTGCGCGTAACGGATGAGTTCATGAAAGCGGCTCTCGAAGACAAAGAGTGGACAACGAAAACAGTGCGCGGCGGAAAGGTTATGGACACGTTCCGTGCCCGCGACTTGCTGCGTCAAATGGCGGAGGCTGCTTGGCTTTGCGGTGATCCGGGAATGCAGTACGACACTACGGTCAACAATTGGCACACCTCTTCAGGTACGGCTCGCATCAACTCCTCGAACCCGTGCAGCGAGTACATGTACCTCGACGATTCGGCATGCAATCTCGCTTCGCTCAATCTTATGAAATTCAGAAAAGACAATGCCGAGTTCGATGTCGAGGCGTTCAAGCATGCGGTCGATGTTACCATTACCGCACAAGAAATTTTTGTCGGCAACGCAAGTTATCCGACGCCGGCGATTGAAAAAAACAGCCACGACTTCCGCCCGCTCGGACTCGGTTACGCAAACCTCGGTGCATTGTTGATGGCGCGCGGCCTTGCGTACGACAGCGATGCCGGCCGCGAGTACGCAGCCGCCGTTACTTCCCTCATGTGCGGTGAAGCGTATAAACAATCCGCGCTCATCGCGAAAGAAATCGGAGCGTTCAAAGGCTTCGCTGCGAATCGCGAACCGATGTTGACCGTGATGACCAAGCACAGCTTGTTTGCCGACAGAATCAGCGACAACTACGTTCCGAATGAATTGCTTTCGGCGTCACGCGAAGTGTGGAAAGAAGCGATCATTGTCGGCAAAGAATACGGCTTCCGCAACGGACAGGCGACGGTGCTCGCTCCGACCGGAACGATCGGTTTCATGATGGATTGCGACACCACAGGTGTCGAACCTGATATCGCGCTCGTAAAATATAAGAAACTGGTTGGCGGCGGACTGATGAAGATCGTCAATCAGACGGTTCCGGAAGCGCTCAGAAAACTCGGCTACGACAGCGAACAGATCGAACACATCATCAAGTACATTGAAAAGAATGACACCATTGAAAGCGCCCCGTATCTGAAGGAAGAACATCTTTCCGTGTTCGACTGCGCGTTCAAGCCGGCCAAGGGAGAACGCTCTATTCAATACATGGGACATATCAAAATGATGTCGGCGGTTCAGCCATTCCTTTCCGGTGCTATTTCCAAAACCGTCAATATGCCGACCGAAGTGACGCCGGACGAAATTATGCAGGCGTATATCGAAGCGTGGAAGCTCGGCTTGAAGTCGATCGCAGTCTACCGCGACGGCTGCAAGCGGACGCAGCCTCTCAGCACGTCGCTCGAAAAGAGCGATAAACCGAAAGCACGGCCCGCACGCCGCCGGCTGCCCGATGAGCGCCAGGCGATCACGCATAAATTCAGCATTGCCGGACACGAAGGCTACATTACCGTCGGTTTGTATGAAGATGACTCCCCCGGCGAAGTGTTTATCACGATGTCGAAAGAAGGCTCGACCATTTCCGGTATCATGGATGCGCTGGCAACATCTGTCTCTCTTGCACTGCAATACGGCGTCCCGTTAAAAGTTCTGACGGACAAGTTCACGCACATGCGGTTCGAACCGTCCGGTTTCACAAACAATAAAGACATTCCGATCGCAAAGTCGATTTGCGATTATATTTTCCGCTGGCTTGCCATGAAATTCTTGCCGAAGGAAGAACAGCCGGCATCGACCGTAGTTGCAGAAACAAGACCGCTTGAAAAAACCGATGCGAAACTCGAGTTGAGACGGGCGTCGGCAATCGAATCGAACGAGAAGGTAATTTTTCAGACGCAGGCGGACGCGCCCCCGTGTTCTGAATGCGGCAGTATTATGATCCGTTCAGGAAGCTGCTACAAGTGTCTGCAGTGCGGTTCAACAAGCGGGTGCTCGTAACAATTAACAATGATGGTTGAACAATGAACAGACGCCGATGAACACTCATCGGCGTTTTTCATTGCAGCCCCTCCTCTTGAAACTCACGCAAATTTTTTGCATAATAACTCATGGACGTTCCGATGAACGTCCTTATTTTTTACTCTAAGAAAAGAATATTATGCGAAGTGCATCCGTTCAACGAAAAACAAAAGAGACGAACATTTCCGTTACGCTGCGGCTCGACGGAAACGGAAAATATTCTGTATCGACCGGCATCGGCTTTTTGGACCACATGTTGGAGCTTTTCGCGAGACATGGAATGTTTGATATCCACTTGCAATGCAAAGGAGATTTGCGCGTCGACGACCACCACACGACGGAGGATGTTGCCATTGCGCTCGGGCAGGCCTTCGGCAAAGCATTGAAGGAGAGGACCGGCATCGCACGTTACGGATCGGCGTACGTGCCGATGGATGAATCGCTGGCGAGGTGTGTCGTCGACCTCGGCGGCCGCTCGGCGCTCGTCTTCAAAGCCGAGTTCAACAGGAAAACCGTCGGCGATCTGTCGACTGAAATGATCAAACATTTTTTTCAGTCGTTTGCCGAGAACATTAAAGCGAACATCCATGTTGAAGTACTGTACGGTGCGAACACTCACCACAAAATTGAAGCAATGTTCAAAGCGCTGGCACGGGCGCTGCGTATTGCCTGCGGGAAAGACCCGAGAGTAAAAGGTGTGCTTTCGACGAAAGGAACATTGTAGTTAAGTGAATAGTTAAGGGTGAAAGACTAAACGTAAACGTTGATAAAGAGGTCGTTTTTCACTTTTAACTGTTCACTTTTCACGGTTGCGCAATGATTGGAATAATAGACTACAAGCTTAACAATCTTCGTTCCGTCCAAAAGGCGTTTGAAAAAGTCGGCGCCTCGGCGTTCATTTCGAGTGACACGAAGGAGCTTTCACGGGCGGAAAAACTTGTGCTGCCGGGCGTCGGTGCGTTTGGCAAGGCGATGGAGAACATCAAGTCGCTTGGGCTGGACGAGTTGCTTTGTGCGAATGCGAAGGCAGGCACACCGATAATCGGAATATGCCTCGGGATGCAGTTGCTTTTCACGCGGAGCTCGGAAAACGGAATGCATGACGGATTGAATTTAATTGCCGGGGAAGTAAAACTTTTTCCTAATACCGTGAAAGTTCCCCACATCGGCTGGAATCAAATGGAGATCCGGCATCCGTCAAAAATCTTGAAATCGGTAGTCGATAAGAGCTTCGTCTATTTTGTCCATTCGTATTATGCGGTGCCGGAAGAACAGGTAACGCTGACAACAACAGAGTACGGTTTTCATTTTACGTCCGTTGTCCAGAAAGAATCTATTTTCGGCATTCAATTCCACCCGGAGAAAAGCCAGACAGCCGGGCTTCAAATGTTGAAGAATTTTTCAGAGTTGTAGGGACTATGATCTTAATCCTTCCCGCCATCGATATTAAAGATGGAAAATGCGTTCGGTTGGTGCAGGGGGAGCCGGGTACGGAAAAAATCTATTCCGACGACCCGGCGAAGATGGCGATTCTCTGGCGTGGCGAAAACGCGAAGACGCTCCATGTGGTCGATCTTGACGGCGCATTCGAAGGGCACATGAAGAACCTTGACGCGATAAAAAAAATTGTCGATGCCGTCGATATACCCGTTCAATTGGGAGGCGGCATCCGCAGCTATGAAGAGATTCAGCAGCTTTTTGAAATTGGAGTGTACCGTGTTGTTTTGGGGACTTCGGCAATCGAAGACCCGGAGTTTGTGCGCCGTGTTATAAAGGATTTCGGCGTCAGAAAAGCCGCCGTCGGCATCGACGCCAAAAACGGGGTTGTGATGACGAAGGGATGGCAGCACGATTCGGGCGTCGACGCGATTTCGCTTGCGCTGAAAATGAAAGGCCTTGGCGTTTGCAGAATTGTCTATACCGACATTATGCGGGATGGGATGATGACGGGCCCGAACTTTGACGCCATCAAGGAAATGGCAGTTAAAACGGGGCTCAAAATCACAGCCTCCGGGGGCGTCTCCGGTTTCAAAGATCTGATCAGAATGCAGGAGATGGAAAAATTCGGCGTCGATTCTGTCATCGTAGGGAAAGCGTTGTACGAAAATAGGTTTCCGTGTCAGGCTCTCTGGCGGTTGAATGAGAAAGTGCTCGACGACCTTGGGCCGACGAGACGAATTTAGACAATCAACAATCAACAATGAGCAATGAATGATTACAAGCAATCGAATTGTCACATAAAATGTTTGGATGTCTTTTGTGTTGATTGTTCATTGTTAATTGTTCATTGAAAAGAATGTTAGCAAAAAGAATCATACCGTGTTTAGACGTTGACAAGGGGCGTGTTGTAAAAGGCGTCAACTTTGTTGACTTGATCGATGCCGGCGATCCGGTCGCACAGGCAAAATTCTACGACGGGGAAGGCGCCGACGAACTCGTGTTTCTTGACATTTCTGCTTCGTCCGACAACAGATCAACAATGCTGGATGTCGTTCGCCGAACAGCTGAAGAAGTGTTCATTCCGTTCACGATCGGCGGCGGAATTCGCACTGCCGACGACATGCGCGAAATTCTTCGCAGCGGTGCGGACAAAATCAGCGTCAACTCGGCGGCGGTTAAAAATCCGCTCCTTATTTCGGACGGAGCCGAACGGTTCGGTGTGCAGTGCATCGTAGTCGCGATCGATGCCAAGCGCACACGGTCCGGAAACAGATGGAAAGTGTTTATCAACGGAGGACGGACTGAAACAGACTTGGACGCCGTCGAATGGGCGCAAAAAGTGGAGTCGCTCGGCGCAGGCGAAATTCTACTCACAAGCATGGATCGCGACGGCACGAAAGACGGTTACGATATCGAACTGCTTCGTGCTGTAACTTCCGCCGTAAAAATACCTGTGATTGCCAGCGGCGGCGCGGGAACTCTCGACCACCTGCTTGCCGCGTTCACTGAAGGAAAAGCGGATGCAGTCCTTGCAGCCTCGATTTTTCATTTCCGGCATTATGCTATCCGGGAAGCGAAAGAGTATCTCCTCTCAAAAAATATCCTGATGCGAAACTAAAGCGTATCACGCGAAGGCACGGAGAGAATAATGAAAATATTGGAGCGATTGAAATTCAATTCCGAGGGACTTATTCCTGCAATTGCGCAGGAAGAAAAGTCCGGGGAAGTCTTGATGATGGCGTGGATGAACAGGGAAAGCCTTAGTGCAACCATCGAAACCAACCGAGCGACATACTGGAGCCGCTCACGAAAAAAAATGTGGATGAAGGGAGAAGAGTCGGGGCACGTCCAGGAGATACATTCCATCCACATCGATTGCGACGGAGACGCGGTGCTGCTGAAAGTCAATCAAGTCGGCGGAGCCGCATGCCATACGGGTCATCAAACCTGCTTCTACCTCGAGATTGTGGATGGGGGTAATGGATTCAAAGAATCGAACGATATTATTTTCGACCCCAATACAGTCTACAGAAAGTAAATTGTGAAGCTTACGGTTATCGGACATTTGTGTTTAGACGTGATCCACGGCCATGACGGATCAGAGAAACAAGGCTATGGAGGCATATACTTTGCAGTTGCCGCGTTGGCGAATATCGCATCGGATGCTGACACAATTTTTCCCGTGTTTGGCGTCGGCGGGAAAGAATTTGATTCGGTCAAACAATTATTGGCGAAGTATCCGAACGTGAATACGGACGGCATTTTTTCTTTCGACGGCGAGACGAATCAGGTACATCTATTTTATAGCGACAAGGAAACAAGGACCGAATGTTCGAAACATATTTCAGCTCCGATCCCGTTCTCCCGCATTGAGGCGTTTTTGTCGGTGCAAGGGATTTTTCTGGATATGATCTCCGGTTCGGATATCACACTGGAAACGCTTGATCAAATCCGCCTCGCGGTACGGCCAAAGAATACGCCGATTCATCTCGACCTGCACAGCTTGACCCTCGGGGTCGATGCTGAAGCTTCCCGGTATCGACGCGCCCTTTCCGAGTGGCGGCGATGGTGCTTCATGATTAATTCGGTTCAAATGAATGAAGAGGAAGCAGCTGGATTAACCGTTGAGCAGTATAATGAAGAAGTGCTGGCGAAACAAATGCTGCCGCTCATGGTCAATGCTATGTGCGTTACCCGCGGGGCGAGGGGGGTGACGGTCTTTCAGCAGGAACACAAGCATTTGCTGAGAAAAGATTTTCCGGGTATGCCGACCGGCTCTAAAGACCCAACCGGATGCGGAGACGTATTCGGCTCCGCTTTTCTGTACCAGTATTGCAAAACAAAAAATTTCGAACGATCGGCGGAGTTTGCAAATGAAGTCGCAGCTGCGAACAGTGCGTTTTCCGGGTCGGATGAGATCAACCGGTTGTCACAATTTAAGGCATCGGGCGAGAACGGAAAATGAAACGTGTCCTCATTTGCGGCAGCAACGGACTCTTCGGCCAGCGGTTAGCGTTGATGCTGGGCCACGAAACCGAGTATGAAGTGCTGAATACATCGCATCACCGGCTGTTTGTTCTTGACCGACATCTTTTTGATTATACCCAGCTCGATATAACGAACAAAAGCGACGTCAAGAGCCTTGTCACGAGTTTTCGTCCCGACATTATCGTGAATGCCGCCGCGATGACGAATGTCGATGCGTGCGAAACGCAGCGGGAACTCGCGTGGAAGGTAAATGTCGTTGGCGTGGAAAACTTAGTCGAAGTATCGCGGCGGATTGACTGCCTGTTGATTCATATCTCGACGGACTATGTGTTTGATGGAAAGAGCGGACCGTACAAAGAGACCGACCGCGTCAACCCGGTCAACTATTACGGTAAAACAAAACTGGCCGGAGAGAATGTGATTCTCGCCGGAGGAATTTCATCCACGATTCTCCGGACGATCGTCGTATACGGAACGGGCATCAACGTTAAAAATAATTTTGCTCTCTGGGTCATTAACAGCCTGCGCGAAGGAAAAAATATACGCTGTGTTGACGACCAGATCGGCAATCCTACGCATGTGAGCGACCTTGCTGCGAGTGCTGTCAAAGTTATTGAACAAGAGCGTTCAGGGCTTTACCACATCGGAGGTGCAGACGCTGTCAGCAGGAACGATTTTGCATTGAAAGCCGCCGAAGTTTTTGGGCTTAATTCTTCGCTCATTCAAAACGCTAAAACCAGTGAACTCCATCAAGCGGCGCCGCGCCCAATGGTAACAAGTCTTGTGACGATGAAAGCGCAGAAAGATCTCGATTTTCATCCGATGACGGTAGTTCAGGGGCTTGAAGCGTTGAAACGCGAACTCTTACACTTGACTCTGAACTAATATGAACGACATGTCGTTCTTGTCTTGCCGGACAACGGCGAATTTCGCAATTGCGATTGTCGTCGTTCTTGCACTTGCTGTGAACTCGTGCGCGCCGACGAAAGAAACGACCGTAGCTCCCCCGGTGGCGGAAAAGAAAGCCCGTACGTCGACCTTCAAAATTTTGTCGGTGAATGTCCGTCATACAATGAAGGAAAAGAGCGACGTGAGAAGGCTTGCACGGCTGATAAAATCGACAGGAGCAGAGATTGTGGCGGTACAGCAAATTGAACGGCCGGAGGAGGGGAAAACGGATTTCGATGCCGTTCAGGAGCTTGCAAAACAAACCGAGATGTATAATTTTTTTGGCAAGGCCAGATATTTCGAAGGGTTCGATTCGGGCAACGCACTTTTCAGTATGTATCCTGTGAAACAAACCATTGTTCAACCGCTGCCGGTTGAAGAAGGGAAGGTCCGCCGTTCACTTGCCTTTGGAATGATCGATGTTGGGTTGAAAGAGGTTGGTGTGTCTTCAACCGAATTGGATGACGAATCCTCGTCCCAGCGGATACGCGAGGCTGAGGAAATATTTTCGATTGCGCAGTCGTACACCGACGTTCCATTTATTGTCTGCGGAAATTTCTGTGAGTCGATGTCGGGGAAGGCTGCGGCAAAAATGCAGGAACGTTTTATACCGGCAAATTCGTTGCAGGAAACAACACAGAAATCTGAGCAGCATGTGTATGCAATGAAAGGCCGGAAGATCGAGCCTCTCACTGTCGAAAAAGTCAAGTTCGGCGGCGGAGGGGATGCCCTGCTTGTCACAATGCAGGTAACGCAGTGATCGGTAAAAAGTGAATGGTAAATAGCAAGAGGTAGGAAGAAAGAAGTAAACGGTAAGAAGTAAAGAGTAAGAAGTAAGAAGTAAGAAGTAAGAAGTAAGAAGTAAGAAGTAAGAAGATATAAAGCCTAACAGCCAAGACCTAAAACCTAATACCTAAAACCTAAAACCTAATACCCACTACCTAAAACGCAACACTACCGACCGAAAAAAGATGCTAGACCTAAAATTTATTCGTGAACATACCGCTCGTGTAAAAGAAGGAATCAAAGCGAAACGCGAAGTCGATAATGTGGATGAGATTCTTTCGGTGGACGGGCAGCGCCGGGTGTTCATTCAGGAAGGCGAAACGCTCAAAGCGAAACGCAACGAAGTTTCCGCAAAAATAGGGCAGATGAAAAAGGCGCAGCAGGACGCTTCCGCTGCGATTGCCGAAATGAATGCCGTGAAAGACCGGATTCAGGCGATCGATGAAGAGTTGAAAGTTGTGCAGGAACGGCTTGACGCGTTGCTTCTGACGGTGCCGAATATTCCCCACTCTTCGGTGCCGGTTGGATCAACGCCCGGCGACAATGTAGAATTTTTTTCCTGGGGGCAAAAGCCTTCGGCAGATTTCGAATTGAAACCGCATTGGGAACTGGCGGAAAAACTCGGCATTATTGATTTCGCGCGCGGCGCAAAAGTTTCCGGTGCGGGGTTCCCGTTCTACGTAGGAAAAGGGGCAGCTCTGGAGCGCGCGCTCATTAATTTTTTCCTTGACCGGGCCGCAGATGGGGGTTACAAAGAAATTGGTTCCCCTCTTATGGTGAACGAAGAAAGTGTACGGGGAACAGGGCAAATTCCGGACAAAGAGGACCTCATGTACACCGCGGAACGGGACGGTCTCTATTTAATTCCCACGGCCGAAGTGCCCGTAACGAACTTCCACCGAAAAGAAGTGTTTGAAGAGAAAGACTTGCCCGTGCAATATGTGGCATATACGCCCTGTTTTCGGCGCGAAGCGGGCTCTTACGGCAAAGATGTGCGCGGCTTGAATCGCCTTCACCAGTTTGACAAAGTCGAATTGGTAAAATTTGTTCTTCCGGCAAAATCATACGACGAGTTGGATTCACTCCGGCAGGACGCAGAGCACCTTTTGCAGCTGCTCGGGCTTCCATACCACACGCTATTGATGTGTACGGCCGACATGGGTTTCACGCAAACGAAAAAATATGACCTGGAAGTTTGGGCGCCGGGACAGCAGAAGTGGCTCGAGGTTTCCTCTTGCAGCAACTTTGAAGCGTTTCAAGCGAGGCGGATGAATATTAAATACAAATCAACCGAAACGGGAAAGCAGGAATTTGTGCATACCTTGAACGGATCGGCGCTTGCGCTTCCCCGCGTCGTCGCGGCGCTGCTCGAACAATATCAAACACCGGAAGGAAAAGTCATTCTCCCGAAAGTGTTGCAGCCGTACACGAAGTTCGCAGTGCTGGAATAGGGGGGAGCTTTTAGCTATTTGCTTTTTGTCTCTAGAGGGACTATGAGAAATATCAGGACACTTGACATTTGGAAGCAACGAATTCAGCTCGTCATAAATGTTTACAAATTGTCGGAACAGTTGCCGAATGAAGAAGAATACGGATTAAAGAGTCAAATATGCCGAGCAGCTGTATCCGTCCCATATAACATGCAGAGGGAAGCATGTAGGCCGGGCGAGATAGAGTATAGACGATATTTAGAGATCGCTTTAGGATCGGCGTTTGAGCTTGAAACTCAACTCATGATCATTCAAAAGCTCCACATGATTTCCGATGTCCAAATTGAGAATTTGAGGACCTCTTTGGAGACAGAACAGAAAATGATCAACAGCCTAATCAGCAAAATAAAACAAACGGCTAATAGCAAATAGCCAAAAGCAATTATGAAATCACTTCTCCGTCTTCGTCCATATCTGGCAAAGTACAAAAGCACCCTCATGTGGGGCGTTTGCACTGTTATTATCAGCAACTTGTTTGTCGTTGCGACGCCGCTTTTTATCGGAAATGCCGTTGATACGATCAAACACGGAGTCGAATCGGGGGCTCTCCAATATTCAAAGCTTGTGAGGGATGCCGGATTGATCGTCGGTTTTGCGCTCGTTGCCGGCTTCATGACGTTTCTGACACGGCAGACAATTATCGTCGTTTCGCGCAAGATCGAGTACGACCTGCGCAACGATTTTCTTGCGCACATACAAAAACTCTCGCTCAGCTATTTCCAGAACACTCCGACAGGCGATTTGATGGCGCATGCAACAAACGATATCTCTGCCGTGCGCAACGCGCTCGGCCCGGGCATCATGTACCCGTCCGACACCTTCATGACGTTTTCGATGGCGTTAACGCTCATGTTTGTCAAAGATTGGTCCCTGACGCTGGTCGCGCTGGTTCCTCTTCCGCTTATTTCCTACGCTGTCTATAAACTTGGACAGATTATTCACGCAAAGTTCAACGAACGGCAGGAGCAGTACTCGCTGCTGACGACGCGGGCCCAAGAGAACCTTTCAGGCATCCGGGTGGTGAAGGCCTACGTGCGTGAAGAGTATGAGATTGGCCTCTTCGAAAAGTTAAGTTGGGTGTATCTGAAAAAAAATCTTGTACTGGCGAAAGCGCAATCGATAATGTGGCCGATGATGTACATGCTGGTCGGGATTTCGCTTGTCATTACGGTGTATTTTGGCGGACTCCAGGTCATTGCCGGAACAATTTCCATCGGTACGTTGACGGCGTTTTTTACATACCTCTCGATGTTGATTTGGCCGATGATAGCGTTCGGCTGGGTCACCAATATTATTCAGCAGGGTGCTGCATCAATGGAGAGGCTGGTAAAAATCTTCGACACGGTACCGGATATCCGGGATTCGGAAGAAACCGATATCTTGATCAAGCATATCGAGGGGGAAATCGAATTCAAGAATGTCTCTTTCACTCATAAAGGTACTGCAAAGCCGACGCTGAAGAACATCAATCTGAAAATTTCGAAAGGGACAACGCTCGCGGTCGTAGGATATACCGGTTCCGGCAAGAGCACATTTATCAATTTGCTGCCGCGGTTGTATGACGTGACTGAAGGAGAGCTGCTGATCGACGGAGTCAACATCAAAAAAATTCCGCTTGAAGTTCTACGATCGCATGTCGGCTGTGTGCCGCAGGAAACATTTTTGTTTTCCGAATCAATTTTGGAAAATATCAGCTACGGAGTAGACGAAATTTCTCACGAACAGATCCGCGAGGCGGCGGAGATATCGCAAATTGCAAAAGACGTCAACGATTTCCCCCAGCAGTTTGACACTGCACTCGGCGAACGGGGCATCACATTATCGGGGGGACAGAAACAGCGCACGAGCATCGCGCGTGCCGTACTGCGCGAGCCTAAAATTCTGATCCTGGACGATGCACTTTCGTCGGTGGACACATACACGGAAGAAGCCATCCTCAAACGCCTCCGCCGGGTGATGGAAAACCGGACGAGCATTATTATCAGTCACCGCATTTCCACAGTCAAGGATGCCGATATGATTGTCGTGATGGACAAGGGTCAAATCGTCGAACGGGGGAAGCACGACGAACTTGTGGATCTTGGCGGCATCTATGCGAATCTGCATTACAAACAGCTGCTGGAGAGGGAACTGGAGCAGCTCAATTAAAAATTCAAAATTAAAATGGCGCATACGGGGGATATTCTAAATCGGACATATGATTTTGGCTTGCGTATAATAGCGCTGGCTCGCCAACTGCCGGACTCAACGGATTGCCGGGTTTTGATTCGACAACTTGTACGATCAGGGACTTCGATTGGGGCGAATGTGGAAGAAGCGACAGCAGGTTCATCTAAAGAAGACTTTATATACAAAATGAATACTGCGCTTAAGGAAGCACGTGAGACTCACTATTGGTTACGTTTGGCAAGAGACAGTAAATCATCACCCCGAAAAGATTCGAAGCCATTTTTCAAGAAGCTGATGAACTTCGAAGGATATTAGGAGCCATTGTCAGCAAAAGCCGAAGCTCGCGTAAACAATAGTTTTTCATTTTTGATTTTTAACTTTTCACTGATACAATGCACGAAGAAGAAATTCTTGGTAAAGCATACGACGGGAAGTTGATGAGGCGGCTGCTTCATTATCTCCGCCCGTACAAGTGGTACGTCGTCCTAGGCATTGTCTTGAGCATGGTGGTCTCAGCGCTGGAGGCAGTGAGGCCGTACTTCACAAAGATCGCCGTCGACGTTAATATCAAGAACCATGACGAACATGGTCTACTGATCACAGCATTGATGTTTTTGAGCGTCCTCACGCTTCGTGGCGTGATGCAGTATTTTAATTCATACCTCACGCAGTGGATCGGACAGCGGACAATTTTCGATCTGCGGATGGAGCTCTTCAGGCATTTGCAGAATCTTTCGTTGAAGTTCTACGACAGGAATCCCATCGGCAGGCTTATCACGCGGGTGACGAGCGACGTCGAAGTGCTGAACGACATGTTTTCCTCGGGCATCGTGATGGTCTTCAGCGACGTCTTTATGATCGCCGGGATCTTGTGGTTTATGTTTTCGATGAACTGGCAGCTTGCGTTCGTGTCGCTCAGCGTCCTCCCGTTCTTATTCTACGGCACATTTCTATTCCGGAAAAAGGCCCGGGAAGCGTATCGTGACGTCCGGATACAAATAGCGAAAATCAACACCTTCATGCAGGAGCATATCACCGGGATGATTGTCGACCAGATATTCAACCGGGAAAAGAAGGCCTACGACCAGTTCGACGGGCTCAATGCTGCGCACAGGGATGCCAACATACGTTCGATTTTTTATTATGCGGTCTTTTATCCTGCCGTTGATATCATCGGTGCCGTTGCTGTCGGATTGATTATTTGGTATGCGGGGGGAAAATCGTTAGAGGGAAAAGTTACGATTGGAACGATCATGGCATTTCTCCAATTCAACGAAATGTTTTGGCGGCCGATCCGCGACTTGTCGGAAAAGTACAACATCATGCAGACGGCGATGGCGTCCTCCGAGCGGATTTTCAAATTACTGGATGACAACAGCATCCTTCCGAATCCGGACTCACCGGTCTCATTGTCAAATATGAAAGGGAAGGTCGAATTTCGCAATGTCTGGTTTGCTTACAATGACGAAAACTGGGTGTTGAAGAATGTTTCGTTCACTATTCAGGCCGGTGAAACGATTGCATTTGTCGGGCATACGGGAGCTGGGAAGACGACCATCATCAGCCTGCTCTCGAGATTCTACGAGATCCAGAAGGGGGAAATTCTCGTCGACGACATCAACATCAACGATGTCAACATAGCGGATTTGCGGACACACATCGCAGTGGTGCTTCAGGACGTTTTTCTTTTCTCCGGCGATATCAAGGGGAATATCAGTTTAGGGAATGATGCGATCCCGTTCGAACGCGTGAAAGCTGCGGCGCAGTTTGTCGGCGTTGACCAGTTCATTGAGACCATGCCGCATCAGTACGACGAGGCGGTGAAAGAGCGCGGCTCGACTCTTTCGGTCGGTCAAAAACAATTGCTCTCGTTCGCCCGCGCCCTTGCGTACAATCCTAAAATTCTGGTGCTCGATGAAGCAACGTCGAGCGTTGATACCGAAACGGAATTGCTCATCCAATCCGCGATCAAAAAATTGCTTGCGGGAAGGAGTTCAATCGTTATCGCGCATCGTCTTTCCACGATTCAAAGCGCGGATAAGATTATTGTAATGCACAAAGGGGAAATCCGGGAGTCCGGTACACACCAGGAACTTCTTGCGCTCGGCGGGATTTACTACAAGTTGTACCAGCTGCAATACAAAGAACAGGAAGTGGGGGAGTGATTACGCTGATGGCGCAGATTTTGCGCAGATTGCAGATTACGGAGATATGGTGCACAACTATGTCCGATTCTGCGCAAAATCTGCGCCATCAGAGAAATCAATTACAGGGTCTATGTCTCACAAAGTCATCACAATCGAGCGCCATATTATCGAGGGAGAGCGCCAGCATCCGGGAGCGACGGGAAATTTCTCCGCCGTGCTTCGCGATTTAACGCTGGCATTCAAAGTAATCTGGCGCGAAGTAAGCAAAGCAGGATTGGTCAATATTCTCGGATTGGCGGGGAAGGAGAATATCCACGGCGATATTGTGAAGAAGCTGGACGTTTTCGCCGACGAGGCGATCTACAAAGCGATGGACCATGGCGGACACCTGTGCGTGATGGCCTCTGAAGAGAATGAAGAAGTGCTTCATATTCCGGACGATTATCCGAAAGGGAAGTATGTTCTCTTGTTTGACCCGCTCGACGGCTCATCGAACATTGACGCCAACATCACCATCGGCACCATCTTCTCGATCTACCGTCGTGTTTCGAATTCGGGAAAGGGAACGCTTGCCGATTGCACCCAGCCCGGCTATAAGCAAATCGCAGCGGGATATGTAGTGTATGGTTCAAGCACAATGCTCATTTATACAACCGGCGACGGTGTGCACGGTTTCACGCTCGACCCGAGCATCGGTGAATTTCTTTTATCGCATGAGAATATCCGGGTTCCAAAACGCGGCAAGATTTACAGCGTGAATGAAGGAAATTATCATTACTGGAGTGACGGCGTGAAAAAATACATCAAATATTTGCAGGAAGAGGACAAAGAAACGGGCCGGCCGTATTCCGGCAGATATATCGGGTCGATGGTAGCGGATATCCACCGCACACTGTTGTATGGCGGGATATTTTTGTATCCCGGCGATACTCGCCATCCCAATGGGAAACTCCGGTTAATGTACGAAGCCAACCCGATGGCGTTTATTATGGAGCAGGCAGGAGGAGCGGCGGCTGACGGCAGCCGGCGAATCCTCGACATTGCTCCTGCAGCGCTTCACCAAAAGACGCCTCTGTTCATCGGAAGCGAAGAGGACGTGGCACAATGCAACGAATTTCTCAACGGACGGTCGCTCTGATGCCTTTTGATTCTGCAGATATCATGAGCCAGGCACTCGCCGGGACAACGTTCGTCGTCGTCGACGTGGAAACCACCGGACTTTCTCCGCGCGACGGCGGGATTACAGAAATCGCGATGATAAAAGTCCGCAACGGAATGTTGTGGGAAGAATACACAACGCTCGTCAACCCGCTCACGCCGATCCCTTACGAGGTCATCGCATTGACAGGCATCGATGACGAGATGGTTGCAGATTCGCCGACGGCGGAAGAAGTGGCGCCGGCAATTGCCGAATTCCTCGGCAGCGGTGTCTTCACAGCGCATAATGCACCGTTCGATTTAGGATTCGTCAACAGCACGCTGGCGAAGGGGAAGATCGAAAGGATTCAGAATCCTGTTCTGTGCACATGCAAACTTGCCCGCAGGCTGCTTCCGAACCTGTACAGCAAATCACTCGGTCCTGTGACGAAAGAGCTGGGGATTCGAAATTCGCACCGTCACCGGGCCGCCGGCGACGCTTTTGCAACGGCTCAGGTGTTGATCCATTTTTTGCGCAGACTGGAAGAAGAATTTGATGTCGCTGATGTGAAGGGTCTGATGAGGTTTCAGTAATCGGCTCATTCAGGATGGAAACAAAAAAGCCGGCATCGATTGTTCGACGCCGGCTTCTTTCGTTTTCAGTGAAAGTTATCTTATTTTTGCTTGCGCGCGTTTTAAGTATTCGCTGTTCGGATAAAGTTCTACGAATTTTTTGTATTCTACCTGCGCCTGCTGATGATTTCCCATCCGGTCATAAGCCTGAGCGATCATAAACTGGGAATCGTCTTTCTTCTCTGAGATCTTAAACTTCAGGACTTCCTGGAAGTGCTGGATAGCGGTTTTGTATTCATGCATCCCGTAGCAGCATAACCCGATCCAATAATGACAATTGTCGGCGTAATCGGATTTAACACCGCCGTCCAGCAAAGATTGAAACTCATCGATTGCTTCCTTGAACTTTCGTTCCTTCGCCAGAGAAACCGCTCCTTCATATTGCTCGATATCTTGACTCGTCGATGTGCCGGCGGGAGCTTTTCTCATTGACATCGCCTTCATTCCCGACGGCTTTGATGCTCTTTCCTGCGCTGTAATCTGAGCCGCTTCAAAGTCAGAAACCTTCGCCATCAATTCTTTATTCTTTTGTTCGGAGGCATCGAGTTTTTGCTGAAGCTGGATGTTCTCAGTCTTTATTTCCTCTATTTGCTGTTGGAGCATTTCTTCCTTCGTGGGGGGCGCCTGCACTACGGCTGTCGTTTCGGGAGGGGCCACGAATGCTGTGGTATCGTGTGCAATCATCGTTGTGTCCGAATGGACTGCAGTCGTGTCGGTCTTGTTTGCTTCCGTTGTTGTTTCCGAAGAACCGCCGCATCCGATAAGGCTCGCAAATGCTATGAGTGCCACAAAACCAACCGCTTGACGAGCTTTTACTCTCGCCATGTTGGACATCCAGGAAACCATAGATCCTCCGAACGATTATTCAACATTTGGTGTGTCATTGAGTAGGTTTGCAACCTGTTGGATGTTAATGTATTAAAGGCTCGTTTGAAAGTCAAGTATGCGGTGAGAAATAGTTTACCCATATCATGGCAAGACCTATGATGATGAACCGCCTTCTAAACTTCCGCGGGAATGACAATTGAAGCCGTCTGGCCCACGGTATTGCCTCCTCATCCTGCCGAATTGGTTCAGCGTCCACAAGGGTAAAAGATACTGATATTCGTAAGCAAGTCGCGCAATACGACATTCATCACTTTCAAATTCAGTCATTACCAGACCCAGGTTGTGAGACCTTGCTCAAGTCAAACGGTACCAAGCCAAGCCAGTAGTCGATTGACATTCTGAGCAAAAACAACTATTTTCAAAATGTATAATCAATTTCAAACCGGAAATTGCTTTTTGCAGGTCCTGGCCGATGAGGACAACAGTATGTTTGCTCTTTCCCGCCCCGTTCACTCTTCCATCGGCGCAGTTATGCCGTTGACCAAATCTCTTCTTCCGATGTAGGTTGCTGTTTTTGTAGAATCTCCGGGAGTTAACGCCGGTTATCCATATTGAGGAGATTCTCGACCGAGACGCATCGGATCGTGCCATTCGACAAAATGTAATTCTAACTCATAATTTTTCATCACTCGACGGAGCAGCTTTATGAGCGAGCAATATAAATTTTTGCTGGAAGAAAGAAAAATTCCCAAGGCTTGGTATAACATCAATGCCGATTTACCCGTGCCCCCTGCCCCGGTTTTGCATCCCGGGACGATGCAGCCCGTGACGCCTGACTTTCTCGGCGTTCTCTTTCCGATGAACCTGATCATGCAGGAAGTCAGTACCGAACGTTGGATTGAAATTCCGGAGCCGGTCCGAGAGGTCTATAAGTTATGGCGTCCTACACCCATGCACCGCGCTGTGCGTTTGGAGAAAGCGCTTGACACTCCGGCACATATATACTACAAATACGAAGGCGTCAGCCCGGTGGGCTCTCATAAACCGAACACTGCAGTGCCCCAGGCGTTTTTTAATAAAGAGGCAGGTACCAAAGCTTTAACGACGGAAACCGGCGCCGGTCAATGGGGATCTGCTCTTGCAATGGCTTGCAATTTTTTTGGATTGGACCTCGAAGTATATATGGTGAAGGTCTCCTATCATCAGAAGCCGTACCGCCGCATGATTATGGAAAATTTCGGCGCAAAGGTCTATGCGAGTCCGACGAACAGAACGCAATTTGGAAGAAAGATTCTATCCGAACATCCCGATTCACAAGGTTCTCTCGGAATGGCGATTTCCGAAGCAGTGGAAGTAGCTGCGACAAGCGGGGGAGCAAAAAAATACAGCCTCGGTTCAGTCCTCGGACATGTCCTTATGCACCAAACAGTAATCGGCATTGAAGCGCTCGAACAGATGGAAATGGCAGGGGAATATCCGGATATCGTAATTGGCTGCGCAGGAGGCGGGTCGAATTTTGCGGGATTTGCATTTCCATTTGTCCATCAAAATCTTACCAATGGAAAGAAGGCCAGGATCATTGCTGTTGAGCCAGCATCCTGTCCGAGTCTGACGAAGGGGAAATACACGTTTGACTACGGCGACGCTGCGGCCATGGCGCCTATCGTGAAAATGTTTACACTCGGCCATACTTTTATGCCTCCCGGAATACACGCCGGCGGACTTCGCTACCACGGAATGGCGCCAAGCGTCAGCGCATTGGTCGACCACGGAGATATTGAGGCTCAGGCGGTGAATCAATTGGAGACCTTTGAGGCAGCAGTGAGGTTTTCACAATCGGAGGGTATTATTCCGGCACCGGAATCAGCTCATGCGATTCGCGTCGCGATCAACGAAGCCTTGAAATGCAAACAAACCGGCGAGAAAAAAGTGATTGCATTCAATCTCTCCGGCCACGGGCATTTCGATATGACGGCGTACGAGCAGTACCATCAGGGAAAGCTTTCTGACTTCGAGTATCCGTCCGAAGCGATTGAAGAAGCAATGACCCACCTTCCGAAGGTGCCTGTGTGATTGCGCCGAAGGCGGGCATATCATAAGTCGGGATACCAGAACATTGTCTCTCGCCAGGCCGCAAAGGCGCGAAGAGATTGTTTTGGAATCGATATGAGCGTGCAGCAGCTTTCCGAATATTCAGAAGTCCTGAGTCAGCAGATGAATGTGGTAATTTGAGAATGCCGGGTATCGAAAAAATGCCCGGCATTTTTTTTTCAAGAAGAACAATAAGTCTTTGTTTCTTTCGCGATCAGCTCTTGAATCCATCGCACGATATCATCCGGCACTCCATCCTTGTGTTTTGACTGCAATCGCATGTCGCAGACTTCGTTCACATAATCAACCACGACGAACGTGTGTTCTTCAGTCAGCGCAACCTCGGAAGAAAAAAAGTCGAGGCTGCACACCTTCTGAATTGTTTTCATCATTTCCCGTAGAACCGAGAGGCCATAGCGTTCTTCGTCGTCCGCGCTCACGCGGCGGTAAATATGGGTAATGTCGTCCCACCAGCAGGGGATGATTTCGCCAAAGACATACAAGACGCGAAACCAAGCTTTGTTGCCGTTCAGAAATTTCGGCTTCACGGTCTCCTGCAAAAGATATTTATCGTTTTTGTGATGCTGCCGTGTTTCAATCACATCCTTCAAAGACTCTGCACCTAGGACAACACCAGTACCGCCGCCGGTCGTGTTTGCAGGCTTAATGATAAAAGGCCTGCCGAGCCGTGCAAGTTCGGAAAGGCTCAACTCAATTTCCTTTCTCTTATTGAACGGCGAAATGATAATAGTGTACGGCACATAGAGCCCATGGGTGATGAACTCGAGGTGCATCGTTGCCTTGTCTTTTGCACGATTTACTTGGTCACTCAAATTAAAGAAGTGTGTGGACGATTTTGCAATAACCCGGATGAGCGGTTCAAATGAGTCATCGTCGTCCGAAGCGCGGTCGAGGAGCACATGAAATGCAATGTCGCCGGCTCGCATACGATCAAGGGTCTCAAGAACGTTTGCGGGTTCAATGCGGTACGTTGTCAATCCCTGCTGTGCACAAGAGGATTCAATTCCGGCGACAAAGTCAACGTCGTAATCCCAATTCCAGGCGACTCCAAGAGAGAATTTTTCCATTCCTCAAAATAAATAAAATTTACAAGGAAGACGCAAGCTTTAGCAGGTTGTTGAAAAACACTCTTATATATGCCGCGAAGTCACGAAGGCTTGAAGTGATTTTAAATGAATCGCTAATTCAACCATGGATGATATTGGCAGCCATAGCTTTCCATTTTAGTTTCTTAGTGTCATTGTATCTTCACGGCAAACGGCATGGACTTTTTCTTCATCCCGATTGTAATTTAACCGTGCGTTGCCGCTGAACTTCGTACATAATCACCGCGCTTGCGCTGGCCACATTGAGTGAATCCACTCCTTTCGTCATCGGGATCGCAGCTTCCATGTCGCATGCCGCAAGCACCCGCTCCGAAATACCGTGCCCTTCGCTGCCCAAGACAATGCAGCAATTGCCGGAGAAGTCAACACCGGCGATTGGGCGGCTGATTTCTCGCGGGTGGGCAGCAATGATCGTCACATCGAAATCTGAACGAATCCGCATTAATTCTTCTGCAATATTCGAGAGATAAACAACCGGCAGCGAGAAAATGTTTCCCATCGAATTCCGGACAGCGCGTCGGAGGTACGGGTCGCAAGACGTTTCTCCGATAAGCAACGCATGAACGCCGAACGATGCGCAATTCCGGGCGATGACGCCGAGGTTTTCCGAGTTCATGATTCCGTCAGCCGCGACAAAAAAATACGGACGAATTTCAGTAGACACAACATCTTGAATAGTTATCCGCTCGGGGACTTTTGCAGTTGCCATGATTCCTTTGTGCAGTTGAAAACCAACGATTGCTTCCATCAATTCCTTTTCGGCGATATAGACGCTGATGGCCTCAGTTCGTTTCTCAAGCATCGTCCGGTATGAATCAAACCATTCTTGAGTAAGCAGGATGGAAAGAACCTGCAGTGAACTTTCAAGCAGGCGCCGTACAACTTTATCCCCTTCGGCGACAAAGATTCCTTCCTTCTGATGTTCCAACGGGCGCTTAAGTGTGCGGAACGGTTCAAGGTGAGGATGCTGAATTGATGTAACTTGTTGAATAATTAACGCCATAGAATTGCAATCAGTTATTCTCTATTCGGTGTAATATCCCGACGCCTGCGTCGTCATTCCGGCGAAGGTTGGAATCCAGAATATCGATTTCTCCTCGGGGGGACTTGACAAATACCTCGCTGCTTGCGGCGAGGATGATTTATTCCGCTCATGTACAGAGTTTCTGGAAAGTCTTTGCGTTCGCCGCAGGGACCATTGTATGTTACGCCAAAATTATTTTTTTTCAAAGCATTTAACACTTGTCGAAAACCGGATCGTTTTTGTGACACGATGGCTTGGTTATCCTGCAACTTGAGTGCTGTCTTTGCAATAAAAGCTATTTCGCCTCACCCCCCTAAAACTTGTGTAGAAACAGCACAACAGCATCCGGGAAAAATGGTCATGATAACCCATATTTCCAATGCCGTTTGCGTTTATGTCGGTAATCGTAGAATAGGATTTACATCTACGCATATAAGCTAAGTATTTTCATCCACAAACGGTATAAAGCATTACACGAGGCGTCCTTGCCTTCCCCTGCAAAGTTTTGTATATTTCACGTCGAAAATTGCACCCATAGCTCAACTGGATAGAGCATCAGACTTCGAATCTGAGGGTTGGGGGTTCGACTCCCTCTGGGTGCACGACAACGCCGACTATCAATTCTGCAAAAATTGTTTTCTTCCTCGTTGTCGGCCACTCGTTTATCACAGCGGCAGGATGATGAGATGTGGCGACGCAGTGTCATGAGATGGTAGAAGGCTGCCGTAAGAATGGATTAAAATTCGAAATCTTTGACCACGACTCCGCAAAATATCGCCCAGAATGTTCCGTCGGGACCTCCCGATAAAGCAGCGGCCAAGCAATGCCTTTTGGCCGCCGATCGTTTTTTGAAGGAGTCTCGTTTTCAAGACGCACGCACGGAAATAGAAAAGGCGAAGAAGTTGGACCCGGCGAATGTCTATGTTGTCGCATTCTTAGACCGCATTAACTATTTTGAAGCTCAGAAAAAGAAGGAGCCAACTCCTGCCGTAGTGGCGGATCCTGTTCCCCCTCCACCAGTTGTCGCACCTCCTGCTGTTACACCACAGCACGTTGCAGCGCCGCATGCAGTTGCTCCACCGCATGTTACGACGCCACCTGTTGCAGCGCCATCGCACGTTGCTGCGCATCCTGCAGTTGCTCCGCCGCATGTTACGACGCCACCGCGCGTAACTACGCCACCTGTTGCAGCGCCGCCGCGCGTTACTACGCCACCTGTAGTTGCTACGCCACCTGTAGTTGCTACGCCGCCAGTTGCAGCGCCACCAGTTGCAGCGCCGCCGCACGTTGCTGTGCCTCCTGTAGTTGCTACGCCACATGCTGTAGCGCCGCCCCGTATAGCTACGCCACCTGCGGTTGCTCCAACACGCGTTGCGACACCTCCGGTAGCTGCGCCGTCGCGTGTCGCCAAACCGCCCGTAATTGTTCCGCCGGCTGCCGCAATGCCGGCAGTTGTTCCTCCTCGACCTCCGGCGCAGCCGTCCCCTGCTAAGCCGAAACCTGTTGTAGCACCGCCGACTTCTCCTAAACCGGCGGCTCAGCCGCTTTCATCCGCGCCACCACCTGAGCCCGAGGTTATTCCTCCTGTAATTCCTCCACCGGCAGTAACTCCACCTCCCGCAAAGCCAAAGGAAGTTTCGCCGGAGCCTATGCCGTCGCCGGCAGAACAGAGAGCGATGGAGGCAACATTGGAAGAAATGAAACGCCAAATTCAAATGCTCTCTCATTCACTGGAGCAGGAAAAAAAGGCGCGCGAGGAGATGACCAATCAACAACTGGATGCCAATGTGAGGCAGCTGCGCCATTCGATGGAAAAAGCGTGGCTGAACGGCGCGCCCAGCGATCCAGAAGTTGAGGAACTTCATAAACTTTCTTTGTCCCTATCGATTCCCGAAAATGTGGAACAATCGCTGCGGCGGGAAGTGAAGTTAAAGATGTACAGCAACGCGGTGAAAGAGGTGATTGCGAAACGGCAGCTCCTGCGGAGTTCTTCGTCGACGTTCGAATGGCTTCGTAAAGTTTATCAAGTGACGATGGAAGAGTACCTTGAATATGAAACCAAGTTTCTCCTTGACCTCGTTGCCGACCAGTACAAAGGAACGGTTCTGTACGTTTCGCCGAGCGTAAAGGCAAAAGACGAATTGATCCCCCGCCTCAAGGCCGCGGGGTACGCTGTGGTGTTGTCCGTATCGCCGGAAGAAGCTCTGGAGAAAATCGAAAAAGTCAACCCCAATCTCATTTTATGCCATACTGAATTTTCTCCAGGCAGTCTAAGCGGAATAAAATTTTTGCATTTGCTGCGCGCAACAGTAAAATTTAATTTTATTCCTTTTATCCTTTTATGCCAAGAATCTGAAGTCGCTCAGCTGCAATCGTCTGAGCTTCGCCATCATGAAGGATTTTTAAAAAAACCAGTGGATGTGGATGAACTTATGATAACCATGAACGAGAAGTTGGCTCACTTCCGCGATTATGTCTCATCGCTGAGTTGAGTACTTCTGAACATTGAAAGGGATGTGAATATGAGTAAAAAGATTTTGTTGGCAGAGGATGATGAGGACAATCGTGATTTGGTGTCGTTTGTTTTGCAGCGCAGCCGTCTCGGCGCAGAACTCATTGTTGCCGAAAACGGGCAGGAAGCCGTCGACAAAGCGATCGAACACCTGCCAAGCCTTATTTTAATGGACATGCAGATGCCCGTGATGGACGGCTGGACCGCGATTCCTATCCTTAAAGGAGATAAACGGACGAAGCATATCCCCATCATTGCCTTCACTGCCCAGGCTAAACCCGAAGATAAAGTGCGCACGCTCGAAATTGGATGCGCCGAACACTATTCAAAGCCGATGGACCCTGAAGAGCTTATCACGCTCGTCAGAAAATATCTTGCGGACTAGATCATGGAGCCTAATGGTAGAATTGTCTACCAAAAGAGCCCAACGAGCTGTATTCCAAAAAAGCCGGAGTAGAACATGCTGAAGAAATTATACTGGAGAGTATTGGCGAATTTTGCTTTTCTGCTGATTATCTTGACAGCGATGACGCTTCTGACTCTGTACCTTCTTGCCGAGATAGAAAAGAATTTCAGCTCTACATCGAGGGAGATTAGAACCCTTACATATGTCGAGAACGTACGCCACGTCCTGGCCGACGCACCGGATGAGGCGAACCTCTATCTCCTCACCGGAGACGAATCTGCAAAAGCATCCTATGAAAATGCGATCAAGGAATTCGATGATGCTATGTCCGTGGTGGACAACAGTGCAACCGACAGCCTTCTCACGACCTCGTTCCATAAAGTAAAAGCGCTCACCTACAAATGGATCGGGGAGATCGGGGACAAGAAAATCAAGTTAGGGACCGAGCGTAAGGGAGGCACAAATATCGACGAAGAAGCCGCTTCGCTGGGAAGCGAGGAAGTGAAGGCACGATATTTGAACCAGGCCAGATCACTTGTGAGCGACATGTCAAAGCAGCTCTCCTTGTCCCAACAATACAGCCTGGACCGTGCGACCAGCCTCGGAAAAGACCTTGCAACGTTCATCGGTTTAGTCAATATTCTGCTGGCGGTCTTCGCAGTTGCTCTCGGGTTCGTGTTGACGCGTTCAATCACGAATCCCGTACGCATATTGAAAGAGGGGACTCAGAATATTATGGCGGGGAAGTTCGACCCGATAAACCTTAATCGTTCCGATGAACTGGGGCAGCTCGCGGCGGATTTCAATAAAATGTCGACGATGCTCGGAAATAATTATACGCGGCTGAACGCCTACTCCGAGCTTGTTACGGCATTGAATGCCTATGCCGATATCAATACCATCCAGCACCGAAGTCTGCAGTTGTTGTGTCACCATGCGAAGGCAACGGTTGGCGCGTTGTATTTGATGAACGAAGAAAAAAATATTCTCGAATTATCGGCAGGCTACGCATTGAAAGAGAAGGGAGTGGACGTAAAGACCTTTGCAATGGGCGAGGGAATTCCCGGTCAATGTGCCGCCGAACAGCGCGTGCTTGAAGTCAAGAACATTCCCATCCTCTCCGGTTTTTCCGTCGACACAGGACTTGTTGAAGTGGCGCCGTACTCGGTGCTCGCGGTTCCGATTCTGTTCCAGGATAAAGTAATGGGTGTGCTGCTTCTCGGGTCGATGAACCGTTTCGACGACTTGCAAAAGGAGATTATCAACAATTCAGTTCCGCAGCTTGGCGTTGCGATCACGAACGCAAGGAATTTTGAAGCGTCCCAAACGCTGACGCGTGAGGTCGCACGGAAAAATGAAGAATTGAATTCGAAACACATGGAGCTTGAAAAGGCATACCGGGTAAAGTCGGATTTTCTTGCCAGCATGTCTCACGAACTCCGCACGCCACTGAATTCGATTATCGGTTTCAGCTCGGTTTTGCTCGGCCCCAACGGCGACCCGCTGACAGCCGACCAGAATATGGCGCTGGAAAAAGTTTTGCGGAACGGGAAACATCTGCTCCAGCTCATCAATGATATTCTTGACTTCTCGAAACTCGAATCGGGCCGGATGTCCGTCAACGTCGAAGTGGATGATGTCCCCAACGTTGTCGCTAATTCCGTGATGGCCGTCGAAGGATTGCTGAAAGCCAAAGATATCGCATTGAAACAAAATATCGGGTCAAATCTCCGGACGCTGCAAACGGACTCCTTGAAAGTAAGACAGATTCTGGTCAACTTGCTCAGCAATGCGGCAAAGTTCACCGAGAAGGGGGAGATTGTCATCACGGTGGTGCAAAAGAACGGAATGGTGTCGTTTGCAGTGAAAGATTCCGGCATCGGCATCGAGCCGAAGAACTTCAGCAAAGTCTTCGAAGAGTTTCAGCAGATCGACAACAGCAACACCCGAAAGTATAAAGGAACCGGTTTAGGACTGCCGATCTCGCGCCGTCTTGCGCTCATCCTCGGCGGCGACCTCACGGTCGACAGCGAATTCGGCAAGGGTTCGACGTTCACCCTTACCATCCCTTCGGTGTTTCCCGAAGAGTTGCGGGAAAAATTGGAGAAGCCTGCTCCTCCTATCCATTCTAAACCGGTTGCGCCAGCGCCGGTACTTCCGCAAACCGCGGCCCAGCCGGATTCACCGCAACCGTCGAAGGCAGCCGTAGGAACGGGCACCCGTGTTCTTTGTATAGACGATGATCCCGACGTTATTGAAATCCTTACAAAGTATCTTGTGCCCGAAGGATATTCGGTTGTCGGCGCAAATTCGGGAGACGAGGGCATCAAGCTCGCGCTCGAGCATCCGCCGGCGCTCATCACTCTTGATATCATGATGCCGCAGAAAGACGGCTGGCAGGTGCTTCGTGAACTGAAAGCAAACAGCGCATTGAAAGACATACCGGTCATCATCCATTCGATTATCGACAACAAACCGCTGGCGATCTCGCTTGGTGCTATCGATGTGATTGCCAAACCGGCGGAGCCGAAACGGCTTCTGTCTCTCGTTCAACGGGCATCTGGGACAGGAGATCGGTTTGTGTTAGTTGTTGATGACAGCGAAGATTTTTCGCTTGCGGTGAAGCGACTGCTCGAAGAAGATGGGTTCAAAGTTGAAGTTGCAAATACCGGGGCGAAGGCTTTCGAAATCCTTGGGAAGTCTACGCCGTCAATGATTTTTCTCGACCTCGTCATGCCTCAGATGGACGGCTACGACGTTATCCAGCGGCTGCAGCGCGACGAAACATGGAAAAAAATTCCCGTTGTTGTTCTTTCGAACAAGGAATTGACGACAGAGGAATGGGAAAAATTAAACGCGTACGCGAAAGACTTCGTGAAAAAAGCAGAATTTACGCAGGGGACTCTTTCGAACACTATAAAACAAATTCTGCGCAAGACATAACGGCACTACTCTGAAAGGGAGAGACAATGGAATATCCAGAACCGACGCTATTAGTAGTTGATGATACTGAAGACAATCTAGACCTCTTGGAATTTGCTCTAAAGCGGAAGCCGATCAAGATGCTTCGCGCCTCGAGCGGCCGTCAATGTTTAACGATCGCCCAGGAAAAGAATCCTGACGTGATCCTTCTTGACATTCAAATGCCCGAAATGGACGGATTTGAAACGCTGATGCATTTGCGGGCCAACCCGGTCACGGCAAAAATTCCAGTCATTTTTCTTACTGCCCAGCGGAAAGATGCGAGCAGCATTGAACAGGGGCTGGAACTCGGCGCAGACGAATATTTGACGAAGCCGATCGATACCGAAGAACTGCTCGTGCGGACAAAAATGCTTGTGCGTTTGAAACGGGCGGAATCGGAGCTTGAGCGGACGAAAGCCGACTTTATGGCGATGCTCGTTCACGATTTGCGAAGCCCGTTGAACGGCATCAAGAGCGTGATTGATTTCTACCGGGAGATCCGGGACCAAGACAAGCAGTTTTCAACGGAACAACTGAGTTTACTCGACACCGCCGGCGATTCGGCACGGCGGATGCTTGAGTTGATCAACGATATTCTCGACCTCTCCAAATTTGAAGCCGGCAACATGACGCTGGACAAACAGAAGATAGCCCTTTCCATTATCCTCGATACGGTTTGCCGCGAGACCGGCCTTCAATTCAAGCAGAAAAATATTTCCGTCATCAAACAGTACGGCGAAAAATTGCCCGAAGTTTTTGTCGATGCGGAGAAGATTGCGCAGGTTGCAATGAACCTCCTCAGCAATGCAATGAAGTTTACCAAAAGCGGCGGCTCGGTAACGATCGCAAGCTCGTTAGTCTCCGAATCTTCCGATGCCGCTTCCGAGTACAAAACTTTTGTCAAAGTGAGCGTGACCGATACCGGCATCGGAATTCCGGCAGAGGAAATTCCACTGCTCTTCGAGCGTTACAAACAAGTGTCTACCGCAAAGAGGACAAGACAAAAAGGAACAGGGCTCGGCCTCTCGATCTGCAAGTTGATTGTTCAGTCCCACGGCGGGAAGATGAGTGTTGAAAGCGAAGTCGGCAAATACACGACGTTTCATTTCACGTTGCCGGTTGAATAGATAACATTATTCCTACAAAACCATGAGTGAACTCGTATGAAAGATAGAATCCTTGTTGTAGATGACGAAGCCAGTCTTCAAATGACCCTCAAGCTCCGTCTTCAGGCGGCCGATTTCGAAGTCCAGGTGGCGGAGGACGGAGAGGAGGCCCTTGCAATTCTCAAGAAGGGGACGGTCGACCTTGTTCTCTTGGACATTAATATGCCCAAGATGGACGGCATTGAAACACTCGGCCACATTACGAGGGAATATCCCTGGACAGAGATCATCATGCTGACAGGGTTCGCGGATTTTTCAACAGCGATCGAATGCCTCAAGAAGGGTGCAAAAGATTATCTGGTCAAGCCGATCGAGATGACTGAACTGATAACGCGCGTGAAAGCGACGCTCCGGGCGAAGACATCGGAGCGCGCATTTCGCGATTTGCAGCAACGGTACATGTCAACGTTTTTCCACGATTTGCTTGGACCTCTGACAACCGTCGATTCCACGGTGGAGCACCTCATCGAAGGGAAATCCGGCACGGTGTCGAAAGAACAAGCGTTGTTGCTTCGGTACGCCGGAGAGCTTACGGAGAAGATGACCCAGCGCGTCAAAGAGATGATTGACCTTTCCCAGTTTGAAGCAGGGCTGGTTGTCATCGACCGGAGGCCCGTCGACATCCCGATCTTTGCCGAAATGATGTGTGCCCGGTACGAGATTTTGGCAAAGGCAAAAGATATTAAACTGGTCAAAAAGATCGACAAGGACCTGCCGGCCGTGAATTTCGATTTCGATAAAATTGCGCAGGTTTTCAACAACATCTTTGACAACGCCATCAAGTATTCGCTCCGTGAGGGATTCATTTCCGTTACCGTATCCAAAAAAGTGCAAGAGGAAATGGGGCTGAAGAAAGAGTTCATCGTTTTCTCGATAAAGGACAATGGCATAGGAATCCGGCCGGACGAACTTCCGCTTGTCTTCAACAAGTATAAAGAACAGCTTGCGACAAAACCCGCCGACCTGAAAACCACGGTGCTCGGACTTGCGATTTCACGGCACATTGTCGAAGCGCATGGCGGCAAGATATGGGTCGATTCGGAGGTCGGCAAAGGGAGCACATTCAACTTTTCTCTGCCGGTGAACGCCTGATCGCTGAAGTGAATACAAAATTGTCTTTCATCATTGCATTCACACGTGTAGGGTCGTAGACAGGATTTCATGAACCAGAAAGCAAATCCAGAAACTGTTCAGTTCAAATATACATTTGAGTTCGAAAACGGCGACGTTAAGGTTTTCGAGGTTTCGCTGGATGCTGCTACGCTGGAACTTGTCCAGGAAAAGGACATTCCGAAACCTGAATGGACGAAGTTGAGCTTCTACCCGTGCGACCATTGTCCCCTTGCCCTTCAATCCGAATACTGTCCTGTTGCCGTCAACCTGTCCCAGATCGTCACAGAATTTAAAGATTCGGTGTCACACGAACGAACGCGTGTGACTGTCGAGACGCCCGAACGGACGTATATGAAAGACACTACTGTTCAGAAAGGGCTGAGCTCGATCATCGGCATATACATGGTCACAAGCAGCTGTCCGGTGATGGACAAGCTCAGGCCGATGGTGAGATTTCATCTTCCGTTTGCAACTCCGACGGAAACGTTGTTCCGGACCGTCTCGACGTATCTGACAGGGCAGTTCTTAGTGATGAGGGACGGGAAGGAGCCCGACTGGAACATGGACAAACTCGTCGAGCTCTATAAATCCGTCTCGGCCGTAAACAAAGGAATGTCGCGCAGAATTTCAAACGCCTCTATCAAAGACGCAAACGTTAATGCTGTCATCATCCTTCATTCGTTCGGCGATGCGGTTCCGTATTTTATCGAAAATGGGCTGGACGAGATCAAACACTTTTTCGATATTTACACGAAGGACAACCACTGAGTACTGTGCAGAAAGATGCCGCGGACAAAACAGAGTGACCGGCCGGAATTGAAAAAGTAACGTGGCATCTGCATCCTTGGTTTCGTATATTTTCCCCCACCCGTTGCAACATAGCATTATCCACTAACCGGAGCGTACTGAATGGCAAACAACCTTTTCGCAAAAAAACCTCTCTCGCTGCTTCTTGAAGAGATGAAAGGAGAAAACCGGCTGCGCCGCGTCCTCGGACCGGTCACGCTTACGAGTCTCGGCGTAGGAGCAATTATCGGAACGGGGATTTTCGTCCTCACCGGCGTTGCAGCCCACGATAAAGCGGGTCCCGGACTTATTCTTTCTTTTGCGGCCGCCGGAGTCGCGTGCGTGTTCGCCGCATTGTGCTACGCTGAATTTGCATCGATGGCCCCCGTTGCCGGTTCTGCATACACGTATGCGTATGCGACGCTCGGAGAGCTTTTTGCATGGATTATCGGATGGGATCTCGTACTCGAGTATGCCGTTGGGTCTTCAACGGTGGCGCACGGGTGGTCAGCGCACTTTCAAGACTTGTTAAAGAGTTTCGGAATCATCATTCCGTATTCTTTTGCAAACGCCCCGTTCGATTTTAATCTCGACACGGGGCATTTTTTTGCTACCGGTGCGTTCTTCGACGTGCCGGCAATTCTCATCACCGCAGCTATTACAACGATTCTCGTCATCGGCATCAGGGAAAGTGCCAGATTTAATACGGGGATGGTTATTGTGAAGCTCGCGATCGTTCTTTTTGTGATCGTTGTCGGGGCGTTCTACGTCGACCCGGCGAACTGGCATCCCTTCGCACCGTTCGGATATACAGGAATAAGTTTCTTCGGCCATACATTGTTCGGACAGACGGGAGCGAGCGGTGCGCCGGTAGGCGTGCTTGCGGGGGCGGCGATTATTTTCTTCGCGTATATCGGGTTCGATTCGGTTTCCACGCACGCTGAGGAAGCTAAAAACCCGCGGCGCGATGTCCCCATCGGAATTATCGCTTCCTTGATCATTTGTACAGTCCTCTATATAGTAGTATCCGCGATCCTGACGGGAATGGTGCCGTACGATAAGATTGATATCAATGCTCCCGTTGCCAATGCGTTTGCACAAAAGGGATTGCCGTGGGCCAGGCGTATCATCGATGTCGGCGCAATTACCGGCATTACCTCCGTGCTGTTGGTGATGATGCTCAGCCAGCCCCGCGTATTGCTTGCGATGGCACGCGATGGATTGGTGCCCACGAATTTCTTTGGAGCTGTCCATGATAAGTTCCGGACTCCCTGGAAGGCGACAATTCTCACGGGCGTATTCGTTGCGGCAATGGCGGCATTTCTTCCTTTGCGCATCCTCGCCGAGTTGACCAACATCGGCACACTGCTGGCATTCGTCATCGTTTGCACGGCTGTGCTTATTATGCGCCGGACCAACCCGGACGCCGTCCGTCCGTTTCGTGCGCCGTTTGTTCCCCTTGTTCCGATTCTGGGGATTCTCAGCTGCCTGTTGTTGATGTTCTCACTGCCGGCGGAGAACTGGTATCGGTTAATCATCTGGCTGGGGCTAGGTTTCATCATTTATTTCGGTTACGGCCGGCACAACAGCGTAATGGCAAAAATCCGGGCGGCGGAAGCCCGTAAGTAAACTCTAAACAACCATTCAATCATCAGTAGCCTTACAAGGAGATTCATCATGACACAACTGCACTTCCTCTGGCTCCCGATTTTGCTGTCGTCTGCGATCGTCTTCATCGTGAGTTCCATCATTCATATGATCTCCCCGTGGCACAAGAATGACTATCCAAAATTGCCGAACGAAGAAAAAGTTTTGGATGCGCTCCGGCCGTTAGAGATTCCCCCCGGCGAATACATGATGCCCCGCCCTTCAAATAGAGAAGAGATGAAGTCGCCTGAATTTGCCGAGAAGATAAAAAGGGGACCGACCGTGTTGATGACGGTTTGGGGGAAGGGTTCAATATCCATGGGGAAGAACCTTGTTTTGTGGTTCATCTACACGGCAGTAATGGGCGTGTTCGCTGCCTATGTGACCGGACGCGCATTGCCCATCGGTGCAACGTACCTTCACGTTTTCCGGTTCGCCGGAGCTACAACGTTCCTTGGGTATTCCGCTGCGCTTTGGCAATCGTCGATCTGGTATAACAAACCCTGGAGCATAACCATCAAGACAACGGTTGACGGGTTGATCTATGCGCTTTTGACAGCGGGCGTTTTCGGATGGCTCTGGCCGCAGTAATTTCGTACCGATACATCGCTCCCTCGCTTTCCCCCTCCGATCGGTGAGGGAAAATGCCTTCCCCATCTGCGAGGGGAGATTGAGGCGGGCTGCAAAAGCACAATGTCTTTTTATGGAAACGGCATTAGAGCTTTCTAGGAAGCCGATTTAACAGGGATCGGCCTGAAAGCGAACTGCAGGAATACCGTGAAAAAATCTATCCCTTCATTTGCTATTTTCCTCGTCTCTCTTACTACTATAGTATTTTCTGCCAAAGCGCAAGACCGGACAATCGATTTTGTCGATCCAAGAATTGGTGCTTCGGGGGATGATAGCAACTGTGAGATTGGACCGCAGCTTCCTTTCGGCTCGATCAACCCCGGGCCGCAAACGCCCAATTCAAATCAAAACGGATACAACCCAAATCAGCCTATCCGCGGATTTGGACAATTGCATGTTAGTGGAATAGGATGGGGAAAATACGGCCAGGTTTTTGTATCGCCGCAAATAGGATTGGCAGTTGGGGAGACCGAGCACGATTCCCCCAAATCCAGCGAACTAGTCCGCCCTAATCGATACGGAGTTACTCTTACACGGTATAATGTAAGAGCCGAAATCGCGCCCGCACACCACGCTGCCATTTATCGCTTCACGTTTCCGGAAACAAACGACGGTAATATCCTCATCGACATCACACACAACATCCCGCTCGACATTGTTCCATACGTCGGAGGAAAAGTTTCCGAGGGACAGGTCAGAATCGACACCGCCAGCCGTCAGATTTCGGGATACGGAAGGTACGCAGGCGGTTTTGGTGCCGGAGCGTACAATGTCTATTTCTGCGCCGCCTTTAACAGCGATCCTGCCGGCTTCGGAACATGGATCAATGGGAAAATTTCATTCGCCAATAAGGGAGAATCTCTGAGACAGGTGAACGATCGCGTCGGTGCATTTTTTAAATTTCATGCCAGAGCCGGCGTTCCGGTCTTCATGAAGATCGCTGTCTCGTTCAAGAGTATTGAACAAGCCCAGCATTGGATCGAGAATGAGATTCCCGGGTGGGATTTTGAAAAGATCTGTGAGGCAGCCGAAACGGCATGGAGCAACGCGCTCGGAAAAATTCAGATCGAAGGAGGAGATGCGACTGCAAGAACAAAATTCTATACCGCACTCTATCACACTATGCTCATGCCGCGCAATCGTACCGGCGACCTTCCCGGCTTTGCGGATACGGCTGAGGTATGGGACGACCAATATGCAGTGTGGGATACGTGGAGGACGCTGTACCCGTTGATGACGTTCATTCAGCCGGATATGGTCCGGGGCAACATCCGCTCATTTATCGAACGGCTGAAAAAAAACGGCATGGTAAAAGATGCCTTCATCGGCGGTGTCGACATGATTGAAGAACAAGGAGGCAACAATGTCGATAACATCATTGCGGATGCATGTGTAAAGGGTGTAGGTGGTATACAGTGGAATGACGCGTACGCTGTCGTGAAGCATAACGCGGAGCACGACAGAATTGGATTTCAGGGGTTCGGAAATTCCGGCGTCGTCGATTCCACCATGGCAAGCTATATTGTCCGCGGATGGATTCCAGCCGGCGTTATGTCCTGTTCCAAGACGCTCGAATACGCCTACAACGATTTTTGTGCTGCTGAGATCGCTCGTTCATTGAACCATCAGGAAGATTTTGTAAATTATTTGACGCGGAGTAAACAATGGATTAGTCTTTGGAATCCAGACGCCGCAAGCGACGGATTCAAAGGATTCGTGGCGCCCAAAAAATCTAACGGTGAATGGGTTCCCATCGACCCGAAGCGTCACTGGGAATCGTGGAAAGAATATTTCTATGAAGGAAGTTCATGGACATATTCGTATTTTGTCCCGCACCAATTCGCAACCCTGGTGAAGATATCGGGAGGAAAAGAAATTTTTGCTACGAAGCTCGAGCACGGATTAGCGGACAGTCTCATTGATTTTTCAAACGAGCCGGCGTTTCTTGCCGTTCAATCGTTCCAGTATGCCGGCCGCCCGGACCTTGCCAGTTTCTGGGTCAAAAAACTGGCACGAGAGGGATTCACTCTCATTGGCGTTCCGGGAAATGACGACAGCGGAGCTATGAGTTCGTGGTACGTTTTTACTGCAATGGGATTTTTTCCCAACGCAGGCCAGCCGATATATTATCTGACCGGACCGATGTGGAAAAAAGTTTCCGTTTCGCTGGGGGATGGAAAAACACTTCGGATAGAAGCACCCGATGCTTCCGAGAAGAACATTTATGTGCAATCGTGCGAAGTAAACGGAAAAAGCTGGAATCATTCATGGATCGGCCACAATACTATAATGAACGGAGCAACGATAAGGTTTGAAATGGGACCCGTCCCATCGTCCTGGGGACAAAATGATTCAAGCCTTGTCGATGGAGTTGATTTTCTCGTTCATTCAAAATAAATAACTGGTTTTATCCGAGAGACGGTTTTCATTGGAATGATTAAAAACGACAATGCGTTACTGCCCAGAGAAGCATAGTCTGGAAGGCTCCTAGGCTTACTTATTTTTGCCGGATTTCTGCAACATTTCCGCCCAACTGACCGTATTGTTATTGAGTCAAATTACCGGGACTTCCTTTCACTGACACATTTCCAAGGATTTTTCAATGAAAAAGAAGATATTCATCTCATCATTCGCAGTGGTAGCGTTAACCGTTGCAGGGGTTCTCTTCTTCGGAAATTCCAAGAGCAGCAAAGACACTGAACTTCCGAAAGTAAAAATATCGCGGGGCAACATCATCGATAAAGCTCTCGCCGTCGGCACGATTGAACCGGAGAATGAGATATCCGTAAAGTCAAAAGTCGGTGGCGTGGTAAAGCAGATCTTTGCAGATGCCGGAACATTTGTGAAGGCGGGAGACCCTTTACTCGAAGTGAAGCCCGACCCGGCGCCGCAGGAGCTCGCCGACGCAAAAAGAGGAGTGCAGCTCGCGGAAGTCGAAGTTGAGAATGTGTCGAAGGATCTCGCCCGGGAAGAGGCGATGTTTAAGAAGAAAATGATCTCGAGCAAAGAATATGAAGACGCCCAGCGCAAGTCTAAAGAAGGCGACCTTCACTTAAAAATTGCCAAGGAGAATCTCGCACTCCTCGAGAGCGGGCGAGTCGATATTGACAACACCAAAATTGAGTCTATTGTAAAGGCGCCCATCAGCGGGTATGTACTGAGCAAGGCGGTTCAAGTCGGCGACCCGGTGACTCCGTTGACCACGTACCAGGAAGGAACGGTCTTGATGAAGATGGCGAGCATGGAACGGCTTCTTTTTAAAGGAACCGTGGATGAGATCGATGTCGGCAAATTAAGAGAAGGGATGGCGACCGAGTTGAAGGTGGGAGCGCTCCCAAGCGACACCATTCAGGGAACACTTCGAAAAATTTCACTGAAAGCAGACAAGAAAGAGAACGCGACGGTTTTTGCAATTGAAATTCTCATTCCGAAAACCAGCAACGCAACGTTGCGTGCGGGATACTCGGCGAACGCAAATATCATCATTCAAAAGAAAGAAAATGTTTTGGTGGTTCCGGAACGCGTTGTAACCTTTAGAAATGATTCGGCGATCGTGAAGCTGGCCCTCGCTGCAGGCAAAGAAGAGCAGCGGGTTATTAAAACCGGGCTGAGCGATGCAATTAATATCGAGGTGCTTGATGGATTAAAAGAAGGCGATGAAGTGTTCGAGAAACCGGTCAAGAAAATAGACTAACGATGGATCAGCTTCGTACTATACTATCGGAATTTATCCTCGACCTCCGCATGCAAAAATTGCGCGTGTTCCTGACGGTCTTCGGAATTACGTGGGGGACGGTTGCGATCATCGTGCTCATTGCATTCGGACTCGGATTTAAAAAGCAGTTGAGCACCAATATGCACGGCATCGGCGAGAGCATTTCCATAATGTTTCCCGGCAAAACGACGAAGGCGTATGAAGGATTCGGAACGGGGCGGCAAATTTCATTTCTGGAAGAGGATGCAAAGCTGATCGGATCTCAGGTGTCTGCGGTTCGCGCGATCAGCCCCGAGTACATCAAGTGGCGCGTGCCCGTTCACGTCGGCGAAAATATTCTCAACCCGGCAATTACGGGAGTCTATCCGATCTATGCAGAAATGAGGAACATCATTCCCGAGCCGGGGGGAAGATTCGTGGACGACCTCGACTTGAAGGAGCGCAGGAGAGTTGTCCTGCTCGGGGACAAAGTAAAGGAGTTCTTGTTCGGCGAAACAGAGGCTGTGGGCAGGACGATCTATGTCGGCGACGTCCCGTTTACGGTAATTGGCGTGATGCAGAAGAAGACACAGAATTCGTCATACAATTCCCGCGACCAGGACCGGATTTTTATTCCGGCATCGACATATTCTTCCGTCTTCGGCGAGATCCATCTTCAGAACATCATCTTTCAGCCGAAAGACCCGTCGAAGGCAGAAGAGGTGGACGACCAAGTGCGGGAGGTGCTTGGAAAACGATACAGGTTCGACCCGACAGACCACGACGCCGTTTGGATTTGGGACACGAGCATGTTTGATAAATTTCTTTTCTATTTCTTCCTTGCATTTAACTTGTTTATGGGACTGATCGGGAGTTTTACGCTGGCGGTCGGCGGCATCGGCGTTGCCAACATCATGTATATCGTCGTGCAGGAGAGAATAAAAGAGATCGGCATCAAGCGGGCGGTCGGCGCAAAGCGGTCGAATATTCTCTTTCAGTTTTTTATGGAGACATTTTTTATCATCTCGATCGGCTCCTCGATCGGATTTGCGATAGCATACGGCATCATTCAAGTGTTGCAATTTGTCCCAATCCAGGAGTTTGTCGGAACGCCTGTGCTTTCGCTGGAAGTTACGGCTGCGACAATCATCGTCCTTTCCGTCATTGGCTTTACGGCCGGCGTTATGCCGGCCCGGCGAGCGGCAAATTTGGATGTTGTTGAATGTTTGAGAACGTGATTCGATGTTGTGAAAACTTGCAACTTCATGGATTAAAACGGAACCGAGAACATGTGGCTTGAACTCCTGCGGGAATTTTTTTACGACCTGAATGCCCACCGCACACGTGCAATTCTTACCCTCGTGGCAATAACATGGGGAACGATTGCCGTCGTGCTTCTTCTTTCCTTCGGCGAAGGGTTGACGGACAGACTGACGGCCGGATTGATCAACGCCGGCAACCGCATCATGATCGTATTTCCAGGCGAAACCGGCTTGAGTTTTGAAGGGCTGCCGAAAGGGCGGCGGGTGCGCATGGTCGAAGAGGATGTCGATATGCTTCGGCAGACGATTCCCGCGATTGAAACGGCGAGCCCTCAATACCGGACGAATATGACGCTGACCTACAAGAAACTTTCTATGACGACCGAATGCGAAGGAGTGAACGCGGAGTTTGAAGAAATGCGGCGCATGTATCCGGCGGGAGGAGGGAGATTCCTGAACGCCCTCGATGTTACTAAAGAGCGAAGGGTGATTTTCCTTGGGGCAAAAATCGCAAAAGATATTTTCGGCGATGAAGATCCCGTCGGTAAGCTTCTGCTCGCGGACGGCGTCCCGTTTACAGTGGTCGGCATCATGCAGGAAAAGCTCCAGACTGCGATGAACAACGGCCCGGACGATCGCCGTGCAATTATTCCGTACACGTCGTTTCGAACAATGTACGGGAACCGATATGTGAATTCGATAGTGGTCCGCCCCAGTGATCCGGAAAAACAAAAATTGGTTAAGAGCGAGCTATACCGAGTTTTGGGAAGGAAATACCGGTTCGATCCTGCCGACGAACGCGCTCTCGGTATCTGGGATTTTATTGAAAATGAAGCGATCAACAAGAAAGTCGGGCTCGGCATTTCGATCTTCCTCGGCTCTGTGGGTTTCCTTACGCTGTTGATCGCGGGCGTCGGCGTCGCGAACGTAATGTATGTCGTCGTTAAAGAACGGACGAAAGAAATCGGCATTAAGATGGCGATCGGCGCTAGAAAAAGGTACATCCTTTTTCAGTTTGTGTTCGAAGCTCTTCTTATTTCGTTTCTCGGAGGATTCATCGGCATGATGTTTTCCTGGGGCGTCGTTTCGCTGGTCCGGACAATTCCAGCCGATGACGGGCCGATGCAATTCCTCGGACGGCCGATCCTGTCGTTGAATATTATGCTGCTCACAGCCGGCATCCTTGCACTTATCGGCGTGCTTGCTGGATTTTTCCCCGCACGGAAAGCGGCGAATGTCGACCCCGTGGAATCGCTGCGATACGAATGAGATTCGATATTAACGAATTGCCGCGCTTGCAAGCCTAGTGACATTGCCAATTTCATGGGCCAACAACGAACTGCTGACTTATTCTTATTACGTTAAGATTCCTTCCTTGTTGATTGTTCATTGTTAATTGATATATCCATTCTGCGAGCATCAATTGACGGCGCTCACTGCCGATAAGTAAGGCTTGACTTCTTCCTCCTAATTTTTTATTCTTCTTTTTATATTTCCCTGCCGAAACACGTTTTGCCATATCATTTTTATTTAGCTTTTAAACCTACCGCATAGAGAGGCCGGTAAGGGCGGTTGGCTTTGTTTCTATCGCCTCATCGGACTCAAGATCGGCGGCGATCTGAAAGCATAGAGTTCTCTACAGTTTGATGTTTAAAAGCCTCCAGCGTTGCTGGGGGTCGTGTACGTTGCGTTGCAAGCGCAAACGTTGCGAACTTATTGGCCAATAAATAGGGAGGGTCAACGTGAAAAAATTTACGATCTGTGCTGCGGAGAGCATTGCAGTTCTGCTTGCACTAGTTTCATATCAATCTTATCCTGGGATCCCCGTGGTGAAGCAAGGCAAGACTCCTCCGCTGATAGAAGCTGTTCGTCAGCGGCGCGCTGCAGCTCTCGCTCAAAAGTTCTACAAGCAGAAACTGTCTCCGCAGCATACCTCATCTACTGAAAAAGCGGATGCGATCTCCGATCGCTTCTTTACCGGGGCCGAGGGGGGCGATAGGCTGGGCTTTTCTGTCGCAAGCGCTGGCGATGTGAACGGTGACGGCTACAGCGATATCATCGTCGGCGCGCCTCAAAACAGCGCAGGAGGGAGCTTTGTCGGCCGAGCGTATATCTATTTTGGGGGACCGAACATGAGCACGACCCCTAATGTTATCTTAACTGGCGGCGCTATTGGTGAGGAACTTGGTACCTCGGTTGCGAGCGCGGGTGATGTAAACGGAGACGGCTTCAGTGATGTGATTGTCGGCGCACCCTACAATGGTGCAGGAGGACCCAATGCCGGCAGAGCGTATATATATTTTGGTGGGCCCAATATGAGCACTACCCCCAATATTGTCTTAACCGGCCAGGCAGCTGCCGGCCGGTTTGGCTCCTCGGTTGCCAGTGCCGGAGACGTAAACGGAGATGGTTACAGTGATGTCATCGTCGGTGCACCTTTTAATAGTGCTGGAGGAATTCTTGCCGGCAGGGCGTATATTTACTTTGGCGGAGCGAAGATGGATAGTACCGCAGACCTTGTTTTGACCGGCACCCTCGCCCAGGCAGAATTCGGAATGTCTGTTGCGAGTGCGGGCGATGTGAATGGAGATGGATACAGCGATGTTATCATCGGAGGACCAAACAACCCCAGCAAGATAGGAGATGTCAAAACCGGAAGCGCATATATTTATTTTGGTGGCGCAAAAATGGATACAATTGCCGATGTGGTCTTGACGGGTGCCGTGGGCGATGACCTTGGGTGGTCTGTCGCGAGTGCAGGCGACGTGAACGGAGACGGCTACGGCGATGTCATCGTTGGCGCCCCGAGGAATTCCGCTGGGTCGGGTTACGGCAAAGGGAAAGCATGTATTTTCTTTGGCGGTTCGAATATGGGCCATACTGCCAGTGTTGTCTTAACCGGCGCAGCGGACGGCGATAACTTCGGTTGTTCTGTTGCAAACGCAGGTGACGTGAACGGAGATGGCTACAGTGATGTGATCGTTGGCGCTATCGGCAGTAGCGCTGGAGGTATAGACGCCGGCAGAGCTTACATTTATTTTGGCGGGACAAAGATGGATACCACTGCCAGTGTTATCTTGACGGGCGGTGCTGCAGGCGACGAATTCGGCCTTTCCGTAGCCAGTGCAGGAGATGCAAACGGAGACGGCTACTGTGATGTGATCGTCGGGGCACCGTACAATAGCGCAGGGGGAAGCTATGCCGGCAGGGCGTATCTCTATTTTAACTCGTTGACCGGCACAGATTTCCCCGATGAATCCTATGCCGGCGCAGCAGCGGGTGATAACTTTGGTTATTCGGTTTCAAGCGCAGGCGATGTGAACGGAGACGGCTACAGCGATGTGATTGTTGGCGCACCCTACAATAGCGCAGGAGGAACTAGTGCCGGCAGGGTGTACATCTACTTTGGGGGACCGAACATGAGCACCACTCCCGATGTTACTTTAACTGGTGAAGCGCCTGGCGATTTGTTTGGTTTTTCTGTTTCCGGTGCCGGAGACGTGAACGGTGACGGCTACAACGACGTGATCGTCGGGGCACCGCTTAACGCGGCGGGAGGAGACTTTGCCGGCAGAGCGTACATTTACTATGGCGGTAAAAATATGGATAGCACTGCAGATGTTGTCTCGACTGGTGTTGCAGGTGAATATTTTGGCTTTAGTGTTTCCGCTGCTGGCGATGTGAACGGAGACGGCTACAGCGATGTGATCGTTGGCGCTCCCGGGAATAGAGCAGCAGGAATTCACGCCGGCAGGTCCTACATTTATTTTGGCGGCCCAAGCATGGACAATACTGCCGATGTGATCCTTACCGGGGCAGCAGCAGGCGACGAGCTTGGCTCCAGTGTTGCAAATGCCGGAGATGTGAACGGTGACGGCTACGGCGATGTGATCGTTGGCGCACCGTACAATAGCGCGGGAGGCAGCAAAGCCGGCAGAGCATATATTTACTTTGGTGGTGCAATCATGGATAGTACAGCCGACGTTATTATGACGGGTTCAGCGGGCGACGAATTCGGCTGTTCTGTCGCGGGAGCGGGCGATGTGAACGGAGATGGTTTCAGCGATGTCATTGTCGGCGCGCCAACGTACAGTGCAAAAGCACCGAGTGCTGGTAGGGCATGTATTTATTTGGGCGGTCCGAGCATGGATAACACTGCCGATGTAATCTTGACCGGCAGCGCAGCATTTGCTCAATTCGGATATTGCGTTGCGAGTGCAGGTGATGTCAATGCGGATGGTTATAGCGATGTGATTGTTGGAGCACCGTATTACAACGCAGGAGGGGACAGTGCAGGTATAGCGTATATTTATTTCGGCGGTGCAAGCATGGATAATATCGCCGATGTTACTTTAACCAGTTCGCAAGCAAACAGTCAACTTGGGTGGTATGTTGCGAGTGCAGGTGATGTGAACGGAGACGGCTACAGCGATGTGATCGTTGGCCTGCCCGGCAAAGGCAATGCAGGATATGCCGGCAATGCTAATTTGTATCTTTCTTCATCGCCCCCAATCATTCCGCGTATCTCATCCGTGGCTGATGTTCCTTCTGACCAGGGAGGAGAAGTACTCGTAAAATGGATCAGGAGCGGCTTCGATGCCAAGACTATCGGCACGATAAGCGACTATGTTCTCCAGCGAAGTTTTCCCGCAGGTACCTCCGGCTTTGCTTGGCAAAATCTTGCAACGCTTCCTGCGACAGAAGATCCTCAATATTCGTATGTCGCATCAACGCCGTCTGATTCGATGGCACACAACAGTGGAACATTTTATTTTCGCGTTGTTGCACAAACATCGAACTCGAACGAGTTCTGGAAGTCTGCTCCCGTCGCCGGACACAGTGTGGATAATCTTCCGCCTGCCATTCCCGCAGGGGGAATAGCTATTCCCGGCGCACAGGGGGAGATCACGGTATCGTGGAATCGTGATCGCAGCGATCCCGATCTTGGTTTGTACAATATTTATCGTTCAACAGTAGCCGGGTTTGCCGTTGCGGATTCAGCGAAACTTACATCCACCCGGGATACCACCTATGCAGACTCGGCAACGGTCAGTGGTCGTCACTATTATTATCGTCTTACTGCTGTGGATATTCACGGCAACGAAAGCGCGCCGAGCCCCCAGTTGTCAACAACGGCAACGGCAGTTGAAGCCGTAACAACTTTGGTTCCTAAAGAATTCACGCTGAGCCAAAATTATCCGAATCCATTCAATCCTACGACAACGATTGACTTTACTTTGCCATCCGATGGAAAGACTCAGTTGGTGGTGTTCGATGTTCTCGGGAGGGAGGTTGCAAAACTTGTTGATGGCAATGCAAAGTCAGGGAGCATCCAGCAGGCGACCTTTGATGCGAGCAAGCTTCCGAGTGGGATCTATTTTGCAAGACTTCAGTTTGAAGGCAAACAGTTGATAATGAAGATGATGTTGTTGAAGTAAGAACGGTTACAATTTGTCCGATTGTCTCCAGCTGGATTGTCAGACGGGGTCCGACACGTATTGTCCCAAGTGACCACGGAAATTTGGAGTCTGCAATCATCTGAACAACCCAGAGGACTCTTAAGAAATTGTCAAACGCGAATGCGCCCGAAAAATGGATGCGTTTCCGGACGGGAGTTTGATTCGTGCGCGCCGGCGATATCTATTAATTCGAACAGCTCTTTTTTGCAGCGAGTGCATTCCATTACATGATTAAGAATTTCAGTTGGTAATCGATCCAACGAGTTCAGGACGATCGCATCTGTATAGAGTGCGAATTCTTCGTCGGTGAGATGTGCGCTACGTTTTCTCATAACCCCTGCCTTTTTTATTGCTGCTCACGCATATTCGCAAGAAGTCTCAAATGACTTTACGTTGAGACGAGTTGTGTAAAAACGATTTTCAGAAGTTTATTGATGGCTGCTGTTTCCCCTTCCCGTGATAGCATCTCTGGCCTGGATTGTTCTTCGTAATTGCTTTTTCCGAAATTAATGAAACTCCCCCGGGCAAGTATAAAGAATGCTCCTATAAATATTGGTTCAGGTATCCCGTTTCAATTTTAAGTGCCAGCTTCCCCGTTCAATTTTGAAGTGCGCGCTGATTGATGGACCAATTCGGGGTCGGTGTGATGAAGTGCTTCCTGAAGTCCGTCTATCGGAAAAAGGGCGGTAATCGGCCTTTTTAGTGCACCCGCAATTTTTACCGCTTCAGTAATGCTGGGGTCATATCCTTGATTGACAATCCTTTGTAACCGCTGGTAATGAATGTTTGTCACTGCAGAAAGCCAAGTCAGTTTTCTTCCGTCATCCCTTAAAACACTTTTCAGAGCTGTAATTGCATTCTTGCTTTGTTTGTTTTCGTTTTTTTTCATATCATTTGCGGTCAAAAGTAAACGAAGGCAATATAATAATTAATTATACTTATGTCAAGTATCCCTATTATTCTTTATAGTGAACGAAAAAACTGAAATAGCCACCCGGCTGCGGGAAGAAGCTCTGGCACGATTCGGATCGATAAAAGCGTTTGGCGACGCCGTTCAGAAAAACCAACAATATCTAAATGTCTATTTAGCCGGGATCAATTCGCCTGGCCCAAAAGTTCGCCGTCTTCTTGAAAAGGCAGGTCTTGATGTTGCCTATATTATGTCCGGGAGGAGGGGGAAAGAAGTGACGAGTGAGCCGCATGAAACAAATCAAGTCCTCCAGCTGATGAAAGAAAAGGGGATCAGGACTGTCGAAGAACTGCGCGAACGTCTGGAGCGGGAAGAAACGATCAAGCGGCTCCTTGGTTCGGATGTCTATTCCGCGTTTCTTGAAATCGCGGTAGTGAAAGAAAAGCAGACAAAGTACTCCCCAAAGAAGAAAGCACGCGACTGAAGTGCCGGATTTGCCCCGCCGAACAAGCCTCAGGCATGACATCGGCAGAGCCGCTTAAAACTGGGTCGATAGTATTCGCGACAATGATAGAAATCTTGCCATCCTTGCAGTTCAATTCTTTGCCTTCCTCTTGAATCCAGCATACTAGTTCGTTATATTTTTCGCAGTCTTTCTCCACAATGGAGAATACTTTCGGAACTCTCCTCCGAATGCTACGGTATTCCAAATCTCCCGAAATATTATTCATCAACTTCACTTATACTATGGGGGTGGACAATGAAGGCTGGCTTAGTGTTTTTTTTGATGGCTTCACTTTGGACCATGGCAATGATCGCGCAAGAGGAAAATCAGTCGACGATGACCATACTTCCTACGCCGCAACAAACCGTTTTGAAAAATACTCGCTTTAAAGTCGCAGCGGGAACAAAGATTATTCTTGGGACGAATTCAAAACAGGAACAATTCGCCGCACAGCAAATCAATGATGAGTTTGCGAGTAGAAAAGAGGTTCAGCTGAAAATTGTTTCGGAACACTCGCTCCGCAGGCTCCCGGCGAGCTTCATTTTTATCGGGAGCCCAGCCTCTGAATACGGCCGACAGTTTTTACGGGAGAGAAAAGAAACGCTAAAACCGGAAATGAAAGCTGAGGGCTATTTTCTCGATGTCGACGCAAACAATATTGTCATCATCGCTGAATCGGAGAGGGGAAAGTTTTACGGGGTGATGTCTCTTCTTCAAATGATACGCCGCGAAAAGCGAAGCATCGTAGTGGATGGCGCGACGATCGAAGATTTCCCGTTTGAAAAAGTCCGGGGAATCAGCGACGACATCAGCCGAGGTCAAGTCTCTACGGTAGACAATTTCAAGAAGATCGTACGCTTCCTGGCGCACTATAAGCTGAATACATTCAGCCCGTACATCGAAGACATGTTTGCCTTCAAGAACCATCCTCTCATCGGGAAAGGGCGCGGAGCGTTGACGCCGCAGGAAGTGAAAGAAATTGATGCATATGCAAAAAAATATTATGTCGATATGATCCCATCGTTCGAAACGCTCGGCCACTGGGAAAATATCCTCGCAAAGCCGGAGTATGTCGGGTACGCGGAATTCCCCGGCGCTCAAACGCTGAACGTCTCTGATGAAAAAGCGTATTCCATCCTGGATGAAATGATCGGAGAGCTGTGCGGATCGTTCAGCTCCTCGTATTTCAATATGGGAGCGGATGAGTCGTGGGACGTCGGTTTGGGAGCGAACAAGGAACGGGTTTCAAAAAACGGGCTTGCCGCTGTTCACGCCGAACACTATAATCGCGTTGCCGATATTGTTAAGAAACACGGTAAGAAACCGATGATGTACGGCGATATCATCCTTAGTCAGCCGGAAATCCTCGGCAAAATTCCTAAAGACATAACCATTATCGATTGGCATTATGATGCGTCGTTTTCCTACGGCAGCACCGAAATATTCAAGAAGGCGGGATTTCCCTTTATCGCTTCGCCGGCGGTCCGGACTTTCATCGGCCCGTTCCCAGATTTCTTGAACACGATCGTGAATATTCAGAATTTCAACCGGGACGGTTTCAAGAACGGTTCAATCGGACTCTTGACATCGAATTGGAATGACTATGGCGGCGAGGAACTGCGCGAGTTGAATTATTACGGCTACGCATGGACAGCCGAATGTGCATGGCAGCCGATGCGCGCGGATATTGTTTCGTTCAATAAGGCGTTCTTCAGAGCATTCTTTGGAACATCCGATGACGATGAGCTTCAATCGGTCTACGCGATTCTTTCCAGTCCGGCCAACAATTATAGCTGGCACGAACTGTGGCGTCATCCGATGCTCCCTTTTCGGGAACAATCGCACGATGACGGATACGTGCCGATGCCATTGCGATTGCAGAGCATCACGTCGACAATGCCGCTAGTTCTTTCCTTGCTTGCAGACGGGAGAAAAGACATAACGGAGAACAGCGAACATTTGCGCTATTTGGAGTTTATCGCCCGTTTGAATCTATGGTTCGCAAAAAAGGTTGAAGTTCAAGAAAACGTCAAACGATTAAGCGCTTCGGGAGCCGGCGCAGCAAATAAAGATTCCGTGGCGACTGCAATCATTGACATGTGTACCGATGTTATGAAGGATTTGTCATCCCTGAAAAGTGAATTTGAACGGCTGTGGCTGGCGACGAACAAATCAGCGGGACTTGAGTTACTGTTGATGCGCTACGACCGTCAGGCGGCATACTGGCAGGAAAAGATAGACGAAGTAAAGCGCGGGGAGTTCTTGGTAAACCCGGAAATTGAGAGCGTATGGATCTATCATCCGAAAGCAAACCCGGGGAAGAAAGATTCGGTGCAAGTACAAAAAGCGTATTTCAGGAAAACTTTTAACGCCCCAAAGAACTTACGTTCGGCAACGCTTCAACTAATCGGGGACACACATGCAAAAGTGTCGGTGAACGGGAAGAATGTCGGGGAAGTGTTTGTTCGTTCTTCCAATTCGCTCAGCATAGAGCAGCAGCGGATCAAAATGTTTTCCGTACTTCCATTGCTCACCGATTCGACGAATGTTATCGCCGTCGAAGCGGAAACGTTTTCTCCGTCGTGCTCTGCGGGAGTCAATGTGTATTGTGAGTTGGAATGCGCTGACGGTTCGGTTCAAAAAATTATTTCGGATGGTTCGTGGAAAGTGTCCGACAGCACAACAGGAACTTGGACCGCAGCTTTCTTCAACGATTCTTCCTGGCTGCATGCAGTTGCGAAACCTTATCCGTCCGTCATCGTTCGGCCGAATTTTGCGACCGGAAGAAGCTCGTGGATGGAACGATAAAGCAATTTTTTGAGGTTCGCTATATGTTTATAATTTTGTGAATTATATACTTTGAAAGGAGGCTGCGTGCACAAAAGGATACTTGTGTTGACGGCGTTTTTAGTCTTTTATGCCGGCCGCATGATTGCGCAAATTGAGCCGGCGGTCGGCATTCGGAAGAATACTCCGACGGTTCATGCGCTGAAGAATCTCATCATTATTGCCGCTCCCGGGAAGAAGATCGAGCACGGGACAATCGTGGTTCGGGACGGCGTCATAGAATCTGCGGGCGCAAACATTACGATTCCCGCCGACGCCAGGGTGTGGGATTGCTCCGGCTTAACGGCCTACGCCGGGCTGATCGATCTCTATACCGACATCGGCCAGCCTAAGCCCCCGGTGCCGGGACAGCCTTCTTCGGCTGCGCCGACCGCTCAACCCCTGCGCGGTTCTGCTCACTGGAATTCGCAGGTTCATCCCGAGACTTCAGGAGCAGAACAATTCCTTCCGGACAAAGACACCGCCGAAAAATTTCGGGCACTCGGTTTCACGACTGTTCTTTCGGCGCCGTCGAACGGAATTTTTCATGGCTCGAGCGCTCTTGTGGCCATTGGTGATGGAAGTGCCAATACATCGATAGTGAGGGACAATGTCACACAAAACATTTCCTTTTCGCGCGACTCGTTCGGGGATTCTTATCCCAATTCGCTCATGGGTGCAATTGCACTGATTCGCCAGACATTCATTGACGCTCACTGGTACGCCGATGCGTTGAAGATTTTTGTCCAAAATCCTGCGCAGGATCGTCCCGAAGAGAATAAATCCCTTTCGGCACTCGAAGCTTCTGCGTCAGGAAAACAGCCGGTTATTTTCGAAACGGCCGACGAACAGAACATTCTGCGCGCGGCAAAGATCGCAAAAGAATTTTCTCTTTCATTCTGGATTCGGGGAAACGGATACGAATACCGCCGGCTCGACGCGGTAAAAGAAACGAACGCGCCGATCATTCTCCCCGTCAATTTCCCCGATGCACCGAACGTCAACACGACCGGGGACGCGCTCGATGTCGGCTTTGATGAATTGCGCCATTGGGATTTCGCGCCCGAGAATCCCGCGCGGCTCAAACGGGCAGGAGTGACGTTTGCTTTAACGACCTCTACCCTGAAAGACGTGTCAAAATTCAGAATGCTTGTTCGAACTGCGATTGACCGGGGATTGAACGCCGACGATGCGCTTGCATCGTTGACGACGATTCCGGCGAAAATGCTTGGAATGGAGAAACAGTTCGGCACGATCGAATCGGGTAAAGCGGCAAATTTCGTTCTCGCCGACGGCGAGTTGTTCGGGGAGAAAACAAAAATTAGAGAGACATGGGTGGATGGAATTAGATACGAAGTGAAAGCACCGGCGCAAGCCGAAGCACGGGGAACATGGTCGTACTCGCTGAACATCTCTATTGCAAAGAAAGATACCGGCTCGCTCATAATTGCCGGCGAACCTGAAGCCCTTTCGGGATTTGTATCTCGCGGTGTGGTTAAAGTCAAATCGACATCCGCGGCGATTGCCGGAAAAAATATTACGCTCGTGTTTGAAGGCGATTCACTCGGTTATGCCGGAGTGGTTCGGCTCGCCGGTGTAGCTCAAGACTCGACGATCACCGGAACAGGAGCAATGCCGGATGGTTCCGACATCAGATGGTCTGCACAGTTTATAAAGCCGTTTGTTGAACCCCCCGATACGACAAAGAAACCTGAAGCAGTGCACGCGTCGTTCGAAGTTGTTTATCCGGACGGGGCGTTCGGAAGAAAAACTCTACCGGAACAGCCGGAAAATATTTTGGTCAAAGGGGGATATGTTTGGACGAGCGGTCCGCAGGGAAATCTCGAGAACACCGACATCCTCTACACAAAAGGGAAAGTTGCAAAGATTGGAAAGAACATTGCCCCTCCGAACGGGGCCGTGGTTATTGATGCAACCGGAAAACACGTCACCGCCGGGTTAATCGACTGCCATTCCCACACAGCAATCTCGGATGGAGTAAACGAAGCGGGGAGGGCTATTTCAGCCGAAGTACGCATCGGCGATGTCGTGGATGCAAACGATGTGGCGATTTACCGGGAACTCGCCGGAGGACTAACGGTTGCTCATCTGCTCCATGGTTCTGCAAATCCGATCGGAGGC